>Ga0307990_1000959_pt1 | contig 24596 bp, 20 predicted proteins | sample EllFjometagen129_FD_203168 | JGI IMG/M metagenome (GOLD analysis project Ga0307990, IMG submission 203168) | Marine microbial communities from Ellis Fjord, Antarctic Ocean - #129 | ecosystem: Environmental > Aquatic > Marine > Unclassified | place: Southern Ocean | collected 2014-10-08
TGCATCTTTTGTCTTTTTTTTGTATTCAGTTTTTCTCTTCAGTGGAATCAGAAACTTCTTCTTGTTTTTGTCAAGGTCAAAGAAACTGTCTGCATCTTCTACAAGTTTTGATGATGATGTTCTTCCAAAGGCTATTACCTCAACCCTGCATCCAAGGGCTCTTCTCAAATGCTGCAATAAAGGGCAGAAGTCTCCGTCACCGCTAACCAGAATAAGAGAATCAAGCTTTGGTGCAAGCTCTATCATGTCCATTGCTATTCCAATATCCCAATCACCTTTTTTTGCCCCGCCAGGAAATATCTGCAAGTCCTTTGCCTTTACCTCAAAGCCTATCTGCTCAAGCTTGTCAAAAAAGTTTTTCTCATCCTTTACATCTGCCTTTATGCAGTAGGCTATTGCCCTTATCAAAGACCTTTGTCCAACAGCTTCTTTTAATATCTGCATAAAATTAACCTTTGCATTGTACATGTTTTTTGCAGAATAATACATGTTCTGCACATCAACAAACACTCCAACCCTCTGCTGCTTATGCTGTAATGTCATTTTAACACCTCTTTATTTCGGAAAAAACATCTCAAAGCCGCACTTAGTGCAGAAAACACGTCCTGTTTTCTGGTCAAACTCCAAGCTTAATGAATTGCACTTTGGACATCTTTTTACTATTGTTGGAATTTTATCAAGCCCAACTTTTCTTAATTTTTCTTCAACATCCTTTTTCCATTCTTCATAAATACTCATTTTAATTCTTGTTTTTTAAAAATTCATAAACAGAATGTGCTGCCACAGCCCCCTCTGATGCTGCTGTTATTATCTGCCTAAATTTATTTGAGTTTGTGGTTATGTCGCCTGCAGCATAAAAACCGTCAACATTTGTTTTCTGCGCAGAATCAACTAAAACATATCCTTCTTCATCTAGTTTTATATCTAATTTTTTTGTTAAAACAGTTGACGGAACAGAACCTATCTCAATAAACAAACCATCAAGAGCAAGTTCTTTGTTTTTATTAAATTCCTTGTCAAGTGTAACAGAATTCATCATTTTATCGCCATTAACAGAAATAACATTTGTATTGTTTATTATGGTAATCTTATTGTTTTCTTCCAGCTGGTTTACTCTTAATGGCTCTGCTCTTATCTTTTCTTTTCTGTAAATTATGAAAACCTTTCTTGCATATTCTGCCAATAATAATGCAGACATTGCAGCAGCATCATTGCCCCCAACAATACTAACAATCTTATCCCTGAAAAATGTGGCATCACATGTTGCACAATAACTAACACCCTTGCCAAGAAATTCTTTTTCCCCATTAATGTTAAGCTTTCTTCTTTTTGTGCCAGAAGCAATTATAACTGCTTTTGATTTGTAAACTCCTTCTTTGGTTGTTATTACAAAATTGCCATCTTTTTTTAATTCAATAACTTTCTCCTGTTTTATATCAACTAAGCCTGTTATTTGCTCTTTAAATTTATTCATTAATTCCATACCTGAAACAGACTTAAAGCTGGGGTAATTCTCTACTTTATATGCCTCAGCTGCCATACCTCCCGACTCATTTCCTATAAGAACCACATTGAGATTATATCTTGAGGCATAAATCGCAGCAGTCATTCCTGCAGGCCCTGTTCCAATTATAATTAAATCATAAACCATATAAAACTGATAAAAGAAAGTATTATTTAAATCTATTGTAAATTTATTTTACGATTTTTGTTTAACCTAAAATATTCTATTCTCAGAAATAGTTTCATAAGCTTTATATATAAATTAGTCTTATAGTAGTAAAATGGTAGAAATACATTTTTATCCAATAGATATAAGCTATAGTGTAGAGCAAGGAAAGGCAGTCATAAATCTGTTTGGAAGAACTACTGATGGAAAGCAGATTTGTGCTCAGGATGACAGTTTTGAGCCTTATTTCTGGGTTGTATCAAAAGAAGGTAATATAGATGAAATAACGGAAAAGATAAAAAAGATCAGGGTTGAGAAAGATAAGGAAATAAGCATAGTAACAAAAATAGAGGTAAAGGAAAAGAAGTTCTTTGGAAAAAATATAACTGCAATAAAAGTATTTACAAAACTGCCAAGGGATGTTAATATAATAAGAAATGAAATAAAAAATCTTGATGTCAAAACATATGAATTTGACATTCCATTTACAAGAAGATATCTAATAGACAAGGATATAACTCCTTTAACTCTGTGTAAAGCAGAAGGTGAATTCATAAACAAAAGGTCAAGAGTTTCTGTTATGAAAGCAGAAAAAGTGGAGCATATAGGTGATGAAATAATAGAAAATCCAAGAATACTGGCATTTGATATAGAAACATATAATCCATTAGGTAAAGGAATTGATGCAAAAAAAAACCCTATAGTTATGATAAGTTTTTATGGGGATGAGTTAAACAAAGTAATAACCTGGAAAAGGTTTAAGACAGATAATAAAAATATTGAATTCGTTGAAAGTGAACTTGATCTAATAAACAAATTTAAGGATGTTATAGAATCTTACAAGCCAGATATAGTAACAGGTTATTTTTCTGATGGTTTTGATTTTCCTTACATTGAAGAGAGGGCAAGAAAGTATAAGATAAACCTTAATATTGGTCTTGACTACAGCTCAGTAAAAATCAACAAAAGGAGGGTTACAACAGCAAAACTTACAGGTATTGCCCACCTTGACATATTCAAGTTCATAAGGAAAATAATGGGAACAACCCTTGAGACAGATACATATTCTCTTAATTCAGTTGCAGAGGAGATTCTTGGAGAAAAGAAAAATGATGTTAACCTTGATAACCTTGCTTTTGTATGGGATAACAAACCACAAAAGCTTGAAGAGTTCTGTGATTATAATCTTCAGGATTCAAAACTAACATTTATGCTTTGCAAGGAAATTCTGCCTAATATAGTTGAGCTTATTAAGATAGTTGGACTTCCAATAGCTGAGGTAAGCAGAATGAGTTTCTCACAATTGGATGAGTGGTACTTGATAAAACAGGCAAATATTATTAATGAGATTGTTCCAAACAAACCAACTTACGATGAAATAAGTGAAAGAAGAAAAAATACATATCAAGGAGCATTTGTTTTCAAGCCTACGCCTGGGTTATATAAAGATATAATTATTTTTGACTTCAGGAGTCTGTACCCAAGCATAATAACTTCCCATAATATATCTCCAGACACACTTAACTGCAAATGCTGTGAAGATGAAAAACATGTCCCAGAATTTGATAAATACTGGTTTTGCTCCAAGAAAAAGGGTTTTATCTCAACAGTTCTTGAGGGTATAATAACGCGAAGGATGCGTGTAAAAGAAATAATGAAAGGCGTTGATAAGAAAAAACTGAAACTGTTTAATGCAAGACAGTATGCATTAAAGACAATTGGAAACTCCATGTATGGTTATATGGGATTTTTTGGTGCAAGATGGTATTCAATAGAATGTGCAAGGAGCATAACTGCGTATGGAAGGTATTACATACAAAAAGTCATTGAAGATGCAAAAAACGCTGGCTTTAAGGTTATATATTCTGACACAGATTCTGTATTTTTAGTATTAGATGAAAAAACAATGGATGACGCAAAAAAGTTTGCTGAATCAAGTAATGCTAGTCTCCCCAGGCTCATGGAAATAGAATATGAGGGATTTTATCCAAGAGGAATTTTTGTATCAGCAAAAGAGGGTATGTATGGCGCTAAGAAAAAATATGCCCTTCTTTCAGAAGATAATCATATAATAATTAAGGGTTTTGAAACAATAAGAAGAAACTGGTCATTTATTGCAAAGGAAACTCAAAAAGAGGTTCTAAATATAGTATTAAAAGAGGGAAATCCAAAAAAGGCATTCGATTATGTGAAAGACATTATTGATGGCCTTAAAAAGAACGAGGTTCCTATCAAAAAGGTGATTATACAAACCCAATTACAGAAACAGATAAGCGAGTATAACTCCATTGGACCTCATGTCGCGGTGGCCAAGAGAATGATAAATAAAGGTATTCCAGTTGGTCCGGGATCAATCATAAAATATGTTATAACAAAAGGCAATGAAAAAGGTAGAATAAGGGATCGGGCAAAACTACCAGAAGAAATAAATCAAAATGATTATGATGCAGATTATTATATAAACAACCAAATAATCCCTTCTATTGAAAAGATATTTGAGGTTTTGGGATTTGAAAAAGACAATTTAATTAATAGTCTTAACCAAAGCAAACTTGATACATATTTCAAATAAAATTCTAAATTTCGAAAGGTTTATATAGAACAGATTCCGGAATACTAAGTGTAGGGGGTTCTAGGTGGAAAATCTTAATCTGTTTGAGTCAATGGAATTTTTAGAACCAAAATGCCCGAAGTGCGGCACTGTTCTAGATTATGGAATGAACACAAAGTTTGATGAAAAAAAAGGAACCCATGTTTGCCTGAAGTGCGGGTGCGTATTAAAATAATTCTTTTAAACAAAAATTATAAATATAAGCTTATTATTAAATTTTTTAATCATGAAAAAAATATCAAAAGACATTCCACTTTCAGAAATAACATTAAGGCGTTATGAAAGGCCACACAACCAACCTAGAAGAGACATTATCAGAAAATTATGCCTAAGCATAGGACTTTTGCAGTCAGGAGACTCTCGTGATGTTATAGTTGATGTTCTTTACGTTCTTCTAAATGCAAAAAAGCAAAAAAAGAAACTAACCTCAGAACAGATTAAGGATAAAGTTATTAAGGCAAGAAAAAAACACAAGTTGCCCCTTGCAGGAATAGCATCCTCAAACATAAGGAGGCAGTTAAGAAGATTAAAAGATTTATTTATAATTGAGAAAATAAATAATAGTTACAGGATTACAGAATTTTTGAGCATGAATGATATATTTGAGGAAAAGTTTGAGAGCTTTTTGATACCAACTGTTTTAACCAGAGTCAAAGAATACTTCAATGCAGTCGACGAAAACTTCAAAAAAAAGCAGTAAATAACTAAATCAGTATACTAATTTCTTGTTTTTTCGTCAATAAACTGTCATAAAAAACAGCAAAGTTTAAATAGTAGCCCGTCAATAAAACAATTACCCTTGATTTAGTTTAGGGGGGAGTATTCTAAAACAAAAAAGGAGGTCAAAAAATGGCTGAAAAAGTAGCAAAAGTAGGAATTAAGAAAAAAGCCGGATATCTGTACTTTATTGATAAGGCAGGAGATATATCCAGAGTAGAGATGGCTAGGGGCGGAAGAAAGAAAGGAAGAAAGAAGAAAGAGAAAGTAGAAAAAGTAGGAGTCAAAAAAGTATCTGGATATCTTTACTTCATTGACAAGAAGGGCGATGTCTCAAGAGCAAAAATGGCTAGGGGCGGACACAGGAAAAAGAAGAAGAAAGCTAAGCCTAAGAAGAAAAAAGTAGTAAAGAAAAAGAAGCCTGCCAAGAAAAAGAGAAGAAGATAAACTTTCTTAATTTTTTATTTTTTATTTATACAAAAGATTTAATAACTAATTCTTATTTTTAATAATTATGTTTGAAACCTATGAGCCAATGGAGGATTCTTTTCTGTTGTCAGAGCATGTAAAAAAGCATTCCAATGGTTTTGTACTTGATGTTGGAACAGGCTCCGGAATCCAGGCAATAACAGCCTCAGAAAAAGCCAATCTAGTGATTGGAATTGATATAAGCAGGGATGCAATCAAACTGGCGAGGGATAATGCATTTAAGCAAAATTTAAAGAATATTTATTTTTTTGAAAGCAATTTATTTGATTTATTTAAAAAAATAGAAACAAAAAAACAATTTAAAAATAATTTTCTAAAAGAAATTAAAAATAAAAAAATACATGATTTTCTTGAAAAAAAGATTTTATTTGACTTAATAATATTCAACCCACCATATCTGCCGCAGGACAAAGGCATAGAAGACAAAAGTATCTACGGTGGAATAAAAGGCCATGAAACACTGGAAAGGTTTTTTTCTAAAGTGGGTTATTATCTAAAAGAAAATGGCAAGATCCTTATTGTCTTCAGCTCATTGACAAAAAAGGAAAAAGTTGATGAATTATTGAGGGATTATTGCTTTGAATTCAAACACGTAGATGAAAAAAAATTGTTTTTTGAAACTTTGTTTGTTTATTTAATAAAAAAGTCAGGGCTGTCAAAAAGATTAGAAAAAAAAGGATTGAAGAATATAAAAAAGTTTGCAAGAGGCCATCGCGGGCTTCTCTACAAGGCCAATCTAAAAAAGAAAGAAATTGTTATAAAAACAAAAAAGCCAGAAAGTGAGGCAAAGGGAAGAATTGCAAATGAAACAAAATGGATTAAAATATTAAACAAGCATAAGATTGGGCCAAAGCTTATTTTCTCAGGTAAGGGTTATTTTGCTTATGAATTTGTCAAGGGAGATTTTATTCTTGACTTTATTGAAAAGAATAACAAGGAAGATATTATTAAAACAATAAAAAATGTATTTAACCAGCTTTACATTATGGATAAGCTCAAGGTTGATAAGGAAGAGATGCATCACCCACTAAAGCATGTTATAATTGACAAAAAGCCTGTTCTCATTGACTTTGAACGCTGCAAAATAACAGAAAAGCCAAAAAACGTTACACAGTTCTGCCAGTTTATTACATCATCATTAACATGCCCTTTGCTTAAGTCAAAGGAAATTAAAATAAATAAAAAGAATATGATTGAACTTGCAAAAAAATACAAGAAAGACATGTCAGAAAAAAATTTAAATCAAATATTAAACATGATAAAATGAGATTCAGCAAAAAAGTGCTTGAATTAACAAAGAATGTTCCAAGGGGGAAAATAACAACATATAAAATAATAGCTGAAAAATTAAATACAAGGGCTTACAGGGCTGTTGGAACTGCCTTGCATAAAAACAAAAGACCAATAATAATACCATGCCACAGGGTTGTTAATTCAAGCGGATTTGTTGGTGGTTATGGCAAAGGCATAAAAAAGAAAATAGAATTATTAAGAAAAGAGGGCATTAAAATAAAAAACAAGAAAATACAAGATTTCAAAAAAGTCTTGTTCAGGTTTTAGTCTTTTTTCTTCTTTAATTTCCTGATTTCTTTCTCAAGCTTAAGCTTGTCAAGCAACTCCTTGTATCTGTTTCTTATTGTAACCTCTGTGACACCAGCAACATCAGCTACTTCCCTTTGAGTTCTCTTCTCTCCATGCAGCAATGCAGAAACATATAATGCTGCTGCTGCAATTCCTGTTGGGCCTCTTCCGGATGTCAGCTCTGCTTTTTGAGCAGATTCAAGTATTTCAATTGCATTTGACTGTGTCTCTGCAGAAAGCTTTAAAGCAGATGAAAATCTTGCTATGTAGTCAGCAGGATTGCTTGGAAGTATTGTTATTCCAAGTTCCCTCGTTACAAACCTGTATGTTCTTCCAATTTCCTTTTTCTCAATTCCACTGGCCTCAGATAATTCATCAAGTGTCCTTGGAACCTCATGTCTTCTGCATGCAGCATAAAGTGCTCCTGCAACAACAGACTCCATTGAACGGCCCCTTACAAGGCCTTTCTGAACTGCCATAGTATAAACCCTTGCTGCTTCCTCTTCAACACTGCCAGGAAGCTTAAGATAAGAGGCAACTCTCTTCAATTCTGCAAGTGCAAGCTTAAGATTTCTTTCAATAGCAGTTGATATTCTGTACTGCCATTTTCTTAATCTGAAGAACTTGTTCCTGTTTTTTGCACCGAGAGCACTTAGGTCTGCTTTTCTTCCAATATCTGTACCCAAACCCTGATCAAACTGGGTATAGGTCATTGGAGCTCCAGCCCTTCTCCTTTTCTCGTGTGAATCTGTATCAAACTCGCGCCATTCCTGTGTAAAATCAATCATTTTGTCTTCAATGACTAAACCACAGTCCCGGCAAATTATTTCCCCCCTGTCCTTATTCCAGAACAAGTTTATGCTTCCGCATTCAGGGCATTTTTTTATATAACTAGGCATAATAGGCACCCCCAAAATTTAATACCTTTCAGTTAAAATAATTTTTTAAACCAAATGTTTATAAATAGTATTTATGCATTATATATAAAGCTTTCGGTTTTTAGAAAGATTTAAAAATAAATTCAATATTTTTTAAACAAACTATTTTTAAAACATTGCGAAAAGTTTAAAAGAAACAAATTGTCTTATTAGGATAATTCAAATGAGAGAGCCAATTCAAAAAGACATGTTTAAAATACTAGCATGCCCTGTATGCAAATCTGACCTTGAATATAACAAAGATAAAACAAGGTTAGTCTGCACAAAGTGCAAGGCTATTTACCCTATAAAGGAAGGGATACCCATCTTGCTTCCTCCTGAAATGCAATAAATCAAAAGTTATTTAAATTTAGCAGGAGTTCTGAATTATCAAGCCGGGATCGCATAATCTGGCATTGCGCTGGCCTTGAGCGGCGAGCAACTTCGTTGCTGAGGCTTTGGGCCTAAGCCCAAAACAGCCAGTTTCCGAAAGGATATCTGGGTTCAAAACAAATGGTTACGCTCATTTGATACGCAAGGGCGGGCGTTGCTTAACAGCAAGCCCACTGAGCTCACTTCGTTCGCAACATTTGGTGAAAGTCCCAGTCCCGGCGGATTTTTATTTTGAAAATGAAATACGATGTAGTTGGTATTGGATATCCTCTTCTTGACAAGGTTGTGGAAGTAAATGATAATTTCATACTAAAGAATGGCCTCATGAGAAACAACATGAATCTTGTAAATATTGAAAAGAGCAAAAAGATAATCTCAATGCTTGATAACAATCTTGTAACAAATTCTGCAGGTGGAAGCGTCCCAAACACCCTTGCAAGTGTATGCAGCCTTGGAGGAAGATCTTTATTTATAGGAATGATAGGTAATGATGTTAATGCAATTACATACAAAAAGCTTGTTCAGGAAGTAGGAATCACTCCAGGATTCAAGTCATGTAATGAAATACAGGGGACATCTATTATTATGGTAACCCCCGATGCTGAAAGGACAATGGCCACCTGTTTAGGAGCAGGAATGAATTTAATAAAAAATGATATTAACCTTGATGAGATAAGCAACTCAAAAATTCTTCACATTGAGGCATACCAGCTTGACGGTGAAAAACAGACAGAGGCAGTATTTTATGCAATGGAGCATGCAAAGAGGAATAATGTCTTGGTCTCAATTGACCTTGCAGACCGTGCACTGATAGAAAGGCATAGGGATAAAATAAATATGATTATCAAGGACTATGCTGATATTATCTTTGCAAATGAGGATGAAGCAGAAAAACTGATTGGCAAAAAACCAATTGAGGCAGTTGAGGAAATAAAAAAATTCTGTAAGATTGCAATAGTCAAGATTGGAGAAAAAGGCAGTCTTGTTATGGATGATAACAGCCTTCACAAAATAGATGGTTTTAAGGTTAATGCCATAAACACAACAGGAGCAGGAGATGCTTATGCTGGAGGCTTTCTTTACGGCATTTCACATGGTCTTGATGTTAAAACTTCTGGAAGGATTGCCTCTTATGTTGCTGCGCAGGTTGTTGCAAGCCATGACTCAATGATAAACAGAAACTTGCAGGAAGAAATAAAGAATATTATCAAAGAGTAATCTCTTCTTTCATGTCTGGTATTTTTGTTTTTATTCCAAGCTTTTCAATTCTTTTTGAGAAAGTAATCATAGCTTCCTCTTCACCATGAACAATAAATACTTTTTTTGGCTTTGGATTAAAAAATTTCAGCCAGTGAAGAAGCTCACGATAGTCAGCATGAGCAGAAAAGCTGTCAATTGATTCGATATCTGCCTTCACAGCGACCTCTGTGCCCAAGAGCCTTATTCTTTTTTCTCCTCTTTTTATGTAATAGCCAAGAGTGCCCTTTGCCTGATAGCCCACAAACAGCATTGTGTTTCTTTTGTTCCAGATATTATGTTTTATATGGTGCTTTATCCTGCCGCCAGTACACATCCCGCTTCCTGCAATTATTATGCATGGTTCATGAAGGCTGTTAAGCTTGATTGAATCCTGAACATGCATGGTGTATGTAAGTCCTGGAAATGAAAAAGGATTATCTCCTGATTTGATTAATTCTTTCATCTTATCATTATAAACACTATAATGTTTCTTGAAAACCTCTGTTACCCTTATCCCCATGGGGGTATCAACATAAACCTTTATCTTGGGTATTAGGTTTTTCTCAACTAGTTCGTTAATATCATAAAGAAGCTCCTGTGTTCTCTCAACTGCAAAAGAAGGAATTATAACCTTACCATGCTTATCATATGTTTTTAGTATTATATCAAGAAGTTTTTGTTTTCTTTTTCTTATTGGAGGATGCAGCCTATCCCCATATGTTGATTCAATAAACACATAGTCTGCCTTATTAAGGTGCACTGTATCTTTTATTATGGGGGTATTGCTTTGACCAAGGTCGCCTGAAAAAACAATTGTTGTTTCTTTTCCGCTCTCGTTGATTTTTAGTTCTATTATTGCAGAGCCGAGTATATGTCCTGCATCATAGAAAGTTGCATTGATTTCTTCGCATGGCTGAAAACTCTTTTCATAATCTACTGTCCTGAAAAGATTCATTGCCTTTTCAACATCTTCCTCGTTATATATTGGCTCACGAGGAGGCAGTCCGATTCTTTGTCTTTTCTTGTTTTCAAACTCAATATCATATCTGTTAATCTTTGCAGAATCAAGCATGATTATCCTTGCTATGTCTTTTGTTGCAGAAGTGCAGTAAATTTCTCCCTTAAAGCCTTCCTTAACAAGCTTTGGGATTTTTCCGCAATGATCAAGATGTGCATGTGTAAGAAAAAGTGCTGAATATAATTTCGCATTAAAAGGGAGTTTATCATAGTTAATTTTCATCAGTTTCTTGCTTCCCTGAAACATCCCGCAGTCAACTAATATCTTTTTTTTCCCAGTAACCAGGCTGTAGCATGAGCCAGTAACTGTTTTGGCAGCCCCAAAAAGTTTTATTTTCATATAATATTTTTTAAAAGAGGTAGTATTTATTTGTTTTCTTTGTTGTAATACATTTCATAAATATTTTTAAACATTGAATTAAAATCGTTGTATTATGGAAAGGGGTAAACTAAGGATTCTTGCATGCAGCTCAGGAAAGTCATTTGCTGAAAAAATTCAGAAAAAAATTCAGGAGAAACTTTCTAACGGAAACCAGCTTAAGCTTGTGGAAACAGAAGAGGTAAAATTTGCAAATACTGAAATAAAAGAGGTTATTGGTGAAAGCCTGAGAGAATGTGATGTGTATATTTTTCAGGATGTTTCTAATTCTGTTAACGGGCTTTCAGTAGATGAAAACTTAAGAGTATTAAAAACCACTATTGATGCTGCATGGAGAAGTGATGCAAACCACATAACTGTTGTAATCCCTGTTTTCCCTTATGCAAGGCAGGAAAAGCAGGAAGGGAGAGAAGGAATAACTGCTGCGGTTGTAGCAAGAGAACTCGAGGACCTCAACGCAGATCAAGTCATAACGCTTGATGTCCACAATTCAGCAATAGCAGGCTTTTTTAGAAAGGCAAAGTTTGAAAACCTGCATGCATCAAAAAATATAATTGATTATATAAATGAAAAAAGAGATGTTTTTGACACAAGCAATTTTGTTGTGATGTCTCCTGATGCAGGCGGCGTAAGAAGGGCAAAGCACTATGCGCATAAACTAAAAACAAAGCTTGCGTTTTCATACAAAGAAAGAAATTACGACATTCCCAACTCAATTGATTCAGTCAGGTTAGTGGGCGATGTCAAAAATAGGGATGTCTTGATAGTCGATGACATAATAGATACAGCAGGAACATTGATAAGTGTTGTTGAAGAAGTAAGAAAAAATGGTGCGAAAAAGGTTTATGTTGCATGCAGTCTCGCCTTATTTAATGGAACTGCAATTGAAAAGATAAAAAATGCTTATGAAAATGGAATTCTAAGTGGGGTCATAGGTACTGACGCAGTTTACCACAGCGAAGAATTCAGAAAAAATAATTCATGGTACCATGAGGTTTCTGTTGCAGGCTATTTTGCAAAGGTTATTAGCAGTTTAAATCATAGAAAATCAATAAGCAAGTTACTTGAATAATTTAATATTTCTGATTTATTTTTTCTATAGAAAATAAATGTTTAATAGACAAAATAGATATTGTTGAAAATACAATGCTGGTTATTGCAATAACCTGGAAACCAACAAACATTGATAATACTAAAGGCGTTGCAACCCCTATAGAGGCAAAAGCTCCTTTTAATGCCATTGCTGAATCAACCTCTTTTTCAAAAAGGGAATGTAGGATAGGATAATTTAACCCTAAAAATGAAGAGTGAGCCAATCCAATAAGAAAAATTCCAATGCCAAATGTTAAAACACTATGTGAAACAAGAAGGATAAAAAAACCAGCTATTGAACTTAAAAGAGAAACATAAACAAACCTGTTAAAACCATATTTATCAGATAGCTTTCCTATGAGAAGAGAAAAAATACAAATAGTCACACCATAGATTGATATAATCTTTCCAACATAATTCAAACCAAAAAGGTCTGTTATTCTTATTGGAATCCTGCTAATCATTGATCCCATTATAAAGAAAGAGGAAATGATAAATGGAGCAAAAAGCAGCATTGATTTGTTCTTAATCAGCTTTATTGGATGTAATGCATGCTTTTCAACAGTATCTATATCTGAAATGAATAAAAGTAAGATTGATCCAAGGCATGCAATCAAAAATAAAATAAAATAAATGACATTGTACCCAACTTTCTCAATAAAAAAACTCATGAAGAAAATTGTTACTGCAGAGCCAATAACAAGGAATGAAAAAGATAACCCTGAATAAAATCCACGATTTTCGTTGGTTGTTAACTTTGTAAGATAGGTTCCATGGGATATCCAAAGCATTGATCCCGCAAAGGCTAAAATAACAGAAGTAATGTAAAGCATTATTTCTGACCTTAAAACAACTGAAAGTATAAAAAAAGGATAGGCCAAAGATGAAAAAAACAATGATTTCTTTAGGCCGAATTTCCTGCAGAAAAAAGGTGCAATAAAATTTGCTGGTATTGAGATTATGTAAATAATTGAAAGCGCAATAAAAGAAATCATCTCAAAGTTTTTTGTGTAAAATATGGATGAAAGATATTGCTGTGAAGAATCAAACCCTGCAAACATAAGGAAGAATGCAATTATAAGAAAAATTATGCTTTTGTTTTTCATGTAAACCCTGTTTTCTATTATTATTAAAAAAACTTTCGTTATTTAACATATTTTAAAACTTCAGAAAGGTTATTGTTATTTATAATATAAGTTGCAGTTTTCTTTAGTTCATCTGAATCAGAATTAAATGCTATTGACAGGCCGACTTCCTTGAAAGCCTCAATATCAACATCACTATCACCAATGTAAACACACTCCTCTGTTTTTATTCCAAGATTATTGCAAAGCTCTCTTATTATTCTTGCCTTGTTTTCTTTTCCTGCTCCGACTGGCCATATAAATTCACCAGAAACCTTTCCATCTTTTATAACAAGTTTATTTGCAAATATATAATCAACCTGAAAATCTCTCTTAACACGTTTCACAACATCAATGCTTGAAGAACTTACAATGGCACTTATCATCTTGTTTTCCTTTATAAAATCAAAGACATCCTTAACACCTTTATTGTATTCAACTGAATTAATAAGCTCATAATAAGGACCGGCATCCCTGCCTTTCCAAAGCTTTGAAACAACTTCCTCAACAAGCTTTTCATAATCATTGTGAAGATGCTCTTCTGTCAATTTTTTTCCTTTCTCAAATGTACCAAATTTCTTATGCAATTCTATCCAGAAATTATGAGGCTTAAAAATCACGCCGTCAAGGTCAAAGCATATCAATTTGTATTTCATTTTAAATGATAAACTTATTGTAATCAATTTAATTAATAAAACTTTCTAATTAAATAATTCGGAAAACCTACGGAATTTTTTAAAAAGATTTATATATGCCTGATAATAATCTCATTTTAGTTAATCTTATAATTAAAGCAGGCAGGTGGATAATTATGGCCAAAAAACAAAACAAAAAAAATAATGTTAAAAATACAAAATCAAAAGAAAATGACCAGTTCAAGGAGATTGAGTCAAAGCTTCCAAAAGATGCCCAGAAAAAATTAAAATTAATCAAGTCTAAGCTTGATAAATTCCAAAAATTAATCTTGAAAAAGTTTGAAAATTACATAATTGGCATTGCACTCCTGCCACCAAAAAAGCCTGAAAAAGATGAAAAGCCAAGCGAGCAGATTAATGTTCTTATTTTGGTTGATGATTCTGACAGCAAGAAAATGTCTAAGGATGAGCTAAAGACAAAGCTTTCATCTATTATAGAAGAAATGGCAAAAGATGTTGATAAAAATCTTGCACCACAAACAATTATCCTTTCTGAACTATGGCAGAGCTGCTATGATGCAAAATATGAGTTATTAGAGCTTATTGCAATGTCTGCCCCTGTTTATGATACTGGAATGCTGTCTGCAATAAAGATAGCTGAAATCCATAAGTCAATGGTCATCAAAAAGTTTGAGAAATATATTGTTAGTTATGTACTTGCAGGCTCTCTTGTTCAGGGAAAAGCAACAGCTGAATCAGATATTGATGTCTTTATTGTTGTAGATGATACAGATGTCAAAAAGATGACAAGGGCTGAGTTAAAAGACAAGCTAAGGGCAATAATAATAACAATGGGGATGGAAGCTGGCGAAATTACAGGAATCAAGAATAAGCTAAATATTCAGGTTTACATACTTACAGACTTCTGGGATAACATAAAAGAAGCCAACCCAATAATATTCACCTTTTTGAGGGATGGAGTTCCATTTTATGACAGGGGAATATTCATGCCATGGAAACAATTACTAAGAATGGGTAAGATAAAGCCATCTGCAGAGGCAATTGATATGTACATGAACAGCGGAGAGCAGATGTTAAAGCATGTAAAGTCTAAGATAAGAGACCTTGGAATGGAAGACACATTCTGGGCTATCTTAACACGAAGCCAGGCAGCGCTTATGCTTTATGGTGTTCCACCACCAACTCCAAAAGAAACACCTGAACTGATGAGGCACCTGTTTGTAAAAAAAGAAAAAATGCTGGAGGAAAAGTATGTAAAAATACTTGAAAACAATATTCAGGTTAGGAAAGATCTTGAGCATGGAAAAGAGAAGGAACTTAGCGGCAAAGAAGTAGATGTATTATTAGAAAACGCAGAAAATTATCTGAAAAGAATAAAAAAATTATTTGGTCAGATAGAAAAAATAAAAGAAGAGGAATCAATGCTTCATGTTTATGACACAGTTCTTACAGTTATAAGAGACATCCTTAAGCTAGAGGGAATAGAAAAAGCTAGTGATTCGGAAATAGTAAAAATATTTGAGAATGAAATAATAAGCAAAGGAAAGATTCCTGCAAAGTTCTTAAGAATATTACACTCTATAATGAAAGCAAAGAAAGATTATGATAACAAAAAACTAACAAAAGCAGAAGTTGAGAAAGTTAAAAAAAGCTCACAGGAATTTATCAGATTTATGGTTGAGTACATACAAAGAAAGAGGGGTATGGAAATAGAAAAAACAAAGGTAAGAGTGAAATACGGGGACAAATATGGAGAAGTCCTTTTGCTTGGAAAAAAGGCTTATATCATACATGACATTGACCAGGAAGAAAAAAGAATTACAAAGGCAGAAATAATGCCTAATGGTAGCTTAGGGAAAATCACAAAGAGTTCTCTTGAAGAGCTTGAGAAAGAGCTATCAAAGATAGAGATTCTGTCAAAGGTCTTTATAAAAGAGCCAATATTTGAGGACATGAAAAAAATCTTTGGTAAGAATGTAGAAATACTGGTCAACTACTGATTTTTAACATTTTTTAATTATATTCTTTATTATATATTTTCTATTTTACTTAAGTTTATTAACCAGAAAGACATTGTATTGATATTGGGGGTTATATGAGAATAAGTTATAAGACAGGTTATAAGATATGTGATGCCATGACAAAAAAGCCTGTTTCTGTTTCACCAGAAACTTCTATTGAGCAATGTGCTTTAAAGATGAATGAGCACCATATAGGAAGCCTTGTTATAACAAAAGATTCAAAGCTTCTTGGCATATTATCTGATAGGGACATTGTAAGAAGAGTTATTGCAAAAAGGCTAAACCCTAAAGAATTAAAGGCTGAAGAGGTTATGATAAAAAAAGTTATAACAATTGGTCCTGAAAAAGATATTTTTGATGCTCTCAAAAAGATGAAGGACACTGATGTAAGGCATTTGCCGGTTATGGATAAAAAAGAGATGATCGGGTTGCTTACATTAAAAGATATACTCAAAATACAGCCAGAGCTATTTGAGCTTATGGTTGAAAAGTTTGAATTAAGAGAAGAAGAAAGAAAACCAATCTTTGGTGGACCAATATCAAAAGGCATATGTGAGGCTTGTGGTTTTCCATCAACAAACCTAAAAGAAATTGAGGGCTCATTTCTTTGCACAAGGTGTGCATCCAAAAATCATTAGAAAGCTTTAAATATGTTCTATTTTTCTATTCTGTTTATTCTGCGGGGGTAGCAAAGTCTGGTCAAATGCGCAGGACTTAAGACTAAAATATTAGTTATAAGGTAGAAATCCTGTCTCTTAGTGAGTTCGTGGGTTCGAATCCCATCCCCCGCATTAATAGTTCTGGATTAATGCAAAACTTTTTTATTCTGATTATTAATAATTTTTAGGGTGTCCCCTTTTATAACCCATATAAAAAGCAGAAAATAAAACAAAAATAAAAAATATTCCAATTGGGATCATAAGTGAACGAATAGAAAAATTATATTTTCCTGGTTTAAACAACTCTTTTAAACTAATGTTCTTTCTTGTAGATGGATTATCTGCTTCTTCTTTTGTTATATCTGTTTTATTTATTATAGGAGAAACTGCCTCTGTTCTCCCAACAACTGTAACAATTTTTTCTTGGTTTGTTTCTAATATCTGATTATAGTCAGATTTATATATAATTTTTAAATTTACTGAATAATTTTTTTTACCTGCAACATCCGGTGATGTGAAATATATATCTTTAATTTCTTTAAGTTCCAATGGTTTTAAATTATCTATTTTTCTTGTTATTTTTATAAAATCAGGCAGTTCACTTTCGATTATTAATTCTATATCCTTAAATGAATTTGTTGAACTTGGATTTTTTATTGTTACCGGAATATTTAATTTTTCAGAACTTGGTATCTCTTTACTCACTCTCAAGAGCATCAATAATGTGTCCCCATAACTATTTAGGATTATTGATTTTTCAACATCTTTCCTAATATTATTAATTATAAATGAGGCTTTTGGCTTTAATGTATGGTTTCCTAGGTATTCACTTTTTAATTTTATATTGAATATTTTAGTTTCTCCTTTAGCTAGTTTGCCTTCCCAGCTTAATTCCTTGTAACCCTGTATTAGATATTTTGGCGGTGTTGATATATCTAGTTCATCAGGTATTGTTATTTTAAATGAAGTTATGGTAATGCTGTTGTCATTATTTATATTTGTTAAATTAATGTTTAGATTAGCTTCTTGGCCCATCTTTACTTCATTCTTATCCAATGTTAAAATCATATTCAATTGATAATTAGGGATAGTTATTGTTGAAACCTCAGAATTACTTTTTACTATTTTAACTCCATTGTTATAGACTATAGATGCTTGCGATTTAAAGGTGGCGTTCTGCAATGCTTTAATCTTATAAAAACATTTTTTTTCCATATCTCCTTTTAGGCTACCATACCATTTGACAGTTCTGTGTGTACTGTTAGTATATACAACACAATCTGATATTTGTGTAATTGCAAATGAAGTGGGAATAGGATCTGAATAAACAATGTTAGTAGCATCTACATTTCCTGTGTTTTTTAGGGTTATCTCTATTTTTGTTTGTTCACCAATCAAAAATTCTGTAGTTTCAACTGTTCTTGTTAATTCAATTTCTGTGGTTGCTAAAAGAAACGAGTATATTTTAATAGGCATTTTATATATATCATCATCTAATGTTGTATTATGATACCAAAACTCTGGATTACTAACACATATCTTATAATTTTCTGTGGTTTCACATGAGCCATTCTTTACAATAACATATGAGTTAGTTGGTAAAGTAATAATTGCCTTATCATGAGCAGAGCTTAAACTAAAACTAAATATTTCATTACTTATATTAACTATATTTATTTGATTAGAACAGATAGTTCCAGAATAAATCTCCTTCTCATCTGCAGCATATGTAGATGGAATTATAATTAATAACATAAGTGTTATATATATAAAAACCTCTTTTTGCATATCATAATATATAAAACAAATACTATAAAAAACCTTTTATTAGTTTATTTTTCCTTCAAATTAGCCAATATTAGTTTTTTTAATTTCTTCTTAAAAACAACTAAGAAGTATATTACAGCTAATAGTACCATTTTTTAGTAATGTTTTTAAATAATGATAAAATTCCTTAATATTTATAGTTAGATGTATGTATGGTGATAAAAATGATGAAAACAAAAACATTGAAAATTCTTGTATTAATGCTATTAATTAATATGCTCTTTGTAAGAGCATCAATAGATGCAAGTTATGAATGCAGGGGAGAAAACTGCATGGAAGGCACAGAAATAGATTTTACTGTAAATATATATAATAACATTAACAAAAGCATTAATGTAGGTGATGTATATATCAAGGATAAAGATTATGGCACTATTCTTGGATTTGATCTTAGTGAGAAAGTAGTCCTAAGCTCAAATGAGGTTCGTAGCTTTAATTTTACAAGTTTAGTTAATGCTCCTATGAAAGGCTATACTTTTTATTATGTTCCATGTTTTAAGATGTCTTATTTTGACAAACCAGAAGAGGTTTTTGAAATATGCGGCAAGACTGTAAAAAGTTTTACAATTATTCCATTATCAGAGATTGAGTGCAAAGAGGATTCTGAGTGTGGTGAGGATGAATACTGCAATACATTCAGTATTTATAAGTGTAGGAAATTAGAATGCAATCCTAATGAATCTGCAGTTAATCATTCATGTATTGTATTAGAACCAGAAAAAATAGTTATTATTAACTGGAAAAATGTTATATTGACAATTGGATTTATTTTTTTAGCTGTTTTTTTATTGTTTTTGTTTATAGGAAGGAAACAAAAGCATGAAGGTGAGGATTATGTGGATATGACTACTGAATTTAGTGAAAAGGAAGAATCTCCTAAAAAAGAGGAAACAAGTAAGGAAGAGGAGGATAAAAAAGAAAAACTAGATAAAGAGAATAAAAAGATTGAAGAATCCTTTATAGAATTAAAAGAAGATAAACCTGAAAAAGATGGAGAGAATAAAGAAATTGAAGTTACATATAAACCTAAAGAACCAGAACAGGAAAAACTTAAAAAAGACGAAGAAGAAAATTATAAAAAAGAATCTGGAGGGGATGAAGAAATTAAAAAAAAGAAAGCTAAACCTAAAAATAACAATAAAAAGAAATACAAACGCGTAAAACAAAATAAAACTTATGACACAGTTCCAGACTATGTGATAGATGGGAAAAAAAGGGAAACTAAAAAAACAGATCAGGAAGTAGAAGACAAAGGTATAGAGATAATGGATTACACAGATTATGAAGATGATGATGAAGAAAATAGGAATATCTTCTGATTGATTACTTTTACGCCCCGGTGGCTTAGTGGCTATAGCGCCACCTTGGTAAGGTGGAGGTCGCGAGTTCAACTCTCGCTCGGGGCTTTTTTACACAACATTTAAATATTAATTCTAATCTTATGTTTCTAGTTGGGCCTGTGATCTAGTGGCTATGATGTCACCTTGACGATTTAAAAAAATCAAAATGGTGAATATCCCCGGTTCGAACAAATGGTTACGCTCATTTGATACGCAAGGGCGGGCGTTGTTTAACAGCAAGCCCACTGAGCTCACTTCGTTCGCAACCAATACGAAAGTCCGGGTGGGCCCATACTAATGGTTTCGTCCATTGACACCGTTGTGCGACATTCAACTTCGTTGAAGTCCCACTCGCTCACTTCGTTCGCAATAAGTAAATAAATAAAGAGGTGAATAAAATCAGAAGGATAAAAGAGGAGTTTTCAAAATATTTTATCTTATTATTCTTTGTTGTAGCTATTTTCTTAGTCTTCTTAGTTATCAAACCATTTATAATTGCAATATTAACCAGTATTATAATTTCATATATATTCTATCCTTTATACAAATGGATTAATAAAAAAACCAAGAGAAAAAACCTTTCTGCTGTTATAGTAACATTTTTGATAATAATTTTAATAATTTCTCCGATTTTATTTATTGCAAATTCACTTACAAAAGAAGTAATGACTGTTTACACTAATTCAAAACAAAGGATTGCAGAGGGGAATATAATAGATACAGAATCTGGTTCTAATAATCTGTTATTGAAATTAAACTCTTTCTTGGTTAATATAGCAGATAAACCACAAATTAGTTCTTCCATTGACAATATCACAAACACAATAATAAGCTCATTATCAAACTTTATATTTACAATACCAAAGAAAATACTCAGTTTTTTTGTTATGATATTCTTAATCTTTTTCATGTTAAGAGACGGAGAACTGATAGTTAAAAAAACAAAGTATGTTATACCACTAAAAAATTATCACCAAAATAAGATAATTAAAAGATTCGGCAGCGTCACACGTGCTGTTGTTTATGGCCATTTTATAACAGCATTAATACAGGGCATGGTTGGTGTATTGGGCCTATATATATTTGGAGTTAAATCCCCTCTTGTATGGGGAATTATTATGTTAATTGCCTGCATGATTCCATTTGTTGGGGCCCCGATAGTATGGTTTCCCCTTGGTGTGTTAAAGTTAGTTGAAGGGCTGACAACTAATACTACCTCAACAACCATAAGAGGGATAGGCCTGCTTGTTTATGGCTTTTTTATAGTTGCATCAATTGACAATTTAATAAAGCCTAAAATCATTGGTGATAAGGCAAAGATTCATCCTACAGTTATATTGTTAGGAGTCCTGGGTGGATTACATATTTTTGGGGTTATAGGAATTGTTGTAGGCCCATTAATTCTATCGCTATTTTTGACATTGGCTGAAATTTATAAAACAGAGATTATCTAAAAAATGAAACTAAAGGTTAAGGATATTGATATTGCTACTGGCTGGCCCCTGGTGGCAGTTCTAAATGATTTTGATGCACTAAAGATTGACCTTCATCATGGGGACAGGGTTAAAATCAAGAAGGGAAATAAGAGTGTTATTGCAATAATAGATATTTCTGAATCCAAAAAAACAGTTTCAAGTGGCCAGATAGCATTATACGAAGAGGTTTTAACTAAGTTAAATGTAAAATCTGGCAATCTTGTTGATGTATCTCTTGTTGAAAAGCCTGTTTCCATACAATATATTAAGAAAAAATTAAAAGGGAAAAAACTTAGTTATGAAGAGTTCTATCAAATTATTGATGATATCATCAAAAATAAATTAAGTGAAGTAGAGATAACATACTTTGTTTCTGCCTGTTATATGAATGAACTTGATATTAAAGAGAGTGTCTCACTGACAAAAGCAATGATTAATACAGGAGAAATATTAAAATTTAATAAATACCCTGTAATGGATAAGCACTGTATTGGTGGGGTTGCAGGCAACAGGACAACAATGGTTGTTGTGCCTATAATTGCTGCTGCCGGCCTGACAATTCCAAAAACATCATCAAGGAGTATAACAAGTCCTGCTGGAACATCTGACACAATGGAAGTTTTATGCAATGTATGCTTTTCAATCAAAGAAATAAAAAAAATTGTTAAAAAAACAAACGGATGTCTTGTGTGGGGTGGTTCTGTTAACCTTGCGCCTGCAGATGACAAGATAATAAGAATAGAGCATCCTGTATCTCTTGATCCAGAAGGCCAGCTTTTGGCAAGCATTTTGGCGAAGAAAAAGTCTGTTTCTGCAACACACCTGCTTGTTGACATACCTATTGGCAAAGGGGCAAAAATAGAAAGCAGAATAAAGGCATTTCACTTAAAAAGGCTTTTTGAATCAATATCAAAAAAGCTTGAAATAAAACTTAGGGTTGTAATTACAGACGGCTCTCAGCCAATAGGAAATGGGATTGGCCCTGCATTGGAGGCAAGGGATGTTATGCGGGTTTTGGAAAACAATTCAAGACAGCCTTTTGATTTAAGGAAAAAATCAGTTAAGATGGCGGGGCTTCTTCTTGAGATGGGAGGGAAAGCAAAAAAAGGAGCTGGCACTAAAAAAGCAATGAACATACTGGAATCCGGAGCTGCTTACAGAAAAATGATAGAAATCATTAAAGCACAGGGCGGCAAGAAAATAAAAGCTGGTAATATAAAGATAGGAAAGTTTGAATATAACCTTAAAGCAAATAAATCAGGGCTTATTGCACATATAGATAATGAATCAATCTCAAAAATAGCAAAGGCTGCAGGCGCTCCACTTGATAAAAGTGCAGGGATTTATCTGCATAAGCATGTTAAGGATTCTGTTAAGAAAGGAGATAAGATATTTACAATCCATGCTAAAAACAAGCAAAAGTTAAGCTATGCTATCAATATTCTCAAAAAAACAGATGGAGTAGTTATTAAGTAACTCCAATGTTCATAATTTATTCTCATAAAAACTTAAACAAAATTTAGAAATGTTTATATATAACTAAATAAATATTTGGAATAATGATAAAAAAAAGAGTGTTAATAGGTAGTTTTATACTTATAATAGCTGGCTTGTTTTTTATTGTAGGCACAGATACAGAAATAACAGGCGCAGCAGTTGGAATTTCTACAAGTGCCCTAAACTCAGCATCAAATCCTTTGTTTGGATTTTTCTTGATATGGATTGCATGTTTCATGCTGATAGCAAATACAACTAGTCTCGATAAAATTATTAAAAGTGAGGAAAAGGCCCAAAAGTTTGCTAGGAAAGACCAAGTTTACGAGACATTTCAAGATTATGATACTAAAGTAAAATCGTATCTAAAAAAACCTAGTGATTTAAATTCAGAGGAAGTTGAAAAGGTTTTCGAATATGTTGAGCAGGGAAGAAGAAAAAGGTGGATTAAAGAGTTTCTAGGACAAGCAACATTAGATTTATATGAAAGTGGAGATGGCGATTTTAGAGAAGAATATAGAACGTTGTATGATGCTCGTACAGGGTTAGACCATAAAAAAAGACTGGAAATATACAATAAAACTATTCAGGAAGGTGGGGAAGGCATAGAAGCTGAGGTAAAAATAAGCAGGCAGGAATTGGCAGGAATTGCTAAAACTGGGAAACAGATTGCATTTAATCAAGTAACCCCACAAGATATCGAGGGTATTGTAGGACAAGTCAATCGGGAGATTGGTGCAAATTATCGTCCACAAGACTATAAGAGTATACCTAAATTAGCGGGTATGATTGAGGAATATAAAATAGAAAAAGGAATAAAAAAAGAAAGAGAACAAAGAGAACAAAGTGATAGATCACCCCCGGGCAATTAATAATATTTAAATATTCAAAATCCTGCCGTCAATTGTTATTCTGGGATTTCTAAAGACCTGGTCAAGATGGGTCATTGCAAATATTGAGCCGCCGAACCAGTTGTTTGAGCCAAGAGCAATATGTGCTGTTCCAAGGGCTTTCTCATCAATAATTGTTGAGCCAATTATTTTCGCTTTTGGGTTCAGGCCAATTCCAAACTCGCAGACCTTTCTTATCCCCCAGGGATATTTTGAATTTCTTTCTGCCCATAAAAGGGTTTGTTCTAAAATTCTTGCTTCCTCTTTCCCCTGAATATCAATCAGATCTCCATTCTTTATAATTAGGGTTATTGGATTTTTTATTATAGTGGTGCTGTATCTATTTCTTGAGCTTCCGTCAATAACAACCTTTCCATTAACTGACTTCTTCTTTGGTGGGAAATAAACCTCTCCTGCAGGGAGGTTACCTCCAGAACCAGGCTTTGTATAATTGCCATCTGCAGATTTAATATTTGCAACATCAATTTTCATATGCAGGTCTGTTCCAGCTTTTGTCCTTACATGCAAGTCTGTTCCCTTTTCAATAACTGCCTTAAGTTTCCTGTGTGTCTTTTGTATTTCCAGATAATCTATGTTAATAGTTCTTATCAAATCCTTAAAATCAATTGTGTTTATATACCCTAAGCTTGGAGTTGTTGCAAACTTCATGTTTTTCTGTTTGCACAGGCGCCTGTAGCTTTTTGTAATCCCTCTTAATGAGCCAAGCCTGTTAGACAGGGCAAGAATAACAATGCTTTTTTCACCAAGATAATTAATTGCATCAACAATGCTTTTGTCTGCTAAATCCCCTCTTAATTTTGGTATCTGAAAAAAAAGCCTCGGGTGCAATCCAAGTTTTTTTGCTGCAAAATAATAAGAGCCAGCAAGCATAGCTGCTGCATGCTTTCTTTCATAACCTGTATCACCAATTATTAATATGCTTTCATTCTTTGCTTTAAGGCAGTTTTTGAAAACTCTTTTAAGATAATTAGAAGAAGTTTTGCAG
>Ga0307990_1000960_pt1 | contig 24588 bp, 17 predicted proteins | sample EllFjometagen129_FD_203168 | JGI IMG/M metagenome (GOLD analysis project Ga0307990, IMG submission 203168) | Marine microbial communities from Ellis Fjord, Antarctic Ocean - #129 | ecosystem: Environmental > Aquatic > Marine > Unclassified | place: Southern Ocean | collected 2014-10-08
TGGCGGTGACTCCGCTCTGCGCATCAGTAGGCACATTGCATTGGCCATAGCAATTACTCCCCCACGCGATCACCCTGCCGTTCTTGAGTGCCGCCGTGTGATACCCGTCGTATGCTCCGCCTAAGGCGATGGCGGTCACCCCAACCGAAATGTCTTCGCCAAAAAAAGTGCTTTGGCAATAACTATTGTTACCCCATGCGATGGGTTGCGCAGCAAACGCCGCCTGAGCGGCGAATAGTCCGGCCATAAGCCCGAGCAGGAAACGCCAGCGAGTTACTGCGGGCCTCCCGTATGCCGCCAACGGCACAATTGCCGATAACATCCTGATGGGTTGTGCGTTTGTTACCATAGGAACCTTAATAAAATGCCTCCGCCCAAACCGTGTCGGAATTGCCGTCTTGCCCATTGGCTTGCGGGGTGGCGGTTACGGAATAAAACCCCTTGGCCACAAAACGCCCTTCGCCATCCATCCCGGGCCAGACGGATTCATGCGTACCGGCCGTTTTTCCGGGCTCCAATGCGTTCAGAAGCACGGCACCTTTCTTGTCGCGAATCAGCAACCGCACATCGGCCGTCATGTCGAGCGTGTATTCAATCGTCAAACCGCTCCCCTCCGTGCCATAGGGATTCTCCGATGGTGTGAATTTGCGCGACGCGGTTTGCAATCCCGACAGCACGGGCGCCGGTGCCTGCACGATCATTGCATTGTCACCCAAACCTTCGGCAGAAATGGCGACACTAAATGCCGTATTCTCGGCAATGACTTCGCCGTTTGCGGTTCGACCATCCCATGAAAGATAGTGAGTGCCTGCGGCCCGTAGATCATTGGAAACAACAGTGGCAATATTGCTTCCGCCGCCATCGAGTATCGAGACTGTCACCATCGCGGGGCTCTCAAGGGTGAACTGAATCGGGAACATACCGCCCTCAGCCAAGCTGAACGTGTCGGGTATCGCAATATCGGTGATGCTCTGGTTTACACTTTGGCCCCTCGTGAGAGAAGCGGTGTCATATACGAGCGTCTGCCCATTGACGACTTGCTCAATGACAATGTAGTACGCGCCGGGTGGAACCAGATCGCCATTTGAATCTCGTCCGTCCCAATCCAATTGGATGCCCCCTGCATCATGCCAGACTCCGCTTTCAAGCGTACACACGAGATTACTGTTCGCGTCATAGACATGCGCCGAGAATTCCCCGGCATGCGAGACCGTGTAGGTAACGGTTCCGGTCTCTCCCACACCGGATCGAAACGCTTGATTCGTAAAAGCAAGGGCCATGGAAATGCCCGTGTATGTCCCATGTGCAAGTGCATAGAAACCTTGGGTATTGCGCACTCTTAATGTGGGATGCACGGTTCCGGGTGTCTGAAGGACGTGATCTATCTGCGGTACCGGTATTGTTTCGATATTGTCGAAGTCGCCGTCACCTTCGTAATCCCACGCATATTCCGCAATGGGCGTCCCCGCATACAGGACCTGCGATGTGGCGCTCAGCTTTGACAAGTCAAGATATCCAACAGAGCTTGTTAGAGAAACGCTGACGTTCGGATAGACCAAGGCTGGCGACCACATCGAATTGGAGGATATGGATACCATAACACCCTCATCCGGCGGAATAGCAAAATCCGTCCCGAGCCATGCTCCGGCAAGGTGGAACCAGCTCTCGTATGCAGCCGTTGCGGCATCGAAGCGCGCTACCTTGGTGCAATCTGGAACGGCCAGCGCCAGGGCGCTGGCGTTAGAGTATGCTGAATTCGGCGGGAGAGAGATCCAGTGATGATTGAATCGGTCAGTGCGGTGTTCCCACGCAAAAGAGTTTGTCCATGAGTGCTTTCCATAGACATGAAGCACAGTACCCGTGGAGACTTCAACCCCGAGGGCATCTCCGGCGGCGACACGGAAGTTGTTGCCGGTCGAGGCCACACAGTCCCACACAGCATAAGATTGATTTGTATCAACGAAACGGTAGAGTTTGTCAGCATCAGGGAGCTGACCGGCCAATGAGGTCGCATTTGTCCACTGGTATTCGTAGGGCAGCGACAACCAGGCAAAAGCATTGGTATCCGGTGCGCAAGCAATCTCAGACGACACTTTGTAGACTAGATCGGTGAAGACCAGCGATTCAGTGCCGTCCGCGCCGACTGCCGTCACATAGTAAAACAGGCTTGTCGAAGTCGCGAGGGCGTTGGAATGGACGAATGACGTAGCATTGGTGGAAACCAGCAGATTCGTATGCCTCGCGGAATCGGGAACGAATCGAGGATTGGCAGAGCAATACACGTTGTAGTTGGATATTGCTTTCGGCTGGCCGTAGATGTCCACGGTCACGGGTTGCCAGGAAATGGCGAGGTCGGCGGCATTTGTCGCCTGCGGCGCGGCGACGTTCACCGTCTGCGGAATCGTCCCCGCATGGGCAAAGCCTGCGGTCGCAACAACCGCGAGCCAAGCTGCGTATGCCGTTCTTCTATCTCGGTGAAAGTTCAACCAAATCCCCTCACTCATACATCCGTTGTAGCCTGTGGCTGATCCTGCTCCGTGTCCTATTTATGTAAGCGATGGAGGTCACCCCGTCGCCTATGAAGTTGTCGCATAGGCCGATGACAGACACAAGTGTTTTTACTTCACGTAACCGTTCACGGCGGACAATCAGTAACTCAAGAACTCGCCCGCCGTGTGCGAATGCTTAAATAAGTTTACTAAAACTAATAATATTAATAAAAATATTAGCTTAACCTTTAGCAAAACGCAAGCAGAAAAATATGCATTCTGGCAACTTAATAATCCCCCTTAAAGAGTTATAACAATACACAGGATACGTTACCGCCTATCCGGCAATGTGTCTTTTTTTATTTTAACCCCAACAACTAAGGAGACTTTATAGTGAAAGACTACCGCTATCCCTGGCCTGCCTCGGCTATCGGATCTGATGAGATGGCGCTGCTGCACAGTGCGCGTGAATCAGCCGATACCCGTGTGCCGATCACAAAGCTGTTAGCCAATGCAATCCGCACTGTCTATGGCACATCAAGCAACACTGAAATCCAACAACCCAAAACAAGGTAAATACCAACCCAACCCGGCAACCCTGTGTTGCCACAAATCATTCAAACCATCTAAGAGAAAGAAAACCTATGAAAAAACCAAAAGGATTCAGACTTAAATCCAAGTCCACCATCTGGAAACGTATCCGTCGGCTCAATCTGCCGGAAGCTACAAAGAAGAAACTGCGAGAGCTGTGGCACAAAGCTAAAGCACTTGTGCAAATTATCTGCGCATGGCTTTACAATCGGCATCAATTCTGTCAATGCGTGATGCTTGGCGTAGCGCTCGCTTATCTTGTCAACCCGCTGCCGGTGGTCGACCCTGTTTTGGCCTCGCTGAGCGTCTCACTCGCTGTACTTTACGGCATCGGCAAGCAGTTTCAGGCGGACATGAACCGCCACTTCCGCTTTGTGGTCGATGGAGAGTGCGCCTATGCCGCCCCATCGATCATTGACAATCATTTCAAACAATCAAATTATAAAGGAAAACCACATGAAAATCACTATCACCCGCCGTGAGCTTAAGAACTTCACAACTGGTTTCAGTAAGATTGTCCCGAACAAAGGCACATTGCAGGTACTCAGCTGTGTATGCTTCCGCAGTGAAGGCGGCAAAGGAACCGCAGAAGCAACAGACTTGGATCAGACAGCTGTTTGCACTCTTGACAACAGTGCCGCCGAAGGTGAAGGCATTATTCTGGTGCCATTGGCGCTGCTTCGCAGCCTCTCGAAGGGTACAGGTAAGGAGACCGTCTCATTCGAGATCGACGAAAAATAAATCATTATCACCAACCATGTAGGCGGTCACGCAGTTACGCAGACAATCGAAGCTCTCGATCCCGCTGACCGGCCATCCTTATGGACTGCGCCGCAACCAGATTCATTTATATATATTGAAACTTTCGGTCATGGGATGGGCGGAAAGGCAAGTATATTTGAATGCGTTTCTCAGTTACCCTGCGGGCAGGCTATGGCAGGGTGTTGGCGGCGCGGAAGCCAATGTTGGCGAGACGTCTGCCCGAATTGCCGAAATGATGCGCGGACCGGCATTGCTGAGCGTCGTAGTACCAACTCCCGCCCCTTATCACGCGGGCCGACCCCGATGCCTCACCCTTGGGATCAATCGTGCTCCCCGCAGAATACTCCTCTCTCCAGTCCAAGCACCATTCAAACACGTTGCCATGCATGTCGAAGAGACCCCACGCGTTCGGACGCTTCTGCCCCACCGGATGAGTCGTCTTTCCGCTGTTCCCCTTAATCCACGCCATCTCGTCCAAATCCCCTGCGTAAGGCGAGTCTGTCCCCGCCCGGCAGGCGTACTCCCATTGCGCCTCCGTCGGCAGGTCGAACGTCACCAGCCCCGTCTTCGCGCGCAGAGCGCCCATGAAGGATGCCTCGTCCACGCTGTTCGTGGCAGGCCAGCCCGCCCCGGCGGAAGAGCCCCGGATATCGTTATAGTTGACCATCTCCACCGGCAGTACAAGACCCTTGAATGCGCCCGCGGTTTTTCCCGTCACCTGCTCCCACTGCCGCTGCGTCACCTCGAACACGCCGATGTAGAACGCCTGAGTCAGCTTGACCTTATGCTGTGACTCGTCGTTACTACGGCCTTGCTCATTCTCGGGGCTACCCATTTTGAATGTTCCCGTTTCGATCCTCCGCATCACCAGCTTCTCCGTCTTGTATTTGTCCGTCCAGCCGCCTTTAGGCACATCGGCAAGGTAAGTCACCGGATACTTAAACGCTTTCGTCCCTCCCGAGAGGTCGATCACCATGTACAGATCTTTCTTGGTATCCGGTTTACCCGGTGCCGATGCCCGCGATACCACCATATGGGCGGCGTTGTTTGAGAGCTGTTCCTTCATGGCTTTGTACTGCTCTTCGTAGCCCTTGAGTATGGTCTGCACACGCTCCTTCTCTTCCATGACCGCCATGGCCTGATCCAGTTTTTCCGCCCGGGTCAGTTCTTTCTGGAGCTGAGCCAGTTCCTGGTTGTATTTAACTGTCCGCTTGCCCAGTTCAGCGGTCATGTTCAGTTCCAGCTTGGTGTACTGCTTCACATAAGCGGCCTGCAAAGCCTTGATTTCCGGTAGAGCGGCCTCGTCTGATTCAGAAGGGAGACTTTTTGCCTTCTGGAAGCGCTCGAGTTCGGCGATGGCAGCCATAGTCCTTGCCAAATCTCCCTGTTTCACTGCAAGGACTTTCAGGTCTGCCAGCGCTTTTTGGTACGGCAGTTGCAGGCCATCGAATTTGGGTTTAAAGGACTGGAGGATCTCTTCCGAGTTCTTCTGATAAAGCTCCTTGCTGGTTTTCAGATCGGCCGAAAAAACGGACGTCAAGCACAGGAACGAGAATAAGCTAAGTAATAACGGTCTCATTGTCTTTCGCATAGTGATTCCTTTTACATCCATTAGGTAAACAAAAAATGCAGTCACTTCATCTTAATGTGAACTTAAACGTTAAAAATCAAATCATACCTGATCTAGCTTTATTATGCTTGTCGGCTGAAAAATAGTCAAGTCCGGTTTCAGTTTTTCAAAAAATGCGGGGCGGCGAGCACCGGTGCAAGCATGTCCGGCTTATGAGGACCGGATTTTGGATACCTTTTCAGCACAAACGATATTTTGAAAAGGTGATCACTGTGTTCTGAGCATCCGTCGACTTTTTCCACCAGACTAATCCACAGCAAAACTTAACACGAAAGGAACATAACTATGCAAACACAAAACAACCTACTGGATGTACTAACCAGAGAGGGCGTTTTAATTAACGTCAGTGTCCTCATAAGGAGGCATGCCGGAGCTGACATATCGATAGATGCAGAGTGACGGTGGGCATGGCCGCATGAATTGACTGTGAATTCAGAGCCGCTGCACCAGCGCTAGATGCGGCACATTCCCGTGCGTCAAGTCATCTCTCTTCCCCCTCTCTCGACTGGGAGAGGTCCAAGATGAGAGTAGTGCTACCGCGCTATGGCAGGGTCCCGGCGGCGCGGAAGCCGCCGCTGCCGCTCCGGATTAACGGGTAGTAAAGGTACCGAATCGCAGAACTGCAGCGAGGCGCTTCGTCGTAAAACCCCCCGCCCCGTAGCATGCGGAACGATGCCGACGCCGCACCATAAGGATCACTGACCGTGCCGGGGTTCGTGCCATACCAGTCCAGACACCACTCATAAACGTTGCCGTGCATGTCGTAGAGCCCCCATGCGTTCGACAGGCAAGAGCCCACCTTGGCCGTTGCCTCGCTTGTCGCGCAACTCTGGCTGTATCCGGAGCCTCCATTATAATAATACCGCCCCGCCGCGTCCATGCGGGGGTCACTGCTTGTACTTGTCATGTTGTACCCAGTGTTCAACGCCGTCGCGGTCCCAGCACGACAGGCGTACTCCCACTGCGACTCCGTCGGCAGGTCAAACGCCGAAAGTCCCGTCTTCGCACGCAGCTTGCCCATAAAGGAGGATGCGTTTACCGCGCTGTTCGCAGGCCAGTTCACCGCTGGGTCATCGCTGTTCGCCGGGTTCTCCCGAATATCGTAGTAGCTGACATTTTCCACAGGTCTTGTGGCATAGTAGCTGCTGTTGTTGAAATAACTCGGCCGGTTCCCCATCACCAGCTCCCACTGCCGCTGCGTCACCTCGAAGACCCCGATGTAGAAGTCCTTCGTCAACGTGACCGTGTGCAACCCCGAACCCGCAGCTTCAGGATAGTCGGTTGCCCTTGCTCCCATAGTGAACGTACCCTTGGGTATCCTGCGCATGACCAGTTTGGTCGTCTTATAAACATCGTTAGTCACTCCATCAGGGACCGCTGCCGCACCGGTATAGTACGTCACTGCATAAGTGGACGCAGCCGTTCCTCCGGAGAGGTCGATCACCATATATTCTCCGTCCACAAATACCGCTGAATTCAATGACGATACCACACGGTAAAACATGGAAGGGGCTGTGTCCGGAACAAGATTGGCAACGCTCTTGGAAGGCCCCACCCCGCAGATTGACCGCCGCGTCGCCCATGCCGTACTCACAAGGGACGTGGTACACTCCACCCGGTAGTGGTGGTCCGCGCTCCCCGACGCAGGAGTTGTGAAAACAAGCTCGCCGTCTCCCGATAATGACATGACTTTCAGCTCAGCGGCGTTTAGCCCTGTGACAGTCAATGTCGCAAATATTGACATGGCCAAATACATTTTACCTGCTTTACTCACAGTCGGATCTCCTTTGTTGCTGTTGTTCATCGTCTTCTCCCTCTCTCCGGACCCACCCTCGGACGCGACCGGTTCAGCCGTTCTCTTTTCAACTATCCGCCAACAAGTAGCGTTTTATCTAAAATTTTCTTTATTGGAGGTAAATGTATCACAGGGATATAGAGTATACCTAAGAATATTCAGCAGAATATTTCAAAGGCAAAAACTCAAGCAAAAACTCAACACGAAAGGACCATAACTATGAAACAAAACCAGAACCTACTGGACGTATTGACACGCGAAGGAGTGCTGTCGATCAGAGACGGCCAGGCGAAAGTCCTGCTGGATTTGCCAGAGGAGTTTTCCAACTACTGCATGGACCTGGCCATCTCTGTAGACTCGTGCTACAAGAACGTCTTGCTTCTGGACGTAAAATACACATACTTCTACAGTTTGGGAATTGAGCAAGGCGATGTCATGTTTACGGGTCAAGGGAAGATTGAGATGGTATGGGATGAAATGGCAGGCGCTTTTACCGAATCCTATTCAGATACTCAGTCGCTCGACCGCATTAAGTTTCGTTTTCTAAATGAAAAGAGAATGGTTCATAATCATGATTTCGCTCTGGTCTGGCGGAAAGAGCTTATCGCAGCACGTCAAACTGCAAGCGGAGAAGAAATAAAGGTCATTGATGCTCTCATGGAAAGGAAGCATACGTCGAACAAACAAAGTGGAAGTGACGGCAGATAGCCGCGCTTCACTCGAATCGTTCAAAACAAACACAAATAACGACAATATTAATTCAATTCTTTCATAGCCTGAATAATTAAAGATTGAACCTGGTTCAAGTCGCAGCCTTTAAGTGCTGCAAGTGCATCCGATAACAGCAACGAGAGCCCCCACAGCGGCCTTGCAGGGTATCGCGGCTTGTTCTGGTATACCTTTTAACTCATTGGCACCTACCCCCCCCTATACGCTTTGCTCCGCTGCGCGGAGCAGCAGGAGTCGGGAGTCGGGAGTCAGGAGTCAGGAGTCAAATAGCAGGTAAAATCCTAATCGTGATCCTAATCGTGATCCTAATCGTGATCCTAATCGTGATCCTAATCGTGATCCTAATCGGGAACTTTTTGGATTAAGATCATGATTAAGATAATGACAAAGATTAATTCACCGACAACATGTTTCCGTAAGGACAAACAACGGCGGCGGCTCATTGAGGGCTGTTAATTTGTTTTCTGTATCATGCAGCTTATTAACAACTTCTTTTATCCATTAACAAATCTGGCATCGCAAAGACACAAGAAGAGATCACAGCCAACCACTATTTTCTATTTTCAGGCTTGACCCCGATGCAATCCCCGACATAATCTCAATGCAGTTATTGCCCGCGAATCTCCGCGAATCTGTTTTGGGTGAAAACAACATAATCTTAGCTATTGATGTGGAAATTTCAAGTGATTAACGACCCCGCGCAGCGGGGATGAAATTCCCACATTTATTCGCGGAGATTCGCGGGCAAAAAACGTGCATACTAAACAAGCAGTTGCATTTATAGCAACTAATCATCACTGACCGCAGCTACCTCAGTCAGCAAACCGGGTTTATCAAGCTCCAGCGCGGGAATCTCAGGGATCTGGCCACCTATGATGCCCTGCATATCCCCATATAGACCGACGGTGTTCTTAACCACACGATTGATCTGCTTTTCGCGCTCCTTCCACTGCTTCTCCATAGCCCGACGTTCACGGTTAACCTGCTCCTGCATTCCCGTGAAGGCCTCCACAATGCCCTCGATCTTCTGCGTAAACTCGGTTCCGGCAAGATACTGATACAATATTTCCATTTTTTCGTTCTTACCGACCGAAGCCTGACGTTCCCTATCCAGAAGCACCAGCTGCTGACGCAGAGCCGCCGCTAGCGGAATCGCCGAAATTGGGTCCGAAACCCAAACACCATCAACCTGCCCGAATCGGGCAATATTCTCAGGCAACGCCACGGAAACCAGAATCGAGATTGCCGCTCGCGTTTCGATCATGTCATCCTTAAGCTTGGATATCCACTGCGCATTCCATGCCTTCGTATTCTTCATCTCCCACAGCAGAACTCCACACTCCTGGCCGATCGGCGTTTTCACGGTCTGAATCAGATCAGCACCGCGGACACCCTTCGGCACAGGGGCAATCCCATCATGCGGAAAGAAAGAACGCAACTGCTCCTCAAAATCCAATTCCAGCACCTCGCCCTGGGTCTCCATGGAACCCTGTTCAGCCTTGCGCTTCATATCATCAAGATTCTTACGCAGATCATTGATAACCTTGGTCTGCTCCAACTCCTTCAGACGATGCTGTTCCGCAGATTTCGACTCAGCGGTCTCTCGAATTTTTCCACGTTCCTGATCCAGCGTGCGTTGAACATCAAGTTCCGCATCCTCCTTGGCCTGTTCCAATTCGCGTTGCTTTTTACGGAACTCAACCTCCTGCTGCTTAAACGCTTTGAGTGATTCACTCTTCTCCGTCAGCGACACTTCGAGTTCCTTTAACTGATCGCTGAACTTTCCTTCCGCCTTTCTAGCTGCCTTAGCCTCGGCCTCCGAAAGTTTCAGAGAGAGCTGCTTTTCAACCTCAACATCCAGTTTCTGCTGAACCTCAAGTTCCACATTCTCTTTAGCCTGCAGCAGCTCGCGCTGTTTTTTACGCAAATCCGCTTCACGCAGTTTAAATTCCCGCAACGACTCATTCTGCGTAGCCAGCGACTCCTCAAGCTCCTTCACCTGATCGCTATACTTGCCTTCAATCTTCTTGGCCGCCTTGGCTTCTACCTCCACCAGCTTCAGCGAGAGCTGCTTTTCAACCTCCTCATCCAGCTGCGTACGCTGAACTTCCAAAGCATCCTTCTCTGACTTATAGCTATCCAGCTTCTTCTGCAGAGCCGTCTCCCGCTGCACAACTTCCTTTTGAAGCTCCGCCTTCAACTGCTCACGTATCTGCCCTGATAACACATCAGAGATCTCAAATTCTTTTCCGCAATTCGGACAATTAATTTTACCTTGTTCCATGATTTTCCTCTGCCTCTTTTATGATTTTCAGATCCATTTTTCAGCGAACTTTATTCCAACATATAGCTTATCACCCATTCATAAATAAATGCACATTTTATATCTTTCGGGAAGAAGCACTCACTCCACCACCTCCTAACGGGGTAGAACTTAAGCATTTTTCGGGTTGTTTTTCAGTACTCGTACACGTACTCGTACACTCAAATTTCTTTCCCCTCTATCCCCACTCTAGGTTTTGGAGATTCGCGTGTACGAGTATGTGTACGAGTATGTGTACGAGTATGTGTTCCTTCGATACTTCCGCCTCCTGTATTACGACCAAGCAACTACCTTCCACTTTCCGCAACTCACAGAGCGCAGCGACTCTATTCGCACACTTAACCGCCCTCTAAAACGCCACCCTTAATCGATTCGCTTTCAACGATGTCCATAGGTGCTGCTGATGTGACTACACCAGGCAACAACAATCGATCCACATATTCTGCGGAGAACCCGAAAGCATCCTATAGTGTCATCAATGTGTATTCTTACAAATGATGCCTTTAAAGGCAAGTTATCTAACACTCCGACGGGACCTAATGTCCGAATACGACCCTGATGCTACAGGAACATATCTTTTTACACACGACACCTGTATTTTTTGATAAGTTCTAAATATTATAGTTTATTACTGGAATTATTTATGAGCAAGATAGTTTATGGTTTAGTTTGTAAAAGGCAGTTTCGGTGTCGACCAGATCTCAGATTGGCTATTATCGTCTGCGCAGTTTCTCTTGCAGGTTCAGTATTCGGAGAAAACCTTCGAAAAGATCTGACGCACTACTCCCGACCGGGTACCGTAATCACCAATGATCCCATTAGAAGCTATGGGCTCGACGAAGCTGACGCAAAAATTATAAAAGAAAAGGGCTTGCTCATCACCGAGAAGATATCGTACTCATCGTTCGGAGAGGCTTACTGAGAAGTTTGCGAAACTCAAAGCTCTTTATGAAAAAGAAACCCAGCGCATACCCGATCACTCATCAGGAATTGCTCAGGAGTGGTACATGGCAATGGGGGAGCTGTTTCGAGAAAAGAGACGCTTTTTGGCAAAAGCGAGAACTCTAGATATATGAGAAGCTATCGCTCAGGCTCAAACACATTGTTGACTCAGCCAAAATGGCTTGATGGGATCATTCAAAGAACTAATACACTCCAATTTGTGACTATCGGCGATGACGTTCCTGAAAACTTTTCATTCCCGCTTAGGCTCAAGCTTACAGATGGCAAAACAATTGTTGCTTCTCTTAAAGAAGCCTCAACGCTTAAGGGGATATATTATCAAAAACAATCTCACAGTATTGTGGTTTCGCCTGCGGGTCTCGCCAGCTATAGCAGCCTCTGGAGTTTTATATCAAAAGCAGAAAAAGATCGTCTCGGTCAAAACTCAATTTGGAAACAGTAAAACCCACATATGGATAATCGGGCTTCTCAAATACATCCAGTCAAAATATGTAAGCAATCTCTCTGTCACAGATGAAGGCGGTATCCGGGAGGGTGGCTCTGAAAAAAAGCTTAATGAAAAAAAAACGTTCATTTCCGATGCAATAGATTCTTTCGTCAATAAGCTGACTCAAACCAACTTAAAAAACCGAAACCTGCCTGATCTTATCAAAGAGGTTGAAAAAATTGCGAAGGACATCCACAGTAACTCTCAAAAAAGAGATCCTTCCCAGAATGAGGAATGCGATTAACTTACGGTAGTCAAGTCACCTTTCAATCTCATTTATGACAGACAAGACACAATATTGGTTGACAGAAAGTGTATCATTCATTCAACATACAGATGTTTAGAGGTTATAGCGACAATTCGCTACTATAAAATACATCAGGACCTCTATTAAGAGTTCGACATAGAAAATAAAGAAGGGTGAACATGAAAATACTAATTGCGATTGCCGGCATCGTTCTGATTTTCGCAGGGCTTACATCAGCAAAAGACATGAGAACATACAAAGCAACCTATGAGAAGAGTATGGAAAAATTCATCCTGTCTCACGGCATGCGGATGACGGATCTCGGGCAACAATACACAAAATCTCTCGACGCATTACTTACCAAGGTAAAGAAAGCTGGCGACCTCGATAAAACCACCGCTGTAATGGAGGAGATTGCCCGCTTTCGCAAGGAAAAAGGAATGCCTAAGAAACCATCAGCACTGTTGGATATAAAGAACATACAGTCGACATTCACAAAACAGGCATTGACTCATGACGTTAACAAAGCAAAGAGAATCATCTCACTAGCATCAAAGTATGACAACGTTCTTGAACGTCTCCAAAGAACTCTTGTGTCATCCGACAAACTGAATGATGCCAAGGCTGTTCAGGCGGAAAGGAGAAAAGTCGAAGAAAGTGAAGATGTTAAATCCGCAAAAGCGCTCATTGAACAACCTCAATTAACAGCAAATAAGAAAAGTATTGCGAGTGTAGGCAACCAAAAGAAAGCGAAAGAAACAACCGTCCTGAAAACGCTGTCAAATTCTCGCAAAGAATGGCTCCTTCTTGCAGATATCGATCCTGTAGAAGCAAAGGTTGGATATTCACACCTTACCCGTTACGGGAAAGACAGTGATGGGTTAGGAATCGGTGACAAAACGTTTGAAACCGCTCTTCTGGCGCATGCTTCTTCTGCTCTTATATACAGTCTTGATGAAAAATATACTAAATTATCGACGAGCTATGGGATGAAGAATGGATCAGGTGGCTCGGCTATATTCTATATATTAGTGGACGGAAAAGAGAAGTTCAAGTCTGTCGGCATGTGGTCATACGGCAATACCAAAGCTAAAGGCCACAAGCCAGTATTCATTAGTATCTCGGGAGCTAAGAAGTTGGAGTTGATAACGGTTGGAGTTCGCGGTGGTGCTGGTGCATGGAGCGCATGGGGTGATCCTAAAATCAAGTAATGAAGAAGAGGAGAACAAACAAGATGAAAAAAATTCTTATTGGTATAATCGGGAGTCTGCTGTTTACATGCGTAATATTTGGAGAAGGGAAAACAGAGGTATCCGAATCTAAAGAAAAACCTAAAAAAGAAAATATAAAGACCAGCACCGAATACCGATTCTCCCTTAAAAGCCTTGAGCTCCCGTAAGAGCGGCATCATCAGGATAAGTGACTTTTTTATGAAAACAGATACGGATGCAGTTAATGGTACCGTATAAAATCGAATATCTTGGAAATGATGGCAAAGTGCTGCAAACCACCAGTTATGGGCACATGAGTGATCGACCCATAATGGGCAAAAGGAAAGGGATGGTTATTGCCGGTGGAGATGCCCCCCCGAAGGGAACCGCTAATGCAAGAATCAGCATCACCTCGGTGACCTTTTCCGATAATAGTAAATGGACTCTTACAAAGAAATCAAATTCGCGATCTACACAGACAAGCGAAAATGGCGGCACACTAAAATCTGATGACGGGGAGAAACTGTATTGCAAATCATTTATAGACGACAAAGATCTTCTTAAAGTTAAAGGTTCCGAACTCTGGTTTGAACATATAAGCGGTTCCCTGCCTGGCAAATGGGCAAATAATGACCATGCCTCTTATGTAAATAAGAAAAAATGGATGCCTGTATGGAAGGGAAAAGTCAGCGATCATTTCGTAAATGTTAATCCTGCTCTTCCCATAAAAAAACAAATCAATATTAAGGTTCTTAAAGCTGAAGGGGGCAAGGTGTTAATTTTAGAACAACCATCCAGAAAGAACGAATACACTCTAACCTTGAAACTCGAAGAGCTGCAAGGAGGCGCACATTGGATGGAATTTACTATTGGATGGTGAGGTAATTAGCGATGCGGATTTCACGGAGCAGTTAAATATACATACAAAGCTTTTACACCCCACAAAAAAAATTGCTGCTTCAAGAAATTACACCAACCGCCTTAACTGAAACTCTACTTTATGGAGAGACCGCTACAATTGCACACTGATCGAATAATCCAGTGATGCACGAAGCATAGTCGGAGCATACATTGATCTTGCGCCTATAAAAGACGGCTTAGTAAACGATCCAAAAGCATACAAATGGTCGGGCTATGCAGGTGCCTGTATTATATTGGTCTGCTAGATCAGGCAAGATGATTGTTATATGCAGATAATAACCGCCAACCACTATTTTCTATTTTCAGGCTTAACCCCTGAGCGCCCTTTACTCAAGTAGCCGGAGAGAGCGTTTCCACATCCGTACGCATCAGGGCAATATCCTCAGGCTGTAGTTCAAGAGCACCAGCACCGGCATTCTCAATGATATTGCTCTCTTTTCGGGCACCACAGAGTGCGCAGGTCAGACCGGGCTGTGCAATAGTCCAGGCAATAACCAGCTGCGCGACAGTACAGTTGTATTTTGCTGTTAGGCACTCCCAGCCCTTCACCATTGTAATCACCTTGATGCGGTTCTCGGGATTGAACCAGGAAATATGATTGCGGACCGCGGACTCGGTCAGCTTATAATCCATGCCAATCTTGCCGGTCAGCAAACCCTGCTCCAAAGGAGAATATGCCAGAACAGCTACATTGTTCTGGATACAATACGGCAGGACCTCAGACTCAATTTTACGGTCCAGCATACTATAACGCGGCTGATTGGAAACTAATACACCGGCGGCACGATACTCATCCATCTCAGCACAGGTCACATTAGAGGCACCAATTGTTCGTATCTTACCATCATCACGCATTTTCATAAGACAAGCCATGGTATCATCAATGCTTGTTTTATCCGGTTCAACCGACTGCCAGTGCGTTTGCAGCAGGTCAATACAATCCGTCTGCAAACGACTCAAACTACGCTCAATTTCAATCGTAAGCGTATCGGCTGAGAGCGACCGGTTAACTGTGTGTCCATCATAATCAAAGTGATAGGAGCCACGCTGATCATCCCACCAAAGCCCACACTTGGTTGCCAGCACCGCTTTATCGCGTCGATCACGCAGAGCCTCGCCAACAACCTTTTCGCTGTGGCCGAATCCATAAACCGGGGCGGTATCGATTAGATTGATTCCATGATCCAAAGCAGCATGAATAGTTCTGATTGACTGCTGATCATCGTTATCACCCCACCATGGACCGCCTCCGATCGCCCATGTCCCCATGGCCACTGCTGAAACTTTAATTCCGCTGCTGCCCATCTCTCTATATTGCATAAAATAATCTCCATCTTTTTTGTAATTCAAACTGCATGAATAATCACATAGCGAGTCGCGGCGACTGGGCGCAACCCAAGGACGCACCCGCAACAACCGAAACCGTCGCATTTGCAGCTACATCTCAACAGCACGCCAGAATGCCATCGACAAAACCTTTGATGATCTCATTAACCCGTTCATTGCGCACACGTAGCTAGAGTCCATCCTGAAAGGTTTTTTAGTCGTGAGTAATTATCCTGGCATTGGCTGTAAAGTTGGCGACGGGAGCCAAACCCTGGACTCTTTATTGGCTCAGAGAGCCAACCCTACAGTTTCAGGACTCACGACTTCGGATTTGTCGAAGGTTCAGCCAGAGTTTTCTTCACAAATGGATTCATCGCCTCAGCCCAGATCTCATATCCTTTGGCATTCGGATGCAGCCGATCCGGCATAATCTTTTTCGACAAGGTGCCATCACTCTCAAGCAGCTTGTCATTGATATTCATCCAGAAAATGCGTTTATTATCGGCAAACTTCTCAATCGCCGCGTTAACCTTCTCATTACGCACGCGACGTCCATCCTGAGAGGTCGCTCCGCGAGGGAAGATCGCCAGCAACAGCACCTTCGAATTCGGGGCTTTTTCTCCCAGCTTATCCAGAATCGCCTTGATTCCCGCAACTGTATCCTCCGGACTCTCCTTCTCCAGCGAACGATGTCCGGTATTATTTGTACCGATCATCACCACAAAAAGCTTGGGCTGGTAACCATCGAGTTCACCATGTTCCATGCGCCAGAGCACATGCTCGGTGCGATCTCCGCTGATTCCCAAATTGAGCGTCTTGTAATCTTTATAATACTTAGCCCAGACCGACTTGCCCCGGTTAGACCAGAAGTCCGTAATGGAATCACCGATAAAGACCAGCTCCCAGCCCCCCTGTTTAGCTTTGGCAGCACTTTTCTCGACCCGCTTCTCCCAACGCGCACCCTTGGATGACGGTGTAGTCGATACCTGCTGTGCAACAACTGAAGCAGCCATCGCGGCCACCATAAAAAATAAACTCATTGCTCTTTTCACTGATTCAATCTCCCTTTTAACTTATTTAACGTTTTATTAACAGGCGGTCAATATTCCGCCCTTAAACTAAGATATAAATTATATATGACTCAGATCATTGATTCAAACATATTCAACCATAGATTTAGCGGGGGTGTGGAGTCGATTCCACTTGACAGGCTCATGATAGGCACTCCGTCAGTTGTGGGATGCGACACACGTACTTTTACGCGTACTCGTACACGCGAATCTCCAAAAAGAAGACAGGATGGATACGGCCGATGGTTGTAGGCAACATAGCAGAGTAGTGCGGTTCGGTTTAGTCGAATCACTCGATCATATCGAATCACTCGAAAACCAGCGCAGCAACAACATCCTGTTAATCATGTAATCCTGCCGTGCCACGGCGTAGACTACGGCGTAGACTACGGCGTAGACTGTTCTAAATAACTGCATAGCAGGAACTCTCCCTCCACATTCTTCATATGCAAAACTCATAGTTTTATTTTTTTGCATTAAACAGCCGTCGGAGGCTTCTGACTTCAAACCAAATCATAACAATGGCTGAGCCTGAGTAAGCCAGTAGCAGAATCCAGATAATATAGGGAACGGGCCCTTTAAATGGAACGGACTCCGAGACGCATACGGGACGAGTCATAGAGAAGAGAAGTCAGTAACACCCAAGCTCCAGCTCTCCACAGCCGCATACCCCATTGCACCGGGGAGCAAAAAACCAAAGGGAATCGGCCATGAACAGGCAACAGCCTGCATGGTTAACGGAGCCGCATGATCGATACGCCCCACTGATCTGGCAGCTCCTATTCCAAAGGCAGAGGCAACCGACCCAAACTCAAAGAAAACCGGACCTGAATCCACATCCGCAAAGCTATCCCGGCTACCAAGCGGCAGTTCCGTGAATCCGGCGGCCCAGCCGGTATCTTTCCAGAAGTTTCTGACGTGAGCCTGATACCACCTTTGCGCTACCTCTTCATCAAGCTCAGCCGCAAATGAGAGGATACCGGAGTTACCGCATCCGCGCGCCCCCTGCTGAAGTTGTCCGGTCCGAGCATCCACCTGAAAAGCGGGCAGTCCCTCGACCGACTTAAGCGCACCATCAAAATTTGCCATTAATTTATGGACCAGCGCATTATGATTTGTATTGTCCAACCGGGACGCACGCTGAATGGCGGCCACAGACCACAAAACATCGCTGGAATAACACTCACCCGGATAGTCATCTTTTACACAAAATTCTGATTCTTCAAGCTCCTTTGCCAGCGACTCTCTCTGCTCCGACATCAAAGTATGGTACTGCTGGTTCCCGGTGATATTTTCATAGGAGGAGAGGCCGAGAATTATCAGCATACGATAAAACACATTCTCCCGTTCCAGATAGCTCTCACCCCACTTCTCCTTAACCCAGCTGCCGGTTACAGGATCTGCAATAATCTGTGCGGCTTTGTCAATGGATTCACGGACCTTGCCGCAGCTCGCATCAATCCGCTCCTGAACATGCAGGTCATCTGCGGCAACAAGCCAGAAAGCCGAGCCAAACATAGGCCACTCAGTCGGGGCAACATCATAATGATCTAAGCCTACCGCGTAATTGGACTCACGATAGGTATCCGCCCACGATGAATATCTTCCTGCAGCCGACTGAAACCAAAATGGAAGCAAGCTGCTTTGCCCCTCATTTCTTAAGCGGGAGTCCAGCAACATATGTGTTATAACAGCGGCCGGATACACAAAAAACAGCAGTGCCAACAAAATCACAATTACAGACACTGAGATCTTTAAATAAAATTTCATCATAATCTCCAAGCATGTTGGTCGTTTTAATCCGGCTGCATCTTAATGGTAACATAATAACTTTTCATGTTTTTATGATACAATATACAGCAACTGATGAGAAGCCGGATTTCTGTCGTAGTTTTTAACAAACACAAGATTTTATAGCACAATCATAGCATCAAACATGAGATCAAGGAAATGCCATTGCATCCCTCTTTTCAGAGCGCCTTGTAACACTATATAAAGAGCTGGCAGATTTATGGGGAGAGGATAGGTAAAAAATTGGGGGTAGAAAATGTATAAAAAACTGGTGCCTGCTAATAATCATTTTGCCCAGACCTACGATGCAAAATCAAAAGGAAGTCGAAGACTCTTTTGAAATATTCATGTTAATCATGGAAAACGGAACGTAGTGTAGTAAGGCTGGCGCGAAGCAACGGCAATGACCGCCGGAAATGGCAATCCTGCTGTGCCACGGCGTAGTCCCGCTTGCGGGCGAAGACGGGTCAAAAAAATGCAACGCAAAGACACACTACGCACCCACATTTTTCTACCCCTCTATTTTTCTACCTCAAAAAAACGCTTAAGTTCCACCCCATTACCCCCCCCGAAACCAATATTATTCCCTTAACAAATAATCCCCGCCGACAACATGTCGCCGACAGGGAAGGTGTATGTATTTTACGCACTCTCTAACAAAACCAGTTATTCGGTCATCTCACTAAGTTTAATTCCCATTGCTTTGGCAATGCCGGCTCCATAAGCGGGATCTGCTTTGAGACAATTGCCGATATGCCGTTTCTTTATCATATCCGGTGCATCTCCCATCGCTCGTGCGGTATTACCAAAGAGGGCCTCCTGCTGTTCGGGATTCATCAGTCGGAACAGATCACCTGGCTGGGAGTAGTAGTCATCGTCATCTTCACGGTGATTCCAATGATCCATGGACCCGCTGAGTTTAAGTGGCGGCTCTTTGGTTTCCGGTTGTTCCTGCCACTCGCCGTAGCTGTTAGGCTCATACCCCAAAGTACCTCCATAGTTACCATCGACGCGCATCTGTCCATCCCTGTGATATCCGTAAACAGGACAGCGGGCACGGTTGACGGGGATATTGTTGTGGTTTACGCCTAAACGGTAACGCTGGGCATCACCATAGGAGAAGAGTCTACCCTGAAGCATCTTGTCCGGTGAAAGTCCGATGCCTGGAACAATATTCGCCGGATTGAAAGCAGCCTGTTCAACATCGGCAAAGTAATTTTCCGGATTTTTATTCAGCTCCATAACACCGACATCTATGAGTGGATAATCCTTGTGCGGCCAGACCTTCGTCAAGTCGAACGGATTGCTAGGATATTTCTCCGCCTGTGCCTCTGTCATGACCTGGATTTTCATGTTCCACCGGGGAAAATCGCCCTTTTCAATGCTTTCAAACAGATCCCGCTGGTTACTTTCGCGGCACTTTCCAATGACCGCTTCGGCTTCGGCATCGGTCAGGCATTTGATGCCCTGTTGCGTCTTCATGTGAAATTTAACCCAGATCCTTTCGTTGTCTGCATTAATCATGCTATAGGCGTGGCTACCATAACCGTTCATGTGCCGGAATGAGAGCGGAATTCCTCTTTCACTCATAGTGATGGTTACTTGATGCAGCGCTTCAGGAAGAAGGGTCCAGAAATCCCAGTTATTTTTAGCACTCCGCAGGTTGGTTCTGGGATCACGCTTAACAACATGGTTAAGGTCAGGAAATTTTAGAGGGTCACGCAGGAAAAACACAGGGGTGTTGTTTCCAACCAGATCCCAATTTCCCTCCTCTGTGTAGAACTTCATGGCAAACCCACGTATGTCGCGCTCGGCATCAGCGGCACCCCGTTCTCCGGCAACAGTGGAGAGGCGGACAAACATATCGGTTTTCTTTCCAACTTCAGAAAAGATCTTCGCCTTTGTGTATTTTGTTATATCGTGTGTTACGGTAAAGGTTCCGAAAGCTCCCGAGCCCTTGGCATGCATACGCCTTTCAGGTATTACCTCACGGTCAAAGTGAGCGAGTTTCTCCAGATACCAGGTATCCTGAAGCATTTGTGGGCCTCGCGGCCCGGCCGTCATAACATTCTGGTTGTCTGCAACTGGTGCACCAACACTCGTGGTTAATTTTTTTTCCATGACTGTATCCCTTTTTTTCAAAATCCTATGCAGCTGCAGATCTAAACTCCTGCGTGTCGTAGGATGTACGCATACTTAACAAGTATCTAAATGTTAATTATTGCAGTAGCTATTGTCAACTACATAAAAAATAAAGATATTGAACGCCATTTCAGAACGCCGATACTCTGACATTTCTTCGATATTGCAACCCTCTCTTCAAATCAGGTAGTAGCGAGTAGTTTCTAGTCGTGAGTAATTATCGTAGCATTTGTGCTGTAGAGTTGGCGACGAGAGCCAAAACCCGGCCTCTCTATTGGCTCTAAGAGCCAACCCTACAGTTTTAAGACTCACGGTTTATCCAGCTAACAACCTTTTCAAACAGGGCTCTAGCCAGTAGCCAGCTTGGTAGATGAATTAGTGCTCTGGGGATAAAACGACCGAGCTCAAGGAAATTGGCTACAGCAAATTGTCCCAAAAAAAGACAATTTTGCCTTCTGTAGGGAGGGGGCCTTGACCCCGCCACGGTGTAGACGCGTAGCGCGAAGACGGGACCCCGCCACGCAATTTGCGAAATATTTATTTGGCCATAAAAATCGAGGAAACCTTTAAAAGATTATCTTTTTTTCTTTCTTTTCGCCTTTTTCCGCATCGATTTAGGAGGAGTAAGCCCATCGTCAGGTTGATTCCAAAGGCGGTACGGATCATTGAATCGACGCATTTCAGAGAGCAGCAGATCCTCCATCTCCTGAAGCTTCGCTGCATAAAGCGGATCAGAGGCAAGGTTAAGCTGATTTTTTGTAGGAGTGATACCTGTCAAAGCAATAACAGCCGGATCATGATGCTGCTTGATTAACTCATTGGGATTATCAGCAAGATTGAAAAGTTGTGTTTTTCTTATCGTTCCATTCATCACATCATATTTGATCAATTTCCAGTCACCCTTCTTTACAGAGCGCATACCGGGTTTGGTTCCACCGCAATAAACACCATAAAGCACATCACGCACAGTCGACTTCTTGCCTTGAAGCACCGGTTTAAAGCTGATGCCTTCACAACTCGCCGGTGCTGGAACACCCGTGATATCGCAAAGCGTTGCCATTAGATCAAGCAGGTAGATATTTCCCTTTGCACGGCTGCCAGCCTTGATACCAGGCCCTTTAACGATAAAAGGCACGCGCCAGGTATGCTCGTAGAGATTTTGTTTACCCTGAAATCCATGACGGCCAATTGCAATACCATGATCAGCGGTATAGATAATGTAGGTATTATCAAGCTCCCCCATCGCTTCGAGCTTGGTCAGCACTCGCCCTATCTGGATATCGATATTCTCGGAGCAGGCAAAAGAACGACCATTCTCATTACGAATAGTACGCTCATCGCGTTTTTCCCAGACACCACTAACCCTGAGCTCATCACGCAATCCCGGATGCCCGTGGAAGAATGGTTGCGCCGGAAGATAATTAGCTGGCAGTTGCGGCTGCTTAGCATTTGCAGGAGGAAGGTTAACTTTGTCGGTATGATTGACAGCCCCATACTTTTTCAACAACTCAGGGCGGCCATCTCGAGTATCATGAGGGTGGGAAAAACCAAAGTAGATCAAAAAAGGATCAGCGTCTTTGGTCGTCTCACGCTGATTGAGATAGTTCATCACCTGATCTCCATGCCATGGACTGCCTCTCTCATCGGTAGGTCCACGCTTGGTTGCATCATGTCGCACTGTAAACTGCTTGTTAGCCCCCTCATAGCTATTACCCCTCTTACAGGTTCGCATTGTGTCATACCCCGCCCGGTTAAAAACAGCAGCAAGCGTATTCTGCTCCAAAGCAGGCGGACAGATGCGCTTGGACCCGACACCAATCGGCAGATGCCAGAGGGTGCGTCCGCTTGTAATCATATGGCGCGACGGCGAGCAGACAGCACCGCTGAATGAGCCCATATGATGCGCGCTATCAAAAATCATTCCATCGGCAGCCAGACGATCAATATTTGGCGACTGCAGAATTGAAGCGGGATTATAGAATTTAAAATCAAATGGTGACTGGTCATCCACCAGAATAAACAGAACATTAGGACGTTTAGCTGCCTCAACAGCATGCAGATCCGCAACGAAGAAAAACAGAGTCGCGAGGATGAAAATTGAGAACATCGCAATGCGCAAAGAAATCCTGTTGCTGATCGAACAAGTTGAGTTAAAATTATTATTTTTCATATTATATCCTTTAAAACACTTAACTTCGTGCCATCAGGGGCTGACCTGAAAGCCACGCTGATATTATTTTTTTGCATCAAACAGCCGTCGTAAACCTCTGATCTCAAACCAAATCATAACAATGGCTGAGCCTGAGTAAGCCAGCAGCAGAATCCAGATAATATAGGGAATGGGCCCTTTAAATGGAACGGACTCCGAGACGCATACGGGACGAGTCATAGAGAAGAGAAGAGCCACCTCCCCCAAGCTCCAGCTCTCCACAGCCGCATACCCCATTGCACCAGGAAGCAAAAAACCAAAGGGAGTCGGCCATGAACAGGCAACCGCCTGCATGGTTAAAGGAGCCGCATGATCGACACGTCCCACCGACAGGGCAGCCCCTATTCCAAAGGCAGAGGCAACCGACCCAAACTCAAAGAAAACCGGACCTGAATCCACATCCGCAAAGCGATCCCGGCTACCAAGCGGCATTTCCGTGAATCCCGCGGCCCAGCCGGCATCTTTCCAGAAGTTTTTGACGTGAGCCTGATACCACCTCTGCGCCACATCCTCATCAAGCTCAGCCGCGAATGAGAGGATACCGGAGTTACCACATCCGCGCGCCCCCTGCTGGATTTGCCCCGTCCGAGCATCCACCTGAAAAGCGGGAAGCCCCTCGACCGACTTGAGCGCACCATCAAAATTTGCCATTAATTTACGGACCAACGCATTGTGATTTGTGTTGTCCAACCGGGATGCACGCTGAATGGCCGCCACCGACCACAAAACATCGCTGGGATAACACTCACCGGGATAGTCATCTTTGACACAAAATTCTGATTCCTCAAGCTCCTTTGCCAGCGACTCTCTCTGCTCCGACATCAAGGTGTGATACTGCTGGTTCCCGGTGATATTTTCATAGGAGGAGAGGCCCAGAACAATCAGCATACGATAAAACACATTCTCCCGTTCCAAATAGCTCGCACCCCACTTCTTTTTAACCCAGCTACCAGTTACAGGATCTGCAATAATCTGTGCGGCTTTGTCAATGGATGCACGAACCTTGCCGCTGCTCGCATCAATCCGCCCCTGAACATGCAGGTCATCTGCGGTAACAAGCCAGAAAGCCGATCCAAACATAGGCCACTCAGTCGGAGCAACGTCATAATGATCTAAGTCTGCCGCGTACTTGGACTCAAGATAGGTATCCGCCCACGATGAATATCTTCCTGCAGCCGACTTAAACCAAAATGGCAGCAAGCTGCTTTGCCCCTCATTTCTTAAGCGGGAGTCCAGCAACATATGTGTTATAACAGCGGCAGGATATGCAAAAAACAACAGTGCTAATAAAATCACAATTACCGGCACCGTGATCTTTAAATAAAATTTCATCATAATCTCCAAGCATGTTGATCGTTTTAATCTGGCTACATCTTAGCGGCCTTAACCTAACTTTTAATGCTTTATAATATAATATCCAACAATTTTATAGAAGCCGGAAATTCTCATTTTTTGACAAAGCCTCGAACTTCTGGCACACTCTGCATCAACAATCAATAAGGGGATGCAGTGGTAAGTTTATGATGACGCGAAAAAAAGGAAAGATTGAATCATGGTTTGATGAAAAAGGATACGGATTTATCCAGCCGGATTCAGGTGAAGAGCGGGTCTTCGTTCATATCTCAGATGTCACCACAAGAGACACACGTCCGGAAGCAAACCATAAAGTCTCCTATCTTACAAATAAGGACAGCGAGGGTCGAAAACGCGCGATTGTTGTAGTACAGCTAAATGTCTTTGCAGGGGAGCCGATAATCGGTCACTCAGCTCTCGCCAAAAAATCCGGCAGAGGTCTCCGCCGCCTGATGTTCTCTCTGCTTCTCTCCAGTTGTTTCCTGACATTAATACTGTTTTTAACAAAATCCGGCAAGCTATCTGTCTTGATCCCGATCCTGTATGCAT
>Ga0307990_1000963_pt1 | contig 24571 bp, 20 predicted proteins | sample EllFjometagen129_FD_203168 | JGI IMG/M metagenome (GOLD analysis project Ga0307990, IMG submission 203168) | Marine microbial communities from Ellis Fjord, Antarctic Ocean - #129 | ecosystem: Environmental > Aquatic > Marine > Unclassified | place: Southern Ocean | collected 2014-10-08
GCTGCAAGAGTAAAGGTTTTGAAAACAAAAATAAAAATTGAATTACCAATGGATTACCCTATTAGAAATATTTTCGAGAAGTGCTTCAAGATGTTCGAAATACTGCGGATATGAGGTAAGTATTACAAAAACAGTTCTTTAACATCTTTATTTGTGTACCGCTAAGTTGAAGTCATAAAACTGAAGGGGAGGATAGGGTTCAAAAATTCCAAAAAATAGTACTGTACAAACAAAAAGGTGTGAAAACCTAAAGTTTTTAGAAAAAATAAAAATTTGTCCAAAATTTTTCAGCCAAAAAGACTGAAAATTTCAGTTTATGAATTAATCAGGTTAGAAAATAAATTGGAAATTAAACCATATATAGGTTTTTCGCTTTTCATTCCGGCAAAAGGATCTGGAAAATATGATGATAACGAGCATATCGACGGAACCTTAGCATTTGATGAAAATAATTGGCCATATCATACTGACACAGTAAGCATTACACATGCAGAAGCCTATTACGAAAAGCAGTTATCCGTTCTGGCAAATGCAGGCTTAAGACTGGAATATGCTATCAGTCCACGCATTTCGATAATGGCAAATGGAAACTTTGCATTGGGTTTTGTTGATATCAACAGACTTACGGTAAATGTTGAAGAAGCAGGAAATACGTATCAAGGAGAAATTTTATTTGATGGCACAGGATACAGCCTAAACGCAGGTTTGAAATATAAATTTGGAAAATAAACAATTGCTTCATGTTTCGCAATCTGCGAAACGCAAAGTGCGAAAAATTACTTTTCAATTTTAAAATAATGCTCAAGGAACACATCATAAAGCCGATAAGCGTCCTCCTCCTTCAATATTAATTGCTTATCCAAAAGTGAATTAACCACTCGATGCATACTGCTTGCACTCTTTATCCCGGATTGCATCAAAAACTCAGAAGATGTTGGATTTGTAATTTTTCCCTGCTTACCAATTGCCTTCAGCATTATAAACTGTTGCTTAGTCAATAATTCAGGTAACTCACTGTAATACACAGCTTTTTCAAGAATGAAATTTTCAAAATGCTTCTTATATTCCGTCAAATCCATAGTGCTTTTTGAAACACTAAACAATAAATTCAACATGGCCTGAGCATAAAAAGTATGCCGGTAAGAAGCTTGCATAATAAATTTCAATACATCCGTTTGTATTTCTTTTTTTGCAGTTTTAAAATGCCTATTAATAAACTCAGAATAAGCATCCTCACTTATTTTATCAATCGTCATCATCCGTGTTGATTGATAAAATGGCATCCTATATGAGGTAAAAATATCCGCAAGCAAATGCTTTTCACTTCCGGAAAATATGAACTGTACATTTCCGGTATTCTGGGTAATGGATCTTAATTTTGCCTCAAAAGGGACATGATTTGAATAATTTCTAATCTCTTGAAATTCATCAATCGCAAGGACAACAGGGACATCAAGTTTTTGAATAAAAGAAAACAATTCATCAAGGCTTTCAAAAGCAGTATTTCTTTCTCGATAAATAACATCAACTGATGGGATTCCATCCGCGTCAATTTTGAAAGACGCCCCAACGGACTTTAAAAAATCATAAACCTTATCCCTGAATCGCTTTTTCCTTAGCAAGCTACTCTGTATTGTACTATTTATCATGTTTTTAGAAAACTCCTCAACATTGGTTGTTCCCCAAATATCCACATAAATACATGTGTATTCAGACTCTAGATAATAAAATACATGTTTTATCAAGGCAGATTTACCCAAACGACGATATCCATATAAGGTGATATCCTGTCCATTTTTCAGAGCATTTATGATTTTATTGGTTTCATTTTCCCGATCGCAAAAAAAATCAGTACCTTTATAACCTCTTAATAAAAACGGATTCATAATTTCTAATTTTTATCAAATATAAGGTATTTTTCGCAAAATGCGAAACGCAAAATGCGAAAAATAATCAAGACCAATTAAACAGCAATTAAAAAAGCAGCCCATAAGCTGCTTTTCCAATTAAAATAATGTTTGTTTATTTCTTCAATAAAAATGATAAATCTACACCCACTGGTATATCGCGTGGTACTTCACCGTATTTAAATAAACGTAAAGGATGAATTCCAATTACCTCCATTTTATCACCTTCAATAAAAAACATACAGCCTTCACGCAAACCAGCCACCGGCATGTCTTTATTCACTTCAATAAACTCGTTGATACGATCTTCACGGCTTTCACCGGCATGTCCCTGTGCTTTCTTATCCAAATAATGAGGATTAATCTGGAATGGAATCACATTAATGGCATCCATACCTAAAGGATCAATAATTGGCATATCATTGGTGGTCATGATAGTCGGACAGGTTACATTTGAACCGGCGCTCCAGCCAATGTATGGCGTTCCGCTTTTTACTTTTTCACGAATTGGTTCTAACAATCCGTTATCACGCATAGTACGCAACAAATGCCAGGTATTTCCACCACCTATAACAATTGCATCAGCGTCTTTTACCGCTTTTACAGGGTCATCAAATTTGTGAATTGAAACCACATCATGACCAACTTCCTGAAAACGAGTTTTCACCTTTGTTTCATAATCATCATAACTAAAAGTAACTCCTGCATAAGGAATAAACAAAGCAGTAACTTTTTCTTTACCCAAAAATTTAGCAATATTATGCTTTGGATAATCAAGATACGGCTCTCCGGCCATGGTTGAATTACTAATTAATAAGCATCTCATAATTTATTATTTTAAAATTATTTCCAATAAAAGTATAAATTTATAAAAATTTTGCGTTTTTTAATCAAAGCTTAAGATATTTGCTACATGCGAAAAATTATCATTACATTAATAACATTACTTAACACGCTGATTATATGTGCTCAGGAGTCTGATATTGACCCAAACGGATACAATGTCTTTCATTATCCGAGCGGGCAAATCAGCAGTGAAGGATATATGGAGGATGGAAAACCGAACGGATATTGGAAAAATTATTATCCAAACGGAAACATCCGTTCAGAAGGAAAACGCACTCGCTTTGAGTTGGACAGTATTTGGAATTTTTATCATGAAAACGGAATGCTATCAAAGCGCATCACATACAAAATGGAGAGAAAACATGGATACTCCTTCCAGTATAAAATCCATGAAACCAAAGATACGATTGAAAATATCCTAACAGCCAAAGTATTGTATTACGAAGATAAGAAAAACGGAGCATCGGAGTATTATTATCCCGATAACGGAAAACTCCGATATACCACAATTTATAAAGAAGATAAACGCCACGGCTTAACCAAAGAATATTCAACTTCAGGCAACATCATCAATCTATTTGAGTATTACAATGGATTTTTAGTGGAATCAAGCATGGTTAATCGCAAAAATTCAGACAATCAAAAAAATGGAAAGTGGGTTGAGTTTTATCCGGGCGGACAGATTCATATTGAAGCCTATTACCTTGCAGGTCAGATACATGGAATATATCGTGAATATGCCAGAAACGGTAGAATTATCGTTGAACAACAATATCGAAGAGGGGAATTGGTAATTGCCGAGGAAGTGGCGGAAAAAATTGATGCCAAACTCAAGCAATCCTATTATTCCAATGGCAATATTCAATACGAAGGAGCATTTATAGATTCTATCCCGGTAGGATTACATAAACAATACAATCGCAACGGATCCCTCTTAAAAGCGCAAGATTACAATGATTATGGCGAGTTGGAATCAGAAGGAACGCTTTCCAATACTGGCGAAAAAGACAGCGTTTGGACATTTTATTATCCCGATAAATCCATTCGCTCAAAAGGTGCTTTTAAAGATGGAAAACGACACGGCGTCTGGGATTTTTATTTTCCGGACGGTTCGGTTGAACAACGTGGAAAATACAGAGATGGAAAAGCTCACGGCGAATGGATTTGGTATTTTGAAAACGGAAAGATTCTGCGTTTGGAAAATTACAACAAAGGAAAACGAGAAGGTATATTTGTTGAATTTACCATGGAAAGCGATACCATACGGCGCGGAGAATTTTTTGATGGGGTAAAACAAGGCGAATGGTTTTACAATGTTGGTGACCATACCGAAATCGGCACCTATGATTTGGGCTTAAAACAAGGCATTTGGAAACACTATTACAATGGCGAACAATTAATTTTTGAAGGAAAATTTATTGATAATGAACCTGCCGGAATGCATGAATGGTGGTACGCCAACGGAAAACCCGAATTGCGGGGAGAATATATCATGGGAACAAAAGACGGAAACTGGTACAAATACCATCCTGACGGAAATATTTTCTTGATTTATAACTATAAAAACGGTGAACTTTTCAAAATTAACGGAAAACGCTGGGACAAATGGGACAAAAAGCTTAAAGAAGCTGAATAAACTACGAAAATGAAAATAATACCCTTCATAACTGCCATTTTTCTTGCTATTACGTCCATAGCGCAGCCCATTGAAGAGGAGTTTTCTAATGCATTGGACGAAGATGGCAGAACTTTTTTACGCTTCGACACCAAAAGTTCATTTATTGCAAATTCACAAGTTAAATTATGGGGTGTACAACTCGGATTTGACCATAATAATGTCGTTAAATACGGTTTAGGTTTTCATAATTTAAGCAGTACCATAAAGCAGGATTTTTATGTAAATACAAATGGCGTCACCGATACCATTACAACCCAACTGAATTTTGCCTATTTTTCCTTATTTGGTGAATATGTATTTTACGATACCAAGCGATGGGAGGGAAGTTTACCAATTCAAATCGGATTTGGAGGAACAAATTTTGCAGGAAGCCTTAACGACAGCACTTATCTTTTTCACGAAAAATTTGTAATGCATTATGAAGCATCTTTAACTGGTCATTACCGTTTTTTACGCTATTTTGCAATTGGTGCAGGAGTAGGATATCGAATTATGATTATAAATAATAAAAACCTTAACATGCAACTCACAAATCCACTATACACTATCAAACTAAAATTATTTTTAGGAGATTTATTTAAAGATACAAAGGCCTTATTTGTAAATGATGACTAAATTTTTACAATTTAATACAAGTCAAATGAAAGTCATAAACGGATTTTCACTAATTTTGGATGATTAAAATAAAATAAATGAACGATTTTTTAGATCCACATAGCGAACAGTTTCCAAGTCCAGATCGTGAGATAGAAAATATTCTCAGACCATTAAGTTTTAACGATTTTAAGGGACAGGAAGGAATTGTGGAAAATCTTAAAATCTTCGTACAGGCTGCCGGAATGCGTGACGAAGCACTTGACCATGTATTATTACATGGCCCGCCGGGGCTTGGAAAAACAACCCTGGCAAATATTATTGCCAATGAACTTAATGTCGGATTTAAAGTAACATCAGGACCCGTATTGGAAAAACCCGGTGACCTCGCCGGTTTGCTTACGAGTCTGGAAAAACACGATTTACTTTTTATTGATGAAATTCATCGACTGAGCCCAGTTGTAGAAGAATATCTCTATTCTGCAATGGAAGATTTCCGAATCGATATTATGATTGATAAAGGACCGGCCGCTCGCAGTGTTCAACTCAATCTGGATCCTTTTACCCTTATCGGTGCCACAACCCGCAGCGGATTACTTACCAGTCCGCTTAGAGCCCGTTTTGGTATTAATAGCCATTTACAATATTACACGGCAAAAACGCTACAGGGAATTGTCATACGTTCTTCAAATATCCTGAAAGTAACCATCGATGAAAATGCGGCAAAGGAAATTGCTCGCAGAAGCCGTGGTACTCCTCGTATTGCAAACGCACTTTTACGACGTATCAGAGATTTTGCACAAGTAAAGGCAGATGGACATATTCATCTGAAAATTACAAAATATGCTCTGAAAGCTCTAAATATCGACTCCCGGGGCCTCGACGAAATGGATAACCGTATTCTTTTAACCATTATCGATAAATTTAAAGGCGGACCAGTCGGATTGAAAACCATTGCAACCGCTGTAGGAGAGGATGAAGGAACTATCGAGGAAGTTTATGAACCATTTCTAATTATGGAAGGATTCATCAAAAGAACACCACGTGGGAGAGAAGTCACTTCACTGGCATACGAGCATTTGAATAAACAAATCATAAATCCGCATAATCAGTCTAAACTCTTTTAATATCGAAAATTCAATTATGAAACAAATTATCATTACAGCAGTTTTAGTCATTTTTTCAGTAAGCAGTTTTGCTCAAAATTTGCATAGCGATAGCATTGATGTTTTACACTATCACATCAAAATTAACGAAATAAATTACAGTGAATCAATGATTTGGGGACAAACCGATTTAGAAATCGTGCCAAAACAAAACAATACCACCCATTTTAGTCTGGATTTATTGACCATGACTTGCGATTCCATAATTCTCGACAATGCGCTACTTGATTTTTCTCACAATGATACCGTGTTAAATATTTTCTTGAATAATTCGATATCCTCGGATGATACCATTAATATTTCCGTGTATTATCATGGAAATCCGCAACCGGATCCGTATTGGGGAGGATTTTATTTCATGTCAAATTATGCATTCAATCTTGGCGTTGCTTTCGCAGATATCCCACATAATTATGGCAGAGTTTGGTATCCGTGTATTGATGATTTTATCGACCGGGCAACTTATGATTTCAGTATCACAACAGAAACTGACCAACTTGCAGTGTGTAACGGAATACTCACAGATATTGACACCATCGTACAGGAAACCGATTCCAGCTTAGTGCATCATTGGCATATGAGCGACGAAATTCCAACTTATCTGGTTTCCATGTCAGTGGGTGAATATGAAGTTTTGGAATGGACATATCAAGGCATTGAACGAGATATTCCGGTGCAGATTTATCATTATCCTGGAACAGAATCCAATGTTACTGCCTCTTTTGCAAATCTTGATACAACTTGCAAAATTTATGAAACACTATTTGGTCCGTACGAATGGCAACGCATCGGATATACCATTGTACCTTTCAATAATGGAGCCATGGAACATGCCACAAACATTGCTATCGGAAACGGCTTTATTGATGGTACGTTGCAATGGGAAAATTTAATAGCACACGAATTATTTCACCACTGGTTCGGAGATTATATTACCTGCCAACGTGCTGAAGAAATGTGGATTAACGAAGGATGGGCAAAATATGCTGAATCCATTAACGAAGAATTTCTTTATGGGAAAAATGCAGGTAAAAATTATCGTCGTACTGATCACAGTAATGCAATTTTAAATGCACATTTAGATGATGGGGATTTCTACGCACTTAATGCTGTTCCACAAGATGTTACCTATGGAACAACATCCTACTATAAAGGGGCAAGTGTAGTTCATAGTTTAAGAGATTACCTCGGCGATGAACTCTTCTTTCCATCGGTAAAAGCAATGCTGGAACAAAAAGCATTGCAAGATATTTCTTCTGAAGAAATGCGTGATATTTTATCCGCTGAATCGGGTGTAGATTTAACTAATTTCTTTGATAACTGGGTATTTAAACCCGGATTACCTCATTATAAAATAGATTCTGTATTAATAACAAACAATGCAGGTACTTTTGAAGCTAATGTTTTTGTCAAACAACAATTATACGGAAGAAATACCATGTCAGATGGAAACATTATAAACATCGGTTTTATTGATGAAGATTATCAAATTCATGAAAAAAGAATGCAATTTGATGGAGAATTTGGAAATCAACAGTTTGAATTGGATTTTTATCCCATGTTCGCAGCAATTGATGCAAATGAGGACTGTTCTGATGCCAAAATTTCAAAAATTGAAATGATAAAATCCAATGGTTATTGTAATTTAAGTAATTTTCCTGTAACTCTTGAGGTTACAAACTTTGAAGATACATCATGCATATATGTTTCACATCATTTAGGAAAACCAGATGATTTTAAAACACCAATCGAAGGTCTTATTATTGCAAACCATAGATACTTTAATATCCGAGGAGACTTTAATAATAATTGTATTGTTAAAGGTAGCTTTAAATATTTAAATAGTTCATCCCTACTAGGACCATTTCCAAATCTTGATACAGAATTCATAACAAATGATATTGATTCATTACGTTTATTATATAGACCAAATAGATCTTCTGACTGGATTATTATTGAAAATCAAAGCATTTCAACAATGACAAAAAGTATTCGTATTGATGAAGTTTTACCGGGAGAATACACACTTGTCATTTACGATTGGGATGCTTATCATGGCCTTGAGGAAAATACTGCATTTGAAATATCTGTCTATCCAAACCCTTCATCAGGACAAGTAAATATTCAGGCAGATGAAAAATTTGACGGAACATTTTATATCCTCAATACCTTAGGACATGAAATTGTCACCGGACAATTAAATCAAGACAGATCTCAATTTATCTGGAAAGGTAAAAAATCACCCGGCTTATATTTTGTGATTTTCAAAAATAAAAATGGAAAACAAAATACACAAAAGCTTATTATTCAATAAATAATCGTAATATTTTGTGCTGCTCAAAGTTTCGCTAAGCGACAGATATTAGCGATGGGAAGCGAAGCGTTAAATCAAAATATACAAGGCCTCGCTGTACTTCTTTGCATTGCAGGTTGGGGGGAAAAATATCGAACTCTCACTGCCATTCACGACTGGTAACTTGCCTGACGGCAGTCAGGAAACGGCAGGCAGATGTCGAAGTAAAAAAAAATGACAGACGGATATTTTGGTACTTATTAATTCTTGTCAATAAAATAGTTTTGTAGTCATCAGTATTTTAATGATTTTTGTAAACGATATCAAAAAACAACACAATGAATTTTCTAAAAGAATTAACATGGCGCGGAATGATTCACGATTCAATGCCCGGAACAGAAGAATTACTCCATAAAGAAACCGTAAAAGCTTATGTTGGAATCGACCCAACTGCAGATTCACTGCACATTGGGCATCTTGTAGGAATCATGATGTTGAAACATTTGCAATTATCCGGTCATCAACCTATTGTATTACTCGGAGGAGCAACCGGAATGGTAGGAGACCCCTCCGGAAAATCGAAAGAAAGAAATCTTCTGGATGAAAAAGCATTAAGACATAATCAAGCCTGTTTGAAAGCGCAAACTGCCATGTTTTTGGATTTTTCTGAAGAAATACCAAATAAAGCATTGCTTGTTAATAACTACGACTGGATGAAAAATTTCAGTTTCCTGGATTTTGTGCGCGACATCGGAAAACACATCACTGTAAATTACATGATGGCAAAAGATTCAGTAAAAAAACGACTCGCTAAGGATTCAGGTGAAGGTATGTCATTTACTGAATTTTCTTACCAGCTTTTACAAGGATACGATTTTTTACACCTCTATCAGAAGTACGGTTGTAAACTGCAAATGGGTGGCAGCGATCAATGGGGAAACATTACCACAGGAACAGAAATGATTCGCAGAATTGCCAGCGGAGAAGCTTTTGCATTAACTTGCCCCTTGATTACTAAAGCCGATGGAGGAAAATTCGGTAAAACTGAAAGCGGAAACATTTGGCTCGATCCTGAAAAAACAACACCCTACAAATTCTACCAGTTCTGGATGAATGTTTCTGATGAAGATGCTGAAAAATACATTAAAATATTTACTATACTTTCTCAAGATGAAATCAGTAATTTAACTGAACAACATAAAAATGAACCACATTTAAGAATTCTGCAAAAACGCCTTGCAGAAGAAATTACAATCATGGTACATTCCAAGGAAGCATTGGAAATGTCCATCAAAGCATCAAAAATTTTATTCGGTAAATCAACCTCTAAAGACCTCTCACAAATTGATGAAAAAACATTTTTATCCGTCTTTGAAGGTGTTCCCGTACATAGCGTGAAAAATTCATTAATTAATGAAGGCAGAGACGTGTTAACACTACTTTGCGAAGACACAAATATATTCACTTCAAAAGGTGAATTAAGACGACTAATTAAAGGAAACGGACTTTCAATTAATAAGGAAAAAATGACAAATCCAGAAATGCAAATTTCTTATACTTTTGTCATAAATGGAAAATTCATTTTAATCCAAAAAGGAAAGAAAAATTACTTCATTATTCGCTTAACTAATTGATAGCATTTGGATTCAAAAATTAATGCTGAATTTTCACAAGATTTTCACCATATTTAAGTCCAAAAAATAGAGTTCTTTGAAATAAGGTACTATTAATTTGAGGGTTAAACTCAATCCGTTAGAAAATCAAAAAAACGAAAATCTTTCGTTTTCAGATAGTTGTATTATGCAACAAAAAGATTGATTTTATTTATCAACCACTGTTAATTTGTTGATGACTAACAATTAAACAAAAGTATAACAACTGAAAATACTTAAGATTAAAGACTTAGTTTTTCAACATTAAATTCACATTGTATCAATTAAGTTTTGAAAAAAATAAATAAATAAAATTGTAAATTAAAAATCCATAAAAGCATATTAAAAATCCGATGTAAACAAAAAAACTTAGCACAAATTTATTGTTAAGTTTTCAAAATATTATGCACAGAAAATAATGCGTAATTCAAAAAGTTTTTTTAAACTTTAGTACTATTAACAACTGTTAATAAAAACAACAGATCATTCATTTTCAAGTGATAAATATTAACATTATGGTTTAAAACTTACTGAAAAATTAAATAATTTAGATTTTACAAGGGAAAAGCCATAAATTTGCTAACCGTATTAACAAAGTATTATTATCATTATTAATAGTTATAAATTTATAAATAATAATATATATATGAATACTGATAAAATTAAAAAAATTGGTTTTGTTGATGAACCGATTGATAAATCTCTCGATTTGAAGACCGAAATATTACGCCTCAAAAAAGAAAAGAATGCAGTTATTCTTGCACATTTTTATGTAGTACCTGAATTGCAAGATATTGCCGATTTTGTTGGCGATAGTTTAAAACTTTCACAAGAAGCTGCCAGAACCCAAGCCGATGTAATTGTTTTTATTGGTGTGCATTTTATGGCCGAAACCGCAAAAATTCTTTCGCCAAATAAAAAAGTGTTATTGCCTGATTTGAATGCTGGTTGTTCACTTGCTGAATCCGCTCCGGCAGATAAATTTGCCGAGTTTATAACCCATTATCCAAATCACATTATTATTAATTATGTGAATACAACAGCTGCAATAAAAGCACTTTCTGATGTGGTTGTTACCAGTACAAATGCAAAGCAAATTGTAGAAAGTTTTCCTGAAAAACAACCAATTATTTTCGGTCCAGATAAAAATTTAGGGAATTACATTAATTCAGTGACCGGAAGAAATATGGTATTATGGGATGGTGCTTGTCATGTGCATGAAGAATTTTCTGTAGAGGAAATTATTAAACGTAAAGTATCGAATCCAAATGCCAAAGTACTGGCTCATCCTGAATGTGAGAAACCGGTACTTATAATCGCCGATCATGTAGGTTCAACATCTGCTTTGCTTAAATATTCTGCTAAAGATGATGCAAAAACATATATCGTAGCAACTGAAAGCGGAATTATTCATCAAATGAAAAAATTGAGTCCGCATAAAGAATTTATTCCGGCGCCGCCAAAAGATTCAACTTGCGGTTGTAATGATTGTAATTTCATGAAAATGAATTCAATGGAAAAACTTTACAAGTGCCTGAAATACGAATTACCTGAAGTTACTTTGGATGAATTACTTCGCAAAAAAGCTGAAAAACCCATCCGAAAAATGTTGGAAATTTCTGAAAAATTAGGATTATAAACTAATGAAGTTTTTGGGAAGTATTATTGGTATTTTGCTCTTGTTTCAAATTTCGACGTTTGCACAAAATGTTGATAAATTTGAAACGAAAGATTTTATCTACGGAATAAAAACCGGTCCAGGAAAAGTGTTAGAAGCCTACTCAGGAATGCCAAAAACAACTATGTCCTGGTTTTCTTCTTTTGAATTTGCAAAAATTGGTAATGGCTTAAATCAGTGGGAAAAACATCTGAATTTTCCTGAATACGGAGTGGAATTTATGTTTGGAAATCTGAACAATGAATTCCTTGGTGATGTAGTAGGTATTCAGCCCTTTTTAAGATGGCATTTAACAAATATTAAAGCACCCCTAAAACTTAGTTTTACTGGTGGACTTGGATTTTCATATTTTACAAATCCGTATCATCCTTGGACAAATCCTGAAAATGCATTGATTGGAAGTCATATCACAAATTATACCCGTGGGGAAATGGAACTGTCTTACCAATTCAAGCAGATTCGAGTTTTTTGCAGTATTGGTGCATTTCATTTTTCAAACGCACATGTTAAATTGCCAAATATTGGAGGAAATGTACCCGAAATGAAAATTGGATTAATGTATCAGACTAATGAAAATATCGATTTTTATGATATAGTTGATGAATTTGCGGCAAAATGGCAATATGAAATAGGGTTTGCATTGGGAGCACATTCTTACGGCTCATCGGTGAAACCATATGGAGGGCCTGTTTATCCTGTTTATACATTAAAACAGCAAATCGGGAAAAATCTTTCATCAGTATATCGCATAAGTTTCGGATTGAATGTCGGACATTACCGTTCATTTTATCAATTTATTGAAAATAATTTGGTTCCCAATGAAAATCCTTTGAAACAAAGCCTTTATTCCAGTCTGTTTTTCGGACAGGAAATGTGCATGGGCCACGTAGCTTTGTATGGCGAATTTGGTATTGATGTGTTAAAACCATTTTTACGAAATTATGCAGATATCTTTAATAATGAAACAGGATTTTCTGCATTTATTAAAAACTGGAATTCAAATAGGTTAGGCTTAAAATATTATTTACGCGACACAAGAAATAATCAAACAAATATTTCGTTTGGTGTCTTTATCAAAGCTAATTATACACAAGCTGATTTTGTTGAATGTGCAATTAATGTCAGATTTTAAAAATGTGTGCGAAAATTATCCATATTGATGTGTGCGAATCCAGTAATCATGAAGTACTTAACTTTACTGAACTGCTCAAATCACATACTGAATTTGCAATTAGTGCAAAAAAACAAACTGCCGGGCGTGGTATGGGTAAAAATTTATGGCATGCAAGCATGGGAAAAAACATAATTGTGAGCTTTGTAAAATATCCGCGCTTTCTGGCACCGGATAAGCAATTTTATCTTTCTATGATATCAAGCCTTGCCGTTCATGATATAATGGCTGAAATAGGTTTTAAATCACGTATAAAGTGGCCTAATGATATCCTAATCGGAGATAATAAAGTTTGTGGAATACTTATCGAAAACCAGCTCGCCAATGATTCCATTGAGCATACTCGCATTGGAATCGGACTGAATGTCAATGAAACAAAATTTCCTTTCGATATTTCGAATCCAGTATCGCTCATTCAACTTGGTATTGAACATATTTCTCCTGATGATTTAGTTTACGAATTGGCTGATGCCATAGATTCATGGTATTATCGTTTAAAAGAAGGACAATTTTCACAAATTAAAAAACAATATCTCGCTCAGTTAATTGGATATAAAAAATATCGGAAATATCAAGATGCATCAGAACAATTCGAAGCTAAAATTATTGATATCAATGCCCTTGGATATCTTATTTTGCAAGATAAATCGCATAATATCCGTGAATATGAAATGAAATCTGTTAAAATGATTTTCGATTAATTTTTTGTTTAACCCGAGGTTTTTGAAAGTATATATGGAAATTAAACTATTGGCGAAGCAAAGATAAAGCAGAGGTTGATTTTATTATTGATATCATAAAAGATGTAATTCCTGTTTAAGTGAAATACAGAAAATTGACTAAACCTGAAATATCAAGGTCGTTTCGAAGCTTTATTGAAAAATATCAACCCCCAAATGCGTTTATTATAAACAGAAGTTTTAATGATTAAATAAAATTGAATACGACAACCGTATATTTCATTCCGTTTTATGATTTTCCTCAAATTTCAAGTTATTTTTATCATATTGTTCTTTCTTTCATTCCCTAAAATTTTTCGTACATTTACACCACGATAAATTATTGTTAATAATGAATATTCAAAACATACGTAAAGATTTTCCCATTCTGGATCAAAAAATTTATGAGAAACCATTAATATATCTCGATAACGCTGCAACAACCCAAAAACCGGTGCAGGTAATCGAAGCCATGGACGATTTGTATTATCGGCTTAATTCAAATATTCACCGCGGAGTACATTACCTGAGTGAAGAAAGTACTTCAGCACATGAAAATGCAAGAAAGTATATTGCAGATTTTATTCATGCGAAACATACACATGAAGTAATTTTTACCCGTGGAACTACCGAAGCGGTTAATTTGGTTGCATTTAGTTTCGGGGAAAAATACATTCAAGAAGACGATGAAATTTTGATTACGGAAATGGAGCATCACTCCAATTTTGTCCCCTGGCAAATGCTAGCAGAACGGAAGTCAGCAAAATTTAAGGTGTTGCGTTTTGAAGAAGACGGCAGTTTGTCTTTGGAAAAATTCAAATCAGCCATTTCAGAAAAAACTAAAATTATTTCAATTACGCATGTTTCCAATGTTTTAGGGACAATTAATCCCATAAAGGAAATGATACGCATTGCACACGAAGCCGGTGTACCTGTTTTTGTTGATGCCGCACAATCCATACAACATTTACCCGTTGATGTGCAGGATTTAGATTGTGATTTTCTCGCTTTTTCAGGACATAAAATTTATGGTCCTACTGGGATAGGTGTACTGTACGGAAAAGAAAAATACCTTGATGAAATGCCGCCCTATCAAGGAGGAGGAGAAATGATTTCATCGGTTAGTATTGATAAAACGAGCTTTAACGAATTACCGTTTAAATTTGAAGCTGGAACTCCAAATTATGTAGCTGCAATTGGTTTGCATGCAGCTTTAAAATATCTTGAAAATATTGGCTTGCAGGATGTTATGCAGTACGAACACGATTTGTTTGTCTATGCAACCCAACAACTACTTGAAATTGAGGGCTTAAAAATGATAGGTACGGCACAGAAAAAAACTTCTGTTTTATCATTTGTTATGGATGGAATTCATCCTTACGACATGGGAACCATGCTCGATAAAACAGGAATAGCTGTACGTACTGGAACCCATTGTGCCGAACCGATTATGCAACATTACGGGATTTCCGGAACCATTCGCGCATCGGTTGCATTGTATAATACTAAAGCCGAAATTGACCGGCTTATTGAAAATCTAAAAAAAATTCAGTTGATCTTGAGTTAATAAACAAAGTGATTTTTTACTTGTTGAATTCATATTATGAGCATAGAAAAGAAACAAAACGCAATCATTGAAGAATTTTCAGTTTTTGACGACTGGATGGATAAGTACGCCTATCTCGTAGATTTAGGTAATGAACTGGCACCGCTCAGTCCCGAAGAAAAAACAGATGATAATTTGATTGACGGGTGTCAGTCGAAATTATGGATAATCGCTGAATTGCAAAATGGGAAAATGCATTTTAAAACGGATTCTGATGCCATCATTACTAAAGGAATAGCTAGTTTGCTCATTCGTGCAATTGAAGGTGAAACGCCTAAAGATGTTATGAATTCAAAATTATCTTTTATTGATGAAATTGGTTTATATCAGCATCTTTCCCCAACCCGTTCAAATGGTTTGCTGGCTATGACTAAACGAATAAAAGCTTATGCAATTGCATTTAATGCAAAAGCATAAATTTAAAATATATAATTATGAATCAACAAGATATTCAATTAGAAATTGTCAAACAATTAAGAAAAGTATTTGACCCTGAAATACCCGTAAACATTTACGATTTGGGTTTAATTTACCGCATCGATATGGATGATGATAACAATGTGGAGATTGATATGACACTCACTGCTCCGAATTGTCCTATGGCTGAAAGTATCGTCATGATGACCGAAACCGCAGTTTTACGTGCAAAAGGAGTGAATAAGGTGAATGTTAATATTGTCTTTGACCCTCCTTGGGACAAAGATAAAATGAATGATGAAGCCAAACTTGAACTCGGATTATTGTAAAATTTCACTGCATGAAAGAAAGAATAAGCTTAATTGAAAACGCTTGGGAAAAGCGGGAATTGTTGAAAGAAAAAGCAAGCGAAACTGCCATTTTTGATACCATTGAAGATTTGGATAAAGGACGAATTCGTGTTGCGGAACCCGATGAATCATCTGAAACCGGATGGAAAGTAAACGATTGGGTGAAAAAAGCGGTTATTATGTATTTTCTGCTTCGCAAAATGGAAACCTTTGAAGAGGGAATTTTTGAATATCACGATAAAATTCCATTGAAAAAAGGATTTGCTGAAATGGGAGTGAGGGTTGTTCCCGACGCAATTGCGCGATATGGTGCTTACCTGAGTAATGGGGTAATTATGATGCCCTCATATGTGAATATCGGCGCGTGGGTTGGTGAGTATTCTATGGTTGATACCTGGGCTACCGTCGGATCCTGTGCTCAGATTGGTGAGCATGTGCATTTGTCAGGTGGTGTTGGCATTGGTGGAGTTTTAGAGCCTGTGCAAGCAGCTCCTGTAGTTATTGAAGATTACTGTTTTATTGGCTCACGCTGCATAGTGGTTGAAGGCGTACATGTCGAACGAGAAGCAGTACTTGGTGCCAATGTGGTACTAACAGCATCCACAAAAATTATTGATGTTACCGGTGATGAGCCCATGGAAATGAAAGGCAGAATTCCGGCACGTTGCGTTGTTATTCCAGGATCTTATACTAAAAAATTCCCTGCCGGGGAATATCAAGTATCCTGTGCCCTCATTATCGGTAAACGCAAAGCATCTACTGATAAAAAGACATCACTTAATGATGCATTGAGGGAATACAATGTGTCTGCTTAACCTCAAAATCACCAAATTCAATCTAAATCGGTGAATATAATCACCAAATTTGACCTGATTTAGTGATTAATAGTGTTAGGATTTAAAAATTCATTGATATTATTCGGAGAAATTGCTTTAAATTCATAATTGGAATAATTGGCTGCAAAATACGCCGGAACTTTTGATTTTAAAGCCTTTGCATCATTGTATTTGAATTCATAAACGTTTAATTTCCCGTCAGTTTCTTCAATATAATCCAGTTCCACTTGAGTATGTGTTCTCCAAAAGTAAACATTTGTCCAAATTTGATTGTGTGCGAGATATTTTTTTCGTTCTGCAATTAGAAAGTTTTCCCATAGCGCACCTTCATCATTGCGTAAATTAATGTCATTGAAATTAGAAATGAGGGCATTCCGAATCCCATTATCATAAAAATAAATTTTCTTTCCGCGTTTTATTTCATTTCGTGAATTTCTGCTAAACGCATTAAGACGGAAAATTACATATGCTTTTTCGAGCAAATCAATGTATTTTTCAACCGTGATTTTATCAATACCTAAAGTTCGACTTAATTCATTGTAAGAAACTTCACTACCCAATTGTAATGCTAATGCTTGCAGGAGTTTAATCAGTGTATCGGAATGTCTTATATTTGCCCAAATCAACACATCTTTATACAAATAAGCGCTTGTAAGTTGATTCAATAATTCTTTTTCATTTCCGGGATTCATTACAATTTCCGGATAATATCCGTAAATCAACCGATTTTTGAGCATTTTGGTTTCTTCCCAAATACCATGATGTTGACATAACTCTCCATAAGACATCGGGAATAATTGATATTCCCACTTTCTTCCGGTCAAAGGTTCAGCAGTTTTATTCGCTAAATCAAAAGAGGAGGAACCGGTTGCAATCAGTTTAATTTCCGGTAAATGATCTGTAATAAGCTTTAATTTAAGCCCAATATCTGGAATGGCTTGCGCTTCGTCAATGATTACGTATTGATATGGTTTTAAAAAGGTTTTAAAACGATTGACAGAGGCTTCATTAAATAAATTTTGACTGTCCTGATCATCCCCATTTAGCCAAAGTACAGAGGGTTTTTTTTCAAAAATTGACCTTAGCAAGGTGGTTTTTCCTGTTTGCCTTGGTCCAAAAATTAATATGGCTTTATTATCTGAAAGTTTATTTTTTATGTGTTGACTTAGCAATCGAGCAATCATAATTTGTCTTTTTGTAAAGATAGTCATTTTTTACAAAATCACCAAATTCAATCTAAATCGGTGAATTTAATCACCAAATTTGACCTAATTTAGTGATTGTTATTCTTTGCTAAGTTGTCGATTTGCTTCTAGCACCTCCTTGGCTTTCAAAAAATCATCATCAATACGATGAATAATGGGATAAAATCCTTCATCATTTAACATATTACGAGCAATGCTTGCATAAAGCTGAATCTCAACATATAGGCGTGATTCATTCATTTTCTGTTCGGAAAATTCAATGCCGGATTCCTTAACAAATCCAACAAACTCATCAAAAACACGTTTAGATTTCAGATGAGCTTCAAGGCTTTTCGCATTGGAATATTGACTTAAAACATCACGATGTACACGGGTATATTCAAAGGCAAACTCATAGACCAGGTTGCGGTTTTGAATTTCGAAATACAAATCATTCATGCTTGTATCTATCGGTACAAAAATATCCGGCATAATGCCTCCGCCACCATAAACAATACGTCCTTCGACAGTATAATATTTTAAGGAATCGTTAAACTGCACGGAATCAACCGATGTCAATTCACCATTGGCATAACGGTCGATAATATCACTATAATAATCATCTAAATCATTTCCGTAATCTTTCTGTATGCATCTTCCGGAAGGAGTGTAATACCGGGCAATGGTTAATCGCAATGCAGAACCGTCATCAAATTGTACCGGTTCCTGAACTAATCCTTTCCCAAAAGACCGGTGCCCGATAATCCACCCGCGGTCATTATCCTGAATCGCACCTGCAACAATTTCACTTGCTGAAGCAGAAAATTCATTGATAAGTACAGCAAGATACAAATTCACACATCGGCGATAATTATCGGTTGACATGGTTTCAATTTTACCATGCTTACGACCTTGAGTATAAACAATCATTTTTCCTTCTGGCAAAAATTCATCTGCAATTTTTGTTGCTGCATCCATAATGCCGCCGGTATTTGAGCGCAAATCCAAAATTAATTTTTGCATTCCCTTTGTTTTCAGCGAAGTAACTGCATTAATAAACTCAGTGTATGTCGTATGCGAAAAACTTGATATTTTGATATATCCGATTTTGCTAGTGGCCATATATGCTACATCAACACTGTAAATTGGAATTTTGTCTCGGACAATTTTAAAGTCAATCAACCCATTGGTTCCTCGTCGAAGTACACTTACTTTTACTGTGGTTCCTTTTTCGCCTTTAAGCATTTTCATGACATCCTGCGTGTTAATATCCACTCCGGCAATGCGTGTATCGTCAACGCTTATAATCTGATCTCCCGGTAATAATCCGGATTTTTGAGATGGGCCTCCTGAAATTACGTGCAAAACCTGAAGCGTATCATTTTTCATATTAAACTGAATGCCTATACCTTCAAAGCTTCCTTCTAACGGTTCATTCATTGCTTTAAGGTCTTTTGCGGGAATATAAACGGAGTGTGGGTCAAGTTGCTCCAGAAATTTCGGAATGGCTTGTTCAATGATTTCGGCTTTGGCAACCGTGTCCACGTAATTCTCCGAAATGAAATCCAGCATTGCATTCAATTTGTTGGATTTTGATTGTTCCACTGCAAACATGGATCGGTTTTCATGCGTCATTAAACCGGCAATAAAAATTCCTGCCAGAACAGATATTGCAATAATAATCGGGAGAAATATAGAACGTTTATTCATTCGTATCCATTTTAAAATGTACCACTTCAACACCAGCACGAGCTAAAAGTTCAAGCCCTTCGTTTTTAGAATATTTTTCAATAAACACAACACGTACAATTCCTGCCTGAATAATCAATTTTGAACATTCTATGCACGGAGATGTCGTAACATATAGGGTTGCATTTTCACTGTTGTTTCCGGATTTTGCAACTTTAGTAATGGCATTGGCTTCCGCATGTAAAACATAAGGTTTCGTCTTATTATGTTCGTTTTCACATTCATTTTCAAAACCTACGGGAGTTCCGTTATAACCATCAGAAATAATCATACGGTCTTTAACAATTAATGCTCCGACTTGGCGCCGTATGCAGTAAGAATTTTTTGCCCAAATTTGTGCCATCTGCAGATAATGCAGGTCAAACTGCCTTTGTTTTTCAGGATTCGGATGTTTAGTCATCGCTGTACAGTTTATATGTAAAAAAAAGCCCTCTTTCGAGGGCTTGTACCCAGAGCCGGGGTCGAACCGGCACGGTATTGCTACCACTGGTGTTTGAGACCAGCGCGTCTACCAATTCCGCCATCTGGGCAAAAATTTAGTGTGCAAATATAACCAAAAGATTTCGAGAAGCACAATTCTTTCAAGCTTTTTTGTGTTAATTTGGGCTTTCTTTAACATAATTGACTTTAAACTGTCCGCCACATGATTTCTGACAATAATCAAGATGTTGATTTTAGAATATGTTACTTTATTCCGTGAATTATGCTTATTTTTGATGAAATTACAATTTTATGGAAAAGAAACTCTTTCTTCTTGACGCTTATGCATTGATTTATAGAAGCTATTATGCGTTTATACGGAATCCTCGCATCAATTCAAAAGGACTGAACACCTCCGCCATGTTTGGGTTTGTGAATACACTTGAGGAGGTACTCAAAAAAGAGGAGCCAACACATATTGCTGTGGTATTTGATCCTCCGGGACCAACTTTTCGCAATGAAATGTATTCGGAGTATAAAGCCAATCGTGATGCGACTCCTGAAGACATCAAAATAGCCATTCCCTACATCAAGAATATCCTGAAATCGTACAATATTCCGGTGATTGAAAAAGAAGGCTTCGAAGCAGATGATGTGGTAGGCAGTTTGGCGCGCATGGCAGCAAAGGAGGATTTTACCGTTTACATGATGACATCAGATAAGGATTATGCACAGTTGGTAACTGATAAGGTGTTTATGTATAAACCTCGGCGCTCGGGAGAAAAAGAAAACACCGTAATGAAGATTCCTGAAGTTTTGGAAAAATTTAGCATAGAAAAACCCGAACAAGTAATTGATATCCTTGCGCTTTGGGGAGACAGCTCGGATAATGTTCCCGGAGCGCCCGGAGTAGGTGAAAAAACAGCCATTAAATTGATTGCAGAATTTGGCTCCGTTGAAAATCTTTTGGATAATACGGACCAACTGAAAGGGAAACAAAAAGAAAATATTGAAGCGAATAAAAAGCAAATTCTACTTTCAAAAAAACTCGTTACAATTGAGCAGGAAGTCCCTTTGAATGTGGATTTCATCCGTTTTAAATATGAGGCGCTCGATAAGGAGCAGCTTAAATCAATTTTTGATGAGCTTGAATTTAACACACTTTCACAACGGATTCTTGGAGCACCGGCAAAACTGAAACCGGGGGCTCAGGGGTCTTTGTTTGACTTTCCTACGGATGATACGGAAACGGAGCAGGCAGAAACATTATTCGGCAAACGAACCGTCAATACTGAAAATCCCGATTATATTTTAGTTGATACACCGTATTTACGTAAAAATTTGATTTTAGAATTATCAAGATCCAAAGCATTTGCTGTTGATACTGAAACCAACAGCCTAAACCCGCATAATGCAAAACTAACAGGCATGTCTTTTTGTTTGAAAGCGGGGAAAGCCTGGTATGTTATGATGCCGAAAACAGAAACGGAAAAACAGGCGATTGTAGAGGAATTTAAACCGGTGCTTGAGAATCCGGATATCATGAAAATCGGGCAAAATATCAAATACGATATGCTTGTTTTGCGGAATTATGATGTCAACATTCAGGGAACACTTTTTGATACCATGATTGCGCATTATTTACTGCATCCTGAATTGCGTCATAATATGGATTTTATGGCTGATACCTTACTCAATTATGAGCCCATTTCCATCGAAGGCCTGATTGGGAAAAAGGGGAAAAACCAAAAATCCATGGATGATGTACCGTTGGAAGAAATCAGCATTTATGCTGCTGAAGATGCTGACATCACCTTACAATTGAAAGAAATTCTGGATCCAAAATTAAAATCAGCTGGATTGTATGATTTGTTTTATGATGTAGAATGTCCCTTAATTTACGTGCTTGCTGATATGGAATTTGTCGGGGTGCATTTGGATGTGGATCAGCTGAATGTTTATGCAAAAAAACTCAGTGAAGAATTACAAGATATCGAAACAAAAATCTATGAGCTTACTGAACATGAATTCAATATCAGCTCACCGAAACAATTAGGCGAAATACTGTTTGACCGTTTAAAAATTACAGACAAACCGCCTAAAACTAAAACCAAACAATATTCAACCTCAGAAGAAACTTTGCAAAAACTAAGTGATAAACATCCTGTGATAGCGGAAATTTTGGAGTTTCGCTCGGTGAAAAAGTTGTTATCAACTTACGTGGAAGCCCTGCCAAAATTGATAAACGAGCATACAGGTCGTATTCACACATCATTTAATCAAACCGTGGCTGCGACAGGACGTTTAAGCTCAAACAATCCAAATTTACAGAATATTCCAATTCGAGAAAAGCGTGGTCGGGAAATCCGTAAAGCGTTTACTGCAAGCGATGAAAACCATGTGTTTTTGTCTGCCGATTATTCGCAAATAGAGCTTCGTTTAATGGCACATATGAGTCAGGATAAGCACATGTTGAGAGCATTTCAAACTGCCGATACAGATATTCATGCTGCAACCGCCGCCAACGTATTTAAAGTGGATGTTTCTAACGTAACGCGCGAACAACGTTCTAAAGCAAAAACCGCCAATTTTGGAATAATTTACGGAATTTCTGCTTTTGGCTTATCTCAACGATTAAATATCCCGCGAACGGAAGCAAAACAATTAATTGACGATTACTTTGAAAGTTTTCCCGGCGTAAAAATATATATGGATGCTTGCATTGAGAAAGCCAAAAAAGATGAATTTGTAGAAACAATTATGGGTAGAAAGCGCTTTTTACCGGATATTAATTCGCGAAACGGTGTTGTGCGTGGCATGGCTGAAAGAAATGCAATCAATGCGCCCATACAGGGTTCTGCTGCAGATATTATTAAAGTAGCAATGATTAATATTTTTCGGCGCATACAAAAAGAAGGACTCTCAGCCCGTTTGAATTTACAAGTGCATGATGAGTTGAATTTTGAATGCCCGGTGGATGAAAAAGATCAATTGGCAGAAATTGTGAAATATGAAATGGAAAATGCAGTGCATCTCTCAGTGCCGCTAACAGTGGATCTTGGTGTAGGAAAAGATTGGTTAGAAGCGCATTAACCAAGTGTTAGGAGTTAGGTGCTAGGTGTTAGGAGCTGGGAAACTGTACTAAACGACAAGCTTTCTGCCAAAGATAGAATCAGATAAACAAAAGGTTTTTTTATTTGAAATTTTTACCTTTACTGCATGAATATTATTGCAAATCAAGTATTGGTTCTTGGTCTGATAACGCTTGTCGGATACCTTGCATTTGTGCTAAAAGCTGTTAATAAGGATACTAATCAGGCATTGGTGCGAGTAATAATGAAAGTTACTTTACCTCTGCTCTTGTTTACCACTTTTGCTAATTTGGAAACCGATGGCAAAACATTAATCAATGGATTGGTGATTTTTGTGTTTGGAGCACTGACTGTTTTTGTGTTTTATATTTTATCGAGTTGCTCAGGTCGCATTTTAAAACTTGATGTGCAGAATAAGGCTTTACATAAAGCGCATACGATGTTTGGAAATGTTGTATTTTTAGGCTTTCCACTCATGGATGCATTGCTCCCGGGAGGTAAAGGATTACTCTATGCAGCGCTCTTTCAGCTTGGTCAAGCTGTTTTATTGTGGACTTGGGGAGTTGTTTTAATGAGTAAAGCGTCTGATAGTTCTAGTAAACGTTCTTGGAGATACTTACTTAATTTAAACACCTTGGCATTTGCGCTGGGTTTTCTATTTTATTTTTCCGGAATTAAACTTCCGTTTGTATTTAATAAAGCCTTTTCGGGAATTGGACACACAACGATTTATCTTTCAATGGTCTATGTTGGGGCCGTTTTGGCTCAGGTAAAACTCGTTTCTCTGGTTAAAAATTTCAGGTCTTACTTTCTTTCATTTAATAAGTTGCTCCTTGGTCCGGCAATTGTTGCTGCAATATTGTATGCATTGCAGTTTGCCGGTTTACAATGGATGGACACCGATGCCATTGTTGTTATCGTCCTTCAAGCCGGCATGCCCAGTATGATTATTGTGTCTGTCATTGCGCGTGAACTTGGTCTGAACGATTTTCAAGCAACACAGAATATTTTTGTTACCACAGTACTCAGCTTGGGAACATTGCCCTTATTATATTATTTGATGACCATCATATTTTAAATCATCAAAACATTTATAAATAATCATTTAACCCGAAAAATTCACCGCAAATAGTTAGATGTTAATACCGATTGTGAATCAAAATTGCCGATACAATTCATTCTATACTAATTTGAACTAGCCTGCATTATTCAT
>Ga0307990_1000964_pt1 | contig 24569 bp, 21 predicted proteins | sample EllFjometagen129_FD_203168 | JGI IMG/M metagenome (GOLD analysis project Ga0307990, IMG submission 203168) | Marine microbial communities from Ellis Fjord, Antarctic Ocean - #129 | ecosystem: Environmental > Aquatic > Marine > Unclassified | place: Southern Ocean | collected 2014-10-08
TCAGCTTCTCGCTTCCAGCTGGGCGGGGATCGTCTGCCAGCATGTCAATTCGCTCGACGATGCGCCGAACAGGGACATCGCTCACCACGAAGGACGCTAACGAACGCGTTCTACATTCAGTCCCCGAGACTCCAAATGTTGCTTCAGGGGCGGCCCCGCTCCACTGGGCATTCTCAACTTCCAACGCTCATCAAATAGTCTTCCACGACCATCTCTCGATTCACGTTCGCTTGAACCTCGCACCGCAGCTGGCATTTTCCCGTGCGTATGCTAAAATTGTTCTATGAAGACGAAGATTAAAGTAGGGTGTGCATCAATCTCTCCGAGCGAGCCGATTGTGGCAGGATCCTATGTGTCCCTCACATACACATATTTGGCCGACCATCCAATTGACGATTCCGGGTGCGTCAAGGTTGTCTTTCGGCAAGTCGGGGACTTTGGCACACCCCAATTCGGGAATCCAGCAGCACCTAACTATTGCACCATACGAACCACTGGTAACTGCAAAATCGAGCCTCGCTGGGATAGCAAGGGACACGCAAGACCTTGGAGAAACGCGCTTTTTCTTCGGGTGGCAAAAGGTTTCCTTGATCGCGATGAGACGATCACCGTTACCTTCGGAGATACTTCGGGAGGGTCGCCAGGATGGAGAGCCCAGACGTTCGTTGAGCCCACGTTTGAGTTCAAGACATTCGTCGACCCAATTGCCACGTATCAATTTAAGGAGTTGAAGGAATCCCCCATTGTGGAGATTGTCCCTGGCCCACCCGCCCGAGCCATCTGCATCGCTCCCTCCCAAGTTCGAATCGGTGAGCCCTTCTCTGCCATACTCAAGCTCGAAGATCGCTGGGGGAATCCGACCGAGAGAATCCAACACATCCGCCAGCGCGGGTTTGCATCTCCAGGCATCGAAACAGTTTGTGCTTGCGACAAGGCAACCGGACTGTCAGCCGAGAGCAATCCAATTGAGGTCATCAAGGATGAAGCACCTCTTGGGCGATTCTGGGCTGACTTTCACGCACAATCTGAAGAAACGGTCGGAACGAATACAATCCGCGACTACTTCGCTTTTGCACGTGATGCTGCCTGTCTCGATATTGCCGGTCATCAAGGCAATGACTTCCAGATTACTGATGAGTTCTGGGCTGATATTGAACGCGCAGCCAATGAGTTCCACAAACCGCACCGTTTTGTCACATTCTCCGGCTACGAGTGGAGCGGCAATACGCCGCTGGGCGGGGACCGCAATGTCTACTTCGCTGAAAACGGAGGGCGAATCGCGAGAAGTTGTCGTGACTTGTTGCCTGACGAGCAATCGATCTATGATGATGCCCCCACTGCGGAAGATCTGTTCGCGGCACTTCGCGAGCAATCCAAGGCGAACCCCTTTGTGTTCGCCCATGTTGGCGGCCGTTATGCAGACATTCGGATGCATGATCCCAGCCTTGAGGTAGCAGTGGAGATCCACTCCGCCTGGGGCACATTTGAGTGGCTTTTGGAGGATGCTTTCCGTTTCGGTTATCGCATTGGGATCTGTGCAAACTCTGATGGTCATAAAGGCCGTCCCGGTGCATCGTATCCCGGTGCGAGCAGCTTTGGATCCTATGGCGGTTTGACCTGCGTCAGGTCTAAAGCGCTCACACGATCCAGCGTACTTGAAGCTCTGCAAGCGCGTCATTGCATAGCCACCACAGGACACCGGCCGCTGATCAATCTTGAGCTGTTGACTGAAGACCAGGTCGCGAGGATGCTCGGTGATGTATGTCGCCTCTCTCCAGGAACTACACCTCGACTACGTATCTGGGGCACAGGAACCGCTCCGATCGAATCAATCACGATCCGTAATGGGTTGGAGACTGTCGCAGTCGAGCGTCCTCTAGGTGAGCCAGGACGCCGAGTACGCGTCGTGTGGAGCGGGGCGGAGGTCCGCGGAAGGGATCGCATGGTTGCGTGGGATGGTGACCTGGTGGTTCAAGGCAACCGAATCCTCGACATATCTCCAATCAACCGATGGAATCCAGAAGCGCAAATCGAGAAGATCGATGATACCCATTTGCGCTGGCGCTCGATTACCACCGGTGGACTATGCGGAGCTATCCTTACACTAGAATGTGGAGATGCAGGACTCCTCGAGATGAATACGGCGCAAGGAATCGTATGTTGCGAGTTACAGACACTGGGCCGTGAGCCGAACGTCTGGCCTTTCGGTGGAGTAGAGAAGCGTATCGAGATCTCGAGGCTTCCTGATGGCCCGGGTAACCGCGACTTCTCAATCGAGCTGCCGCTCGACCATCTTCATACGGGAGATAACCCGCTCTACGTACGCGTCGCTCAGGAAGACGGCCACTTGGCATGGACAAGCCCGCTCTATATCGTGCTGGAAGATAGCTAAACGCAGGCTGCTAGACCTAGCAGGCTGTGTGAATAATCGCAACGGACAGAGACTGTCTACACACGATGCGAAGAATCCCGATTATGGGAGTCGCTGTCGGCACAACACCCTCTGCCATCCACGCGGCCGGGATTACGCCACTTTCCACATAGACTCCTAGGACGCAATCACGGGCAAGACAATGTGTGACGGATACTCGACATCATGGAACACCATCTGATCCGCGGTGACGAAATTACTGTCCTGTTGATTGTCACCACCCGTGTTTAGATTCCTGTCGATACGAGGGAAGTTGCTGCTCGAAATGGCTACCGCGATGCTGTGCCCCACCTGGAATTCATTACTTGTGAACCAGAGGTCAATGTCAAAGCGATATACTTTCGCAGGCACAATCAACTCCGGGTTGGCCAAGCCATTCCGGAATCGAGCTCGAATGACCCCATCCGAAATGAGCCGAGCATTTCCGTCTGGAGCCACGTCCATGAGCTTTGCTGTGAAGTCCGTGTCTACGGCAGTGGTGGAGGCATACAGAACCATCTTGAGCATCCCGGTGACCTCGAGTGGTTCTTGCAGCCTGTCGCTGAAGTACGTCAACACGTCTTTGCGATAAAGCGTAATACGCTGATCGCGAGCCCCTCGCTTCATAGGCAGGATCTTTGCCGGTCCGCTGTTGGCTCCACCCCAAGTCGGAACAGGATCGGCAGGATCGTAGGTAAAGCGATCGTGTTTCTCGTCAGCTGGTGAATCGAAGGACAACGTTCCACGGCGCCAAGCTCCGCACACATCTCCATCGCTGTGTAGGAAGAGCTTTGTGTCGGTAGCACGTGTGAGCGGCCACTCCTCCTCATCCCTCCATATGTTCCTTCCCATGACGAATATCTTCACAGGGGCGAGCGGCTTCGGGGATGACCCTGCTTTGAGATGCATGTCGAAGAAGTCCGCCTCAATGCTCGTGTGATCTAAGTCCGCATTTGGACCGAAGTCATATTCATTGGCTTCATCACCAGCTATGCCGTGATCCCACGGTCCGATGATGAGATGGGTGTTGCGTTTCTGAGCCTCTGACGCGTATTGCATCGTGTACATGAAGAAGTCAATAGACCCGGTTGCACAGTGATCATACCACCCCGTGATCATGAGATTTGGGGTATCGAGCGCCTGAAACACATCCGGGTCGATCGGATCGCTGAAGTAGTTCGCATGAGCATTTGTGACGATATCTCTGTACTGCTCAACCGGCCCACCCACATCGTCCAACACACTTGTCAACGGAAGCTTGAACAGGTGAGGCATCCACTCTACTGTCTCGTATGATCCTAGCTCTGGGCCGCTTTGAGCCAGGTACATCCACTGTGGAATCTGGCTGAACATCAAGGCACCGCCCAAGTGGCTCAGCATCTTGTACGGGAGCACAACGGGGGCCATAGCCCGATGCGCTGGATGAGCGAGAAAGGCAGTCGCGATCTGAACCCGCGCTAGTGCAGAACGGCCAAATGTGCCGATACGTCCGTTGCACCACGTCTGTTTCGACATCCATTCCATGGTGTCGTAGCCGTCTTCAGGGAAATCGTTGCGTCCGGCAGGACCACCTTCCGAACCATGACGGCCGCGGATATTCTGTAGCAACACAGCGTAACCGCGCTCCATCCAGAATTGCGCTCTCGTCTCGACCCGATCCGCGCCGTACATACACCGTGCCAACAGAGAGGGAAACGGACCTTGACCGGGTGGGAGATAGAGGAAGTTTTGAAGGTGAACGCCGTCGTGCATCTGGATCATGATCTCTTGCTTGCTCATACGAGCCTCCTTCATTGAGTGCGACATCCTGCTTATTTGCAGGATTGGCTGACCCAGCCCCCTGAAACCAGTCCAAGGACAGAGTGAGTGGCCTCCTTTTCGTCAGCCTACGGGCTGCCATCGCTTCCATTTCTAACACCTGGTGGGACAGTTCCTAGCCTGACGCCGCTGTTTCGTAATCGTCTCCGGCGAGATACTCAATGCCTTCCCGCCAAAAGCCACTATTTGCACCTACTGATCCAAACGAAGTCGACGCACAAGGAAGACGCAACCGTGTCGCTGAAATCCTGTGCTTGCCCTGCTAAGTCGCCAACTCGGTATGTCGGTCCATCCTTGAACACCAGATAATTTCCGTTTCTTGGCAAGGTAGATATCTCCTGAACGTTCCCTCTTGTCATTTCCCGTCAACAGCTGAGCAGCCTGATACAGAACGTCACGGATCAGATGTGGCTATTTGCCGTCGCCTGCATCCGGATTGTTATGCTTTTGTTTCCTTAACACTCTTCCAATGGTTTCCCGAGATACTAGTTGCCATGCTCTTTCGTGTAAGTAATAGATTATCATCTTCGTTATTATCTCCACGCCAGCAATTGAAGTGGCAAAGGAAAACTTCCCCGTGACCACGTATACGATCACAAATGTTGTAGACGTTGCCACAAGCCGCCATGAGCATGCTTTCAGGACGCTTAGTAAGCGTGATTCTCGATAGCTATGGCTTTCGTTGTCCGCCTTCATCTATATCTCCTTTCCGCATGCCCCACTATCTGCGGTCTGCATGCATGTTTTTTCTTCCTTGGCCTTTCGTACATGCTTGGCCTCTAACAGACTCTTCTGAGGCGCTTATCGCCATCCCTCGCTCCCTCTGGGACGGATCCCACGTTCGTTTTCTTCTGCAATGTGACTCCTATGCCATCGCATCTACCCGTCAGCATGTCTTGCTCCCAAATGCCTTCATCCCATCTCACTCTCATGGCGTACCTGCGTGAATACCTTTCACGAGGCGGAAAACGCTTCTCCAATTACGTAAACTTGGTCCCATGATTGCACCAATAAGTACTCTCAAGGAGGAACCGACCATGTATCAGGACATAGACCCAGAGAAGCTCATCGTGCGCGATTTCTTGGCCTTGGACCGCACGGTACTCGCAAATGAGCGGACACTACTGGCCTACATACGCACAGCAATCGCGCTTGCAGCTTCGGGAGCAACCCTCCTGAAAGTGTTTTCGCCCAATGTAGCTGTGGCAAGTCTTGGGACGATTCTTGTCGCCTCCGGGCTGGTTCTCGTCGGCATCGGCACAAGACGCTATCGAACCATGACCGCGAGGCTGAAAGAAATCACTCGCACCAATGGCTAACATCGATCTCCGATCACATACCTGCGCAGCGTCTTCGTCGGTCACGTCCATTCGATAGACACACACGATCACCATGAGCCCCAAGCCCTCTATTGCGAACGCATCCGTAGCAACCTAACTAGACTTCTGACACCAACCCCAGTTGCCCCTTTATTTGGGCAATACTCACTTGTGTTGTTATCCCAAGCTGTTCCAGCAATATCGATATGTGCCCATGGGTAGTTCACAAACTCCTGAAGAAAGGCAGCAGCCGTAGATCCGCTCGCTATTGGGCCCGTTGAGTTCTTCAGATCAGCGACTTCGCTACTCAATTGCTTCACCAGTTGAGGAAACAGCGGGAGTGGCCAAAGCCATTCATCTTCCGTTTCCCCAGCTGTCTGTAATTCAGCCAACAATGCTGGCGTGTTCGAAAACAACCCGGACGCCATCGCCCCAAGTGCAGTTCGGCAGCCCCCAGTGAGCGTTGCCACGTCGATAACAAAGTCTGACTGGAACCGTTTTGCATAGAGAAGCGCATCAGCAAGAATGAGCCGTCCTTCACCGTCAGTGGATATGATCTCAACGGATTTCCCATTCGCCATGCTCAACACATCTCCAGGACGGAATGCTGTAGAACTCGGCAGATTCTCAGCTGCAGGGATCAGGGCAATAATGTGAACGGGCAAGGCAAGATTGGCTGCCGCATAGATCGCGCCTAGCACAGACGCTGCCCCCCCTTTGTCGTACTTCATTTTCTGGATGTGAGTTTTGTCTTTCAGGCTCAAGCCACCGCTATCAAATGTGATTCCCTTTCCAATAAGAACGACCGTTCCCTTTGCCTCGCAATTCGGAGAGTACTCCAGTGTCGTGAAGGAGGGAGGATTCGCCGACCCATGGCCTACGGCTATCAGTCCGGCAAATTTCTTCGGATCAAGATCCTTATCGAGCATCACAGAAACAACCACACCGGCTTTCGAAAATTCATCGCGACAAAACTCGGCAAGCCGATAGGGAGTCATTTCCGAAGCCGGGGCATCGGCCACACGTCGCGCAAGAATCACACCCATGGCAATCTCTAACCCCGTATTCACTCCCGACCTAGCGTTGCTTATCAGAGTATTCGATTTGACCTGAATCACGAGGCGCTGAGGGTTGCCGTTCTCTTTGTTCCTGCCCGGCCCATCGAGCGCGAGTAGAAAACCTTCCACAACAGCTTCGCATACATTCTCAATCGGAGCCGCTGTCAGCCACGAACTATCGATCGCAAGAACAAGGGACTGCGAGCCTTTGGCAGCCTTTGTAGCTGCGGCCGCGGCACGCCGTACCTTGCCTGTATCGAACTCGCCTGTGTCACCCAGCCCAACAAGAAGAACCCTACGCAAGATGGGGTGCCACTCGATTCGTTGCCAGCTTGTCACACAGAGTTTGCCTGGCTTGTCTCCTGCGGCACGCATAGCGTCAATCGACATAGCTATATCGTTGCCCTTAAGTGCATTTGTTTCATCACATGAAGCATCGTCGAAAACACCGATCACTTCAGTCACACTTCCAGCTAGCTCAGCAACCTGCTCTGGAAGAAGGACCTCAACGTTTGGCATGCTATCCATCCTGAACCTCCTGCTTTGACCAAACACAACTGCCTGACATGTACACCTGTTCCACACGCGAGTGTGCGATCTCAAGCGGGGGAGCCGACAATACAATCAGGTCGGCAGATTTGCCTGCTTCGAGACTCCCGTACATCTTGTTCAATCCGAGAATCTCGGCAGGTGTCAATGTCATCGAACGCAGCGCAACATCCTCACTGACCCCCTCTTGCACCATCAGCGCACCACACACTCTCAACAAGCGTGTCATTGAGAGCTCATCGGTTTGCATGGCAACCTGAACACCAGATTTCTGCAGCTTGAAGAAATTGTCTAACCGCATCCCGCGTGTCTCATACTTACGTCGAGAGCGAATCACCGGTCCCACGAGACACGGAATGTTTTTCTCTGCAATGATGTCGGAGACAAGATATCCCTCTGTCGCATGCACCAGTACAAGGCGAAGAGCAAACTCCTCCGCGATTCTAATCGCTGACATAATGTCGTCTGCTCGGTGGCAGTGCACGTGCACAGCGAGCTCACCACGAACAACCCGAGCAAGCTCCTGCAACCGAAGATCGCGGCAGTGCTTGCTGGACACATCAGGATACGCAGAACTGTCCGCATAATCCTGCGCCTTCATAAGCCATTCTCTGAGCATCGCTGCATTCCCCATCCGCGTTGCCGGCGCCTTCCCCTGCACCCTGCCATAGACACGCTTAGGGTTCTCTCCTAACGCCAGCTTCATTGCAGAAGGTGCAAGCACAGCCATTTCTTCCACGGTGCGCCCAAACGTTCGAATGACAGCACATTGTCCACCGACCAGGTTTGCACTACCTGGCCCCGTGTTGACCAACGTGACGCCCCCCTTCAACGCGTCCTCAAAGGCCATATCCTGCGGATGGATTGCATCAATAGCTCGCAAGTGGGGTGTGATTGGATCTGTGCGCTCATTTACATCATGCTCGGTATCCCCAACACCTTCCGCCATGACGCCAATATGGCAATGGGCATCAATCAGACCCGGCATGACAAACTTCCCAGTTAGGTCAATACAGGGTATGTCTTCTGCGATATCTAGTGCGGTGCTAACAGCAGAAATCTGGCCGTTCTCGATGAGAATCGTGGCATCCTCAATCACCGGTCCCGAGATCGGATAAGCCGTAGCATGAATTAGTGCAATCGTCATTCTCTTCCTCCTGCTTATGGTGCATGTCTTGTCTTCGGATCAAGGAGATCCCGTAGGCCGTCCCCCATGAGATTGAATCCGAGTACACTCAAGAGAATGGCTCCGCCAGGGAAGAAGACTAGCCATGGTTGCTGGAAGAAGAGAGATCTTCCGTCAGCGACCATACGCCCCCATTCCGCCGATCCGGGTCCTGCTCCGAGTCCCAAAAAGCTCAGTCCTGCTGCCACAAGAATGATGGCTCCCATATCCATGGTCGCGTAGACAAGCACGGGACCAATTACGTTCGGAAGCATGTGTTTGAATATGCATCTCACCGAGGAGCACCCAATCCCAATTGCCGCCTGCATAAAGTCTTGCTCTCTAACAAGCAAGGCCTTGGCTCGTGAAAGTCGGGCGTATTGGGGCCAGCGCACAATCACCAGGGCAAGCATGACATTGAACAGCCCAGGACCCAACATCACGATGACGGCAATGGCCAAAACGAGACCTGGAATACACATGAAGATATCTGCAACCCTCATGATGAACGTATCAATAAACCCCTTCCAGTAGGCTGAAACAAGTCCGAGAGAGACTCCGATTCCGGCCGCGACAAGGGCGACTGTTGTGGATAGCCGGATGGTCGTTCGACATCCAAAGATCACCTTGCTCAAGATATCCGCGCCACTGTCGTCCGTGCCAAGCAGATGCTCCGCAGAGGGAGGGACGAGACGGGCATGCCAGTCTCTGTCATTCACTTCATAGGGAGCAAGAAATGGAGCAAAGATTGCTACGACAACGAGAATGCATATCAGCAAAAACCCAGTAACAATGAGCGGTTGAGAAAACGCCTTGCGAAGCGCTCGCCCCCACTCTGAACGTTTCTTGTCGGTCTTCTTAGATTTGCTTAATTTCCTTATCATGTTACCTTATAGCCTATTGTACGCTGGAGAAACCTTCTATGTTTCTCTCCCTCGCGTTACGCCACAGGCTGACCTCCCTTTATCACAGTGACAATATTATTGTGTGCTGAAGCAAGAACCCCGACATCATCAAGTGGGTTCTCACGTATGAGGATCATATCAGCTGCCTTGCCTACAGTGATAGACCCGACACAATCCTCGATGCCAAGGGTCTCTGCCGCACCCAGTGTGGAAGCATGAATGGCCTGAGCCGGTGTCATCCCAAAACGAACCAACAGCTCCAACTCGTGTGCGTTGTTTCCATGCAGATTGAGCGGTGTCCCAGCATCAGTTCCAGCACCGATGCGAACGCCCGCGGACAGTGCCTTCTGGAAGCTCTCAATTCGTCGTTCTTTTGCTGCAGACGCTTTTCTACGTGTCTCTCGAGGGATTCCGATGTCAGGACGGCTATCAACGATGGCAAGCATCGCGGAAAGCGTTGGTACAAGAACAACATCCTTCGCAATCATTTGGCGAACGGTCTCATCAGTCAGTTCTGTGCCGTGCTCCAGCGTATCTACCCCAGCTGCAATCGCAGTCGCGATGGCGTCATCTCCATGGGCATGTGCAGATACGCGCAAACCCAACATGTGTGCTTCATCGACAATGGCCTTCATCTCTTCGAGTGAGTATTCGCGCGTAAACGCGCTTGCCTTGGCACTTGACATGCCACTGCTTGCACTAAATTTGATTACCTGAGCCCCTTGCTGCACTTGCCGGCGGACTGCACGCCGTAGCGCAGACGTTCCATCCGCAACGCATCCAAATGGATGGTCAACGTGAACCCATTCGGGATAGGAGGATGCGTGGCCTCCACTAGCAGTCAGGATCTGACCACTCGCGACAATGCGCGGCCCTTGAACGGCTCCCTCCTCAATCTTCTGTCCTAACGCGATTGCGATTCCCGCGCTCGCTCCAAGGTCTCTTACGGTCGTATATCCAGATGCAAGCGTCCGCTGTGCTGCTGAAAGCGCGTTGATTGTAAGCGAGGGAACCGATTGCTCCAGAACACACGTGTTAAGGTTCAACCGGGAATCAAACATCAAATGCACATGCAAGTCAATCAGCCCTGGTAACACATACCAGCCCTTCCCATCGATAACTTGCGTTTCTCGTTCATTCTCTGAGCCATCGTATCTGCCGATATAGCTGATGAGACCGTTTTCGACCAGCACGTCCTGTTTCTCGAGAATCCGATTCTCTTCGATATCAATGATATGAACATTGACGACAAGGAGCGATTCGTGTTTCGTATCACGACATGATTCCTTCGGTGTTCGATCATCGCTGAAAGCCATGTTGGTCCGTCCCTTCTTCGTGTTGGGTGTGGTCATTCGCAGCGAATACGCGGGTCAAGAAGCGAGTATCCCAGGTCAGTCACCAAATTCAGCAAGCTCCGGATGATAGATATGAGAAGAACAAATCCCATGATAGAAGCTGAGTCAGAGGTGCAAATCGCTCCGACTGCCCAATGCCCGAGACCGGGGAAGAAGAAAACTGTCTCGACGATCACTGTCCCTCCAAGAATTCTCCCCAATCGAAGTCCAAGAATTGTTATTACGGGAATCAGCGAATTTCTAAGGGCATGCGTTAGAATCAAACGGCTTTCTCGAAGACCCTTTGCGCGCGCAACGGTAATATAGTCCTCATTGAGGACATCAAGCATGCTTGTCCGAGTGATTCTCGTCAGCATCCCGGTGGAAGCAAGTCCAAGTGACAATGCGGGAAGCAACAGATGTTTGAAGGAATCGAAGAAGATCGACCAGTTGCCGGTCAACAGACTGTCCAGCACATACATCCCTGTCACTCTCTTGAGCGGATGATCAATGATCAGTCCCAGCGTTACACGTCCGCCAAGCGGGAAGTGAAACAGGCCTGCTTGCTGCAATTTGAAGAAAAAGAAATATTGAAGAAGTAGCGCCGAGACAAAAATCGGTAATGAGACCCCGGCAAGAGACAACACCCTCGTTACATTATCAATCCAGCCATTCCTGTTCAACGCAGCGGCGATTCCAAGCGGGAGCGAAATGAGCATCGCAATCAAGATGGCGAGCAAGGCCACTTCTAATGTTGCTGGGAAGTACTCTTTGATCGCCTCAAGTACTGGAAGATTGCTCGAACTTCTTGAGATACCCCAGTCACCTCTCAGAAGGTTCTTGAGATACCACAAATACTGAGTAACTGCAGGCTCGTCCAAGTGATACCGTTTGATCACCTGTTCGACAACCTCTGGTGGCGCGTCTTCAGCGACATAGGCAGCCTCGGGATGCCCTGAGGCCTGAGACAACATAAACGTCAGCACTGTGACCGCAAGTAGCACAACCGGAATCCACAGAATCCGGCGCACAAGGAACCCAATCATAATGGCACGTCCTTACACACCCCTAACGCTTTATTTGACAAATGAGGGCGGGAGAAACAAGTCTCCCGCCCAATAGATCTCTTACTGCTCGTACTTCTCAATGAAGTAGCTTCTCCTGTCCCACAAAAGCGGACTACTCTTCCAACCGCCGACCCAGGAGCCCATAACAGCAAGTGAGTGGTCTTGGTAAAGAGGGATATTGACGTAGAGGGCATTCGCTAATGCGATGATCTCGTGATACATCGCATTTCGCGCCTCTTGGTCCTGTTCCGCGCGTGCAGCAAAGAACAGCGCATCGATCTCTTCATTCACGAAGCTCTGCTGGCTCGCATAATAGCCATTGGACCACAAGAATCCGTCAACTACATGATCGGCCTTAGGAGACTGCGCACCCATAGAGTTGTTCCAGAAGTCAAGCTCCCCAGCACGCATCTGGCCTACAAAGGTTGAAGAATTAAGCTCCTCGATGTTCACCGTGATGCCAACATCTAGATCTTCGATCGAATCCTTCATCATGAGAGCTAGCTGCTTCGAGGTCGCATTGTTTGATCGAATTGTCATATCGAGCGTGCCTGTCCATCCCACTGCCTCAAACAGCGCTTTCGCTTCTGCTGGATCGTTTTCAAGAACCGGAATGTCGGTCGGATATGCAGGCATTCCAATCGGGATAATGCTATTGATCCGATTCCCGAACATGTTGTACAAAACCACCTCGATAAACAGATCGCAAGGGAATGCCTTGCTGATTGCCTCTCGGAAGCGAACATCATCATACGGAGATACGGCAAAATTGAAGAAGACTGCGCCTTGTCGAAGCAGCGGGTAGGAGAGAACCTGAATCTCGGGGAAGAGGCTTTCGCCTGTCTCAAGATCAAGAACCTGGTTCGCATCAGAGAACGCCAGATCAATAACATCTGCTTCTCCTGATCGAAGCTTGAGAAGCTGAACTGAGGCTTCGGAGATGAATTCGGCCACAACACGCTTCACATTGGCAGGACCTTCCCAGTATTCTTCGTATCGTTCAAGAACGACACGCTGCCCAGGGACCCATTCTACAAATGTGAACGGGCCTGAGCCCATCGGGTTACGGGAGATGAAGTCGTTCTCCTCTCCTGGGACGAGGCCTCCGTTAGCCATTACGTAGTCTTCAGAGACAATGTCGCTGTACAGAGAAAGAAGATTCATGAAGGTGATATTAGGTTGCAATAGATGAATCGTCACCGTGTAGTCATCCTCAACAACAACGCCGCCAGCAGCTAAATAGGCATCGGCATCGGCTTGGGTCATTCCCGAACTGATATAGTCTTGCGCACCTAGGACGGAATTATACCTTGCAGCGAGCCCTGCTGTTCCATTCATCAAGATCATACGATCCAACGAGAATTTCACATCATGCGCTGTGAGATCGGATCCATCATGGAATTTCAATCCTTCGCGGATGTGGAACGTGTAGTTTAGACCATCCTCTGAGATGGACCAGCTAGCGGCTGCATCCCCGACCAAGACCGATACATCCTCATAGTCCACTTGCACCAGACGCTGGAAGATGTCCCCCAGAATGACAAGGCTATAATTGTCTTTAGCATTGTGAGGGTCAAGTGACTTGCATTCTGCTTTCCGGATGTACGTGTATGTCGCATCGGTATCAATGGTTTGCCCAAATGTAGCTACGGCAAACGTCAGAACTACACTGCATGCCAGAAGCACGAGTAGCCCCCACTTTCCTAGAGCCCTATTTCTCATTCCATTTCCTCCTTCTTTCTCTTCATGTACCCTCTCTTCATGTACCCTGCATATTTCGTATCCCAGTGCCTGCGAAGCTTATTACGCTACGTCACCCCCTTGACTGCGGACTGTAGGAAGGAGCACCTGTGGAAACTGCTATGTGCGGTGCACAAGCTAGAGAAGTCGTACAGCGCCAAAGAGAACAATCGGGCCTCTCTAGCCAAAAGCTTAACAGTACCCCACCAGGAGGAGACCTCCGCCTCCATGGGCCACGAATCCTTCTTTTGTGACCTTCTCATCGCGCAATTCATCCCGCCAAGCATGGGTTCCTCAGTCATTGTTTTCCAAAGCTAATCCATTCAAGCTAGAAACACTCTCGGTACTCGAAATTCGCTGTAGCATCGCCCGTGTGCAGAAAAATGACGCCATCATCCTTCTCGAACCGTCCCTTCCCAATCCAATCGATCAGCCCTGCCATCGCCTTCCCCGTGTACACGGGATCCAACATTACTCCCTCTGTCTCAGCAACTAGTCGAATCGCTTCTATACATTCATTAGTAGGAATCGCGTATCCATCACCGACATAGTCGTAGGTCACTGTGAAATCCCGGGATGCAAACTTCATGTTGTCAAGACCCAAAAAAGCGGTCGTCTCGTTGCACAACTTTTCAAGCTCCTGCGATTTCTCCTTTGTGTGCCTTCCTGCGCTCATCCCGATGACCTGCAGATCCATGTTCATGATCCTGATACCAATCTCCGCACCAGCTTGTGTTCCTCCCATTCCGACTCCTAGCACCAAGTGCTTTGCCTGTATGTCCTGCTCTCTCAGCTACGTATCTAGTTCACCCATAGCTGCGTACCCCAGGTTTCCTAGAGGATTGGCGGCACCAAGAGACGCAACATACGGAGTTTTTCCTTGCGCCATCAACTCCTCAGCAATGACACCTGTTACCACTCTCTCACCCGAGATTTCGGCTTCTTCTTGCTCCGGAGTCATCGCGCTAAACCGAACATCGCAGCCCAGGATCTGATCCAAAAGGAGATTGCCCTGATACGCTTCTGGTTCTTCTCCATTAAGAATCAGAACCGTATCCATTCCGCATCTTCTTGCTGCTGCTGCAGTCTGCCTTGCCCAATTGGATTGGAGTCCACCAATAGTGACAATGACATCCGCTTTCTTCTTGAGGGCGTCGGCGAGAACGAATTCCAGTTTCCGTACTTTGTTCCCCCCGAATGCGAGTCCAGTGCAATCATCCCTCTTGAAGTAAATCCTTGGCCCTCCCAGTTCGCGCGTCAGTCTCTCGGCAAAATGAAGTGGTGTTGGCAAGAATCCAAGCTTGATTCGGTCATGTCTTGCTATCAGAGAATCAAGCTTCGCTTTCTCTTCTTCGTTTTGTCTCATTTCACTTCCACCATGTCAGTCCACTTGTGCTAGCTCACCCTAAGAGAGTTCGACGATTCCACCAGCTTGCTCGGAACACTCACGGGCTCGAGAATCTGCACATCGTATCGCTCGATCATGATAAGAATAGACAGAACCTCACCCACTACCCTTCGTCTCCCTCCCAAACCACACAATGGGCGGGAAAAACAAGTCTCCCGCCCAATAGATCTCTTACTGCTCGTACTTCTCAATAAAGTAACTTCTTCTATCCCACAGAAGTGGACTACTCTTCCAACCACCCATCCAGGAGCCCATAACAGCAAGCGCGTGGTCTTGGTAAAGAGGGATATTGACATAGAGCGCGTTTCCCTTCTCGATGATATCTTGATACATCGCATTTCGCGCCTCTTCATTGAGTTCCGCCCGTGCGGCAAGGAACAACGCGTCAATCTCTTCGCTCACGAAGCTCTGCTGGTTGGCATAATAACCTGTGGAGTAGAGGAGACCTTCAACCATAGGATCGGCATCATTAGCCGACGCCCCCCAAGAGTTATTCCAGAAATCAAGCTCCCCAGCGCGCATTTGGCCTACGAACGTTGAAGAATCAAGCTCTTCGATGTTCACCGTGATGCCAACATCTAGATCTTCGATCGAATCCTTCATCATGAGAGCTAGCTGTTTCGAGGTCGCATTGTTTGATCGAATCGTCATATCGAGCGTACCTGTCCAGCCAATTTCTTCAAACAACGCCTTGGCTTCTGCCGAGTCGTTCTCAAGAAGAGGAATGTCGCTCGGATACGCACTCATTCCCATCGGGATAATGCCGTTAATCCGATTCCCGAACATGTCGTACAAAACGGCCTCGATAAAGAGGTCGCAAGGGAATGCCTTGCTGATTGCCTCTCGGAAGCGAACGTCATCATACGGAGATACAGCATGATTGAAGAAGACAGCACTCAGTCGAAGCAGTGAGTAGGACAGAACCTGAATCTCGGGGAACAGGATCTCGCCCGTCTCTAGATCAAGCACCTGATTTGCATCGGAGAACGCCAACTCGATAATATCTGCCTCTCCTGATCGGAGCTTGAGAAGCTGAACCGAGGCTTCGGAAATAAATTCGGCCACAACACGCTTCACATTGGCAGGACCTTCCCAGTATTCTTCGTATCGTTCAAGAACGACGCGCTGCCCAGGGACCCATTCTACAAATGTGAACGAGCCTGAGCCCATCGGATTACGGGCGATCCAGTCGTTCTCCTCTCCTGGGACAACGCCTCCGTTGGCCATTACGTAGTCTTCAGATCCAATAAAGCTGTACAATGAGAGTACCTTGATGAAGGGAATGTTAATCTGCGTTAAATGAATTGCTACCGTGTAGTCATCCTCCACGACAACGCCGCCAGCAGCCAGGTAGGCATCTGCATCGGCTTGGGTCATTCCGGAATCAATGTAGGCTTGCGCCCCTAAGATGAGATTGAGTTTTGCAGCAAGCCCTGCTGTTCCATTCATCAGGACTGTACGATCAAACGAGAATTTTACATCATGCGCTGTGAGATCAGATCCATCATGGAATTTCAATCCTTCGCGGATGTGGAACGTGTAGCTCAGGCCGTCCTCAGAGAGTGACCAACTAGCGGCCGCATCCCCGATCAGGTTCGTTGCATCCTCAGAATCTACTTGCACCAGGCGCTGAAAGATGTCTGCCAAAATTACGAGACTGTAGTTGTCTCGAGCGTTGTGGGGGTCAAGTGACTTGCACTCTGCTTTCCGGATGTACGTGTATGTCGCATCAGTATCAATGGTCTGCCCAAATGTACCTACTGCAAACGTCAGAATTACACTGCTTGCCAAAAATACTAAAAGTGCAACTCTTATCCTGGAATGCCTTTTACTTCTATACCTCATGACATAGCCTCCTTATGCTCATAGTTCCTTCTTGGGTCTTTCACGTTCCGCATCTTCGTTCCCAAAAAGCTTGTTACACTGCTTCACCCCCTTTTCCTTGCTAGAGCCGTTTCTCAGAGCCCCAGTGTGTTTCGTGTGCAGTATCTAATGCTCAGTCACTTGAGGTCCCCAGATCATCGAGGAGAGATGCATTGAGTTCTTGCACGAAACGCAATTGATGGCTTTGCAGTACCTTTGCCAGCTTCTCAGTATCCTTCTCTCGAAGCGCTGATAGACACAGCTCGTAGTCCTCGATGCGTTGTGCGGAATACCTCCCACCATCCGTTTCGCCCAGCCACAATCGCTGCATTTGAAGCCGGAGCCGCGCAAGAGTGTCCACAAGCAACGCGTTGCGAGTTGCCGTGTTTAGCACGTTGTGGAAGCGAGCATCAAGTGCCACAAGCTGTCTGAGATCGTCGGTATCACGCGTTTCCGTGATAATGTTCTCGATTTCGGTAACAACCTTGTCATTGAAAAACCTCATAACCAACCGCGCAACTAGGGGAGCTAGCTGATGGCGGATATTCAGAGCTTCCCTGACTGTCTCGAATTGAGGCACGGTGACAACCGGACTGCTATTGCGTGTTCTGTCAATCAGATGATCTGCCTCGAGCCAGATGAATGCTTCCCGGACAGGTGTCGCACTGATACCCAGCTCTTTAGCGATTGCAGTTGCCTTGAGTACGTAATTGGGCGGGTACTCTTGATTAAGAATTTTATCGGCAAGTATTCGATAGACTTGCAATCGACTCACGATACTCCTTTGCCACATTGTCTATTCAAAAGAATAGCACATTTACGCGCCACAGTCAATACTTAGAATTGTCTCACGCACGGTGCGCTCAAAAGGAAGAGCTGTTGCACATTTGAGCGCGAAGCATGCAGGATACATCGAGCATGTGTTGTGGGCATAACACCGCATGGAGTAATTCGATGAGAAGAATAGTCAGTGCAGCACCTAAGGAACTGTGCCTTGCTTGACGCGTCTGAATGGAGGAGCGGATGCATTCCCGTCTTACGCTGTCGCAAGCAGAGGGAGACATCTCGATCGAGGTGCCCACGTGGAATCGACGTTGCGCCACGACGCTTCCCAGAAACATCGTGCTATCCCACATTGTCTGTTGACTATATGCCACCGGACTACTTCCACGACTGCATAGCGGCTAAGTTTCCCTGACAAGCATTCATTGCAAGTGATATCCTTAGCATTGGAGTGGATGCATGCACACACCCCTTGGAGGATGAGCTTTCCATGATTAGTGAGGTGACATCTCCTCATCGCTACGGCAACCAGGTGACAGGCACATCGACATCATCGGCAAGACTCCGATGATTTGACTGATACGGCTAGCAAAGGATCTTCTCGCAGAAGTTGTTTTCAAACTCAAGTCAATGGAGCCAGGATCATTCAAAGATAGAACCGTGTTAACTATTCTCCAACAAGCCGTAGCCCGTGGGCAGATCTCCAGGACGACAGAGGTTGTAGAAGTATCAAGTGGCAACATGGCTCTCGCCATTTCCGCCATTCAAAACCTCCTTGATGGACCTGCAAGATGACGCACGGATCGCATATCCGCCAACCGTGTTTTGATCACTGACAAGGCGCGAGGAACGAGAAGAGCGCTACTGACACAGACTGTCTACACACGGTGCAAAGAATCCCGATTGAGGGAGTCGCTGTCGGCAAAACACCCTTTACCATCTGCGCAGCCTGGGATCACGCCACTTTCCACACGGTCTCCTAGCTTCGTCGCTGCTATCACACGGCTTGTGAGGTACTGACGAGTGGCAATTGGCTCCCTCAGTGTTGAATACACATCGAATTGACTTTTGATCGACCTCCTATTATTCTTTGTTCAAAAGATCACACGATATTTACCAGAGCGTCAAGAGGAGGGATTGCGATGTCTAGTGCCCAGCGTTTTCCAGCATTAGCAAGTAGGTTTCGGAAATGTTACTTAGGAGAATCCGGGATCGCTATCTGCGCCTTACGATACGTTGAGCGGATTGAGTCCATTAAAGCATAAGCCATCACCGCAATGCACCAGGACCGTGCAGAATCGACAGACAACTGCTACGCTGAAGCGGCCGCGGAAGACGGGTTTCCTCTCCCCTGCAGAGGGTGAGACGAGCCAAGAAAGGAGGAGTTTTGAGATACCGCTTCGTGTTGTCGCAAAGGGCTGCACGTCTTGCTTTGTCCGTCACACCGTTTCGGAGTGCTACTGCGCCGGAGCCCGTTCCTACGGAGGCAATCCAGATTCAGACCATCGAGGATTGGCTGCCGGAGGTGAGTTTCTATAGGCAGCTGTCTCGCTTGCTTCCTGAGGGTGAAATCAAGTCATCGGAATGCGCTTTTCAGGCTGAGTGGCGCAGCAAAGCCGGTCTTGCAGAGCAGATCATCGCAATTCTAAACGAGATAGCATCCCCCTATCGCTATGGGAGAACGGCTAACAGCTACCTAGATTTGATAGGCCGGACGCCTCTCGTCCGAGTCGAACGGCTCTCGGAGAACTGCTGTGGCCAAGTACTTGTGAAGATGGAATCAATGGAGCCAGGTTCGGTTAAGGACCGTGCAGTAGCACACATGGTGGCGGAAGCCGTGCGGCGTAGCGACATTGGCCCGAACACAGAGGTTGTTGAAGCATCCAGCGGGAATCTGGCATTTGCGCTCTCCGCAATTCTCGGAGTGACGTGCGATCGAAAACCAACCATCTTCATGTCGAAGATGCATGGGCCACCAAAACGAAGAGCAGTCCGCATTTCGGGGAGTCGCATTGTGCTCACAAACGCTGAGGAAGGCACGCGCAGTGCAAAGCGAGCTGCTGTTAAGTACGCCGAGTCACGAAAGGATGTCTTTCAGATTAACCAACATGGAAATCCAGACAATCCTGGGGCGCACAGGCTTACGACCGGACCGGAGATCTATCACCAAGCGCACGTAATGGCTGGGCGTCCGCCAGATGAGATTATCTGCAGCGTAGGATCCGGTGGCACTGCAATTGGACTCTGTATGTTCCGAGATGATATTGATGCGGACTTCCGTGTAATTGGCGTCGAGCCCGAGAATGCCAGCCTATTGACTGGGGGAGACTTCAACGCGCATCACTTCTCAGGCATGGCTCCCGGTTGGATTACGGATCTGCTGGCAGAACACGGCGACAAACTAGATGAGGTTGTCACAGTGACAGAAAAAGACGCATTTGAGACGTGTCGTGAGATGCTCGTGAAGGAAGGTCTTCTTGTTGGGCCATCTTCAGGGGCTGCAATCTCGGTCGCATTGCGTCGAGCTTGTCTGCCCGAGAATGAAGGGAAAGTGATCGTGGCATTTGCGCACGACCGTGGGGATCGATACCTCGACATTGAAGACCTTTTTGTTCCCCCGTTGGATGCCACAGAACAAGAAGTAGAGGATTTGAAGTAACCGCTCAGGACAGTGCGTTTGGAAATTCTCTACTGCAACGGACAGTAGTCGCAACCTACCTCTGGCCGCGAGTGGGAGACAGCGAAATTGGCTATGGCTGGTGTTCCGATGTACTTCGGGAAGCGATTCAAAAACAATAGGAGAAATACAAATGGATAAGCAGGCATTCATCGACCAGGCCCTGAGCGGCCTGCGAGAGAAGGGGCTGTACAACACAATCCGCACGATCGAGGGGGCAAACGAAGCTTGGGTGACAATTGAAGGCAAACGCCTTCTTAATCTGTGCTCGAACAATTACCTCGGGTTCGCGAACGACGAGAGGCTTCGGACGGCTGCCAAGCAGGCAATCGATGAGTATGGTGTCGGTCCGGGTGCGGTTCGGTCAATTGCGGGAACGCAGAGCATCCACATCGAGCTTGAACGGCGAATCGCTGCATTCAAGGGAGCCGAGGCGGCATTGTCATTGCAGTCGGGCCTGTACGCCAACCTGGCGACGATCCCGCTGTTGATGGGCAAAGAGGATGTCCTCTTCACTGACGAGATGAATCATGCATCGATCATCGACGGCGTGCGGCTGACTAAGGCCCAACGCGCAATCTTCCCCCATCGGGACATGAACAGCCTAGAAGAGAAGCTTGAGGAACACAAGGACATCCCGAAGAAATTGATCATCACGGATGGGGTGTTCTCGATGGATGGAGACCTTGCCCCACTGCCGGAGATCGTCGAATTGGCCGAGAAATACAATGCGATGGTCATGGTCGACGACGCACATGGCGAGGGTGTCCTCGGTCGGAGCGGTCGCGGAATCGTCGACCACTTCGGCTTGCAAGGGCGCGTCGACATCGAGGCAGGGACGATGTCAAAAGCATTTGGCGTGATGGGCGGGTACGTCGCAGGAAGCGCAAAGTTGGTCGAGTACATGCGCCAGCGTGCACGGCCATTCCTCTTCTCGTCTGCATCCACGCCTGCCGACGTCGCCGCATGCATTGCGGCGATCGACATCCTTGAGCAGTCAGACGAGCCCGTCAAGAAGCTATGGGCAAACGGGGATTACTTCAAGGCGAAGCTGCAAGAACTCGGCTTCAACACGGGGGAGAGCGAAACGCCGATCACACCTGTGATGCTTGGCGAAGCCGATACAGCGTGGGCGTTCTCAAAGCAGTTGTTCGAGAAGAATGTTTTCGCTACTGCAATTGCATTCCCGACAGTACCTCGCGGCAAAGCGCGCATTCGAGCAATGCTGTCCGCCGCGCACAGCGTGGAGGATCTGGACTTTGCCATCGACAAGTTCGCAGAAGTGGGACGACGATTGGGCGTCATCGTCTAGGTCTGAGTTACACCGCGCCACACCTGCCCCTGTACAAGGGGCGTTGAGAAGCCTCATAAAAACCGGTAGTGGGGAGGCACGAGAACGTTGGAGTCACGATCTAGATGCTTCCCTACTACTACACATAGGAAACTTGCAGCGAATGATCGGTCTAGAGATTTATCTGGGATGAGAGTCTCAAGGAGGTAGCGAATATGAACATAACACAAGATGCATGCGATTTGATAGGTCACACACCTCTGTTGGAGATGAAGCATATCTTCAAAGGCGCACCTGCCCGTATTCTAGCAAAGATGGAAAACTGCAATCCAACATCCATTAAAGATAGAGCTGTACAGAACATGATCCGAAAGGCGATGAAACGGGGTGACATCTCTCAGGATACGGAGGTTGTAGAAGCAAGCAGTGGAAACACGGCCATCGCCATTGCTAGCCTTGGCGTCATCATGGGGTACAAGACACGTATTTTCATGAGCGAGCTGTGTAGTGTTGAACGAATGCAGATCCTCTGCGCCTATGGCGCCAAGATTGTCCAGACACCGGGAATAGAGCATACGAAAGGCGCGCGGGCACGAGCCATCGCATACTGCAAAGCGAATCCGGATACAACGTTCTTTCTCAATCAGCACGGTAACGTTGACAATGGCAAGGCACATGAATCAACAACGGGCCCAGAGATCTGGGAGCAAACTGGAGGAGATGTCGATGCAGTAGTGATTGGCCTCGGGACTTCCGGGACTTTCGATGGTCTATCTCGATTCTTCAAGAACAAGAACCCTCGCATTGAGATCATTGGTTTCGAACCCGCATCCAGTCCCGTCTACTCAGGTGGCAAGCAAGGGAAGCACAAACTCATTGGAATTGGCCCTGGTTTCATCACCGACAACTTCAAACGCTCTCAAAAGAATCTGGACGAGATCGTGCTCGTGAGTGATGAGATCTCCTATGAGTACGCTCGGGAGGTCGCTCGTCTTGAGGGGCTTTTCGTAGGCCCCACTTCAGGGGCTTCGGTGTGGGTGGCCGGACAGCTTGCCCAGCGTGAAGGCTATGCTGGAAAGACAATCGTCTGCTTCATGTACGATACAGGCGAGCGCTATTTGTCAGCAGAGGGTCTATTCCCATGCGTCGGCATTGAGAAGATGGACTAAACCATAGACTACGTTGTGAAAGTATGAAGGGATTGCGATGAACCATCATTTGTCTCTGTCACAAAGAGAAACAGACCTCGTGCCCATTCCTGTTTTCGTGCAGTATGGCAAAGGCACGTTTGGGTTGTTCTCGACAATCAAAACGTACACGCAACCTAGCGGCGGGATCCTCCGTGCCTCGTATCGGCATTGGCCATAAGACAACGTCGATCATCCGCTAACGTAAGCAGATCGTCAGGAAAATGATCTTCCAGGGCCTTCTCTCGATCATACTTGGCATTGGCGTAGGCGTATTCCTTGTACCTTTGCTGCTGTTCGGTGGCTTCCGTCGCAACTGCCTAGAACGCTTCAGGAACCAGTATCGTCACGGTCCTGGCAACCAGTGTATCTGCAGCCTACGCGTACGTCTGGTTAGGTGTAGTGAACAAGTGAATTGGGCTCTCACTTATGCCCGCCGCAATCCTATTTGCCTGGGTCGGGGCGCGTGTGACTCGTGTTTTCTCATCCGAATACCTGACACTGGTTTTTGGTCTCTTCCTCCTCTACCCAGCGTTCGTTATGCTGCTTTCGAGAGGTAGGGAAGACGGCTCTAAGATCTGCCGAGATCGGAATCCAACCGGGTACGGGTGCTGCTCGGTGTGGTTGGAGCGTCCACTGCTGGGTTTCTGTCAGGGCTTCTTGGAATCGGTGGCAGAGCACTTCTGGTTCCGCTGCTGACGTTTCTCTTTGGGTTTCCTATGATCGAGAGCGTAGCAACTAGCTTGTTCATCATGATACCATCAGCCGCCATAGCCACTGCGCAACACGGGATAATGCATAACAGCATCTGGCAACTAGCGATCCCACTGGCAGTTGGCACGACGATCGGATCTCAGATTGGCGCTAAGATCGCCAACAGAATCCCAAACCACTTGCTTCGAAAAGTTTTCGCAGTTTCCCTGCTGTTCGTTGCAGGACAGATGATCATGCGGGTAATGTATTAAGGGATAGCTGCCTAGCACAATAGGGACATTGCTGCAGCGATATCCCCTCCCTGGCCGTATGGATACAGCTCCTTAAGAATAGGATCAACGCCAGTAACATACTAGCGAATAATCACAAGCGTAATGGATATCACATATCCTTAACTAAACCCTAATGCTAGTGGAGATGACATTTAGAGGCATCACGGCAAACTTCTCTGCTGAAACCGCGTTTGCCACGCACCAACAGGTATCCACAAAAGATACGAGTTTTGAGTCACCACGAGACAGCTAACGAATGCGTTCTACATTCAGTCGCCCAGGCTCCAAACCGCACTTCCGATTTGAGATTCATGCCGGAAGTCGCCGCTTGCAGCCATCATCAGTTCTAAGATGTGCGTTCCTCAACCCTCACATCATCGCACCAAAGCTTGCCGACACCATCTACAAGGAAGGTGGGGAAGAGGCAAGCCTCACCTTGAGCCACCGCCAGGATCTCTTCGAAGCTCACCCACTCAGCTGTGGATTCCGACGTACTTGCAATGATCCGTGACCGAATGTGCATTGCACCCCAAGCGTTCGTCACAGTTCGGTTGACCCGTAGTGAACAACCTTCGTTCATGATTGAGAAAGCAATTTTGTACTCCCCACCTGGCTCAACGGGAACGCGTACACTACGAAAGCCTTAGTGCGATCGTCCTGCGTGCTGATGATTCGGAGCGAATTGCTCCCTTCCACAGAGCGCGTGGTATCAATGGATACCCGAAAAGACTCGATGGACTCTGGATTTGGACCGAACGCCCAATTGACAGGATAGCCAGCGGCCGTGAGTTCGAATCCCCCGTTTAGGCCCACCGAATGGTCGGATCTGACCAGCTCGTTGCTTTGGCAAGACACAAGCATGATGCTAGCCAGAGCGAGAGTCAAGACAGCGAGGGTAGCGGTGATTCTCTTCATTCAGCCTCTCCGTTCCTCATGCTACACCATAGGACTTTCACCCCGAAAACCGGGCCAACGCCGCACGGTGCGCTTGCTTAGGCCTGTAGCCCCT
>Ga0307990_1000965_pt1 | contig 24568 bp, 20 predicted proteins | sample EllFjometagen129_FD_203168 | JGI IMG/M metagenome (GOLD analysis project Ga0307990, IMG submission 203168) | Marine microbial communities from Ellis Fjord, Antarctic Ocean - #129 | ecosystem: Environmental > Aquatic > Marine > Unclassified | place: Southern Ocean | collected 2014-10-08
CTGCAAGACGGCCGACGAGTCCTTCAATCTCAAACCGAATCTGATAGGTATTCATCATGAGATAAAATTCAATTTCGGTAACAAGCGCTCCGGTTCGGGGCAAAATACGTAAAAGCTTGTCCCATTCCAACCGCATAAGCACCTCTCTAAGGGGAGTGCGACTCATCTTGAACTCTTTAGCCAACACTTTTTCATTCAGAATATGTCCAGGCTGATATTCCATATACAGGATTCGATCTTTCAAAATCTCATAAATTTTTGGATTCATGACAGCTTTTCTTTCTCTTGATATTTCAAAATTATTTTTATAATATACTAAAAATATTAAACGCTGTAAACGAATTGTTTTTCATTAATATGGGGTATCTTTCATTTGTCGGTTTACCCTTTTTAAAAAAAATATCTGTTTTTTGTCATCCCGTTGGAATTAAGCAGAAAACAAAAAGTATTTTAGTGATATATCATTAAAATTTAAACAATAAAACATTCTTGACAAATTAATATTTATTAAATATAATTAAAGGCATTTCAAAGAAAGGTTTCAAATCTTTTAATGGAATGGCTATAATGCGCTATTGTGGAAGTGACGGATGGCTCAGTTTCACGTGACCCGAAAAAGCCAATCATGGTACGGCGAATCAATTGAAATTCTTATACTGTCCGCATCTTATCCGTGCATACCCGATGGACTGCCCATAGTTATCGCCGGGATGGAAGGGCAGTCTGAATTTCGAGGGGCTGTTCTGGAGGAAAAGGGGATTCTGGATTCAGGCAAGATCGAGCAGGAAGTTGTACAGGTCACCAGAAAACTGGTGACGGGAAACCCCCAGATTGGCGCCATTCTCCTCGAATGCAGCGATCTGCCGCCTTATGCCGGAGCTATTCAACAGGCAGTGAATCTGCCGGTTTACGACTTTGTGACCATGATCAACTACGTCCACAACACCCATGTTCGATTTCCGTTTGCTGGATTTATGTAACCTGTCTTTGGCGAACATCCGGATGATGATCACAAGACAACTTAACAGATTGTTATTAAAATAAAAACTATTCATAACAAGGAGATTGCAATGAAGGATAAATCACTTAGCCATGGTTTGTGGAAAGTCACTGCTCCCCAGCCACCTTCATTAGCAGCCCTTGAAGGTCGTGAAAAAGTTGATGTAGCGGTTATCGGCGGCGGATACACGGGTTTGTCTGCGGCACTGCATCTTGCCGAGGCCGGCACTGATGTGGTCCTGCTGGAAGCAAAAGAAATCGGTTTTGGCGGCTCCGGTCGAAATGTGGGGCTGGTGAATGCCGGGTTATGGCTCATGCCTGAGGATGTAGAGAAAAAAATCGGGTCGGATTATGGGAAGCGTCTGGTTGATGTACTCGGGCACTCCCCTGATTTGGTATATGGACTTATTGAAAAGTACGGCATTCAATGTGAAGCCATTCGTAAGGGTACCTTGCATTGCGCCCATTCACCCGCAGGGTATCGAAATCTCCAACAGCGGGAAGCGCAGTGGAAAGAGCGGGGGGCCCCGGTAAAACTGTTGGGTCGTAAGGCTGCGGCGGCCAAAATCGGCAGTGAGGCATTTTATGGTGCACTTTTCGATGAAAGGGCCGGAACGGTTCAACCGTTGGCATATGCATATGGACTTGCAAAGGCGGCACAGCAAGCTGGTGCTATTCTCCACAGTGATTCTCCGGTCATTGATTGTAAACGCGAATCAGATGCCTGGCGGCTGTCCACTCCCTCCGGGCATGTTCTGGCTAAGTTTGTCATTCTGGCCGTGCAAGGGTACCCGGATTATGCGTTTAAAAAGAAGGTGAATGCCATTATTCCGTTTAACTACTTTCAATTTGCCACGCCGCCCCTGTCGGAAAAGATGCGCAAAACAATTTTGCCCGGGGGCCAGGGCGCCTGGGATACGGCGCTTATTTTATCATCCTTTCGTTTGGATGCGGCTGGACGGCTTATCATTGGAAGCGTTGGACAGGTGGAGAATATGGCGTATGCTCTCCATGAGAACTGGGCCCGACGAACGATCAAAAAGATTTTTCCTCAAGTTGGCAACACAACATTGGAGTATGGGTGGAATGGTTGCATCGCCATGACCGTCGACCATATCCCCCGATTTCATATTCTGGACAACAATATGGTAACCGTTACCAGTTATAATGGACGAGGCATCGGCCCGGGTTCGGTATTCGGAAAATTGTTGGCCGAATATTCACTCAATGGCTCCGAGCAGGATATTCCATTACCGGTAAAAAAACCGAAAAATGTCTTCCTGCGTGGCTTGAGAGGACTTTTTTATGAAACCGGTGCCCGTGCTTATCACATTTTACAACGGCGGCTGCCCTAGGATCTGGAAATAACAACCTCCCTTTTTTTCAACCTATCTTAAATTTTACACAATCTATTTTATACTACCAATTTTATTCCTGATTCAGGCACTTATCACCCAAAGAACCTTTCGTTGAGCCGGGAAATGTAATTTGTATCTTGACTGGGAATACGAATGCCGTTATATAAAATAATTTTATATTATTATTATTTTATATGAAAGTAATGAGATATGGGTTTTGAATTATGAGAAACAAGTGGGTGGTTCTGTTTCTCCCATTACTCACAACTCAAAGCTTTCGTGCCTTGTTTTGCCCAATAGGGCATGGGACTTATTAACAATTATTAAGGAGGATAGGATTATGAAGAAAAATGCTGGGAAATTTATTGTTGCCGCTGTTGCGAGTCTGTTCATGATCGTTACGTTGTCCGGAATCGGTCTTGCTGCAGATCCGATTAAAATAGGTGTTGCAGGCGCCCATTCCGGCGATCTCGCATCCTATGGTATTCCAACTATCAATGCCGCCAAAATCGTCGCTGAAAAAATAAATGCAAAGGGCGGGGTACTCGGCCGCCAAGTGGAAGTCCTTCCCGAAGACGATGTTTGCAAGCCCGAAGTTGCCACCAATACGGCTACCAAGCTGATCTCCGAGGGTGTTGATGCCGTTCTGGGGCATATCTGCAGCGGCGCCACCAAGGCCGCAATGGGCATCTATAAAGATTCCAATATTATTGCCATGTCCCCTTCCGCCACCAACCCCGGGCTGACCCAGAGCGGTGATTATCCCAATTTCTACCGAACCATTGCCTCTGATGATGCCCAGGCCAAACTGGATGTGGATTTTGCCCTGGATACATTGAAAGTCAAAAAAATCGCCGTAATTCATGATAAGGGCGATTACGGCAAAGGCTTTGCCGAATTTGTCAAAAAATTTATAAAGGAAGACGGCCGGGCCGAAGTGGCCCTGTTCGAAGGTGTTACCCCCGGTGCGGTGGATTATTCCGCAGTGGTGCAGAAAATCAAAAGATCAAAGGCCGAGTGCGTGATATTCGGCGGATATCATCCGGAAGCGTCCAAGATCGTCAGCCAGATGCGCAAAAAAAGAATGAAAACCATCTTTCTCTCTGATGACGGCGTCAAGGACGATACCTTCATCAAGGTAGCCGGTAAATATTCTGAAGGCGTTTATGCTTCCGGTCCTAGAGACACGTCCAAAAACGCCATGAATATTCAGGCAATAAAAGAACATAAAGAAAAATACGGGACCGATCCCGGTGCCTTTTATATCAATGCTTACTCTGCAGCCGTCGCCCTGCTGAACGCAATCGAAAAAGCCGGTTCAACCGACTATGATGCGCTTACCAAGGCCCTGAAAACCGAGTGGGTCGAAACCCCCATCGGAAAAATTAAGTTTGATGACCGCGGTGATGCCATCGGTGCTGGTTTTTCGGTCTATCAGGTGCAAAACGGCGTATATGTCGAGCTGAAATAATCAAACCTGAAAAAATACAATATCAGGGGTCAAGGCCTGTTTTTTGTCTTGCCCCTGATATTCTAATTTGAGGAGTAAAACAATCTAAATGGATTGGGAATATTTTTGGGAGTTATTTTTTGGCGGTCTTACCCGCGGCAGCATCTATGCGCTCATCGCCCTTGGCTACACCATGGTTTACGGTATCATCGAACTGATTAATTTTGCCCATGGTGAAATTTACATGATCGGTGCATTTACCGCCCTTATCGTCACAGGTGTTCTCACGCTACTGGGCTGGAATCATATCGCCATTCTTGTTCTGGCGGCCCTGGCCGCGGTGGTTTATTCTTCCGCCTATGGTTATACCATAGAAAAAATTGCCTACAAGCCGCTTCGTAATGCCCCGCGTCTTTCGGCCCTGATCAGCGCCATCGGTGTCTCTCTTTTTCTGCAAAATTATGTGCTTCTGGTCCAGACGTCCGATTTTTTGCCTTTTCCCGCGCTTATTCCCGATTTTGATTTTATGGAGCCCTTTGCCCATATCATCAGTTCACCGGAAATCGTCATCCTGATCACCACGACCATCGTTATGATTCTTCTGACGATTATGATAAAGTTTACCCGGATCGGTAAAGCCATGCGGGCAACGGCCCAGGACAAAACCATGGCGGCCCTGGTGGGCATTAATGTCAACCGGGTGGTTTCAGTAACTTTTGTTGTGGGGTCTGCCACCGCGGCCTTGGGCGGTGTCCTGATCGCTTCCCATATCGGCCAGATTAATTTTTACATCGGTTTTATCGCAGGTATAAAAGCCTTTGTAGCAGCGGTCCTGGGCGGTATCGGCAGTATCCCGGGAGCGGTATTGGGCAGTTTTGTACTGGGCTGGACCGAAAGTTTTGCCACCGGTTATATCTCAAGTGATTATGAAGATGTTTTTGCGTTTCTTTTTCTGGTATTCATCCTGATATTCCGGCCGGCGGGCATTTTGGGGCGCTCCACCACGGATAAGGTATAGAGGAAATTATGAATTATGAATGCTAAATTATGAATGTTGAATTATAAATGCTGAAGGTAAAAAGGCAATCAAGAGTGTTCAATTTATGTTGTCCCGGCGCCTTGTCGACGGCCGCAACAAAACAACAGAGATTTGAGAATTGATACCGTTTGATGAGATAAAAAAATCATTTCTGGTTTCCATCTGGTTCATGTTTTTGACCTTTCCCCTCATGGTAATCCGGGTCAACACGATTCATAATGTGGTGGAATGGCGCTGGTACAACATGCTGATCATGGGTGTGGGCAGCTTTTTTCTTTCTTTTGTCTGGCGCTATATGATCCGACGTAAAGAGATGGGGAGTAAGGCGCCAACAGGCGAAGAAATTAAAGAAATTCCTCTGGGCCAGCGCGTTTTTCAGGAACAGAAGGTCTATGTCCCTGTGCTCATCGGCATCGGTATTTTTACCATAGCCTTTCCTTTTCTTTTTTCTTCTTACCAGGTCAGCATTATGATTACGGCCCTGACCTATGTGATGCTCGGCCTGGGGCTGAACATCGTTGTGGGGCTGGCCGGTCTGCTGGACCTGGGTTACGTGGCTTTTTACGCTGTGGGGGCCTACAGTTACGCGCTGCTGCATTTTCATTTCGGTGTGGGGTTTTGGATGGCGCTGCCCATCGGGGCCGGCTTGGGGGCGCTTTTTGGCATTGCGCTAGGTTATCCGGTACTCCGTTTGCGAGGGGACTACCTGGCCATTGTTACGCTGGGGTTCGGGGAAATCATCCGGCTGATCCTGGAAAACTGGAATGATTTTTCCTTTGGACCCAGCGGTATCGCCAATATTCCGCGACCCGGATTTTTCGGAATCAAGCTCTCTTTAAGCGAGGCCACCATATACCTCTATTTTATCATGATTGCCCTGACGCTATTTACAATTTTTGTGGTCAACCGGTTGCAGAATTCCCGGATTGGCAGGGCCTGGATTGCCCTGCGGGAGGATGAAATCGCCTGCCAGGCAATGGGCATCGATAAAACCAAAACCAAGCTCACCGCCTTTGCGCTGGGGGCCACCTGGGCCGGCATGGCCGGCGTGGTGTTTGCCGCCAAGACAACGTTTATCAATCCGGCCAGTTTTACCATATGGGAGTCCATCATGATCCTGTGTGTGGTTGTCCTGGGCGGCATGGGATCAGTTGTCGGCGTTATCCTGGGTGCACTAGTCCTGATCCTTATGCCGGAATATTTAAGGGCCTTTTCAGAGTACCGAATGCTGGTTTTTGGTGCGGCCCTGGTGTTGATGATGGTTTTCAGACCCGGCGGCATCATCAGCAATGTCCGCAGGACGTATAAATTTGAGATGCTGGACAAAAATGAATAAAACGAGACTTATGGAACCGATACTGGAAGTAAAAAACCTGACCATGGATTTTGGAGGGTTAAGGGCCCTGGACAAAATCGATATCGATATCCGGCAGGATGAAATCGTTGCCCTGATCGGACCCAACGGTGCCGGCAAGACAACTTTTTTTAATTGTATCACCGGAATATACAACCCCACTGAAGGGGACATGGTAATTGCCCCTCGGGGGAAAAAACAAAAAAAAATCAACGGATTAAAACCCAATAAAGTGACAGAGCAGGGATTGGCGCGAACATTTCAGAACATCCGGTTGTTCCCCAATATGTCGGTTCTTGAAAACGTGATGATCGGTCGGCACTGTCGGGCGCATGCCAGCATTGCCGGGGCGGTTTTTAGAAACCGGGCAACGATTAAAGAGGAAAAAGAGATTGTTACGAAAAGCTATCTGATTTTAGAAAAACTGGATCTGGCAGAATATGTGAATGAATTGGCCATGAACCTGCCCTACGGGGCCCAGCGACGGCTTGAAATCGCCCGGGCCATGGCCACTGATCCTTTCCTGTTGCTTTTAGATGAGCCTGCCGCCGGCATGAACCCTCTGGAAACCAGAGATCTGGTGGAGCTGATCGTCAAAATCCGTAATGAAGAAAAAATATCTATCCTGCTGATAGAACATGATATGAAACTTGTCATGAGTCTCTCCGACAAAATTTTTGTCATGGACTACGGTAAAAAAATCGCGCAGGGGACACCTACGGAGATTAAAAACAACCCGGCGGTGATCAAGGCCTATCTCGGAGAAGATGTGGATGCTTAGTCTTAAAAATATAAAGACCTATTATGGTAACATCCATGCTTTGAAAGGTGTCAGTATCGACATATCCGAAGGCGAAATCATCACCCTCATCGGTGCCAATGGTGCAGGTAAAACCACCACCCTGATGTCGATATCCGGCATTGTCCCGCCCAGATCCGGAAAAATTGTTTTCAAGGGGCAGCCGATTCAGGATGTACACCCGGACAAGATCGTGTCATTAGGTATTTGTCAGGTGCCGGAAGGACGCCGGATATTTCCCTATTTGAACGTCAGGGAAAATCTGGATATGGGGGCTTTTTTGCGCAATGACAAAAAAAATCTCAAAAACGATATCGATTACGTGTACACCCTTTTCCCGATTCTGGCGGAACGTCGACACCAGGCAGGGGGAACCTTAAGCGGCGGTGAACAGCAGATGCTGGCCATATCAAGGGCATTGATGGCCAAGCCCAAACTGCTGTTGCTGGATGAACCCTCCCTGGGCCTGGCACCATTGGTGGTCAAACAAATTTTCGAGATTATAAAAAAAGTGAATATCGAAAATAAAACCACAATTTTTCTGGTGGAACAAAACGCGAATCTGGCCCTGAAAGTGGCCCATCGGGGCTATGTAATGGAAAACGGCCGCATTACCCTTTCAGATTCCTCTAAAAACCTGCTCTCCAACGAACAGGTCCGAAAGGCCTATCTGGGGATTTAAACGTTTGTCTCTGATACGTTCTATTTTACTGCCAAATCACAATAATCAAATAATAAATAGCAAACAAATAACAAACAACGCCAGACCATTGTAATCGGGGATGTATTTGAAATTTGGTGTTTGTAATTTGTTATTTGCGGCGTACGCCTTTTCAACAGCACCGGCTTGCCCGGGTTAAGCGGTCCCTGCAAAATCAGTGTACAATGCAGCAGTGATTTTTATTTATAGAGGATAGTATCCAGATGTTTCTTCCGACCACCCGAACCGAAATGGGCCGTCTGGGCTGGAAAAAAGCCGACGTCATCCTGGTCACCGGTGACAGCTACATTGACAGCCCGTTCATGGGAATTGCCGTCATCGGGAAGGTCCTGGCCGCGGCCGGGTTTAAGACGGCTGTAATTGCGCAACCGGACGTTCATTCGGCCCATGATATCTCCCGGCTGGGAGAGCCGCGTCTTTTCTGGGGCATATCCGGCGGAAGCATCGACTCCATGGTGGCCAATTATACAGCCGTGAAGAAACGACGCAAAAAAGATGACTACACTCCGGGCGGCTGGAACACACGGCGGCCTGACCGGGCCGTTATCGTCTATGCCAACCTGATCCGTCATTATTTTAAGGATACCCGTCCCATTGTCCTGGGGGGCATCGAGGCCAGTCTCAGGCGAATTGTCCATTATGATTTCTGGTCCAACGCGATCAGACGATCGATCCTGTTTGACGCGCGGGCCGATTATCTGGTTTACGGAATGGGAGAAAGGACGGTGGTGGCCCTTGGCCAATCCCTGGAGGCCGGTAAAGATCCCAGGGGTATCACCGGTCTCTGTTATATCACCGGAGAAAAACCGGACAACTTTATCGAACTGCCCTCTTTCAAGGATGTGTCTGTCGATAAAAATCGTCTGATCGATATGTTTACAACCTTTTACCGCAACAATGACCCCCTATCGGCCCAGGGGCTGGTACAAAAACACGATACCCGCTACCTGGTCCAGAATCCGCCGTCGGCCCTGCTCACTCAAAAGGAACTCGATCATGTCCATGACCTGGATTTTGAACGCGACCTGCATCCTTTTTATAGCAAACAGGGTCATGTGAAGGCCCTGGCAACCATCAAGTTTTCCCTGACCACCCATCGGGGATGTTACGGTGAATGCAACTTCTGTGCGATTGCCGTTCACCAGGGCCGTACAATCCAGTGGCGCAGCCCAGGATCCATTGTAAAGGAAGCCCAGTTACTCAGCCAATATCCTGATTTTAAAGGCTATATCCTGGATGCCGGCGGCCCCACCGCAAACATGTACGGATACGAATGTGCCAAAAAAAAACGGGACGGACCCTGCCCGGACCGGCGCTGCCTGTTCCCTGAAATCTGCCCGGTGTTAAAAATAGACCACAGTGAGCAGGTGGCCCTGCTTCGGAAAATACGCAGTATCAAGGGGGTAAAAAAAGTGTTTGTGGCATCGGGCCTGAGATATGATCTAGTGCTGGCAGACAAAAAGCATGGGGCCGGTTATTTAAAAGAAATTGTAAACCATCATGTATCCGGACAGTTGAAAGTCGCACCTGAACATTCAGAGGATGCCGTCCTGCAAAAAATGGGTAAGTGCGGCCGTGTCCCTCTGATTGAATTTAAAAATCTTTTTTTTAGATTCAGTCAAAAGGCAGGCAAAAAGCAGTTTTTAAGCTACTATATGATCGCGGCCCACCCGGGATGCACTGAAAAGGATATGAAAAATCTTGCATCTTTTTCGACTCGAGAACTGTGCATCCATCCTGAACAGGTCCAGATATTTACGCCGACCCCATCCACTTATTCGACCCTGATGTATTGTACTGAAATGGATCCGTTTACCCGGAAAAAACTGTTCGTTGAAAAAAACCTTAAAAAAAAAGCGTATCAAAAAAGGATTGTCGTTGGTAGGCCGGGTCGATTTTGACCATATCTGTTTTTTCCAAGTTGACAAACCAGCAGCTTGTTTATATTTTTGTTCTTGATTCCAATGCGATTGCTTCGGTTTTATAATTGATGCGATAAATCATGATTGAGGAACTTTTAGAAAATGGAAAAAAAGTTTGATTTCTGGCAGGAACATTCAATTCAGTACCTTGAAATGGCCTTTCGAACCGATCGGCGCGAGAGGGTTGCCAACCCGGATGGATACGGTAAGCACACCGGCACCTGCGGCGACAGTGTTGAAATATTTTTAACCGTGGGAAAAAATAAAATTCAAGCTATTTCATATGAAATTAACGGCTGTTTGAACACCAATGCCTGTGCCAATACGGTGGCTGATCTGGCCATTGGAAAAACCATAGAGGAAGCTTGGGAAATCACACCTGAAAAGGTTGTTGAATATCTGGGGACCCTGCCATCGGCTGAAATACACTGCGCCGAGGTTGCTGCCGGTGCCTTTTACCTGGCCCTTGCCAACTGTAAGGAACATTCGGTACCACATGATCCGGCCCATGCCGGCGGAAATAATGAAGCAGGGTCGGTGGGACTGACAAATCATCGGATCGGTGATGGAAGTCCTCAATTTTCAAACAATTAAACGTATAGAACGGTTAATCAAAATATTCGTCTCGCAAGGGAGCCGCTGTTATGCCAAGCCCATATTTTCTTCAGAAAGCAGAAACATTAGAGATCCAGACCTACAAAAAACCTCAAAATATCCAAGAATTAAGAAAAACGCACATTCCTTTTTCCGGGCTTCTAAAAAAGCATCCTTATAATTCTAAAAAAGTTGTTTTAATCACGGACCCGGACAGCCCGGGTACTTCCTATTATGAATTCAAAACCAATGATATTTCCTGTGCCGAGGAGTTGCCGACGATCGTCAACATAGATGGTGAAACCATCACCATGGCCCGCATCTGGGTAAAGAAAAAAAGCATCGGGGTTCGTTTTATTCCCTTTCTCGTTGAAGACACCCGGATATAAAAAATGGTAACCCTTCAAGAGCTGAAGGCGCTCGAAAACACCGGTTGATGGTTCACAGGTTCTCGATGGAGGAAGCGTAATGGAGAAACGATTCGTATACCTGGAGACAAAACTGATCTACCAGGAAAAGATAATTGAGGACCTTAACGAGGTCGTAACAAATCAGCAAAACCAGATCGATGAATTTTCCAAAAGACTACTTGCCCTTGAAGAGCATACAAAAATAATGCTGCCATCCATCATCCGTAACCGGGACGAGGAAAGCCCTCCTCCGCATTATTGAGTCCTCATGAACCGGCTTGATCTTTGGCCTGCAGTGGTCTCTTGCATATCCATTGTTTACGGAGATACCGGATACCGTCAAAAATTATCAATTGCAATCAGCTCTTTTTGATTGTACCGGCACTGCTAGGCTCAAGTATTTTCTGTTTTCTTCAAACATCAATTTTTTATCCGCCATCATTTTCAAAAAAGGCATCAGCCGCTCTGCAGTCAGTCCCTGAAACCGGTGGAGGATTCTTTTCAGTGATCGATGCTGCCCGCAAAACAGATAAATTTCTCTGGACAGACCTTCTAATCTATGAGTGAATGGGTCCCCTGAAAGCCTTTGCTGCCGGATAATCATAAAAGCTCTTCCATCTCGATAACTCAGGATTGGTGCATTACCGCTGTCCTGATGGATTCGGGTATATTCTTTTTGCCAGGCACGAACCTTTTGCTCAACCGGCCGCCACAGCTTTCTCTGATATCCCAGGTCACCGCGATATTCCTGGATCATAAAGGTCATGCGGCGGGAAATCTCCGGCGGGAAAATCTTTGCATAATTTTGATGGTTGAAAGCCGCCCTGATCCCGTAGGCTTCAGGGTTTTCATATACCGGACTTCCCTGCCCCAACCAGAAATGAACGATTTTCAGTGGTCGAAAAAAAGTAGCAAACTCAAGGTTATGCAGGGTTTCTTTCATGTCTTCGCTATTGCTGCCAGGAAAATGCAGTATCAAGTTTGCGCTATTGACGATGCCCATGGCCTCACAGTGCTTCATGATTTCCAGGTTCTGGATGGCGGTGGTACCCTTGTTTAATTTTTCAAGCAGCCGAGTGCTGAGTGCTTCGATACCGATCTGAACCCTGTTTACGCCGGCAACGCTCATTTTCTCCAATATCCGTTTTTGAGTTGTGGCTCTGAGCTCGCAAAACAGGCTTAAATCTTTTTTCAATCCAGCCAGTCGATCAAACATCTCCACTGCGGTTTTTACCGGCATGAGATTGTCCATGAATGCCACGGAGAGATTGCGATATTTTGAAGTAAGATGATCGATTTCGGCGGTTACCTGTTTTGGGCCTTTGATCCGGTACCTTTCCCAATTACGGTTGAGGTTACAAAAAGCACAGCCTGAATGTCCAGTCCCGGTTTCAGACGCCTGCCATCGGCAACCGCGGGAAGCTTCGGCCGGCAGTGTCGGGAAAAACATTTTTTCCGGTAAAAATGTTTTCAGCAGCTTGAAATAATCCTCATAATCAGGTACCGGAAGATCGCTTAGATCCGCCATCTGGCTAAAAACAACATTGGTTTTATTATCAACGTCCTGTTTGGCAACAAGACCAGGTGTCCGGTTGGTTTCTTCAAGACCGGATGAATTTATTAAATGATGAACCAGTCGACCCAGGGGCACTTCCCCTTCCCCGTTGATGACAAAATCAATTTCAGGAAATACCGCTAAAAGGTCTCTTGTTGAATCTCCCGCAAACATGGATCCCCCGACAAGAATAGCAAGCTGTGGGAATTTTTTCTTTATGAATCGTATGAAATATAATGAGGATGTGAGCTGGCAAAAACAAATTGAAAAGCCGGCAAGACTGTAAGCGTCCCAGCCAACGCTGTCGATAAATTCATCCGTGACACTTACGATCCGATATGCCAAGTCTTTAAAGTCGACCTCAGCCAGCAAAGGGTTACCCTTTGCTTCCCTGTAAAATAAAGTCTCAATGGCATCGAATCGTTCGGGATATAATAAAGCGGCGTAAACGGTTTCAGCTATCCAGGTTTTCTCTGAAATTTCATGATAGAGCGAATAGCCGATGCTCTCTGCGATTTTTAAATAAAAGTGATGGGCCACTACATTCAGCGCGGGAAATTCCCGATGCAGGTATGATTTCAAAGTGCCGAGCTGTATAGAGGGCCGACTGAAAAGAGGCCAGGGCGTAGATATGAGAACAATACTTTTCATTAATAATTGCCCTTTTTTAAAAAACGGAGTGAAACGATATGGATAGTGAACATTGGATGTTCAGCGATAGCCTTTCAATATGATTGCCGGTTTTCCGATTTTTAATATCTCTTTTTGATGGCATATGCAAATGGTGTATAGAAATCTATGGCAATTAAAAGATAAAAAACGATACCAGCCGGGGTGTCGGCCCTGTTTGCTGAGGAAAAGTCGGTTGACACATTATTTTTTTATGGTTATGCTACAATTTTTTTAAACAAAAGAATGGGGTATCCTTCATTTACCGATTTATATTTTGGTTGAAAAAGCATCTGTTTTTCGCCTGATTCAGAATGCATGAAATATGGAAAAAATGATTTCACAAACGAAAATGAATACTAAAATTCTAATTGTTGACGATGATGATGCCATCCGGGACGCGATGCGTGAATTTATTGAAATCTCCGGCTATCATACGTTTTCTGCTGCCAGTGCTGAAGATGCCCTTGAGATTTTAAGATCAAATGTGATTCAAGTTGTTATTACCGACATCATGCTCGGGGGTATGGACGGTCTGGAACTGACCGATAAGATCATCAAGGACTATGACGCCGATGTGATTGTGATGACAGGATACAGCGGTGATTATTCCTATGAAGAAGCCATTACCAAAGGGGCCAGCGATCTGGTCTTCAAACCGGTCCGCTTTGAAGAACTGCTTCTTAGGCTGAAAAGAGTCCTTAAAGAACGTCATCTTACCGTGGAACGGGACCATATGCTGGATAAGATGCAAACACTGGCAATAACCGACGGACTCACAAAACTGTACAATTCCAGACATTTTTACAACCAGTTGAAAATAGAGGTGGACCGGTCAAATCGATACAAACATCCCCTGGCGCTTCTGCTGCTGGATATCGATCATTTTAAAGACTATAACGATACCTACGGCCACCTGGAAGGTGATAAAGCCCTGATTAAGATAGGAAAAAAAATAAAAGGCTGCCTGCGAAGGATGGACTCCGCCTACCGGTACGGCGGGGAGGAATTTACAATCATTCTCCCGGAGACCAGCGGCCGGGAAGCAAGAACCGTGGCTGACAGAATCAGGTGTTCGGTGGCCGATGAAAAGATACTGCCCAAGCCGGGGATGGTGACTGCCATAACCATCAGCATCGGTGTTACCGAATATATGTTTAAAGAAGCGCTAATTAAATTTATCAAGCGTGCCGACAAGGCCATGTATAAATCTAAAGCTGCGGGGCGAAACAAAGTTTCCAGTCTGTTAGCTTAGGTGGTGTCCTTTTTGTCAGTGCTGTATTGTCACTTTTAAAAGCAGATCGCCACGTTTGCCGTCCGGCATCTGTTTTCCCATCCCCTTGAGCCGCAGTATGCTTCCAGCATGCATCTTAGACGGCACAACCACATTAAACAGCCGTTTCTGGAATCCCCAGGGAATATTCACCAGTTTGCGGGTTCCCATTAGGGCCTCTGTCGCACTGATATTCAGGATGCCGCGAAGATGAGGGCTGTCTCCTCCTCCGGCGGGATGAATCACCTGCAGTCGATGGGTCCTGTGTCTGGCCGTCACTTTTTGCACCTTCTCCGTGGCACCGCTGTTCGGGACCTTTTGCATTAGATACAAAAAAATAATGCCAAAAACAAATCCGCCGATATGCGCCCACCAGGCAATTCCACCGCCGTGCAGATGGCTGCCCGCAGCATTGATAAACTGCATCACAAACCAGAGCCCCAGAAAAAAGAATGCCGGAATTTCAACAAACCAGGGAATGACAATGATGGGAATCAATGTCAGTATTTTAGCTCTGGGGTAAAGAATAAAGTAGGCGCCCATGACCCCGGCAATGGCACCGCTGGCGCCGATGGTAGGGGCCTTTGAGTGCAGATTCAGTATCAGGTGGGACAGGCCGGAGGCCAGGCCGCAGAGTAGATAGAATAAAAGATAACGTAAAGGCCCAAGACGATCTTCCACATTATCGCCGAAGATATAAAGTGACCACATATTGCCCAGCAGATGCCAGAACCCGCCATGGAGAAACATAAACGAGACAAGAGAAAAAAACTGCTGGCCGACGGTAAAATAGGCGGCGATCTGAGGGACGCTGTACCGGGCCGGGACAAGTCCGTAGATATAGACAAACCGGTCAATATCTGCGCCATGGGTCTGTTGCATCAGATAGACAGCGATGTTGGCTGCAATGATCAGCGTGTTGACCACCGGGTAATTTTTTGAAGATATTGTATCACGGATGGGCAGCATAAGCGGCTGGGGATTGCTTGGAACGGTTAAGATTGTTAGGTTGAAGGTTGGAGGCACTCTGCCTATTGGGGGGAGCGGTCCACCGGACTATTCCACCTTCAGTTTTTTACTTTTCCTGGCTTATCCGCATACTCAGATCCACGCTCCCGGCCGAATGGGTCAGTGCCCCTACGGAAATAACGTCGACACCGGTATCGGCAAGGGCTGCCAGGTTATTTTGGGTCACATTACCGGAGACTTCTACAATGGCCCGTCCATTGATGACTTTAACAGCCTGCCGGGTCTGATCCGTATCCATATTATCAAGCATGATCACGTCTGCACCATTTGCGATGGCTTCTTCAGCGCCCTTGATATCGACTACTTCTACTTCAATTTTTAAAAGATGAGAGATCAATTTGCGAACCACGTGGATGGCCTTTGCAATGCCCCCGCAGGCTGCAATATGATTATCTTTAATTAAAACACCGTCATACAATCCCATACGGTGATTATGAGCGCCTCCCACACGCACCGCATATTTTTCCAGAACACGCCAGCAGGGCGTTGTTTTTCTCGTATCCACCAGCCGCACATTTGTATGTTCGATCTGTTTGGTATAACTTCGAACCGTGGTGGCAATACCGGAAAGATGCTGAAGAAAGTTCAATGCGGTCCGTTCCCCCGTGAGCAGGGGGCGCAGTCTGCCATGCATGGCCAGGACGGTGGCACCGATTTTGATATCGTCACCGTCATTGTAATCGGATTTAAATTCAATATTTGCGTCCAGGCGCCTGAAAACTTTGCGGGCAATATCAAGCCCGGCAATCACAAGCGGTTCTTTGGCAACGATTATGCCGGAACCAACAAGCGCTTCATCCACAAGGTTGTCCGTGGTGATGTCCCCGGAGCCGATATCTTCCTGCAATGCCGTATCTATAAGATGTTTTGTAGAATACATGGGTTGCAATTCTTTTTTTTGCTCAAGCAGCATGAGCGGTTGGCGGTTCTCTATTTCTCCCCTTCAAACGCCCTGATCCGGTGCAGGTTGATTTTGAGTTTATCCTGTTTTCCCACCAGAATGTTGTATTTTCCCCTGACCTTGGCAACGACAGGGTCCGGAGCCTTGCTCAAAAAATCGTCATTGTTTAATTTCTTTGAAATTTTGCCCAATTCAATCTCGATTTTCTGCATCTCTTTTTCAAGCCGGCCGGCCTCTTTCGCAAAATCGATAATTCCCTCCAGGCTTACAAAGAGCGTTGCATTGGCAACGATAACCGTTGCCGCGGCTTTGGGCCTTGGACCCGGTTCTCCGGCGGCAAATGATTTCAGCCGGGCCAGGTTGATCAGCAGGTCCTGATGGTCGGTTGCCGTACTACGGATGTTTTCATCAACGGATTGCATGGTAACATCCAGGGCCAAAGAGGGTGCAATACCCATCTCGCCCCTGATATTTCTGATACCGGTGATCATGCCGGAAATAAGCGCCATTTTAGATTCTGCTTTTGTATCTTCTCCTGGCAGCAGTTCTTCAGGGGTATCGAGGGGAAAGGCGGCCGTCATGATCGACCCCTGAGTGTGGGGCAGTTTGTGCCAGATCTCCTCTGTAACAAAAGGCACAAAGGGATGCAGTAAAATCAGTGTATCTCTTAAAACATGCCGGAGCACGCTTCTGGTGGCACCCATTCTTTCTTCACCCTCTTTGCCGTACAGGGCCGGCTTGATGGCCTCCAGGTACCAGTCACAGAATTCATGCCATACAAAATGATAGAGTGCCCCGGCAGCATCGTTGAACCGGTACCCGTCCAAGGCTTCGGCAAGCGTCCGGGTTACACGGCTAAGCCGGGACAGTATCCAGCGGTCTGCAAGTGACAGATGTTCAGACTTGACGTCATTTGGTTTTTCATTAATGTGCATTAATGCGAAACGGGCCGCGTTCCAGAGCTTGTTGATAAAATGGCGGTAGCCTTCCACCCGTTTTTCAGACATGCGGATATCCCGCCCCTGGGCAGCAAAAATCGCCAGGGTAAAACGGAAGGCATCCGTGCCATAGGTATCGATGACATTCAGAGGATCGATCACATTGCCCGTGGATTTGCTCATTTTTTTTCCCTCTTCGTCCCGCACAAGCGCATGGACATAGACATCCTTAAAGGGCACTTTCTCCATGAAATGGATGCCCATCATCATCATGCGGGCCACCCAGAAAAAAAGAATGTCAAAGCCGGTGATAAGGACGGATGTGGGGTAGAACAGCTTCAGTTCGGGTGTTTCATCCGGCCATCCCATGGTGGAAAAAGGCCACAGGGCCGAGCTGAACCAGGTGTCCAGAACATCTGTTTCCTGAACAAGATCCGTACTTTGGCAACCGGGGCATTCTTCCGGGGTTTCCATGGCCACGGTAACCTGTCCGCACCGGCTGCAGGTCCAGGCCGGAATCTGATGTCCCCACCATATCTGGCGGGAAATGCACCAGTCGCGGATGTTGTTCATCCACTCATAATAGGTTTTTGTCCAGATTTCGGGGATGATCCGGGTGTCTCCATTTTCAACTGCCGCAATGGCTTTTTCGGCCAGGGGTTTGGCGCTCACAAACCACTGCTTGGACAAATTGGGTTCAACCACTGTTTTGCAACGGTAACAATGGCCCACACTATGCAGATAGGGCACGATTTTTTCAAGCAATCCATCGGCTTCAAGGGCTTTGACCACGGCTTTACGGCATTCAAACCGATCGCGTCCGGCAAACCTGCCGGCTGCTTCGGTCATGGTGCCGTCGTCACCGATGACTTTCACGCCGGCCAGTTTATGACGGGCACCGATTTCAAAGTCATTGGGATCATGGGCCGGTGTTACCTTGAGGGCCCCGGTACCAAAAGACATGTCCACATATTTATCGCAGATTACGGGGATTTCTTTGCCAACCAGCGGCAGCATGATACGACGGTCGCCGATATCCTGATACCGCTCATCGTCCGGGTGCACCGCCACTGCAGTATCCCCCAGCATGGTCTCCGGCCGGGTAGTGGCAATGACAACATGACCTTTACCATCGGCAAAAGGGTACCGGATATAATACAGGTGACCTTCGATCTCTTCATGTTCCACTTCAAGGTCCGCCAGGGCCGTATGACAGCGCGGACACCAGTTGGTAATATAATTACCGCGATAAATAAGACCGTCATCATAAAGCTTTACAAAAACCTTGCGGACCGCCCGGGAAAGACCCTCGTCCATGGTAAACCGTTCCCGCTGCCAGTCACAGGAAGCACCCAGACGCTTGAGCTGATTGATAATTGCGCCGCCGTATTGCTCACGCCACTTCCACACTTCGTCAATAAATTTTTCCCTGCCGAGCTGATGGCGGTCCAGCCCGTCTGCGGCAAGTTTACGCTCAACGACATTTTGTGTGGCAATGCCGGCATGGTCGGTACCAGGCATCCATAATACATTATCACCCCGCAGTTTTCGATACCGGCACAGGATATCCTGCATGGTAATATTCAAGGCATGGCCCATGTGCAGTACGCCGGTTACATTCGGCGGCGGAATCACAATGGAATAGGGTTTGTCGGTGTCGTTTTTTTCATCCGCCGCAAATAATTGATTCTTTTCCCAGAAATCATACCAACGGTTTTCCACCTCGTGGGGTTCATAACTTTTGTCAATTGACCTGGGACTCATATGGTTTTACTCCTTGCGAAATTTTATGCCGCAATATATTGAATTTTTAACAGTCTTAAATCCATCAAATGCAATTACCGTAAAAAGCTGGCTATGTTTTGAGATACCGTTAAATTTAAATCGGGGATTAATTGCTAATCCCCGATTCCGTCACGGCACAATCCGCGGTCCAACTCGTATTGTCGGTATATGCTTAGTTGCCGGGAGAATTTTCAAGCAATATCTCTTTCAACCTTTCTATCTCCCGGGCCACCGCTTTTTCGATAAATGTTGCCAGCATTTGCTCGATCTTTTCGGAAAACATCTCATCCACGATGCGTTTTAAGATTTCTTCCAGTTGATCTGTTGGTATCCTGGGAAAATCCTGAGGTGTGAGTTCACTGGTTTGTGTCTGGGGAATATCTTTTTGCGCAGTGTCCCTATCCAAACTTTCCAGTGGCAAAGAGGTGCCCTCAAGGTCCATGGCAATCCCGGCACCTTCCATTGTTTCCCCATTTGTCAAATCAGTATCAAGAGAACTGGGATCCTCTTCGGAGACGGAAGTCAACTCCATTCCCAGTGAGTCAACAAAATCATTATCAAAATTGCCGGACTGCTGGACAACCCGGTCATCAGACGTAGTATCCCGGTCGTTAAAATCATCCGCAATTTCGGCAAAATCGATAATATCTTCGCCAATATCCAAATCTGTTTCTACAGCGTCAAGTAGATCGATGATATCGTCATCTGTTTCAGTTTTATCGACTGCAACGTCGATCAGGTCGATGACGCCGTTTTCCATACCGGCCCGTGAATCAGCTTCCAGCCCTTCTTCTTCAAAAAGTCCGGCGAAATCATCTTCGGGTTCGGGTTCTTCAGCGACAATTTTATCCAGATCGATAATGTCATCTTCCATCCTGGCATCCGGCTCGAGTTCTTCTATAAGATCGATAATCCCTTCATCCGATCCGGATTCTTCCGCCGCAAGTTCCGTCAGATCGATAATCTCTTCTTGATCAGACGATTTCCCTGGAATTGTCCCGGGTGGGTCTGTTTCACTGTCGCCCGGTTTATTGCTGCCCCCTGATGATTGATCAAGCTGATTTTTTTCTGTCATTTTGTCTCACATCTCCCTGCACGGCCGAACGGTTATGCCCGATCCTGTCTTGCTTTATGGGTCCCAAAATTCAGAATTTTCCAATTATTTCAAAAATCAAACAACCCTTTATAATTTTTTAAAAATTATCACACGCCAAATCTCATGTCAACATTTTTGCCGCTTTGAATTCGGTTCCTTCAGGCCTGTGCAACACCCCGGTGCCGGTGGTAAAAAGCAGTGAAAAGGGCAGGGGCACAACAAGTCATGAAAGTTATGAATGGTGAGTAACGAGATAAGCAGAACAGCCATTTAATTCCTCATTATTCAAAACCCATATTTCACCACTTTCATATAAAAACTGTTGATTATTAATCGTTTGTTTTATAATTTCAAACTGTTCGAACTTTTATTCGGGCAAAGAATCTTTGTTGGCCCTTTTCAATTGTAACCGATTACAAAGAAGGTATCCATGCGTCGATTTTTTATTGAAAAAACTGATCTTATCGGCTCTCAGGCGATCATCAGCGGGCCTGACGCACATCACATAAAAACCGTTTTGCGATTAAAAACCGGCCATGCCATAGTAATCATAGACGGTACCGGGATGGAATACACCGCCCGAATTACAGGTTTTCCATCCGGCACCGTCGCCGTTCAGGTCCTTGAAAAAAACATCTGTGAAACAAAATCTCATGTAAAGATAACGGTTGCGATAGGGATGCTGAAAGATAAAAAAATGGATGAACTGGTCCGCCGGCTTACGGAACTCGGCGTGTCGTGCTGGGCACCTTTTTTTGCGGCCCGATCGGTTCCAAGGCCCGATCCCCGACGCCTGGCAGCCCGTACGGTCCGGTGGAAAAAAATTGCCGTAGAAGCCCTTAAACAATGTAACCGCAACCACATGCCCGAGATCATGGAACCGGTGGCATTTAAGGATACCCTTTCGCTGGCCCGGGGCAGCGATTTGAAAATAATATTCTGGGAAAACCAGGCGCCTGAGACCGTTTCATCAGGCCCTGCCTTTGCCGATCAATCCTGCAGAAAAATATTTGCCATGCTGGGTCCCGAGGGTGGTTTTACCCACAAGGAAATCGAATCGGCCCGTTCCTGCGGTTTTATTTCGGCATCCCTGGGCCCTCGGATTTTGCGTGCTGAAACCGCGGCCCTGGCGGCTGCTGTGATGATGCAATTTATTTTTGGGGATATGGGAAAATTTGCTTGACAAAATTTGAGGCCTAGATTAAATAGGCACATTCCGTTAGTGGTAAAGTTTTTTTCACCTTGCCGAGGTAGCTCAGTCGGTAGAGCAGGGGACTGAAAATCCCCGTGTCGGCAGTTCGATTCTGTCCCTCGGCATCTTATAAATAAAGGGTTTACGGCAATTGCCGTAAACCCTTTATTTATAGAAGGTTAACTTGTCCCCCATCTGTCCCCCATTTACATAATAAAGTGCCAAAAACCGCAAGGAACTGATAAGGAGCGCCCAAAAGGGACAGCAATGAATGACCTTGCTGAATTTCTGTCCTTCAAATAGCAATGTCCCCCGGTTTCTCAGGGGCCGTAATACCGATATCGAAAATTTTAATCAGGCATAAACTCTAACTGCAACCGGTCCAGCAGTCAGATCTCTCGGTTTGTTGCGATAGGCATTTTTCGTTCTTGCCTTTCGGCAATTCAATCCCTGAATATTAAAATTTGGCGGCGACTATCAAATAGCATTCAATTATAATTTAATTTCAATTGGTTACAATTTATAAAACCATAAATACCGTCATTTTCTCTTTATTGCCATATAATGAAAATTATCCAAATATTTAAAAATTTTCTCTATAAAAATATATCCCAATAAAACGTAAACGAATTTCACAGAATAAAAATTGCTACCGCAGGTAAAAAAATTTTAACAGCAGTCTATCCCTTGGTCCAATTCAGAGCCTTCCAGTATATAGCCGTCATTGTTTTTAACAATACCATACGCCGACACCATTTCAAAATAATGGCCTTTAAAATTGGTAGTAAAGAATAGGGGCAAATATCTTTTTGGTAGTCTTTTCATCCATACCTTGCCTATCATCGATAAAACGGGGACAGACCCCGTAGCTCAAAAGTTGTTTTAAATTTCTGTAACACTTTGTTGTTAACAAACAAATCCGCCAGTCACAGAGTTTCCTTGATATTATGGCGGAAGATCCGCCGGGACCTGGCCATTTTTCTTATATCACCCGGTACTCACCGCCCAGCGGCGGATTGCCGACACCTGAATATTCAATCCGCTGCACACATCCCAGGGCAAATCCCAGTTTTTCCCTGATGGGTCCATCCTGTTGTGCGGCGGCCAATTCAGGACATTTTTCCGTTACCGGATAAAAAAGCGCCAGCATATCGTCCCATTTTTTACCCCGAAAGAGATCTTCGATTTCAACCCGGGTTGCCTTGCTGCTACGAATAGCTGCCGCCTGAAATACCCCGTTTAAATCCTTGCCGCTGAGGAATTCATCTTCCCGGGTGGTCCTGGGCGTTGATGTTTCAAAATTGTTATCCGGAAGTTGAACCAATTTTTTTTCAGCCGTCATAATGTGCCTCCTTATCCGATGAATTTTATCTTCTATATGTCACTACGGCACCGGAACTGATTTTTTCAAAAAAAAGGCTGACAGCCAAAAAAAACAATGATGAATTTTAAATGATGAATAAAGGGATCTCCGGGGATGATTCCCGAAGCATAAACCCGGTGTCCGACTGCAAATTGTCAACGCATGAATCTCAGATATCCGTGCCCGGCAAAAAACAAACAGAATGCAGCATTATCATCTGAATGGGCCCCCTTGTACCGTCCCAGGAACAAATTGCGGATATAGCGGGGTTGACCCAAAGGTAGGATTACTCAAATTATTAATAATGCCGATTTTTGCAAAATTAATAACCTGCTCATCCAAGGCCATGACATGAACCTTGCACTTGCTTGGGCCTTAAGACTTCAGGAAAAATGGACCAGGAAAAATTTAAAACACTGGATGGGGTGTCATTTTTCGAAGGGATATACAAAAATAACGATTTGGTAAAAGAATACGAGGCGCTTATTACAAAATTCAAAGTTGTGACCCCGCGCCCGGGTGAGAAGCGGTAGCGGAATATCTGTCATTCAAGGGAAAGGTTATGCAAAAGAATGTTGATCCCTGTGAATTGGTTTCAGGCGATTAATTTGTTTTGCTTCAGGGCTATTCATGGCATGCCAAAGATCCCAATCCTGTTGTAGACCCAGCCAGAAATCTGCAGACATACCCAAAACACGGGACAGCCTCAATGCAGTATCTGGAGTTACCGAACGTCTGCCTTTAACAATTTCGTTCAGACGAGGGTAAGATACACCTAACCGACGAGAAAGCTCTGCTTGTGTAAGGTTAAGCGGCTTAACAAATTCCTCAAAAAGCATCTCCCCTGGATGTGTTGGGGGACGATTCCGTGGCAGGCGCCGCCCCACTACATCATTAGTGGTAGTCTGTAATTTCGATTTCGTAGGCATGGCCTTCCTCCCATCTAAAACAAATTCGGTATTGCTGATTAATACGAATACTGTATTGATTCACCCGGTCGCCTTTAAGGGACTCTATTCGGTTGCCCGGAGGAACTTTAAGTTCATTGAATTCTCGAACACGGTTTATTTGATCTAACTTTCGACGAGCAACCGGCCAAATGAATTGTGGACAGGATCTCCGAGCAGCTTGAGATGCCACACCATCAAAGATATTCTCTGTGCCAGCAGACTTAAAAGTTTTGATCATGGGTCATATTATAATGAGGTCCATTATATATGTCAAGCTGCTCATAATTTTTGCTCAACAAAAGGCGGGAGCCTGGGCCGCATACTGCATTGTCTGAGGATAATCCTGATAGAATTAAATCAGACCGTCAACTTCATTCGCTCGTAGATGGTCTCAATCCCCTCGAATCGGGGCGGGAAAAAGACAATGATGAATGATGAATATAGAATGATGAATTTGGGGTACCTCCACTCTGCCATTTTTATGCATGGTTGCTGGCTGGCTTCGGATCTTTAAATATTTCGCAGATGTGACGGATGACACTTCATTCATAATTCAGCATTCATCACTCAGCATTCCAAAGATCCCCTCTAATCGGGGCTTTCGTTCAAACTAAAAGTTTTTAAGGTGCATTACAAAGATCTATTTGTTTGTGATAGTAAGAATTCGTAAAAAAATTACAAAATCAGGGTAACACTTTTTCTCCAAAAATAGAAGCTGTCTATCGTCAAAAGTGCAATCGAAATAGGCATTAAACAAGCTTCAGAAGTAGCCGGTGTTCATTACACAACAGTCTATGACTGGCGACACAAGCTTGGAGGCCTAGGGGAAGATGCCTTTCTGGCTTATCAGCCGTCTTATCCGGGACGAGGTATCAAAGAAATTTCTCCTGTGAAGGCATCGGCGGTGCTTGATTGCTGGAAACGCAATCCTGGTTTTGGGCCAGGTCAGGTCCGAGGGCAGCTTCGACGCCAGGGCATTACCGTATCAATTCGCAGTATTCGGAAAATTTTAAAAGCCAATAGGTACGTTCCGATCGGGAAAAAACCGACCAAGAGAAAATCACAGCGGTTTGAAGCTCGGCGACCATTGGAACTGGACGGGACATACGGGACCGGACATAACGTCCATAAATAAGTAAATAACTTGTCAAAGTAATTGATATTTATGCTC
>Ga0307990_1000966_pt1 | contig 24561 bp, 18 predicted proteins | sample EllFjometagen129_FD_203168 | JGI IMG/M metagenome (GOLD analysis project Ga0307990, IMG submission 203168) | Marine microbial communities from Ellis Fjord, Antarctic Ocean - #129 | ecosystem: Environmental > Aquatic > Marine > Unclassified | place: Southern Ocean | collected 2014-10-08
AAGGGAATTCTAATATTCAATAAATTTAAAAGGTATATTTATTAACTTTGAAAAACGAGTTCCCGAAGCATACATGTCTGTATCTTCTTTATTGTAATGCCAACAAATAAGTACATCTTTTGTCTTGGATAGCTTTTCAAGAAGTAATAATATCTTTGCAATTTGTTTAGCTGATGCAGTATTGAAATATTCAAGCTTAAAATTAAAAAGAGTTTTATTATTTGGATTTTGGATATAATTATTTATCCAATCTATTATAGGTTCATAAAATTCAATTGCATTTTCAGGAAGTGACCTTTCGGAGATTAAAAATTTTTCTTCTGTAGAGTTAAGTATTATTTCTGGAGTATCTTCAGTAGTTTGTATTAACAATGGCTCCATAGCTAAATCATAATATCTGTTTGTAAAGTAAAAAAAGAAAATTTATTATCTATTTTATCAAAACTGTAGATTAATTTATTGCCGCTCTTTATTCTGATATCAATAATTCCAAGACCTGTTTTTTTGCTATCGCCTTCTTTTTCAAAATCTAACAATAAGTCGTTATAATACTTTTCAAGTTCAGGCTTACTAAGATTATTGATTTTTTCAATATTATTTTCAAGGGACTCTATTTTGTTATTTAATATGTAATTTCCTGTAGTAATAATATATTGGTTTTGTTTTTCTGAAATAAAAAATAATCCCGGACTTCCACTAAAATCTTCTTTTCGTTTGTCAGCATGTTTAACAATATTTTGCAACATCTCAACAATTACATAAAACACTTTTTTCTTAAGGGTTTCAGAGCCTGACATTTGCCCCTGAATAGTTGATAGGAGATTAATCATACTTTCCTGATTAAAAATCCCATTAAATACTAATAAAATATTTTCATCATTAAGTACATTATGAATTTTCATAATGTTCTCTAATGAATCTTCACCTGAAGCAATTGTTTCTTCTAAATCTGGCAGAGATGGTATCGTATGCAGATAAAAATATGAAAATTTATCAGTAATAGGTTTAAATTCATACCTGAGCTTATTGCCTGATTTTCTTGCCATATCAATTAATCCAAGTCCTGCACCTCCTTTGCTTGATAGCGATCCTTCTATAAGTACTTTTTTGTAATATTCTTTTAATTCTTCTTTTTCAAGGCTATTAATTTTTTGAATTAAATTCTTAATATTTGCAATATTTTGATTTTCAATTAAATTTCCTGTAGTAATAAAGTATTTTGATTCTTGTTTTTGAATAACAAATAACCCATAATTCTCTGGTGAACTATCACTTATGTCGTCTTGATGTCTGGTAATATTTTGCAGGCATTCAACCATAATAGCATAAACTCGTTTCTTAATTTTGGGTGATTCTTCTTCTTTTTGCAGATTTGTTTCGGTCAAAGATAAAATTCCATCAGTTATTTCCTGTGTAAATTTACCCCTGTAAATATGTCCTAAATTATCCCTTTGCATTGCAGAATAAAGGGTAAAGACATAATCTAAATAAGTTTTTTTCTTTTTAACCATACAATTTTCAAAAAAAAAATAAATATAATACTTAATTCTGTTTTCATCAAAAATTTATTAAATAGATTTTTATTAAATTTTATTATTATTTTTGTAAAGTCTTATTTGATAAGAGTTTTAAGTAATTATTATTTTTGTAACTTTTTTCATATATATTCGTCATATAATAAATTTTTCTTTTTTAATGAAAGTTGAAGAATATAATAAATGTGTTGACCTATATTCAGACAGAGTATATCGGTTTATCTTAAAAAATATCAAAGATGAAGATAAGGCCAAAGATATAATACAGGATACTTTTGAAAAACTCTGGATAAATGTTGATAATGTTAATTTTCTTAAATCAAAATCTTACATTTTCACAACTGCCTATCATACAATGATTGATCTTATTAGAAAAGAGAAAAGAAAAGCCGACTTTGAAAATGTAAAAACAATAGATTATTCACATAATGAGCAATATAGTGATTTAAAGGAAATATTAAATGAGGGAATTAAAAAATTAAATGACATTCAACGTTCTGTTCTATTATTAAGAGATTATGAAGGTTATTCATATAAAGAAATTGCAGGTATTACAAATTTAAACGAGCCACAGGTAAAAGTATATATATATAGAGCCAGAATGTTTTTAAAAGAATATATTGGGACTTTAGAAAAAGTAATTTAAATGGAAATTAATAGAAATAATTACGAAATATTTTTTGTTGATTATTTGGATGGGAAACTTTCTGAAAATCAAATAGAAAATCTTATGACATTTATTTCTCTAAATCCTGATCTGGAAGAAGAATTTTACACTTTTATTAATCTTGAAAAATTACCTGAAAATAATATTGATATTGATTTAAAATTTTCTTTAAAGAAAAATGCAAATGATTTTATTATTACAAAAGAAAATTTTGAAAATTGCTGTATTGCAAAAATTGAAGGAGATCTAAGCAAACAAGAAGAAGAAACATTTGATAAATATATTGAAATAAATCAGACAAAGAAAATTGATTTTGAATTTTATAAAAAAACGATATTGCATGAGGATGCTAAAATTCAATATGACGAAAAATCAGAGTTAAAAAAAACAGAAAGAGATTTCATTATTACTGATAAAAACTTTGATGAATGCGCAATAGCAATAATTGAAGGTGATTTGTCTACAAAAGAAAAACTGATTTTCAATAAATATATAAGTTTAAATCCCGAAAAAGAAAAAGATTTTATATTATTCCAAAAAACTGTTTTGCAAGCTGAAAACTCTGTCATTTTTGAAGATAAAACAAAACTTAAAAAATATTTTATTGGCAAGAGAAAAAACAGAAATACAATTTATCAAATTATTGCCAATGTAGCTGCGATATTCCTTGTAGTAGCTATTTTTCTTAATATTGGGAATAACGAGAGCGTTAAAATATTAAAAAATAATTCAAATATTGCCAATAATAAAAATGTAAAAGAGGTTTATTCTTCCTCAAAAGAAAACTTTTCAATTATTAAAACAGAAACACCTTCAATTGTCTCTGAAAGTACATCAAAAGATAAACAGATAAAAATTAAAAAATATCAATATGTTGACCCACAAAAAGCAATTTTTATTTCTGACATTATTAGCGGGATATCAAAATATTCAACAGGTAGCAATGAAGATTTAATTATAAAATCAAATAAAGATATACAAACGGCAGATCTTATTAATACAAACACAATTGCAGATAACAATATATTATCTGACAATAAGCTAAATGTAGCATATATTAGCCCTAAAAACATATCAATTATGTCAGGAGAATTAAACAATGATAATTATTTAAACTCAATTTTAGACAACATTGATATGAGTATTAAAGAGAAGCAATCATCACAACATAATAATAAGCTGACATTTTGGGATGTTGCAGAAACAGGATTAAAGGGATATGGTAAACTAACCGGGAAAAAAGTTATGTGGGATAAAGAATACAATAATAATGGTGAAATAGCATCTATTAATGTTAATACAAACAAATTTAGTTTTTCAAGAAATTTGAAAAATAAATAAATTTTCTGTAACAAATCCTGCACAAGAAACGTCTTACAATCAAAAATTAACTAAAATTTAATATCATGAAAAAGATTGGATTATTATTATTATCAACATTGTTTTTATTTGCAGTAAATGCACAAGAAGAAACAAAAAAAGACACTACAAAAATAACTATTGGAAAAAGCACGATTTTAATTATCAGCCCGAATGCTGAAGATATTGAAGTTGTAGCAGGAGATGAAAAAAAAGATGACAAGTTTAAAGGACACTGGTTTGGAGTTGACCTTGGTTTAAATGGTTATCTTAATGCCGACCATACTACTACATTGGAGCTTGAGGACAAATATCTTGACCTAAATTCCGGGAAATCATGGGGTGTAGGAATTAATATTATTGAAAAAAGTATTGGTCTTCATAAAGACAGAATTGGAATTGTCACAGGTTTAGGACTTGAAGCAAACAATTACAGATTTAGTAATGATGTTGTTTTAATGTCAGATTCCATTGAAAATTTATATGCATTGGAAACTGATATACAGTTTGAAAAAAACAAATTAGTCGTTACATATCTAACTTTGCCTTTATTATTTGAATTTCAATTTCCTGTAGGTAAAAAAGATAAAAGGATATTTATTTCTGCAGGTGGAATTGGAGGACTTAAAATTGGGTCACACACAAAGTATGTTTTTCAGGAAGACGGAAAAACAAAAAACAAAATGAAAGAAAATTACCACTTGTCTCCGTTTAAATATGGTCTAACATTCAGAATGGGTTATGGTGGATTAAACTTATTTGCCAACTATAATTTATCTCAACTATTTGACAATGACGAAGGTCCGGAACTTTATCCGTTTATGTTAGGAATATCGTTTTCGTTTTAACTCCAAAATTCATAAATCTTTTCTTTAATATACATACCCGCGAAAGCGGGTATTTTCTTGTTTTATGCCAATAAATTTTATTTCCCTTATAAAGATTAACTTATTAGAAAACTATGGAAACTCTTTATACTAAATTTGTTTCCTGCGTTTTTTGTAATTATTTTTGCAGCATGAATGAAGAATTTAAAAATATACTTGAAAAAATTTACAAACTTTTTCAAAAATATGGAATTAAAAGTGTTACGATGGATGACATTGCCAAAGAACTTGGTATTTCAAAAAAAACTCTTTATCTGCACGTTAAAGACAAGAAAGAGTTAGTTCAAAAAATAGCAGAATTAAAAATAACTTATGCAGAAAAACATAATAAAGAGATATATGAAAAAAAATTAAACGCTATTGATGAACTTTTACATGTTTATAAATTTTTAAATGTAATGCTAAAAGACCATAATCCTTCTATGATGTTTGATCTTAGAAAATATTATCCTGAAATTTATGAGAGAATGCAAGAAGCCAGAAGGAATCAAATTTTCAATGGTATAAAAAATAATTTGGTAAAGGGAAGAAAAGAAGAATTTTACAGAAAAGATTTTGATGATGAAATAATTTCAAAACTTCACGTCTTTAGAATTGAAAATTTAGTTGATAGCAATTTATTCAATAGTTCTGATTTTGAATCAGGCAAACTTTTCAGAGAGTTATTTACATATCATATAAGAGGTATTGCATCTGAAAAAGGAATTAAATATTTCGAGAAAAAGTCTAAAGAATTTAATTTATTAACATAGCAAACATATAATAGATGAAACACAGCCTTATTATTTTCACAATACTATTTTTCACAATAAATTTATTTGCACAGGATAAGATAGAAAATAATGAAATTTTACAATTCAGTTTAATACAGGCAAGGGAATACGCACTTGAACACAACATAAATGTATTAAATTCAAAACTTGATTATGATATTGCAAAAGGAAAAGTTTGGGAAACTACAGCTATTGGATTACCGCAAGTAAATAGCAGTATTGCCTATAATAATTATCTTGATATTGCAACACAATTATTACCGGGAGAAATTTTTGGTATGCCAGGATCACAGATAGAAGTACAATTTGGAACAAAACATAATTCTAATATTGGAATAACTGCAAGCCAGCTAATTTTTAGTGGCGAATATATTGTTGGCTTACAGGCTGCGAAAATTTACAAGAAACTGTCGGAACAAAATATCAATAAAAGCGAATATGATGTAACGGAACTTGTTACACGAACATATTATCTTGTTCTAATGGCTAATGAAAATAAAAAAATAGTTGAAGCCAGCTTAAAAAATACTCTTTCAATATTAGAAGAGATGAGAAAAACTCATGAACTTGGTTTTGTTGAATCAAGCGATGTTGACCAATTGGAATTAACATATCAGAATTTGCAAAATACAATAAGCACTATTGATAGGCAAATAGAGTTGACTTACAATATGCTAAAAATCCAATTAGGTGTAAAAAATAATCAGAAAATTGAATTAACAGATAATATTCAAGATTTATTAAATGTGGTTGATATTGATAATTTAATATCTCAAAATTTTGTTTTGGAAGATAACATAGACTATAGATTATTTAGTACGCAAAAAACATTATCGAAACTTGAGTTAAAGCGTCAAAAATCAACGTTTTTACCAACCCTGTCGGCATTTTTTACTCATCAACAAAATGCTATGCGTGATGAATTTAATTTTTTTAACAGTGGCGAAAAATGGTTTCCTACAACTATTATTGGAATGAATATTAATATTCCAATTTTTGGAAGTGGCATGAAATTATCAAAAGTTCAGCAGGCAAAACTTACATTAATAAAAACACAAAACACATTAGGACAAGTAAGCGAAAATTTAGAACTGGGTATAATGCAGGCAAAGTCTGATATGTCAACGGCTAACGATAAATATTTAAATGAAAAAGCAAACCTTGAATTATCAGAGAAAATATATAATAATTACTTAGTTAAATTTAAAAAAGGCATTGCTTCGAGTATTGAGTTAACACAAGCTCAAAATCAAAATCTTTCAACAAAAAGCAATTATATATCTGCAATGGTTGAAATGTTAAACGCTAAAAATGCTTTAGATAAAGCTATGGGGAATTATTAATTTACCGAAGAACTAAAATATTAACTTAAATAATTATAATACAGATGAAGAACATAGGATTAATTTTAATTGCAATAATTTTAATAACATCTTGTAAATCTGAGATAGAAGAAACAAAAGAGAAATTGAAAAATTTCAAAGTTCCTGTTGAAACATCAATTTTAGAACTCGTGAAGTTTCAACATATAATGACGGTCTCGGGAAATGTTGAAGCTGTTAATGACGCATTTATAAGTCCTGAAATGAATGGACAAATAAAACAAATATACGTAAATGAAGGAGACAGAGTTCAAAAGAGTCAAACATTAGCAATATTAAATACAGAAGTAACGCAAAAAAGCATAGAAGAATTGAAGACCGGACTTGAACTTGCAACTACTCTTTATGAAAAACAAAAGGATTTATGGGATCAGAAAATTGGCTCAGAAATTCAATTTTTACAAGCTAAAAATAATAAAGAGCAACTTGAGAAAAAACTGGAAACATTAAATGCTCAATTAAAAATGTCAACTATTACTGCGCCTTTTGCAGGAATTGTTGATGATATTATGCAAAAAGAAGGAGAACTTGGAACACCCGGGCGACAAATTATGCAGATAGTAAATCTTTCGAAGCTTAAAATAAAGGCAGATGTATCGGAAGTATATTTGCCAAAAATAAACAAAGGAGATACTGTTATAGTTGAGTTTCCTGCTTATCCGGATATTGAAATGAAAATTCCTATTAGCCGAATTGGAAATGTTATTAAATCGGGAAACAGAACTTTTGAACTTGAATTAAAGCTTAATAATATTTCGGAAAAACTAAAACCAAATATCATATCAATACTTCATATTAATGATTATTCAGACGATTCTGCAATTGTTGTTCCTTCAATTATTGTAAAAAAAGATATGAAAGGAGAATTTTTATTTATTGTTAAAGAAACTGACAATAAAACAGTAGCTGAAAAAGTATATGTAAAATCAGGTATGTCATACATAGATAAAACAGAAATACTTGAAGGATTAAAACCAAATCAAAAAATAATTATTGAAGGGTATAATCTTGTTTCAAATAACTCTGAAATTGAAATAAAATAGAAACTATTAAATGAACATTAAAGAAAAAATTGATACAGTTGTAAGGGAATTTAAGCTTACAACACTCGCATTAAAGAATAAGACCTCAATATTTTTAATAACTGTTGTTGTTGTAATATTTGGTTTATACTCGTACAATAGTATGCCAAAAGAATTATTTCCCGATATGGCTTTACCTTATATTATGGTTCAAACCATATATCCCGGAAATCCACCAATTGATATTGAAAACCTTGTTACCCGTCCTATTGAAAAAGAAGTTGAAAGTATTGATGGTATAAAAAAACTAACATCAACTTCTTCACAAGGATTTTCAAGTGTATTTATCGAATTTAATCAGAATGTTAAAATATCGGATGCTTTACAAGAGGTTAAAGATGCTGTTGATAAAGCCAAAAGTGAATTGCCAAACGATCTTCCTCAAGACCCAATTGTGCAAGATATTGATATGTCTGAATTTCCTATTATCAATATAAATTTATCGGGCGATTACAGTATTGATGAATTAAAAGAATACGGAGAAATTCTTGAGGAAAGAATTGAAGCGGTTTCAGAAATTTCGAAAGTTGAAATTCGGGGAATAAACGAAAAAGAAATTAAAATCCTTTCCGACCCCTATAAAATGACTTCTTACAAAGTTAGTTTTCAAGATCTCGAAAATGCGGTTGCTTTTGAAAATGTTTCAGTATCGGGTGGGGAAATTAAGCTTGGCGACACACGCCGTTCATTACGTACTATTGGCGAATTTGAAAGTATAGATGAAATAAAAAATATTATTGTTAAAGATGAAAACGGCGATATAGTTTATTTAAAAGATATTGCCGATGTAATTGAAGGATACGAAGAATCTACAAGTTATACCAGATTGAATAATCAGCCGGTTGTTTCAATTCAAGTAGTTAAAAAAAGCGGAGAAAACCTTATTTCTGCAACAGAAAAAATAGATGATATCCTTACAGAAGTACGAGAAAAACATTTGATTCCAGAAGATTTGCATATTTCAATTACCAACGACCAATCTGAAATGGTTAAAATGCAGCTAAGCAATCTTGAAAACAGTATGGTAATGAGTATAATATTTGTTGTTGGAGTATTATTTTTCTTTCTTGGCACACGAAATTCACTTTTTGTTGGTATTGCAATACCCTTGTCAATGCTAATGTCATTTATTGTTTTGTCGTTAATAGACTATAGAGTAAATATGATAGTTTTGTTTGCTCTTATTCTTGCACTTGGTATGCTGGTTGATAATGCAATTGTTGTAGTAGAAAACATACACCGGTTTATTGAAAAAGGTTACACAAAATTTGAAGCGGCAAAACAAGCTGTTGGCGAAATAGCAACACCAATTATTGTATCAACTGCAACTACTTTAGCAGCATTTTTGCCCTTAGCATTTTGGGATTCAACAGTTGGCAAATTTATGGGCTATTTACCAGTTACATTAATTATTGTACTTACATCATCTTTGTTTGTTGCTTTGGTTATAGTACCCGTATTTGCTATTACTTTTTCTAAAAAAGGAGCTCAAAACGAAAAACCAAATAAAAAACGAGCTCTTATCATAATATCAATTCTTTTTGTTTTAGCAATGCTTGGTTACATCATCGGATTAAATGTTTTTGCAAACCTAATGAGCATAGCAATTATAATTACAGCATTAAATGTTGTTATATTAAATAAAATAGGGAAATGGTTTCAAAATGTATTTTTGGTAAAACTTGAAAACGCATATCTAAAAGTACTTAAATTCACTTTGCGAAAATGGAATCCGGTAATTATACTGTTTTTTACTTTTGCATTAATGATATTCACAATTATTTTTTATTTTGTGATACGTTCTCCTCAAATGGAATTTTTCCCCTCAAACGACCCTAAATATATTAATATTCTTGCAGAATTACCCCCAGGAACAGATATAGATGCTACAAATGATTTTATGTTAGAACTTCAAAACGATATAATTAAATATATTGGAGAAGATAATAAAATTGTAGAATCAATATTAATGAATATTGGCGATGGTGCAAGAGCCGAAAACGATAATCAGGCAGGTGGACCCAATAAGGGATTAATTACGGTTACTTTTGTTGATTATGAAGAAAGACGAGAAATAAATACTTCAGATATTTTAAAAAATATTAGCAATAAAATACTTGGAAAATACCCTGGTGTAAAATTTAAAGTTGAACAAAATAAAATGGGACCACCAACATCAGGCTCACCTATTAATTTAGAAATTAGTGGAGAAGACTTTAACAGATTAATTTATTTATCAGACACAATTCAACATATTATTGAAAAAAGCAATATCAAAGGAATTGTAGGTTTAAAAATGGATTTGAATATTGGTAAACCCGAAATGATAGTTTCAATTGACAGAGAAAGAGCAAGGCGATACGGATTATCTACAGGGCAAATAGCCTCTACATTAAGAACAGCATTGTATGGTAAAGAAATATCTGATTTTAAAATTGGAGAAGATGAATATCCAATTAATTTAAGATTAAAAAGCGAGTACCGAAACAGTATACCTGCACTAATGAACCAAAGTATTACTTTTAGAAATACAAAAGGAAAAATAGTACAAGTACCAATATCGGCAGTTGCCGATTATAAATACAGCACAACTTTTGATGCTGTTAAACGAAAAGATGTAATACGTGTTATTACATTATCATCAAATGCAATAAAAGGATATAATGCCAATGAAATTAATAAGCAAATTGATCAACTGCTGGCAGATTTTAATATGCCCGAAGGTTATACATATAAGTTTACAGGCGAACAAGAAGATATGAAAGACTCTATGGCATTTCTTTCTACAGCTATGTTAATAGCAATTTCTTTAATTGGATTAATACTGGTTACTCAATTTAATTCAATTGTAAAACCAATTATCATACTTGCAAGCATATTGTTAAGCACAATAGGTGTTTTTGGCGGATTGGGAACTTTTAACATGAACTTTATTGTAGTAATGACAGGTGTAGGCATAGTTGCACTTGCCGGAGTTGTTGTAAACAATGCAATTGTACTTATCGATTATATTGATTTGTTGAAACAGCGCAAAAGAAAAGAATTAGGCTTGGAAAAAGATGAATTTCTGCCTCTCGATATTGCAACAGAATGTGTAATACTAGGCGGAAAAACAAGATTACGCCCCGTGTTACTTACTGCAATTACTACAATACTTGGATTATTACCAATGGCAATAGGCGTAAATATCGATTTTGCTTCATTGCTATCCGATTTCAACCCCAAATTCTCAATTGGTGGCGATATGACAATGATATGGGCACCTATTTCATGGACAATTATTTTTGGATTAACCTTTGCAACATTCCTAACACTAATAATTGTACCCGCAATGTATAGAATAGCTACCCGCGGTAAATTTTTCATACTTAAATTAACAGGGAAATTAGGGTAAAGCTATAATATGCTTTGTTGCACACTTTCGTGATATAGCCAAGTTTCATCATATAGTTGTTGAGTAGAGTCATTCAGTAGTTGAGTGGATTCATGCAGCCGTTGAGTGGAGTCATCGGGTGTTCAGATGCTCACATGGAGTGTTCAGAAGCTCTCATCGGGTGTTCAGATGCTCACATCGGGTGTTCAGATGCTCTCTTGTTTTGAACAAATTCAGAAATATAGTAGTCAAACAGTGAAAAACAATGCAAAAATGCTCAAATAATGGCGTAATAGCTTGTTTTTAGTCGGATAAATTATTATATTTACAAAATTTTTAAATACTAAAACTATGAAGAATCCAGACGAAACAAAAAAAACAAATATTTTTTTATTATAACTTTCTAGTATCTCACTTTTTATATTACCTTTAAAAAAATTAAAAACTAAAACAAGAAATATGAAAAAACTTTTCCTACTTTCAGCAACACTATTATTCGTATTATTTATAAATGCACAAATAGTGAATATCCCCGATGCTACCTTTAAAGCAATATTAGTGGGCAGTGCTTCTATAAACACCAATATGGATGGAGAAATACAAGTAAGCGAAGCACTTGCTTATACAGGAGCATTTAATTTTTCTGCAGCAGGTATTGCTGACTATACAGGAATTGAAGCTTTTACTGCTCTTACAGAGTTTGATTGTGGTGATGATCTAATAACAAGTTTAGATCTTAGCAATAATGTTGCTCTTATTGAATTACGCTGCGACAATAATCAATTAACCACTTTAAACCTTAGCAATAATACTGCTCTTACTTATTTAAGCTGTGGCAGTAATCTAATAACAAGTTTATATCTTAGCAATAATACTGCTCTTACTGAGTTGTGGTGCAGACAAAATGATTTAACAAGTTTAGATTTTAGCAGTAATACTGCTCTTATTAATTTAGATTGTGCTTTCAATGATATAACAAGTTTAGATTTTAGCAGTAATACTGCTCTTACTTATTTAAACTGTAGTTTCAATGATATAACAAGTTTAGATTTTAGCAATAATACTGCTCTTATTAATTTAAATTGCTATTATAATCAATTAACCACCTTAGATGTTATCATTAATACTGCTCTTACTAATTTAGACTGTGGCCATAATCTAATAACAAGTTTAGATTTTAGCAATAATACTGCTCTTACTTATTTGCATTTTAGTGAGAACCTGTTAACAAGCATAGATGTTAGTAATAATACTGCTCTTACTGAGTTGTGGTGCAATAGTAATCAATTAACCACCTTAGATGTTATCATTAATACTGCTCTTATTTATTTAAACTGTGGTTATAATCTAATAACAAGTTTAGATGCTAGCAACAATACTGCTCTTACTGAGTTGCTGTGCAATAGTAATCAATTAAGCACATTAGATCTTAGCAATAATACTGCTCTTACTGAGTTGTGGTGCAATAGTAATCAATTAAGCAGTTTAAATGTGAAAAATGGAAATAATGTTAGTTTATTAAATTTTAATGTTACAAATAACACAAATTTACATTGTATTGAAGTAGATGATTCTACATGGTCAGCAACCAATTGGACAAATATTGATACTTGGACATCATTTAGTATTAATTGTTATTATAGTTTAAACGAATTGCAAATATCAGAATTAAAAATAGCACCAAATCCTTTTATAGAATCTTTTATTGTTTCATTACCTGATAATGTAAATATTGCTAATATAGATATTATTCTTTATAATATATTAGGTAAGCAAATAGAAGTTTCAATTGAGAAAACTAATAATAAGATTAGAATTAATGGTGCTAATCTAAAGTCTGGAATATACTTTGTTGAGTTAAGAGAGAAAAATAGCTTAATTGGTAAAGCAAAGCTAGTAAAAGAATATGAGTAAAAGCCATGCTCCCGCAACCCGCTTGGCGTAGTTTGTAACTACGTCGCAAATAAAAAGCAGTTTTTAATTACTAATAACGCATTGCGTTAATTTTTGATTTTATTTCTTTGTCCTTTCGGCAAGCTCAGGATAACACTTTTGACTTAAATAATAAATTTAAAAGGAGAGTTTTCTCCTTTTTTGTTAATTTTGTTAAATAAACACTTGTAACTATAATGGAAATAAAAAACACTACGCATTTTAGCGGAATGTTAGCTTTAATAATGAGTCGTCCTGAAAATTATCTACACAAAATTAGTAGATATGTATAAAAATGATGGATTAATAAAACGTTACAGCGAAAGTTTCAAACATAAAATTTTATACAAACTTAGTACAGGAAAATATTCAAAATGACAATTTCGGGCTTGTCACCCATCATGAAAACAAAAAATAAGCGTTAGTTTCTACATATTAAAATGTTGAAGCCATATTTCCACACTTTTTCTATTTATTAACCTGTCTTTGGGAATAAGGCAGATAAAATTTATTAGTTATGAAAAAATTAATTTTTATTTTTTTAATGATGTCAATATTTCCATTATTGACATATTCACAGTGGAATATTGAAACTGTAGACACTGCTGAAACGGTTGGCAAGGCGTGTGACATTATCGTGGATGCAAATGGATATCCACATATCAGCTATCGGGATGGTACAATTGGCTGGCGACTCAAGTATGCTCACTGGAATAATTCGGAATGGCAGAAAGCATTCGTAGAAACCAACGAAAGTGTTTATGGAGTGACCTCTATTGCCCTTGATGATACTGGAAATCCCCACATTGCCTTCTTTACTGATGGAAAACTCTGGCATGCCTGGTGGGATGGTTCTGATTGGCAGCAAGAGGTGGTGGATGCTTTAATCTGGGTAGATGTCGGTGAGTGGAATTCTATAACATTTGATACGGACGGCTATCCCCATATTGCTTATACATATTATACTGGAGATTCCTATCTAAAACATGCCTACAAGGATGTGTCAGGCTGGCATACTCAAGTTGCTGACAGTCTTACTGGTGATGAATTTCAATATGTGTCTCTGGCTTTAGACGGCAATAATAATCCCCACATAAGTTACTATGATTGGAAAGACGACGATTTGAAATATGCTTATTATAATGGGGCAAACTGGAATATTGAGAGGGTGGACTCAACTGGTCAAGTGGGTACATGTTCTTCTATTGCTCTTGATGGCATTGACTATCCACACATTTCCTATACGGATGGTACCAATGGTGGGGTTAAGTATGCAAGTTGGGATGGTTCAGATTGGCAGATTGAAACAGTTGAGTCTAATATTGTAACCGGATTAGGATTATACACCTCGCTTGCACTGGATGCAAATGACCGCCCATATATTAGTTATGCTGAATATATGAGCAATATGAGATTTGCATATTGGGATGGTTCAAATTGGCAAATTGAGATTGTAGATAGTGCTGTGTCATGTGAATGGACATCACTGGCTATTGATAATAACGGTTATTGTCACATCGCTTACTATGATAGTGGTGATTCCACAAATCTAAAATATGCCAAGAGAATTCCTACTACAGAGGGAATTGCTTTCTATTATATGAATGAGAATAATATTAACATTTACCCAAATCCATCTAAAGAAAGTATAACTATTGATATTAGTTCAAATAATTCTTTAAAATTTAAAGCAGAAATATTTGATATACAAGGCAAAAAGTTAAAGCAGCAAAGACTTACAAAAGTTAAATCAGAAATGAATATATCTGATTTATCAAGAGGTATTTATATTATTAAGATAAAAAATGAAAATAAAAAAGTCATTAAGTGTAATAAAATAGTGAAAGAATAATAAATTTGCCTTTTACATAAAGCTAACCAGTTCGGCATAGTTTGTAACTACGTCGCAAATAAAAAGCAGTTTTTAACTACTAATACCGAATTGCGTTTTTTGAAATTTGAGTTTCACTGAACAAAATAATTATGTTGGTTGCAACCTATACTTTTGTTTAAATATTGTTGGCTGCGCAAAACATTTTTATTATGTTTGCACTATGGAAACATTAAAAAACAAATTTCTACGCTTGTTAAATACTATCAATTTCGATTATAAGAGGTATTTATTTGAACGAATTAATTGGGATAACCGGTTAATTATTATAAAAGGACAACGAGGTGTAGGTAAAACCACCATGCTACTTCAGTATATTCAATCTGAAGTCAAAAATATTTCTGAAACACTTTATATTTCACTTGATGATATTTATTTTTCAAGTAATAAATTGTCCGATTTAGTTGAGAGTTTTATTATAAATGGTGGAAAATATCTATTTATTGATGAAATACACCGTTATCCCAATTGGTCTGTTGAAATTAAAAATATATATGATTTTAATCCCAATCTTAAAATTGTAGCTACAGGTTCTTCTACCATTGCTATACATGAAGGTCAGGCAGATCTAAGCCGAAGAGCATCAATTTATCATTTACAAACATTATCCTTAAGAGAATTTGTTTTGTTTAAACACAATATTGAATTTAAAACAGTAACTCTATCAGACATTATCAAAAAACATGAACAATTAGCATTTGATTTTAACAAGAAGATAAAACCAATAAAATTATTTAATGACTTTCTAAAATATGGTTCTTATCCTTTTGCAAACGAAAAAGATGCACTTTATTATGATAAACTAAGAGCAATAATAAACCTTATTATTGATAATGATATACCAGTAGTAGAAAATATTAGTTATGAAACAGGTTTGAAAATTAAGAAATTACTTTTTTTAATTTCTACAGCTGTACCATTTAAACCAAATATTGCAGAATTGAGCAGGAAAGTTGGAACAAGTAGAGATCTGTTATTAAAATATTTACATTTGTTATCTATATCCGGAATAATTAATCTCTTGGATAAATCGGGAATAGCTTCTTCAATAATGCAGAAACCCGAAAAAATTTATATTAATAATCCAACATTAATGCTTGCTCTAGATGAAAGAGCAAACATTGGTACATTAAGAGAAACTTTTTTTATGAACCAGCTCACAGTACTTCATAAAGTTAATTATCCTCAAGCAGGAGATTTTATAGTAGACGATACTTTTCTTTTCGAAATAGGAGGAAAGAATAAAACTGTTAAACAAATAGCTGGAATTAAAAATTCATACATTGCAAAAGATGATATTGAATATGGTTCTAAAGGAAAAATTCCTTTATGGTTATTCGGATTTTTGTATTAAGCTTTTTATACCTTGTTCGGCGTAGGCTCCAGCCTACGATCATAAATAGCAATGTAACAATTGAACCCCGCTACCATATCAATTGCACCCTGTTGTTTTTACAAATTAATATTAACCAGCTCGGCGTAGTTTGTAACTACGTCGCAAATAAAAAGCAGTTTTTAATTACTAAAATGCGAAAGCATTTTATCCACGTTTAGCTCTTTCCCAGTTTACACTTTGTTTTCCTCCTATGTATCTGAAAAATCCAAGAAACATTGATAAATTCATTATGAAAATATAATAAGGAATAAAAAATATTTTCAATTTTAGCTTTTGATGTTGCAGTATCCAACCAACAAATGAAAGCAAATAAAAAAGGATTTGTCCCAACATTATTATGGTATATATTGTAATGCTGAAAACATTACCATAAAGCATACAAATAATAATATTTAGCGGAAAAAGCATTAACAAAGCCGGAGGCACAACTACCCAACGCAAAACTTTATGAGAAACATATTGAAATGATAATAATCCATATTTAAAAATATTAAACAATGAGCTTAGCCTAACAATTGATTGTATTCCTCCTGCAGAAATTCGAATTTTTCTTTTTAACTCTTCGTTTACATTGGCAGATGCCGATTCAATAGCATAAGCTTCTTTATTATATTGTATTTTATATCCTTTCATTGCAATTCGCAGTGATATAATAAAATCATCGAGCAAAGTATCCGGTTCAATTTCTTCAAAAAGTTCAGTTCTTATAGCAAACAGTTCTCCTGCGGCACCTACAACAGAATTTAGTTCAGCATCAAGTTTTTTTAGAATTGATTCATATTTCCAATAAATACCCTCTCCTGAGCCAACTGCCGTATCAAAGTTTTTTTCTATAATTCTTTTTTCACCTGCAATACATCCTATTTTCGGGTCTTTAAATAAATTTACAATTTCTCTTATTGAGTTTTTCCCCAATAAAGTATTGCCATCAGAAAAAATAACAATAGATGTTTTTACAAACTGCATTCCTCTGTTCATTGCAGCAATTTTGCCTCTGCGTTCGTTTTTATGATATACTTCTATTTCAGGATATTTTTTTAACAGGTCAGGTGTTCCGTCATCAGAGCCGTCGGTAAGCCAAACATGTTTAATCTTATTTTGCGGGTAATTTAATTCTAATGAATTTTTAACTTTAATATCAATAAAGTCTTTTTCGTTATATGCAGCTACAAAAAGTGTTATTTCAGGCTCGTAATCAATTTCTGAAAAATCTTCTTTTGTTGTAAATACTCTTTTAAGAAGAACTAGAAAAAATAAAAGAATGCCATATCCTACATAAGAGTAAAATATAAGGAACAATAAAATCCAAAATATTATTATGGCTACAAGCATGAATATTTATTTTGTCCAAAAATACAAAATCTTATATTTTAAAAACACACAAATGAAAATAAACTTGAAATACAATTTATTACTTTTGTTGAAATTATTCAATAAATTTGAATAAAAACCATGATATTAATTGCCCCGTCTTTTAAGGCGGGGTATTAATGGTCATGAATTACATTTCCTTGCAAAATTTGGGAAAATTTATAAATTTTAAATTAAATTTTCCCAAATTTTGCAAGGGGTAGATTGGAACATTTTTATTTCCCCGACCTAAAGGACGGGGCTACTGATAAAAAAGAAATATTTTATACCAAGTGCAAAAAAAGAATATATTTCAAATTTTAGGACCCGGACTTTTATGGGCAGGAGCAGCAATTGGTGTTTCTCATCTTGTTCAATCTACAAGAACCGGAGCTATTTATGGCTTTGGATTAATTGGAGTTATTCTTTTAGCAAACGTATTAAAATATCCTTTTTTTGAATTTGCTCCCAGATACACTGTTTCAACAGGTGAAAGTCTTTTGCAAGGTTATAAAAGGCTTGGTAATTGGGCTGTTATACTATATATTATATTAACCGTTTCTACAATGTTTGCTATTCAAAGCGCTGTTACGGTTGTTACTGCCGGGTTATTTTCAAATGTTTTCAACTTGAATATTGATATTTTCTATTGGACAGTAATAATACTGTTTATTTCTTCTTTAATAATACTGCTTGGTAAATACACATTATTGGATAGGTCAATAAAAATAATAATAATCCTTTTAGCTGTGGCAACAATATTTGCCGTTATATTAGCTTTTACCAAAGATTTTAATCCTAATCCTGAGTTTTCAAAGCATTTTGAGTGGAATATTGCTGACATTGGGTTTTTAATTGCATTAGTTGGTTGGATGCCTTCGGCAATTGATATTTCTGTTTGGCATTCGGAATGGATTTTAGCGAAGAAAAAGGAAACAGGATATCTCCCAAAATTAAAAGAAGCACTTTTAGATTTTAAAATAGGTTATATCGGAACAACAATTTTATCTGTAAGTTTTTTATTACTGGGAGCACTTGTAATGTATGGAACAGGTGAAGAATTTTCTGATAAAGGAGTAAGTTTTGCAGGGCAGCTAATCAATTTGTTTACAGCAAGTTTAGGGAATTGGTCTTTTTATATTATTGCTATAGCTGCATTAGCCACAATGTTTAGCACAACAATAACTTGTCTTGATGCATATCCCAGAGTATTAACACCCGCCACAAAATTGATTTATTCTAAAGCTAAAAAGAAAAAGAGTTTATTGCCGATCTTATATTTAGCATTATTAATTATTGGAACATTAATTATTGTTAAGTATTTTATGACAAGTATGCAGTTATTGGTAAATATAGCAACAACAATTTCTTTTATTACAGCACCTATTCTTGGATATTTAAACTTAAAAGTTGTAACAGGTAAAAATATGCCCCAAGAAAACAGACCTAAAAAATGGCTTTTAATATTATCGTGGATTGGACTTATCTTTCTTACCGGATTTAGTATTTATTTTCTTATCTGGAAGTTAATGTAAAAGCTTATATAGTATACAAGAAAACAAAAAAAGCTACAATTCAATAACAGAATTGTAGCTTTTGTAATAATAATAAAATATTGTTATTCTGCAACGGCTTCTGCCACAGGTTCAGTTTGTGGTGTTTCAACAACTTTTGGAGCATTAACTAGTTCTTGTACATAAGCACCAATTTCTTTTTCAAGATTTTTCATTTTACCATGAAAAGCAGCAAAATATACTATTAGAGGTATTAAAAATCCTAATAACAAAATACATAATACAAAAAGCATTTGCCCTCCCATTGTCGGGAAGTTTCCAACAACTTGAATTTTGTTTTTTCTTAATAAAATATTAGAGCCAGTTGTACTGGATTTTGAGGCAACTAAAAAATTCTTTGAGCGAACCTTAAAATTATAGTTTGGAAATTTTTGCTCTAATTTAGACTGCAACTCTTCAAAAGTAATAGCCCCCGGTTGAATGTTGATTTTCATAATATTGATTTTTAAAAATTAATAATTACGTAAATGTATAAATTATTATATAATAAACAACTGATATTTTATTAAATGTATTTTTTCTTTGATGAAAATGAAAAATATATTATCGTTTTATAGATACAGTTCCGTTATATGGGTCATGTCCATCATGAAGATCAATAATATAAACAAATGAACCCATTGGTAATTCTTTTCCATTAAAATTTCCATCCCATTGGTTTTCTATATCATTATATTCGTTTCCTGTACCGTCAAATTTAAAAATAACATTTCCCCAACGATTAAAAATCTGAATATTAATCAATTCATATTTGTCTACATTTGTTATTCTCCATGTATCATTGTACGAATCGTTATTTGGAGTAATTAAAGTAGGTATAATCAAAGGAATAACAACTTCAAATGTGTCTACAATTGTACAACTATTTGCATCGGTAACGGTAACAAAATAAGCTCCACCATCCAGTCCTGAAACAAAATTGGTTGTTGTATTAATATCGTTTGACCATGTAAAAACATAAGGAGGAGCTCCCCCGTCAACAGTTAAATTAATACTTCCGTAGTAATCGCTACTAACATCAACAACACCTGAAACATTCATTCCTAAAGGTTCTGTTATTGTAAAATCGTCTGTTATATTGCAGTTGTTAAAATCAGAAACAGTAACAGTATAATTTCCAGCAGAAAAGCCCATCCCTACTGAGTCTGTTTGATTGTTAGTCCATAAATATGAATATGGGGATGTTCCTCCAGACACATAAATATAAGCATAGCCATTACTTCCATTATAACAAGAAGTAGGATAATCAATAACATAAGACGATATGTTTGTTATGGGTTGTTCTATTGTTACCGTATCTGTTCCCGCGCAACCAAAAGCATCTGATACTATAACAATATATGTACCTACCATTAAATCTATTGCTATTTGTGTTTGTTGTGCCAAAGGATCGTTCCATAAATAGTTAAAAGGAGGCACTCCATTAGTCATTTGAGCAGTGGCACTTCCTGTCGATTCTCCCCAACATGCAACATTTGTAACATTTATAATATTTACTTCAGCAACTCCGCCTGCATTTGGAACATTAAATGTATTTGTATTAGTGCAATTATTATCGTCAGTAACTGTAACAGTATAATCTCCGGATGCAAGGTTTGACATTGAAAATCCGGTTGAATCATTATCCCATAAGTAAGTATAAGAACCTGTTCCTCCGCTTACCGAAATAGATATAATACCGGTATTTCCACAATATGCCGAATCAATACTTGCAGTTATGTTTATTTGGTCAGGCTGTATAATTGTATCAGTAAAAACATTAGAATAACATCCTACTGAATTTACAGCAATTATATCGTAAATACCTGCCGGTAAATTAATAAATACGCTGTCGGGGTGATAGGTAGCTCCATTATCAACCGAAAAATATTCGCCTCCCTGAGTATACACTGTAATTTGAGCATTATTATCACCATAGCATAAAATATCGCTTGAAGAAATACTATCAATGAAAAAGCCACTGTTGGTATTTATTGTCAACGTTGTATCATGTTCACAAACATTTGCATCTTGAACAATTACTGTGTGATTTCCAACTGTTAATCCTAAGAAAAAATCATTTGCTGAAAAAGGTCCACCGTCAATAGAATATTGTAAAGTTGGCGTACCTCCACTGCCATAGACTTGTATCTCTCCATTGGGTGGCGTAGGATTACAAGCTGTTACATCGGTAACAAAAGCAGAATCAATATTTGGTGAAGGATTAATTGTAAGAACAACATTGTCTGTAGCGGTACATCCATAAGAATCAGTAACTGTATAATCAATATTATAAGTCCCGGGTGTTGTAGCTGTATTAAAGGATGGGTTTTCTACAGTTGAGAACTGTGATGAATTTGAATTCCAAATATGTGTAGAATAAGTAGCAGAGCCACCAACAGGATTACCTGTAAGGTTAAGATTTTCACCGTAACACATTGTAATGGGTGAAGCGGGGTTTATGCTTACCGTTAATAGATCCGGCTCGGTTATAGTAACGGTATGAACTTCATTACATACCCCAATATTATCAGTAATTGTTACCAAATATGTTCCGGCTGCAAGATTATTAAAAGTTCCTGTGCTATTACTTTCCCCCGGAATGCTGTATGTATAGGGAGGAGTTCCTCCTGTGGCAGATGCAACAATTTGACCTGTATTATCGCCATGACAAACAGCAATATCGGTATGGTTGTCAATTGCGCTTACAATACCGGAAACATTAAACGTTAAGCTGTTTAAATTAGTAGAGTGATTACAAATATCATCAATTTGGTCTACTAAATTTAATAAATATGTCCCCCCCGTTGTAAGCGGCTGACTCAGTGTGAGTTCAAAGACGCGAGAATAAATAGCTCCTGCTGCACAATCAATACTGTAAACATTTGTAATTGAATATGGGCCTCCCGGTCCGGTTACTGTAAAATCCCCCACCCCAACACTGGCACAGGTAACATTTTCATCAAATTCTACAGTAATTACATTTTGTCCGCAGGCAGGAGAATTTAAAATTGATTCCAGTGAAGGTCCTGTGTTATCAACAATTTGAGCAGTTCCTCCAAATGTAATAGAATAGCCCGATTGAGTAGAGCTAAAATTACTTACATTCACAACATAAATTTCACCAGCAGTAACAGGTATAGCAGCATTAAATGGAGAACAATAATTTGGGTCACCATATTGGCAATTTGTAGAACCTGCTCCATTAGGTCCTGTTTGATTGGCAATACCACAGAAATTACAACTGGTCTGTAACGAAACATCAGTAAGAATATCAGAGCAATTAGCATTTGTTAAATTATATACTGCCCAATCATAATCGTCAGAAGTATTAACAGGCGAAATAGTAAAAGCAACGGTTCCACTAGTTTGTACTGTAAACGTATACCAAACATCATTTAATTCGCCTGCGAGAAGGCAATTATTAGGACAATTATTATCTGAATAAGGAGTGCCATATACATTTATTTCGCTGGGATAATTTCCTGTTCCTGAATATGAAGTTGCTGTAGAATATGTATCAAAACATAAGGGTATTGCTCCCATACAATCTTGTTCAGTTGGTACCTGGGCAAAACTTGTAATTATTACAAATAATAAAATAATAAGTAAATATATATTTTTCATTGGGGTTAAATTTAAAATTATTTAAGTGTATTATTTTTTTTCTTTGATTCGAATGAGTTTAGATTCTAAATCTAAATCCAAATTATATAACATTAAGATTTTTCTTATATATTCGCCATCTACACCTTTGCCAATGTTTGCTTGACATCGAAATTTATCATCTACATCTAAAAAAATTCTGGCATTCGAAATGTTTTTATCTTTGTTTAATAGTTTTGCAATCTTGTCTGCATGATCCTGATCTAGAATATCTTTAATATGAAAATATATTACTTTTTCAAAACTACTATTCCATGCAGTTTTGGAATGAAGGAATTCAATTTTTTGTTGGGCAAAAGTTTGAATTGAGCTAAATAACAGAATAGTAACAGTAAGGAATAATAGTTTCTTCATAGCAATAGCTTTTATTTATTACAAAAATATATTATTTTATCATTATTACAAATTTTTGTTAATATAAACATATTGAAAAAATTGTAATAAATATTTTATACCTTTGTATTCATATGAAAATAGTTGTTAAAATATTAATATTAATATTTCTAATATTTCTTTTTACTATTTGCACAAAGCCCAAGAAATACCCTGAAACTCCTAAAATTGAGTTTACGTCATTTATTGTTAAAGATACAATTGATAATCCTGAACTACAAAATCATGTTAAAATGGGAATATTAAAGTTCTCATTTGTTGATGGCAATGGGGACATTGGATTAACACAAGGAGATACTTTACCACCATTTGATACGTCAAGTGTTTATTATTATAATTTATATATTAACATGTTTGAAATGAAAGGAGGTGAATTTGAACATGTTAATCTTTCTATTCCATTAAATTTCCGAACACCGCTGGTTGTACCACATGGACAAAATAAAACCTTAAAAGGATGGGTATTAACGGAGTTAACATATAATTTCCCGTTGCAATATGATACAATAATGTACACGTTTCATATTTATGACCGTGCCCATAATCAAAGCAATATTGCTTCTACAGATACTATTATCCTTTCTCAGGAATAATAACTTTAATAGATAGACCTTAAATTAACATTTTTTAAGAAGAAGTTTGTACAAAATTTCATAATACAACAATATAAAACTTGCGTAACTTGGGTAAATGAAGTTATTTTGTAAAAATTTTTATAAAGTATGAATCAATTCAGACCAAGAGGTGGTTTTGGGTCAATACCTCCTGTTGTTAAAAATTTATTAATAATAAATGTGCTTGCGTATGTTGCTATGCATGCAATAAATAGTGCTTTTAATTATGATATTTCACAAAATCTTGCATTATATTTCTTTAAATCGGAATATTTCAAACCTTTCCAATTCATTTCTCACATGTTTATGCACAGTAGTTTTAGCATTGGGCATATTTTCTTTAATATGTTTGCATTATGGATGTTTGGCAAAGCCATAGAAACAATGTGGGGGGGAAAAAGGTTTTTAATCTATTATTTTGTTACAGGTCTTGGTGCAGCAGCATTACATACTTTGGCAAATTGGTATTCAATTTCAATTATTGAAAATGCAGCTGATTTATATTATAATTCCCCATCACCGGAAGCCTTCATGTCGTTCTTAAGAGAACATTTTCCACGAGTAGGTATAAATTCAGAATATATTGAAGCTTGGTCACAAATCCCGGAAAGTTCGCATTATATTAATGATGTAAATGAATTTATACAAAAACTCATTATCTCAAAAATTAATGTTCCTACGGTGGGAGCATCGGGAGCTGTTTTTGGA
>Ga0307990_1000967_pt1 | contig 24554 bp, 17 predicted proteins | sample EllFjometagen129_FD_203168 | JGI IMG/M metagenome (GOLD analysis project Ga0307990, IMG submission 203168) | Marine microbial communities from Ellis Fjord, Antarctic Ocean - #129 | ecosystem: Environmental > Aquatic > Marine > Unclassified | place: Southern Ocean | collected 2014-10-08
GAGAATGAATATTCACTGGTTGTCGTTGCCACATATATCGATCTGAATCCGGTTCGTGCCGGGATAGTTAAAGATCCGAAGGATTACCGCTGGTGCGGGTATGCGGAGGCTGTCGCCAAGGGAGGCTTGGCTGTTGATGGGCTCTCTAAGTTGTTTGTGAATAGCGATTTGAAAAAACGTCAGGTCTTGTCGGAGTATCGCCAGAACTTGTATCTGCAAGGTGCGGAAAAACACAATGAGCTGACCGGAGATCTCTCTAAACCCGGTTTTAAAAGGGATGTTGTCGATAAGATCCTTGATGAGGGGGGTAAACTCCCGCTACCTGAGTTGATGCATTGCCGCGTGCGCTATTTTTCGGATGGTGTGATCATTGGCAGCAAGGATTTTATTGAAAAGATGTTTAATGAACACAGTGGAAAGTTCAGCAAGCTTCGCCGCAAACGTGGGGCTAATCAGATGAAGAGCGGTGAGTGGGGGGATTTGTGCGCCGCATGTGAAATAAGGTCAAAGGGTGTGGCCGCTCCTGATTAGAGCACCAATCATAGATGTCATATCACCCTGGTTCTTAAGTCAAAACAGTTCTGTTGAAGTGTTAAGTTTAAAGCATCAGGTCATATCGTGTGCTACGCCCACCGCCAATTGGCATAAAAATTCCTTTTTCAGCAAGTTCCTGAAGATCTCGGGTTGCCGTTGCCTTTGATGCTTTTGTTAAAGCCACATATTTTCTTGCATTCATACCACCTTCAAAACCTGATGGGCCCTCTTTAGCATTCGCCTGATAGCCAGCTGCTGGCGTTCATTGAGTTCACTTCTATATCTTAGAGATCACGAATCGTACTTGAGCTTGATGTCTGATTTTGACTATAATATTGTTGTAAACAAACGTAATTAAAGGACCAGCCATGATCGATCTTGCTAAAGAAAAAATCAATAAGCTTGTTGCCAGGAAGAAAGGTGGAGAAGGCTGAGTGAAAGAGAGATCTAAAATAATATTTTACCTTAGGGGTAAAATAATCATTGACTCAGATGCTTATCAATGGGATCATTTGCCTTATACAGCAGCAGGAGGTGTTTTTTGAAGATCAGCTTCAAAACCAGCAGGCTGCAAAAGGAGTATGAGTATCATCGAAACGCTGTAAAATCTTACGGTGAACCGATTGCGCGGAAATATATTCAACGTGTAAACCTGTTAAAGCGGGCAAAGAATCTGGATGAAGTCAAAGCATTGCCGGGGCTGAATTGCCACCCATTAAAAGGAAATCGCAAGGGACAGTGGGCGGTTAAACTTTCAGGATTTTATCGCCTGGTTTTTACCGTTTCAGGAAACGCTCTTAATTTGGCCCGTATTGAAGAAGTGAGTAAACATTATGACGACTGAAGTCGATATAGTATCCAACCTGCCGATTCCGCCCGGCGAATATCTGGGAGAGGTTCTCGAAGAATTGGGTATGAACAAGAGTGAGCTGGCGACCCGCATGGGACGTCCGTTATCGAAGCTTAGTGCCGTATTTAAGGGCACGAAGGCGGTGACGCCCGATACGGCTTTGCAGTTGGAGCGGGTGATTGGTGTGCCTGCACACATCTGGACCGGACTGGAGACCGATTACCGGTTGGCTCAGGCCCGCCAGCGCGAGGAACTTCGGGCAGAGAAGTATAAAGAGGAAACCCCGCTGGTGATCCGGTTTTGTTACAACGAGCTGAAAAAGCTGAATTTGGTACCTGCCTATACTCGACCGGTCGATAAGGTCAAGGCTCTCCAGGGCTTTTTTGGCGTCATGTCGCTCAACCAGGTTTTGGAATTGCAGCGCTATCAGGTCGCGTTCCGGCACAAAGCCCGTTCAGAGTCGGAACGCTCACAGGAAGCGATCGCAGCTTGGTTGCGAGTGGGCGAAACGGAGGCCCGAAAAGCAGATTGTTTGCCCTTTGATGCCGCTCGACTGAAGGAGACTCTGGGTGATCTGCGCGCGATGACGCGCAAGGATCCTGCACAGTTTGCCGCACCGTTGAAAAAAATGCTGGCGCAGGCTGGGGTGGCTCTAGTTGCCTGTCCGCACTTTCCGAAAACAAAAGCTCATGGGGCCACTTTTTTTCTGAATCAGGAAAAGGCTGTATTGATGGTCACACTGTGCTACAAGTGGGCCGACATCTTCTGGTTCTCACTTTTCCATGAAATCGGCCACATCCTGTTGCATGGGACAAAAGCGGTAATTCTTGAGGGCTCTGAAAACAACAACCAGGAAGAGGCCGCCGATGAGTTTGCCAGAAACTGCCTGATTGCACGAAAACAGTGGGACTCATTTATGGGCAGCCACCAGTTTGATCATCGTAGTATCACCGGGTTTGCAAAAAAAGTCGGTATTGCGTCAGGGATTGTCGTCGGCCGCTTGCAGCACGAAGAGTGCCTTGAGCAACATCAGGGCAACGAGTTGCGAAAGCGGTACGTATTCAGCAAGTAGCATTTTACTCCGCGTGATATTGTGCGCCTGACCACCTCGCTGGTCTTCATGGAAGATGGCTATCTTAAATCTTGTCTAGAAGTTGCCTTGCCTCTGCCTCAGCAGATGTTCCGGCATGGGCGTTCTCGGGGTCAGACCTTAGATTAGTAGTTAACATAATTTCAACTTTTCTCTTGAAACAATTCAAGTTTTTTCGCTATCTCATCAAGTTGACTCTTCAGCTCTTCACTCTCTTCAATTACCTTGCGCAGTTTGCGGAGCTGACAGCTGACAGCGACACCATTTTTAAGATTCAATATATCTGGGTGATTCCGGGGTCGGACCTTAGATTAGTAGTTAACGATTGATGTGGTAATTTAAGCGTGTATATGTTGAGTCAGTTACGAAAACATGTGCCCGGCAGGTTGTATCATATCACGCCCTGTGAATTGGGTCGCTGGGATATCAAAAAACGTCAAGCTCAAGCCTCGGTTGCAGGGCGACCACTCAAAAAGCATTTTTCTAATAATTATCAAGTTTGATAGTAAGGTTATGGGATTTATCCATAAAAGAATGGCCAATGATTACATTTGGAGGATAGGGGTCGTGTTACGACATTGGACATTGAGCCTTTTCATACAACTCTTTCAACTCGTTATAAACCGTGATCCATTTATTTATCCGGGCAAACGCCTTACTTACCGCATCAAACGTCATGCCCGTTTTTTTCGCCGAGTTCATGCAAGGTCTAGCCGCAATATGCGCAGGCAATGGATAAAACACTACCATTACCAAACACAATCCGACTTCTGCACTACAGCGGCTTTGCGCGGATAGGCGTTGTAAATACGTTCGATATGCTTCTGCTCAAGGAATAGCAAAGAATCGAAGAAAAGCTTAAGTTCCACTCTAGGTCGGGGCTGTTAGTTTTTCTGGGTGGCTCGTTCCATTGTTTCTACCAGCTGGTAGTATTTGCCCTTTTTTGACAATAGGTCGCTATGGCTGCCGTGTTCTATTATTCCCTGTTCGCCTATGACGAGGATCTCGTCGGCGTGCCTTACGGTTGATAATCGATGGGCAATGATAATTGTTGTTCTATCTTTTGTCAGGACTTTGAGCGCGCCCTGAATAATATGCTCTGAACGAACATCTAGCGAAGATGTTGGCTCATCCATGATCAGTATCGTCGGATCAGCTATGATGGCGCGGGTTAATGCTATTATCTGACGCTGTCCGAGTGAGAGAGATTGGCCGCCCTCCATTACTACGGTCTGATATGAATCGGGGAGCTTTTCAATAAAGTCATGTGTGCCCAGTCTCTTTACCAGGTCGTAGACCATAGCGTCCGGCATGTCAGGGTTGCCGAATTTAATGTTGTCCATTACCGTACCGGAAAAGAGATAACCTTCCTGTTGTATTACACCCATATGAAAATGCAGATCATTCAGGTTATATGAGCGGATATCTATATCATCAATAAGTATGCTGCCTCCTGTGACGTCATAAAATCTCGCAATTAATGAAGCAATGGTTGTTTTGCCTGCACCGGTTTCCCCGACTAACGCTATGGTGCGTCCGGGTTCAATGGTGAAATCAACATCCTTTAACACATCGTCACTGTTCTCATTGTAGCGAAAGCTTACCTTGGATAACTCTATACGGCCTTTAAGCTTTTTTATACTGACAGGCTTATCATTATTCTTAAGGTCGATCGGGAGATCAACGATTTCGAAAAGGCGTTCACCAGCTGCCATAGCCGCCATCGACATTGTTAAAAAATCCATGACCATACGCATAGGCCAGAGTATTGTATTGAGATACATAATGTAAGCGACGAGGTCCCCGGTTGTTAAGCTGATCGACGCAAACATGGGATGACCTGACTTCATGATCACCAGGCCTAGAGTAATTGCGAGTGTCGTGTTTAGTATCCCGGCAAAGTCAAGAGTTGGCAGAAATATACCGGTAAGCCTGGAAATACGAAGCTCAATATCATGATTAATCATATTGAGAGTACTAAATTGACGCATGTTTTGTTCCTGCCGGTCAAAAGCCTGGACCACCCGAACCCCTTTGATATTTTCAGTAAGGTTAGCGACCATTTCGCTGTTTCGCTTCCGTGCAGAACGCTGTGCCTTAGTCATCTTCGTTTCGTACTGTCTGGTCATAAACAGAATCAATGGTACAGTAATAATGCAGGGAGCCAGCAGTATGGGATGAATGTTTATGAGCTTATACAGCGCCATCGCCATGGCTGTAAAAAACACGAGAAATATCATTACCGCGAAGGTAATGAAATAAAAAACATGCTGCATATCTCCTGTATTTCTGGCCACCAGCCAACCGGACTTCGTACAGTCAAAGAAACTCTTTGGCATTGCTATGAGTTTGGCAAAGAACACTTTCTTGAATCGGGCCACCGCCTTATTGGTCGCGAACAGGGTTATGAGAAACTGTAAGGTTCCAAAAAATCTGTTAGCTAGAGCCAGCAGTAGTACGGGTAAGATCAGGGGAAGTATTCTGCCGGTTCTGAGTTCTGGCGAATCAATGATCTTCCTTACTTGATCAATAATTGCCAGATCGAAGTAGACACAGAGGATCAGCGAGATGTTGCCCACGAATACAATCCACTTGTAGTGACCTAAAAGGCCGAAAAGCCTGCCCAGTATCTTCAGTGAAAGCCTGGTTTTCTGGGCATCAGTCTCATGTTCTGACGTCTTCGAACTCATGCTGCGCCTTCCTGTTCAAATAACCTTAAGACTTTACTCATCTCACTGTCCGGTCTGGCCAGTTGATCGGGCGAACCCTCTTCGATGATTCTTCCGTCATCAAGGACGAATACTCTGTCGGCATGCTCAAGGCTGCTGAATCTGTGCGCGATTATGATAACAGTAGAAACGGTTTTTAATTTTCTCAGCCCGGACTGAATAGCATGCTCCGTCTGTGTGTCCAGGGCAGAAGTACAGTCGTCGAGTATCAAAAAGCGCGGTTCACGTACCAGTGCTCGTGCGATTGCCAGACGTTGTCTTTGTCCGCCTGACAAGGTTACCCCTTTTTCTCCTGTCTGCGTCTCGTATCCATCCGGAAACGACTCTATAAAGTCATGTGCCTGAGCCGTTTTTGATGCTTCAATTATCTGTTCATCTGTAGCATCCGGATTGCCATAGGCAATATTATTTCTGATACTGTCAGAGAAAAGAAAGGTATCCTGGAAGACAAGCGAGAACTGACTTCGCAGATACGGTATCGACAGATCCGTTATGGGGATATCATCAATCCTGATAGAGCCAGTCTGAGGGTCGTAAAACCGGCAGAGTAAAAGTGCCAGCGTAGATTTACCCGCACCTGTTGAACCAACGAGCCCGATTGTTGCGCCGGCAGGAATTGTTAAGGAAACATCTTTTATGCAGTCTCTCCCGTTTCCGTATTGAAAACCCGCAGACACGATATCGATCTTGCCTGCGTGCTGCTTCGGCTTGAGCGCTCTCTGACGCTCGACAAGGTATTCGTCAGCAGAAAACAGACTGTGCAAACGATCAGCCGTAATAAAGAACCTCATTAATAAATGAAGGGAGTTCGCGAGTGTCTGTAATCGCGGCGTCAGAGAGCTCTGCAGATAGAACATCAGAAACACCTGGCCGACTGTGAAACCTTCAGGCTGTTGACGGAAATAGTGGATGGAAATTCCAAGCACCGTTCCGATGCCCAATGCTGTCGTCCATTTGAACGCCTGGGTGAGGGAAGTGTCGATTAGAAACTCTTTGAATATGGAATGGTGAAGCAGGTCTATTTTCGTGTCGTAACTATTCTTCCGTGATCGTTCCTGTCCGTATGCTTTAACGACCGCATAGCCGTCCATAGACTCTGAAAAGTGTTGAATACTTTCCGTTACGTACGATCTTGTGATTGTGTATCTTTTGCGAAACACCTTGAAATAGACAGAAGAGTATATAAACGCCAGAGAAATCAGTCCACATGAAGCCAAGGCGGCAGGAGGACATATGACGAACATATAGATCTCGACGGCAATAAAATATAATGAGGATTCCAGTGTCTGCAGTAATCCCATCTCGAAATACCTGTTTACATGACCGACGTCTTCCACGACATTGGATATCAGTGTTCCGCTGTAGTTTTTGTCATGATAAGCAAAAGACAATGTCTGTATGGTATTGAAGATTCTGTTGCGTAACTCATATAGAACACCCTGACCAAGGCGTGTCTGATTGATTGCCCGTAGAAATGTAAAAAGCCAGCGAAAAAGAGCAAAGACAATCAAAATGCCAGGCATGTAATAATACTGTGCATTCAGGTCATATAGAAATGATAGTTCATGCCCGAAGAAGCTCACCTTGTTTTCAGAGATGACATCTATATACACCTGTAAAATCTTTGGAAAAAGCAGATCGAGCAAATTAACGATCAGTACTATCGCCAAGAGCTTTAGTAGTTTAATGCGGTGTTTATTAAGTATTGAATATAGAAATGTGAAATTGTTATTCATGTTTCTTTCGGGGTCAGACCTTAGATTAGTAGTTAACATAATATCAACTTTTCTCTTGAAGCAATTCAAGTTTTTTAGCTATCTCATCAAGTTGACTCTTCAGCTCTTCACTCTCTTCAATTACCTTGCGCAGTTTGCGGAGCTGACAGCTGACAGCGACACCACTTTTAAGATTCAATATATCTGCGACATCCCGACCCTCAATCATTTTTTTGTATAGGCTCCTTATGCGCGAGTCAAATCCTAGAGATCCAATTGTGTATCGGGAGGAATTTTTCAGCTGCATAAACCGGCTGATGTTGCCTTCAGGTGTCTCACAAACCAGATGAATATGATTTGACATAAGACAAAACATAGAGTCTGACGTTATATGTATCAAGGCTCTCAGCCAGCCGTAAAAGAAACCTCTCACGGTCAGTTGAGATCGAGACAGACGACGGTGGGGAGGTTGTCATCTGCCGGGCGCGGGGGCAAGGTGACGACGATTTTGCCAGCGATCTGTGTGAAAGCCAGCGGTTTGCGATCCGTCAGCGCGTAGGCACGCACGACCCTGTTGGAGAGCGCGGGCGTTTCAAAGGTCGCTCCTGGCCATGCGAAAAGATGGAAATAGAGCTTACCCGGTTTCGTGGTGCAGCGCCATTCGCGTTTTTCGGCGAAAGGCGGCTGGCCACGTTTGTTCGGCTTGCCGGGAAGTTCGGTTCCGAGCTCTTCACCGAACGGCGTGTATCCGGCACCGTAGACCGCTTCGCCGTTGACCTTCAGCCACGCACCAACTTTCCGAAGAATGTCCTGACTCGGCTGCGGGATGATGCCGTCCGCGTCGGGGCCGACGTTGAGCAGGTAGTTGCCGCCCTTGCTGACGATGTCCACCAGTTTGAAACAGATGTCATCCGGCGTTTTCCAGTTGTGGTCCTTCTTTTTAAATCCCCATGTGTCGTTAATCGTTGCGGCGGTTTCCCATGCGCCTGGGGTGATCATGTGCGGAATCTCGTTGTCGCCGCGCGACTGGTAGTCCTGCAGGTTGCCGGGTCCCAAGCGGCTGTTGATGAGCGTTGCCGGCTGAAGTGAACGGACGAGGTCGACCATCTGTTGGCAGCGATCAGGTGTCATGAGCGTCGGCACGTCGAACCATATCAGGCCGATAGGGCCGTAGCTCGTCAACAATTCCTTGACCTGCGGCATCGACTTGTCCTTCAGGTACTGGCCGAAGTTCTTCTGCGGATTAGGAGCAAAGTCCCAGTCGTTGTTCGCTCCGTTGGGCTCGTGCCAGTCGGTGGCCTGCGAGTAATAGAAACAGAGTTTGATATTGCGCTTGGCGCAGGCGAGCTGCAATTCTTTGAAGGGGTCGCGTTTCCACGGCGTGGCGTCGTAGCAGTTGTAGGCGCTGACCTTCGAGTGATAGAGCGCAAAGCCGTCGTGGTGCTTGCAGTCGAACACGAGGTATTTCATGCCAGCATCCACGGCGAGCTGCGCCCACGCGTCGGCATTAAACTTCGTGGGATTAAAGCGCTTGGCCAGCTGTTCATATTCCTTCACCGGAATTTTTGCGCGATTCATGATCCACTCGCCGATGCCGCGAATCGGTTTACCCTTCCATTCGCCGGCAGGGATGGAGTAGAGGCCCCAGTTGATAAAGAGACCATATTTAGCCTGATCGAACCACTCCAGGCGGGCGGCACGTTGCTGCTCCGCCTGCATGGCCTGTTTGATGGCTTTCGGCAGCTTCTCGCCAGGCGAGTAAACGTGGACCTCTTCGATGGTCGGCACCTCGCTGGCCTTGAGAATGTTCAGGCGCACGTAGCGGGCCGTGACAGCAAGGAAGTCGTAGACGCGCCTGCCCGCGATGGTCGTGCCGCGATGCAGCCGTTTCCAAGCGTCGCCGAGTTTATATTCGATGGAGAACTCCTGTGTCCGGGGATAGCTAATCTCCATGACGACGACGCGATCGATCGGCATCTCTTTTCCAAGGTCAATTTCGAGCCAGCCGCTGTGTGCATCAGAGTTGGCGCCCCAGCGTGTCGATTCGTCATTGTCGTAGGCTTTGGCCGCATCGTAGCCGGCACCCCAGACGCTCGAGGCTGTAATGGGCGGGACGACGGGTTTTGGCTCCTCGGGTAGCAGTGCTTTCGAACGAATCATTTCACCGACCTGCTGGAGGGTCTTGACATCGATGTCGCGCAGCCTGCCCGCGTAATCGGGACCCACGTCCAAGGCGAAGACGTTGTCGTACTGGACGGCGCCGAGATAATCTTTGTAGAGCTTCAAGGCTGGGTAACAAAGGTTGTCATGTTCAGGCAGGGAGTAGAACCACCTCGCACCTCCCTTGTGGCGAGGAAGGATGGGATAGGTGAACTCGGCCAGCAGATACGATGTGGCGGGCGCGTTTTTCATGTGCGGTCCGGCGGCCTTATAATCGGTGAGCGGTCCGGGGTGCCCCATCTCGCCCAGCCTGATATCCGCACCTTTTTGTGCGCCGTGGTTAAATCCAATGAAACAACCAGGCTGAAACGATTTGCACCAGGCGATGGTATCTGCATGGCTCAGTCCTCCGTCGGTCTGCGCGTGATCGAACCAGATATATGCGATGGGGCCATATTGCGTGAGTAGTTCCTTGAGCTGAGCTTGCTTCATCTCGGGCGTGTAGCCTCCGGGATGATAATCCTTGTTGTCCTTGAACTCGCCTTCAGAAAAATAAAGCGCGAGCTTGATGCCGTATTTGTCGCAGGATTTCTTGAGTTCAGTCAGCACGTCGCGTCCCAGCGGCGCTTTTGTCACTTTGCGGTCTGTTGTCTTGGTATCCCACAGACAGAAGCCGTCGTGGTGCTTGGTCAGGAAGAGGATATAGCCCATGTTGGCCTCTTTGGCCGTACGCGCCCACTGGTCGGTGTCGCACTCCGTAGATCTGAAGAACGAAATGTCCTTAATGCCCGGCGTCCACTCCTTGCCGGAGAAGGTGCTGAAACTCCAGCAGATGAACATGCCCCACTTGAGGTTCTTCAGTTCCTCCGCCCGCTGCTGCATGTCGACCGGCTCAGCCGAGGCGTTCAACAGCAACAAGGATGAAAAAAATATTGCAAACACCTTATTGATTTTGTTTGTCATTTTCGTTCCTTGCAGTTTTTGTCATCACTTGGTGACAGATCCGTCCAAGTTAATACGGGGCAGGTCCGTGCGGTCCGTGCGGTTCTTGCGAAAAACCGGGGTGCCCCGATCGCTCGAGGTATCAAACTTCTTGAGGAAATAGCCCTGCGGGTTCTCGAAGCGCCGTGGGTCGGTCTGGATCGTCAGCTTCCCCACCGGGATGAACCCGCGCTGTTTCATTTCCGGGGTGATGGCAACCTTCTCCAGCGGTCGGTTTCTTCCCGGCTGCCAGAGTTGTTTCCCGCTCGGGATCATGTCTATCTCCTTTATGACGAGATCGAGGCGATCCGGGTAGACATCCACGACGAGATAGTTCGTCCGCGGGTTGTAGCCGACCAATCCACCGTGGGCGATCTGCTGCACGCCGTCGCGTTCGGTGCAGGTGATCGCGTGCACTTCGCCCGCCAAGTAGAGATCCACTCCTTTCTTTGCCATGGATTGCCAGAAGTCAGATTTTCGCCCGCCCGTGATCATCAATCCACTGCTGCTCCACTTACGCACTGGTCCGAGGCATGGCGCATGACCCATCACCACGATGTGATCGACCTCCGTGTGTTCATCGATCACGCGCTCCATCCACGCGAGTTGTTGCCCCGTGATGCCGTTACGGATGCAACCCAGTGGTGATTGGCCCATCTCGAACACATCCACGCAGATGAACAGGACGTTCTTGTGCTTCCAGTAGTAAGCGGTGCCCTTCAGATTATCCGGGCCGTTGAGCGGCATTCCCAAGTGCTGGCGAAACTCCTTTTTGTAAGCAGCAACGCATTCCGGAGCTTGCGGGTATCTCCAGTCGTCGTCCCCGAGCTCATGATCTCCCAGAGCCGCATACCAGCGCAGTCCGTGGGTCTTCATGCGCGCCTTCCATGCCGGGTAGTAGCGCGCGGCGAAATGCTCGATTCCCGGGATTCCTTTCCACTCGTCCTCGCCACGCCAGTGACCCATGACCAGGTCGCCAGGGACTAACAGGAAGTCGCCCTTCTCCGCCTTCACAGATTCGAGGACATAGCCGAGAGCATCCTCCCATCCCTTCTGGGGATAGTCGGTATCCACATTCAGAAAATCCGGCATGCTGACGAATCGCCAGGGGGGAGTTTCCTCCGCCGATACCGAGTTCAAGATCCCTGTAAACAATAGCGTCATAAAAATCAGTCGATTCATGGTTTTGTCCTTTTTAATTATTTCAGTTCGCCCGCCCAAGCGACAACTTGAATACGCCACTTATTATACATCATACATAAGATTTGTATAGAACTCTAACGAGACAATCGTTACACGTTTATGAGACAGAACTCAATATTCAATATCCAATATCCAATATCCAATATTCAATATTCAATATCCAACACGGAACTCCCAATATCCAAGGTGAGAGTCGCTTCCTCCTCGCAAGCGGGACTACGGCGTGACATGTCGCGCCAAGAGAGGCTGCAAACCACGATTTGCAGGATCATATATTGCGAAGAGTTTCACTTTTTCACTTTTTTACTTGTTCGGTTGGAAACCGGACCTACTTTTACGAACAATATCTGTACTCTCTTATTTTCAAAACACGCAGTGTTTTTTTCTAAAGCTGCGGCGGCCAACACACAACGGGAAATTTAGAGAATATGGGACCGTACATCACAAGAGCTTAGTTTGGTTGCGGCTGAAAGCAGCTTTAGTTTTTTACTTCTGTCAGTGGTTGTGACCATTTGATTATGTCATTGAATTCTTGGTTAAGTTTTTTTTCTTTTTCCCCAGGCGTCATGACTACCTGTATTTTTGTTGATTCATTAGGTTTCAGCTTTATGTCGAAACCTATCATGCGTGTGTTGCCGTTGTCGCCGTCTGGCTTGCTGCGCGGGGCCGTTGAGTAGGTCGCTAGCTTTGCTTTGGAACCGGTTACAACCTTAAACTGCATTGCTTTGCCATTCTGGAGTAACCTTGCGGTCGTGTCGGATTTGATTTCGATTTTTGCAGGCGTTACCATGTTCCAGCGAATAGTTGCAGCCGTATCATTGGCCTGGATTTGATCTTGTATTAGTATTTGTCCGCTGGGCAAAAGGGTTGCCCCCCGAAGTGCCTTTTTGATCTGCTCCTTATAGAGGTCGGTCATGTCTATTGCAACGTGCGGGAAGTTGCTCTTGTCTGAATAACGGACGATAGGGACAAAGCCTTTGGCGTTATGGAGCTGGTTGTTGATGGTTAGTGTGTTATGGCCAAAGTTGTTGTAGCGGAAAAGTTTCCATCGATCGGCCTTCTGATTATTGGGGTATAGAACGATGCCAAAAGTTTCGATCCTGTGATAATCTTCTTTTCCCAGATCCATTGCCCATCTTTCGCCCAATGCGTCGATGACAAATGAGCCTGCATCCATTTGGGCGTGGCTTGTTGATGCTGTTCCGCCCTTGATAGCAAGATAAGTCGCATTATCATCCCATGAAGACCTGAACATTGTCACAGGAGTTTGCCCCTGACCCATCCAGGACAGCCGTGAAGGTTTTTGGACTTCTTTCTCCGCCCAGAGAAATAACAAGACAGGTTCTCTGTGGAGAAGCAAATCAGACGGGTTTGTTTTGGCAATTTTGTCGAATATTTTCTTTTGGTTCCAGAGCAGTGAAGGGTTATCGTATCTTTTAGCGAACCATGAAACAGTGGGAACCATGCCTGCTCCTGAACCGCAGTCAGAATAATTGAAATATGCCCCTGTAGGTCCTGCAGCGTGCAGATAGTACTCGGCACTTCTCTTAAAACCGACTTTTTGGGACAATCCGAAATCCGTTCCCAGGACCGAATTAAGCATCTCGATCAGTAAAACATTGTATGACGTTCCATACTGCCAGTAGCTCGGACCTTCCGGGTATGCGCCGTCGGGTTCATATTCGCCCATGGCAAGTTGAACCTTGTTAACGCTGCGGTGGATGATCTTTTCTGCTAGTTCAGGCTCATCTTCCATTATCGCCAGTGCTCCTGCGGTAATACCGCCGTGACAAACCTGGTTCCAGTTTATTTTTGAGTTGACCCACCAGTTCCAGCCTTTGTCCTGAACAGATGGATCAATTCCTTTTATAAGTATTGCCTGCCGGATTGTCTTCTTACTTTCATCGGACAATCCGTTATACAGCCAGTCGTAGCCGACAGCCATCGCAAATGTCATTTCTGCGACATCGAGGAAATGGCTGGGGTTCCAGTCTTTAAATTCGGCGATCGCCAGCAGCTCCCTCTCTCCGCGTTTGAGGTACTTCTCATCGCCGGTAGCCCTGTATGCCCAACCCAGATTGAACATCCGCTTGACTGCCTCTATGGAAACTCTCAAAAGACGCCGGCCGATTTTTTTTCGTTCGAGAGGCTTTTCGTCGAGCAGAATATCGGTTTGACGGATAATCTCATCATGCAATATTTTCAGACTATCTGAAGCATTAATTCTATTCTTGATCTCAGCAAGATTATCATCAATGATAAACAGTCTGGGATGTGGAGGAACAGCTTTATTATTAAGAACCTGACGAATCTGATCATGCGAAATGTCACCAGCACTGCAATAAGCTGACTCAAACAAACTGCTAAATACGAATAACGTAACAAAAACTAAATATTTCACTTTATTCCTCGATAATAATAACAACATTAAATTCTCAGATTTCATTAAACGACACTCCCTTTTTGGTTCTTCACTGATTTTTATGGAAAGCGTCTAGGTTTGGTTATTCCGGCTTTTGTGTGGGTAACCCTTCCGAGGTCCAGCCTACGCTCCGCAAAGCGGGACTACGGCTTGGCATGCAAGGACCTCAGCTACAGCAAAGGCTTTGATCTCTTTAAAACTGTAGGGCGGGGGCCTTGACCCCGCCACGGTGTAGACGCGGAGCGCGAAGACGGGACCCCGCCACGCAATTTGCGAAATATTTCTTTGACCCATAAAAAACCCGGAAGAGCCCTCTTTTTAATCCATTTACTCAGCGACCTCAATTTCAATAGCCAATGAGGCCATTGGCACCAACGTAATCTTGCGGTTCCATGATGTTGCAACAGGCTGAGCGGCAGGTGTCACATTAAGTTCTTCGGTACCGGTCCATTCACGGGCAACAAGGTCTCCCTCCAAACCATAAGCGGACGCATTGAATGGTAAGATTACAGAGTGCGGCTTATCATCGGCATTGACCAGAATCAGAGCTACTGCCTTATTGTCTTCCCGCATCCATGCGCCGCTAAATACAGTTGGGGTGGTCACCATAAGGTCACGTGTGTAGACCCAATTGCTCGTTAGTTTGCTTCCGTCAGTTTTAAGCTTCGGCGGCCGCGCCATCTGCCCGCGCGACAAGTAGGGATTCAATCTATATCGCATGCGTGCCAATCGCTTCAGGAACGGTCCTGCCACGGGATCATCAACCACATCAGGAATAATCCAACCAAGTTGTTCTCCCCAAACCAGGGTCTGGGCTGTCTTGGTGCGCATCGCCACGCCCTTCCATGAATCCCATTTATAAAGACGTCCGAAAAGCTGGACCTGACCGCCATAGACAGCGTGGAAAAGCGGGACCGCGTTATTGCCTTCCCGGTAACTGAGCCAGGAGAGGTAGCCGTCAAGCCGATTGACGTATGGTTCTGCAGTACTCTCGGAGGTCAGGATTGTGCCAGGTGAGCTTTTGCGAATCTCGTCCAGCATCGGCCAGTATCCCTGCGTGGTCCACCAGCACCCGCCACCTAGCGGATGGCCGTGATTTTTATCGTAGCATAGCATTGCTGCCTGGGCAGAAACCTGATCGAGATAGATGCCGTTGACGCCATATTCCGGGCCAGCCAGTTTTAGGACAAGGTCTTTCACTGTCTTTTGCCACAGAGGTGTCGCTGGACACATTGGAGCAAATGTATTACCTGCGTAGGATTTCGTGGGAATGGAACCATTGATCGACTTGACAGCTGCCGGGCGGCCTACTGTCTCGAAGTCTTTGAGGTCTGTATCCCAAATATGGGCATTGATATAGGGCATCACCCGTACACCGGCGGCCTGTACTTCTTTGACCTTTTCTGCAAATCCATCGTCTGCCGGGAAGTAATGGGGATAATCATTATCGTAGGTGGTTTTGTGCCAGTTGTACCAATGTACAGCACACGGGATATCGCCCATATAGTCGGCAAAATGCTTGATCTTAGCCACCGCCTGATCAATGGGAAGGGGTGCGCTTTTTTTCGGCCAGGGACCATTGCTCATGATCCAGACGGGGTTGTCCTTGAACCATTGGGGAGTATCAGGGCGTCCGGCCTGCGCTCCCCGCGGCCACCAGTTAGCTTTCTCAGATGCCCAGGCGCGATATATTTGTGCAATATCGAACCAGTCACCCTCGAATGGACGGATAAGCAGATCGCCGGGCATTTCCCATCCGGTACCAGGGACGTCTGCGTCAGGTACCGGCCAGCGCCAGAGCAATTCGAAGCGGCCGTTTTTGCAGTTGACCTCAAGTCGCTTACTGGACCCGAAAGGATCGTGCACCGAAATGTACACTCCGCCGCTCTTTCCATATAGACCGGCACATTGCATGGTCAGAAGTCCGCTCGGATAATGACCGCGATCCTTGGACTTATAGGCAAGCGGCTTGCTGGCGGGATGAAGCCGTCCGCTGACAGTCGGCAACAGCACCGTATCATCAGTATAAGCGACAGTCTTGAAATCAGGAAAAGTTACCTCCCATAAAGCAGCCTCTCCACGATTCTCCACGTTAAGATCCCAAGCCATGCCAACTGCCTGTTCAGAGCGAGTCATCGTAACGGTCAATCCTGCGCCAGAACCGGCACCAAGGCCATGCCAAACATAGTATGTGTTACCTGATTGACCATTCGAACTGACAATGGGTGCTAAACTCTTGTCGGAGCTCGTAAAAAGCTGATACTTGTTGTTGGGCAGTTTAATCTTTAAAGCCCAGTCTGGTGCTGCAGCGTTCGCCAGTCGCCCGGGGTTTGAACCATAGTTGTTTTTCAACGTGTCAGCATTGGCCGGAGAAGTTGAATTCAACAACGACTTGAGAAAGGCAGGATAGGTATTTCCGGTTGTAGTGCCTTCGCCCTCCATATGGCTTCCAAATGTGATGCTGTCGCCAAAACAGAGAACAGTCTCGCCCGCCTTGACACGACCCCGCAGAGCTCTGCCCACCTCTTCGGCCAGGATTCTGTATCCATTGGCGGTAGGATGACATCCATCCCTGACGCCGCAGTTGGCTTGACATCGAAGAAGGCAATCCTTTCGATTCGCCACAGCACTCTCTACTGAATCTCCCGGGCTTTCAGCCAGAAAGCGGCCGCGCCAATCCACAAGCACCGCTCCGGTTTTCTTGGCCACCTTTCGGATCACTGCATTGTATTGATCAAGATGTTCCTGAAGGTGCTTTCGCTGTGGATGGTTGGGATGACGTTCAATCAGATAAGCCGTATTGACCGGGTGGATGGTCACAAGAAAAACCGATTTAACCCCTGACTTGCGGGCAATTTCGGTCATTGTCATTAAATTCTTCCCGTACTCATTCAAGCTTACAAACTTGACCGGCCAAGCAGCATCATTAATACCGAATAAAATGACCAGATAATCGGGTTTGCCGCGCAGTATCTTCGGTAAGCGAGCCAAGGACTCACGGGTGTTGGCTCCGGGAACAGCACAGTTTTTGACTCTGATTTCTGCCAGGCTCTTGCCGCCTGGGTCGGTTTTGAGAGCCGGTGCAGCTGAGAAGAGCGGAAGTTGGCAGGCGAACAGGGCTACGATAATTCCCGGAAGAACTCTGATCATGATGAAGTCATGGAGGAGGTAGGGGGAGAGATAGGTGATTTTATTTGTTGTTTTTATTTGTTCATCTCCAATTTTCGGGCTCTTCATTGATTTTTATGGAATGCGTCTAAGTTTGGATATTCCGACTTTTGTGTGGGTAACCCTTCCGAGGTCCCGTCTTCGCCCGCAAGCAGTACTAAGCCGTGGTATGCAAGGATCTCAGCTACAGCAAAGGCTTTGATCGTTGTAAATCTGTAGGGCGGGGGCCTTGACCCCGCCACGCAACTTGCGAAATATTTCTCTGACCCATAATAAAACCGCAAGAGTCAATTTTCGTTTATTTTCTGTTCTATTACATTGCGTCAATATAACCCGCTCACTCGAACAAACCGTCATCTGTCAAAAGCAGGAACTCATGGGCATTTGTATCCCACGCTCTGGTTTACTCGACTCAAACCGGGCAAGCTTGGCAGGCTGGGTGGAATGGCCACCAGCATGGCTTCCAGGCTCCGTAGCGGGACATCTGGAAGCAAAGCTGAGTGGCAGGGAGTTACAATAAGGCGTGGCCCAAGCGCTATCTGATTATGATCACCGTGCCAGCAGGCGGTGGCACTGCCGTATCTACTGCGACGGCCGATATGATGACGTGCGCCGAAGGGGAGCCGCCGAGAATCCCCTTACTGAAGACGAGCTGGAGGCTAACCATATCGCCAGCAGCCACGGGATCTACCCTGATCGTGTAGAACCTGCCGGGTGTTCGGTTCGTGTCACTCAGAGTGTCATCCGAGTCCGATTTGCCGTTGACGGTCACGGTGAGCGTCGCACTCGTCGTCTGGTACGACGTTGCCCATATGTAGATATTATATGGGGTGGCGACAGGCGAAATTACATTCACCTGGACACCCTCACCCACGACATTGAGTACGTCGCTGAACAGACCAAGCACATTTAAAGCAGTGCCGTTGACCGGTGATGTCCCGTCGGTGAACACGAAGTCATGGACGGGCGTTGCTGTGGACCCTCTCAGAACGCCGGAACCGATCACGCTCATGCTCCCGATGAGGTCGATGCCCAGTTTCTCATTGCTCGGAGCACCCGAAACAGCCGGAGAAGCCGTATCAATCCAGTAGGTCCAATCCCCGATTCCGTAGGTAGTCGTCAGATTGTAATCCGGCTCATCCACGGAAACGGCTGAGGAAATGAAAACTGTCGACGTGGTCGTTGCGTTGGTCCGGCAAAGCGCAAAACTCGTGGCGCTGCTGTTGGCTGTATTCGTCGCCGCCAATTGGTAGTAGTACGTTGTGGAAAAGTACAGCCCGTCGCTTATATACGAAGTTGTGTCCGCGGCAATCGTGGCAATCGTGGCGTAGGGACCCTCAAGTGCCTCTGAACGCTGAAGGATGTAGCCTGTTTCATTGGAGGCGTTGTCCTGCCAATCGAGGCGAATGCTGTCGTCGGAGAGAACCATCGAATTCGTAAAGACTGGTTTCTGCGCGTCCGTCAGAGCCGTGGAAAATGTTATCGGATCCGACCAGCCGTTGGTCGTTGCGCTCGCGCCATAGAAGCGCCAGACGTACTCCGTGTCCACTCCCAGGCTCGTCATCTGCTCGGTAACGTCGCCTGCGCTTTGGCCGCCGAGACCCAGCCGATAGGTCCAGTCATTCGTACTGCCGGTTCCCGGGTCGGTGCTTGTCGCGGTCTCCTCCTATACCAGGACGATCCCGGTCAGATCCGTATCAACCGTCGATTTGGCCCAGGCGGAGTTCATCGTGATATTCGTCGTCGCGCTGCTGTACCAGACGATCTCCTCCAAAACCGTCGCAGATGCCGTATCCACAGCGATGCCGCCCAACGACGTGTGCGCAGAGGTGCCAGCTCCATCGTACGACAGGGTAAGTTGTAGGTTGACCGTCTCGCCCACAGTATCGGGGTCGACCTCAATGGTATACAGTGTTGACACGCGAGCGCTCCCCGCCAAACCTGACTGTGCAGAGTCATTGGTGGCGCCGATGGTCGCCTTCAGCGTCGATTTACCTTGGAACACCGCACTCCAGAGATAAATCGTGTACGCATCGGCCGTCGGTGAGACCACGTCTAGTTGGACTCCTTTACCAACTAAGTCAAGAACGGTGTGGAACATGCCAATCGGACCGCTTCTTGGACTTGTCTCAGTACTACTCGTGCCATCCGTAAATGTAAAGCTATATGCGGTCGAATCGGCGGAAGTAGTGCTCCGCAATTCGCCAGCACCCACGACGCTGAGGTCACCGATCAAACTGGCCCCAATTTTTGAGTTCAGGGGTGCGGCGCCCGCGAGGTCATTGTCCCAGTAGGCCCAGTCCCCAACGCCATTGACGGTAGTAAGGTCATATGCACTGGCTGGCGCGGATGCGGTGACCGAGATCGTCGCGGCACTGGCAGCGCCAGACACGAGTAGGAACGTTATCGCCACGACGGCAATTGTCAATATATTTGTAATTTGCTTTCTAGTCGTCATTTTCTCTCCTCTTCCTTTAGTTACGTTTATAAATGGACACACTTTTTGAGTCACTGAGTTTCCTGCCTGCCGACAGCATGCAGATAGCCGATTAAGACTATAATCTCACAGCAGTTATTACTTTATACTACATAATGATATTTGTATACCCCATAACTGAGACAATCGTTACACGTTTTTGAGACAAACCAAAGTGAAAATCCGTCGCAAAACAGGATCGAATCTAAGAAGAGAGGTACTAAAGCAGTGGAGCCGCAACCAAACGAGATTTGAGTGATATGCGAAAGCTTTACTCACTCACTCACTCATTGATTGATTGTGTGATAAGCATCACTGCTTTAGTCAACAACGCTTCGCGTTGCATAGAAGAGAATGATAAGAGAGAGTTCAGTGTTTGGGTGCTGCTTTCGTAAACGTATTTTTGTGGAAGGAGTGCCGTGACGGCACTTGGAGCGACATGTCACGCCGTAGTCCCGCGTGCGGGACGGAGGAGGAAGCGGCTCTCACCTTGGATATTGGAATTGCCATTCTGCCCTGCGGGCTCCATTGCCGCTCCTGCGGAGCAACCTTTCTCGCAAGCTCGGATCTCTTGTTGGCTGTTGGATATTCAAACATTTATGTGACATGAAAACGGAAATCGGTTGACGACTACGGCGACGACTACGGTGGACGACGGGATGCTCTTTACTCGTAATCCGCTATCGTCGTCCGCTATCGTCAACCTAAGCATTATTTTCGGAGAAATCTCCGAAAATAACGCTCGGCGGGCTCAAGGAACCCGCCCTGCAGAAGGCAAAATTGCCTTTTTCGGACAATTTTCTGTAGCCGAGGTCCGTGACCTCGGACGATTTTGATTCAAAATCGCGGTTTTTCTCTTAGGTTGACGCGTATGCGCCTTGCGGGGCGGAGACTGATGGGGTGCGTCTTCTCTCATTATCTCTGAGCACTGCTGCTGGCTGCCTCTTTGCGCGATAGGCTGAGGGAGCGATCCCCTCCTCACGCACAAAGGTTTCATAGAGTCTGCGTTTACTGCTGAAACCGGAGTTTAGCGCCAGTTCTTTGAGCAGGTCATCACTCTCGACCAATCGCCGTTTTACATGTTCCAGTCTACATCGGACAATCTCCTGCTTCACTGTTCGCCCGATAAAATCGTGAAAGCGGCGGTCAAGCGTCCTCCGGGTGGCAGAGACCGCAGCGGCCACATCCCCCACCTTGATCGACTTAGTGCTGTTCTCAAGAATAAACCGCATAGCCTGCGCGGCCAGAGGATCATTAACAACAACCGCATCCGTAGATGAGCGCGGATGAAGGACACAGGAGTCTATCCTGAAAAACTCATCAATTTTAACCCTATGACGTCCAGCCATAATTTCTTCAAGAAGGACCGCGGATTCGTAACCGACCTGGCTATACCCTAAATCAATGGATGAGAGTGTCGGATTGGTCAACTTGCAAAGATTAGGTTCGTTTTCCGCACAGATCAGGCCCAGATCATGCGGAACATTCAACCCCAGATCAGAGGCCAAATCCGCAATATAACGGCAGAGAAAATCCTGCGGCACAAAGAGAGCCAGTGGCTTGGGCTGGGCAATCAACCACTTACGGATATCCCGACACCAACGCTGCCAGACCTGCGCATTATAAACAACATTCCTCGGCGCAGAGAAAAGGCTACACTTAAATCCATGTTCCTTGACCGTGACAGAGAAAGAAGGTATTTCAGCATAACATTTGACACCGCAGATTGCATTCTGCTCCAGGGAAGATTGGGTGACCACAACACCGAAGTTTTCAAATCCACGTGAAACCAGATGCTCTCCCACCATGCGCCCGGCCTTCTCAAAATCAGGACAGACGCAGGGAACCGTACCCAATAATAAAGAGTCGCGCCACACATCCACAACCGGAATTTTCAACCGTGCTGCAGCAACCTCCAGTTCCGGGGTAGCCTGAGCTATAATTCCATCGTAGGGAGGCTTAGAGGGTGATGCCGCAATCAGATCCTCGGTGATAAATGGAGCCAGAACATACTCAGAACCTGGATGATCCTGACTGTATCGACGAATCCCGTGATACAACTGCTGATCTTCGGTATGCGGATGCTGTGCATTGATCGCCACCGCTATGCGTCTTTTTTTCGGCATAATTACTCCAGAGTGCTGTATATTGACTCCACCCGACTCCGCGCTATGCAGCTACGCAGTGGCAAGCAGAGTTCAAGGCTAGCAAGATAAGAGAGTTAATCACAGCACAAAATAACATCAGAGATAACACACAAATTTGGTAAATTGTAATAGCGAAAGTTAACCAGATGCTGGATATGACCCTTACGCTTGAATCCATCTTTCTTTCCATAAAATGCCGATTTATGTCCCTGAGAGCGCGATTTTTACCAACAAGTCTAAGCAAAATCAGAATGTTAAGTTTGACAGAAATATGGGTGACAAAAAATATGAGGGAGAGGATAGGTAAAAAATCGGGGGTAAAAAATGTAAAAAACATGTCTACCTATTCCTCATCCTCTTAATCATGTTAATCATGTAATCCTGTCAAAACCCCCCCCTGAATTATACCTCATTAGGGGGGGGGAAGGCCAGACAATTTGATCACGAGAGTCTGGCCGTTCGCCCGCCATTTTCTGACATTTCGGTGGACGATAGCGGGCGACGATAGCGGTGGACGATTAGGATACTCTCTACCCTGTCACGTCGTCGCCCGTTCTCAGCCTGCCACGCCGTCTTGTGCGGGCTTAGCGAAGCGAAGAACCAAGCAAGCGCAGCTCGAAGGCGGGGCCACCGGTCTCCGTTTTCATTACTTTTCATAAAACTTTTGACACAACCGCACTATCAATCTTCAGTTCCCAGCTTGTTAAAGAACATGAAAAGACCAACGGTTGAGGCAATTGCCACAACTGCCATTATCGCCGCCCAGAGCATATTGCCGTAGATGATATTACCGATGCAGAACAATGAGCAGTAGATTGCAAAACAGCCGAGTGTGATACAAAGGATCTGGATCGGCATCTTCCAGTCACTCACAAGGTTCTTTTCGTCAATCTGCTCACCGTCGGCCTTGGCCTCTTCTACAACTTTACGCCAGCCGGGACCACCGGGATGACATGTCTTGTAGAACTTACGCAGGGTCGCCTTGTCGGTTTTCGGTGAGAGCAGGGTGGCTGCCAGCCAGGCGATCGTTACAAAGAAGACACATATGAGCAACTGAACCGAGAACTTGAGGCCGGCGATCTCTGTGTCGTATATAAAGATCTTGGATCCCTTGACGATACCGTCCAGGGTGACATTTGTAGTAGCTAACAGAGGTGCTTTTGCTACTCCCTCAGCCAGTTTGATGTTGGCCTTATCAATCTTGGCATTCTCTTTATTGAGTTTAGCTGCAATCAGACCTGATTTGAATGAGGCGATTCTGGTTTTCACTATAGGATCGCTTACCAGTGATATAACGCTGTTAGCTTCGATTGAAGTGGTTAGTTCTGCGCTAAGGGCATCGTAAGCTGTCTGGGCTGCATCCCGGGCAGCTGCACTTTTCTTGTTGGCCTTTTTCCACTCTTTAATTTTAACAGAGACCTGTTTCTGCATGAGCTTTATTTTAGGTTCTGCTTCATCCCGCACACTCTCAATCTTTTCGGCCATCCCGGGGTTGTCGATTACAAGCACATGGTTTTTGACAGCTGACGAGCTGACGTAAAACCGGATGGTTCCCTCGGTCCCGAGTCCTAAGACAATCCAGAAGGCAACAACGGTTGCGGCAATCATAGCGACAATCTCGGTCCAGGCGCTGATACGCCACCAGAACCAGCGTAGAATATAGATGGCACCGGTGCCGGCTCCGGAGAGAAGCAGGATTTCAAATGACTGGTTAGCACTTTCCAGAAATGTGAGTGCCATTGTGCCGGCAATTACCATCAGGATGACTGTGCAGATTCTGCCCACGGCCACAAGCTCTTTCTCTGATGCATCGGGTCGTGCAAACCGTTTGTAGAAATCGTTGACCGCGTAGGAAGAGCCCCAGTTAAGATGGGTGCCGATGGTGGACATGTAGGCGGCAACCAGTGACGCAACCACCAGTCCAAGGAATCCAGGCCCGAGTCTGGCGATCATGACGGGGTAGGCGATGTCATCCTTCAGATAGTCCGGGCTGATTCCGGGGAACTGGCTTTTGATGTCGGCCAGCTGCGGATAACAGATGATTGAGGCCAGAGCTACAATAATCCAGGGCCAGGGACGAATTGCATAGTGCATGAAGTTGAAGAAAAGAGTTGCCCCAATGGCATTCTTTTCGTTCCTGGCAGCCAGCATGCGCTGTGCGATGTAGCCGCCGCCTCCCGGTTCAGCACCCGGGTACCAGACGGCCCACCATTGCACGACAACTGGGATCAGCAGCAAAGGAACCCATGCCAGCCAGTTTGAAAAATCCGGCATCCAGCTCAGTTTGCCGACGATGCCAGGGTGGCTTAGAAGCTTTGCCAAACCGCCGACCTCAGGCTGATTGCAGGCAACATAAGCAGCATAGACTGCGCCAAACATCGCTATCGAATATTGGAAGAAGTCGGCCCAGATACAACCTTTGATGCCGCCCAGCGTTGCATAAAGAACAACACCTGCAGATGCCAGTATTACAGACCAGAGTGGATCCAGTCCAAAAATAACTGCGCCTATCTTAATGGCGGCCAGGGTTACAGATCCCATAATAAGACAGTTGAAGAAAACTCCGAGGTAGAGCGAGCGGAAGCAGCGCAGGAATGCCGCCGGTTTTCCGCTGTAGCGCATTTCATAGAATTCAAGGTCGGTCATGACTTTACTGCGACGCCAAAGTCCTGCGTATATGAAGACAGTTACCATGCCTGTAATCAGGAAGGCCCACCAGCCCCAGTTGGAAACCACTCCGCCAATACGGCACATGCCTGTGACGAGGTTGGGGGTATCGCAACTGAATGTACATGCCACCATTGAGACACCCAGCAACCACCATGGCATGCCACGACCGCCCAGAAAAAATTCTGAGGTGCTCTTGCCGGCGGAGCGGCTCGCCAGCAGGCCGATTCCTATAACCAGTAGAAAAAAGACACCCAGAACAGCCCAGTCGATGCCATGCAGCATGGAATTCGCAACCTTTGTTGTTTCGAGTGCTGTTTCCTGAGCAGAAACAGAACCAGCCATGCAAGTCGATATAGCTACAAGTATTATTTTGCTTAACTCTCTTAATTTGAACAGTTTACTCATTTAA
>Ga0307990_1000968_pt1 | contig 24549 bp, 18 predicted proteins | sample EllFjometagen129_FD_203168 | JGI IMG/M metagenome (GOLD analysis project Ga0307990, IMG submission 203168) | Marine microbial communities from Ellis Fjord, Antarctic Ocean - #129 | ecosystem: Environmental > Aquatic > Marine > Unclassified | place: Southern Ocean | collected 2014-10-08
AGGAATGAATCCCATATCTTTTTTCAGAAGATCGTATAACTTTTTCTTTTCTGATAAATCAAGCCCACTGAGTATTTCTTGTATTTGCATAAATATATAATTTGAAACAAAGATACAAAAAAATCTACATTATTCTAAAACATAACCTTATAATTTAATAATTGAAAATTATTTCTAAAAAATTACAACTCAACAAAACCTTTACCGGAATATTCTCCAGCATCAAGTTTTTTCTTAATATCAGAAAATGCTTTAACAGTATAATCAACATCATCTAAAGAATGAGCAGCTGTTGGAATTAATCTTAACAATATCATTCCCTTTGGTATTACAGGGTAAATTATAATTGTACAAAAAATGCTATAATTTTCACGTAAGTCGTAAGTTAATTGAGTTGCTTCATCAACACCACCATGTAAAATAACTGGAGTTACGGGAGAATTAGATTTTCCAATATCTAAACCTGCATCTTTTAAACCTTTCTGAAGTGCGTTAACATTTTCCCATAGTTTGTTTTTATGCTCGGCTTGTGTTCTGATAAGTTCTAATCTTTTTAAAGCTCCAATTACCATTGGCATAGGAAGAGATTTAGCATAAATTTGTGAACGCATATTATACATAAGATAATTTATTGTTAGTTTATCGGAAGCAACAAAAGCTCCAATTCCAGCCATTGCTTTTGCAAAGGTTCCAAAATATAAATCGATGCCATCCTGAACGCCAAAATGTTCACCTGTTCCTGAACCTGTTTTCCCCATAGTTCCAAAACCATGAGCATCATCAACTAATAAACGGAATTGAAATTTTTCTTTTAATGCAATAATTTCATCAAGTTTTCCAAGGTCACCAACCATACCAAAAACACCTTCAGTAATAACTAAAACTCCACCACCTTGTTTTTCTGCAATTTTTGTTGCTCTGGTAAGTTGTTTTTCGAGGCTCTCCATGTCGTTATGTTGATAAACAAACCTTTTCCCAATTTGCATTCTCATTCCATCCATAATGCAAGCATGAGAATCGGAATCATAAACAATAACATCTTTACGGTCTATTAAAGCATCAATAATTGAAGTCATTCCCTGATACCCGTAGTTAAGAAGGTAAGCTGCTTCTTTGTTTTCGTAATCTGCTAATTCTCTTTCAAGTTCTTCATGGTAGCTTGTATGTCCTGACATCATTCTTGCTCCCATTGGATAAGCAAGTCCCCAATCTTTTGCTGCTTCAGCATCAACTTTTCTAATTTCCGGATGATTAGCAAGTCCTAAATAATTATTAATACTCCATACCAAACGTTCTTTTCCTTGAAACATCATTCTTGGGGCAATTTCACCTTCGAATTTAGGGAAGTAAAAATATCCCTGGCTTTTCTCAGCATATTTACCAAGTGTTCCTAAACTTTTATGTATCTTATCAAAAATATCCATTTTATTTGTGTTTTTTAGATTTAATTTATTGCAAATTTATAAATATAAATTCACTTGTCAAGTTAAACAGAGAATTTATAATTCCAAGTTGCTAGTCCGTAACTTTAGCATAGGTGAGCTTGCCCATCCGAAGCTTTAGCGTAGGTGGGTCATTCTATTGTCATTCAGTTATCATTCAATTGTCATTCAGTTGTCATTCGATTGTCATTTTAAGTAATTTTGTGATTTGTAATTTTAGCCTGCACGTCCGAAGCTTTAGCGTAGGCGAGTCATTCGATTGTCATTCAGTTGTCATTTTAGTTATTTGTCATTTTAAATTTTAGTCATTTAGAATTTTAGTCATTTTAAATTTTAAACATTTTAAATTTACTTGAAATAATACAAAAATAAATACGTTTTCATAATTCAAAAAAAATACTAATTTTGCAGCCATGTATAAAAAGACCATAATCGTATTAATTTTAGTTTCTTCGATTGTTTTAAGTTCTTGTAAATACCAGAAATTACTTAAGAGCAGTAATGCCGCTCTTAAATATGAGAAAGCAATAGAATATTATGAAAAAGAAGACTATTTTAAAGCTTCTCAATTATTAGACGAATTAATAATAATTTATAGAGGAACTACTAAAACTGAAAAGATATATTTCTATTATGCGTATTGTCATTATTATCAGGACCAATATATTTTAGCGAGTTATCATTTTAAGCAATTTGCAAAATCATTTCCAAAGAGTAAATACACCGAAGAATGTTTATTTATGTCTGCATATTGTACCTTTCTTGAATCACCAAAATATAATCTTGACCAAACCAATACGAAAGATGCAATAAGGGAACTTCAATTATTTGTTGATTTATATCCCAAAAGCGAAAGAGTTAAGGAATGCAATAAATTAATAGACGAATTATGGCTAAAACTTGAAAATAAAGATTATGAAATAGCAAAACTTTATTTTAAAACATCATATTATAAAGCTTCGATTTATGCTTTTAAAAATCTACTAAAAGAATTTCCTTCTACAAAATACAAAGAAGAAGCTCTTTTTTATATTCTTAAAGCATCTTATGAATATGCAACTAACAGCGTTGAAGCAAAAAAATATGTTCGTTTAAAAGATACTATTGAAGCATATAATGCTCTTCTTAAATTTTTTCCTGATGGTGAATTTATAAAGGATGCAAATAGTATTAAAAAAATTACATTAAAAGAATTATCAAAATTTGAACCACAAAATTCAATATAATAAATATGGATTACAAAAAATCAAAAGCCGACTTAACCACACAAACAAGACGAATGATTGAATTCGAAAAAGGCACTAATAATATTTATGAAACTATTGCTGTTTTAGCAAAAAGATGCAATCAAATTAGTGTTGAGATGAAAGAAGAACTCGACAAAAAACTTGCTGAATTTGCTACTAACAATGATAATCTTGAAGAAGTATTTGAAAATAGAGAGCAAATCGAAATAGCAAAATATTATGAAAGACTTCCAAAACCATCTTTGATTTCTATTTATGAATTTCTTCATGACAAAGTTTATATGAGAAAGCCTGAAGATGAAGCTAAAAAGGAATAATTTACAAGCTGTTTCCAGAAAGGGAAAATAATAAAGTGAATTATAAACTTATTACTTTAGGGGACTTCTAATAATTACTTCGCATCAAGATTTTCAGAGTTTTTCATAGACGATGAAATTTTTTGAAGCACTATTAAAATAATGTGAGAAAATTTGAAGAAATATATGGAAAACTCTGAAAACCCTATAGGAACAAATATTATAAATAATCTGCTTCGTTAAAATTTTTCTAAATAGCTTAGGCTATTAAAAAAAATTTGTGCCTAACATCTTATTCATTATATTTGTTTCTTGAAAGAAAGGAATTATTAGAAGTCCCCTTTAATTATTCTTGCACAACACATTACTTTTTTATGGAAAAGCGATAAATAACAATAATTATGTTAAGTAATAAAAAAATCATTATTGGAATTACAGGCAGTATAGCTGCTTACAAAATTCCTATACTTATTCGCTTATTAAAAAAAGAAGGAGCCAAAGTGAAAGTTGTAATGACACCTTCTGCAAAAGACTTTGTTACTCTTCTAACATTATCGACATTATCGCAAAACCCCGTTTTGATTGATTCCTTCAATCCTATTGATGGTAATTGGAATAGTCATATAGAATTAGCTGACTGGGCTGATATAATTCTTATAGCTCCACTTAGTGCCAACACTCTTGGTAAAATGGCAAGCGGAATTTCCGATAACCTTCTGCTGACAACTTATCTTGCTGCTAAATGCCCGGTGTATTTTGCTCCTGCCATGGATTTGGATATGTATAAACATCCTTCTACACAAAGAAATATCAAAACCTTACTATCTTTTGGAAATATACTTATCGAAGCAAAAGATGGTGAGTTAGCAAGCGGTTTATGTGGTGCAGGAAGAATGGAAGAGCCTGAAAAAATTATTGAAATTCTTAATAAAAAATTAAAATAAAAAACTTGTTAGAAGGTAGGACCATCTTAATAACAGCAGGACCAACTTATGAAGCTATTGACCCTGTTAGATTTATTGGAAACCATTCATCCGGTTTGATGGGATATTCTTTGGCTTTGGAAGCAGCAAATAGGGGAGCGGATGTTATTTTAATTTCAGGGCCAACTTCATTAACAGTTTCTCACAAAAGAATTTCTCGAATTGATGTTGTTTCTGCCGAAGATATGTTTGATGCTTGTATGAACAATTTTTCAAAAGCTAATATTGTTATTATGTCTGCTGCTGTTGCTGATTATACTCCCGAAAAATTTAGTGAATTTAAAATCAAGAAAAAACAAGAATCTGCTAATATTAAACTTAAACCTACCAAAGATATTTTAGCTGAATTAGGAAAGAAAAAAAACAAAAATCAAGTGCTAATAGGCTTTGCTTTAGAAACTGATAACGAAATTGAAAATGCAAAAAAGAAATTAAGAAATAAAAACCTTGATTTTATCGTTCTTAATTCATTAAAAGATAAAGGAGCTGGATTTAAATCCATAACCAACAAAATAAAAATTATTGACAAAAACGAAAAAATTACTGATTTTGAATTAAAAACAAAAGAAGAAGTAGCAAATGATATCATTGATTTGCTTTAAAAACAGATTATCCAAACAGCATTTGTTTTAATTTTTAATAGTAATTTTAGATTTTAAACGGAAATTTTTGAAATGCCCATGTACTAAAATATACTAAAAGAAATGAATAAACTATGGGCATTCCATGTTAAGTAAAGATAAAGTTTGAAAACTTAGTAAAATTATAAATCTAACTATCAATCAAATAACAAAATTTAAGTACATGAAAAAAATATTCTTACTGAGCTTTTTGTTAATTGCATTTATTAATTCTAATTCACAGGAATTAAACTGTCAGATACAAATTGCTTCACAGCAAGTTCAAACTAATGACAGGCGTGTTTTTCAAACTCTCCAGACTGCTGTTTATGAATTTATGAATCAAACAAAATGGACTAATTACACCTACAATGTTCAGGAGCGAATTGAATGCAGCATTTTGATTAACATTTCTTATTGGAATTTAACTGACCTATTTAAAGCAACAATACAAGTTCAGTCAAGGAGACCAATTTATCATTCATCATACGATTCTCCTTTGTTAAATTATATTGATAAAGATTTTGAATTCACCTATCTAGAGTCCGAGCCATTAGATTTTCAAATTAACACTTTTTCATCGAATCTTACTTCTGTTCTAGCTTTTTACGCATACATGATTATCGGTCTTGATTTTGATTCTTATGCATTGAACGGTGGAAATCCATATTATGGAAGTGCACAAACAATTGTCAATAATGCTCAAAATACAAAAGAACCCGGATGGAAAGCATTTGAAAGTTTGAAAAACAGATATTGGTTTGTAGAAAACCTGTTAAATTCATCTTACGGTTCAGTTCGCGAATCAATTTATAAATATCATCGTCATGGTCTTGATGTTATGGCTGATGACCTTGAAAAAGGCAGATCTACTATTTCTGAAAGCTTAGACCTTTTGAAAAAAGTTAAAAGAGATAAACCTAACTTATATATTTTGCAATTAATTTTTGATACAAAATGCGATGAGTTTGTAAACATTTATTCAGGTGCTTCACCTATGGATAAACCCAAAGCTGTTAATATTCTTAAAGAAATTGATCCCACTCACTCCGATAAATACGATAAAATACTGCAGAGCAAATAATGTATAATTAGGAATTATCTTTATCTTTAGAATTATATTTTTGGTACTACTGCGAATTAAGTGTAAATCACAAAAAACAAATTTCAAATAACAAATAATTTTCAATTTATCATCCCGATAAGTATCGGGACAATTTCCAAAACTATTTATATATTAAAAAACCGAAATATAAATATTGAGCGTAAAACTAATAAATATTAAAATTGTAAATATTAATGAATTACATTGATTTATCGCTTGTTTTGTTTTAATTTTTTAACATTGGAATTTGGGTTTTATTTGATATTTGTGTTTTGCTATTTGGAATTTATTGAATATTAAAATATTTTCGCTTCAACTAAAACAAAAGTATAACCATAATTTTTATATTTTTGTTTTTATAAACAAATTATTTATCCGTATTAATGCTTTCTCATTTAACAATTAATAATTATGCTCTTATCGAAAATCTGGAAATAGATTTTTCCAATGGATTTTCAATAATCACAGGTGAAACCGGAGCAGGGAAATCAATACTGCTTGGTGCATTATCGCTTATTTTGGGAAGTAGAGCCGACACAAAAGTATTTCATAACAAAGAAAAGAAATGTGTTATTGAAGGAAAATTTCATATTGAAAATTATGGATTAATAAACTTTTTTGAACGAAACAATCTTGATTATGAAGCCTACACTATTCTTCGTAGAGAAATAAATAATCAGGGAAAATCAAGAGCTTTTATTAATGATACTCCTGTTAATCTTGCTTTATTGAAAAGTTTAGGTAATAAACTTGTTAATGTTCATTCTCAACATACTACACAAACTCTAAATGACTCGAATTTTCAATTGGCGATAATAGATAATTTTGCTAAACATTTTGATGTCATCAATAAATATCAATTGGAATATTCAAAATATTTAAAAAATAAAATATTGTTTGACAGCTTAGAAGAAAAAGAAAAAAATACTAAGACAGACAATGATTATTTTCAATTTTTATTTGATGAACTAGAAATAGCAAAACTAAAAATAGGGGAGCAGCAGGAAATTGAAAACGAACTGGAAATTCTTAATAATGCTGAAGAAATTAAATCAAAACTATTTCAAACTTCCGAAATACTTCAAAATAGTGATAACAATTTGCTTGAGAAACTTTCACAAATTAATAATTTGCTTGATAAATTAGAAAACTTTCATCCTGACTTAAAAAATATAAGCGAAAGATTAAAAAGTAATTATATTGACTTACAGGATATTTCTTCAAATATTGAACAATTTGAACAAAATATTAATTTTAATCCAGAGCAACTTGAATTGCTTACAAACCGCCTTGACCTGATATATCATCTGCAACAAAAACACAAAGTAAAAACAATTGAAGAGTTATTAGAAATAAAAAACAAACTGTCAGAAAACATTAATAATATTTCATCATTAGAAGAAAAGATAAAACAACTCAAAACTCAATTATCTGAACAGCATAAGCTTTTATCTGAAATAGCAGGGAAAATTTCTGCTAACAGAAAAAAAGTTTTACCATCAATTGAAAAAGAGTTGATAAAAATTCTTAATAACCTTGGCATGCCCGATGCTCAAATAAAAATTCATCAAGAGCTAACAAAGGATTTTACCAGAGATGGAAACGATAAAGTGAGATTTTTGTTTAATGCAAATAAAGGAGGAGAATTAGAAGAAATTTCAAGAATTGCTTCCGGTGGCGAGTTATCAAGATTAATGCTTAGCGTGAAATCTCTTATTTCTCAACGAAATTTACTTCCAACAATTATTTTCGATGAAATTGATAGCGGCGTTTCAGGTGATATTGCAGGAAAAGTTGGAAATATTTTGCAAAAAATGGCAAAGCAAATGCAAGTTATCGCAATCACTCATATTCCACAAATCGCAGGAAAAAGCAGTTCTCATTATTTGGTTTATAAAAAGAATGAAAATGCTACTACTAAAACATTCATAAAAAAACTTTCCGAAGAAGAACAAATCAATGAAATTGCTAAAATGTTGAGTGGTGAACGTGTTTCATCTGCTGCTGAAGAAACAGCGAGACAGCTTATTGATAATGAATAGTGTTCGTCAAAAATGTCCGATTTCTGCGTTACGCTTACATTTAAAATCAGTCATTTATAAATATAAACTCCTTAATTTTAAATGTTTCACAAGCCTTGAACTCGAACATTATAGAACAAACACTGACTTTATAGACAGACACTAATTAGAATTTTGTCCAACCCTTCCAGAGTTTCAAACTCTGGAAGGGTTAGTTCTTGCTTTCTCTTATTACTGTCTTTGGATTGGGGAAATGAAGAAAATTTTTGTTATTCCATTAATTCCTTGATGAACATATGAATTTTCCTAAAAATCCTTCTGCACTAAACAATATATTTAGAATTTCAAAACCTTCTTAGTAATTGATTTTCCATACTGATTTGATAGTTTCAATAGATAAATTCCTTTTTCAAATGATGAAAAGGGAATCTCCAATTTTTGATTTTCTTTGGAATTGAATTTTTGTTCAAACATCTTTTGTCCTAAAACTGAATATATTTCCACATTAAAATCTATTGTATTTTTGAATCTTAATTCCAGAACCAATTTTTCGGATACAGGATTTTCAAAGTAAATCTCAGCAAAATCATCAATTTCATTAACAGCAGCACCCGACTGTGTAACTTTCAAATCCAGTAATATTGGCAAATGGTCCGACATATTATAAAGAGAATTTAAAACATTTGCCGGAACACTTGAGTTTGAACCCGAATTTATTGACTGATTAAAATGATTGCCATCATTGCCTAAGGCTTTATAGCTTCCTGAAATATATTGATAGCCACCGACACCACTCATAATATTGTTTGCTGCAAGAATAAAATCAAATCTATCGTCCATGCCGCCACTTGAAGCACATCCATTCGATGAAGAATGAGTAGATTGTGTGTGAACATTTTTGTAAGTAGAACTATTATTCCAATTTCCTAATGTGTTTATAGGGTCGTAAAAACGAATATTGGAATTTGAATGATAAACAAAATTCTGAAATGAAGTTTCGGTGCTACTTTGAATATTAAAATCGCCAAGCAATAAACAATTATCATTATTCCCTAATCCATTCAGATAATTCATTAATAAATTGCTCATTTGAGTTCTTAGCGTTTGGTCAGAAGAAGAACTGCCGGCTTTCAAATGAACCACAATAAATCTTATAAAAGAAGTATCGTGAAGTGTTGACAGAGTTGGTGAATTATAATAAAGTTTATAAATATTAAAATCCCTAATTGATGTTTGAAGATTTACTTGTGAATGATAGCTGAATTTTGCCTTATTATAATAAAGCATATTAATAAGATTATCTCCCGATGCATTTGCATAAACAGCTCTTCCATAAATTTCAGCATCTTTGTTTAGAGAACTATCTAACAAATGTTGTGGAGCAAAGGAATTTCCTCCTATTTCATTTGCAGTTATTACATCCGGTTTGACATAATCAACAATTGTTTTCATATAAAATGCCTTATCAACAATATTGTTATTTATTGTTGTGCAATATGAAGTAGTATTGCCATAATTCAATAAATTATAGTGCATTACTTTGATTGTGTCCTGCGACTTAGCACTAATGCCAATAAACAATACAATTATTAATATCCAGCTTCTCATTATAAAAATTTTTGCAAAGATAATATTGTGTAGGAATTCGGCAGAAATTTTATTATTATTTCTGATTAAATTATTTAGCTTAATATTTTAAGTTCTGGAAACTTTGCGATTCTAAAGATACTTTTTACTCTTTTTTATTGTACTTTTTCCTTGATAGTTCGGCAAGCTCACCACAGGTGAAAAAGTACGAAAAAATCAAAAAAAAATTTTATTATTTAGTGTTTTTTTTCTATTAACAAAAATAAAAATCTTTGTGTTACAGAGTATATATTCTGTTGAGATAATATTCAGAATTGAACTTTAATACGAATTAAAAAATCAACATAAACCCGATTTTCATTTATTCCTATAGAGTTATAATATTCTGTTCCAGTCATCCATTTCCATTCAGATAGTTTATTGTAAAAAGTATATACAAATTTATTATCTACTTTCGACCCTATTGTCCCAATGGATACCCCGTAACTAGTCCCATAATAATATTGTTCTCCAGCATTTATGCATTCAATTGCAACCACAGCACCATTTTTATGAAAACTTACTGAATATTCTGATAAATCAATTTTACACCAATTATTTGGTTTCTTTGCAACAACAATGATATTGTTTATTAAAATATCAGTCAAATTACCGTCCTCATCAATAGAATATACTCTTACACGAAAAGGAGCATTAAATTTTCCGTTATTAGTAATATAGACAGAAACCTCCTTAATAATACCTAAGGTTTTTTCGGGATTAGAAAAATACTTTCCAAATTGGTTACCAAGTCCAAATTCTGACTTCCCAATTAATAAAGGCTTGCGTTTTTTTCCTAATAATAATTCTTTCCTTGAACTTTTTACGATAAATAAAGGCAAAACTATTGGGTCTGTCTCAAGGAGAATTCTGCTATCTTTTAATTTTATTAAATCGTTAAAACTAATATGTTTTTTTTTATATGATAAAGCATGAATTATTAAGGTATCATTTTGCAAATTATTTAACATTTCCTCAGGAATAGTCAAAATCGTAAATCCTTTATTATCGCTACTTGCACCAAGGTTATGGTTTTTAAAAACTAATTGTACGTAAGGAATAGAGTCCTTAGAATCTTTACTGACAAAATTCATTGAAATACTGAGATTCTGACTAGATGCAATTTCCAGTTGAAAAAAAAGAATTAAAAAAAATAGTATTAATCGATTAAATAGCAACATAATAATTGATTTTTAAAAAATATTTACACAAATTTAAAGATTATCAAGGAAACTCCCTGCCGGAAAACAGCGAAGTATCTATAATAGGCCATTTTCGATGCAAAACGACAGGGAATTAATCCAAAGGATTTATAAGAGAAAAATAACTAATAAAATGTCAGCACTCTTCAATAGTCCAACAACAAGTTCCTAATAACCAATGATCCCAAAAGCAATTTTTCCATCCCAAAACGCATGGTTGACATTTTTTTTCACCAATTACAACTTTTTTTACAAATTCCCAAAGTGGAGAGGCACTTGGAGAACCCGCATTGATAAATGCCTGATAAAACAAATCTTCATCAGTAAAAACATCAATTGGCAATTCAATATCTTCCACCCAATCAGATGTTGCACCAATAAAAATAAATTTATCGTTTTCTGACCATTCTATTTCTATATCAACAATATATTCCGTATCATTATACCATATAGTATCTTGAAATTGTTGACTAAATATTTCACCATCATAATCGGGTGATTCCAAACATTCTTCAGGTATATCAAGTGATGTCAAGCCAGCTAACCTAAAGTTTTGGTTTAAATCATTTTGATTTTGATTTAATGTTTGTTTATCAGTTTTTGAACATGATATACATATTAATAAAATTGAAATAAAATAAAGTGTTTTCATGTTTTTTAAATTTTTAGTTAATTTTTAATTAAGATTGTTTAATAAATAAATTTAAGTTAATAAGGCACGTTGTAATAAAAAATTTCTACGGAGGGCGCATTTTATGCATAATATTTGCCATATTTTAGTAATATTAAAATTTAATAAAATAATTTTCTCTATACTATATATGTCAGATAATTGCAAAAGGTTACCCTGTAAATTCAATTTTTTTTTAACAACTTATTAACAAAAATTTTGTAAGTCTGATTAGGCTTGGATTTATCAGGTAAATAATTTATAAAAAAATCAGTGTACTATGGAAGATAATTTGAAAATAAAAATACATAAGTTGATATTTAAGATGAGAATTTCATATTATTTTGTTAATTAAAATAAAATGCTATTTTTGTAAATCATAATAAAACAAAAAATTACACACATTAATTTAAGGAGGAAACATGGTAGATTTTAGTCTTGAAAAAAAACATTTAGAAATAATTGAAAAATTTAAAGATTTCACAAATCGTTGGATTATTCCAAATAGAATAAAATATGATGAATCAACTGAGTTCCCATGGGAAGTTGTAAAGGCTGCTTACAAAGAAGGCATTATGAATGGACCTATTCCTAAAAAATATGGTGGAAACGGATTTAATATTTTTGAAAGTGCTCTGGCTTCCGAAGAAATGGGTGCAGGTTGTATAGGTATAGAAATTTGTATTGATGCAAACACTCTTGCTTTAACACCATTATATTTGATGGCAACAGAAGAACAACAAAAAAAGTTTTATGGTATTATCAACGAAGTTAAAGGTGTTGCTGCATATTGTCTTACCGAGCCTGAAGCCGGTTCCGATGTTGCAGGAATTAAATCTACAGCAATTCTCAAAGGTGATAAATACATTTTAAACGGTCACAAACGATTTATTACTAATGGTGAAGTTGCAACTTTTTTTACTGTTTTTGCTTTGACAAATCCCGAAAAAGGTTCAAGAAGTTTAACTGCCTTTATTGTCCCAACTGACACTCCGGGAATTGAAGTTCTTCCTCATTTACAAAAAATGGGACAAAGAGCATCAGTACAAAATGAAATTATATTTAATGATGTTGAAATTCCTATTGAGAATAGAATAGGAGAGGAAGGACATGGTTTTATTATTGCCATGAAAACTTTCGACAGAACAAGAACAGGTGTTGCCGCTGCTGCAGTAGGAAATGCAAGGGCAGCTTATGAAATTTCTAAGGAATGGGCAAAAAATCGTAAACAATTCGGAAAACCTATAGCTGCAAATCAGGCAATAGGATTTATGCTTGCAGATATGTCTACAGAAATTGAAACAGCAAGATTGTTAACATGGAATGCTGCATGGGCTTATGATACTAAGCAAAGAACTCTTTCAAAATTGTCAGCTATGGCGAAATTGTATGCTACTGATGTTGGAATGAAAGTTACAACCAATGCAGTACAAATTATGGGTGGTGATGGTTATTCTAAAGAATTTGTTGTAGAAAAAATGATGAGAGATGCTAAACTATCTCAAATCTACGAAGGCACAAACCAAGTTCAACGAATTGTTATTTCTAAAAATATTTTGAAATAAATAAAACTTTCGTTTAATTTTCTGAATTATTCTTCTAAAAATTGTTAAATTGTTATATTGTTAAATTGTTGAACTGACATTTTCGAAACAATAACATAAAGGTAATTTGTTTATTGTTATACTTTCAACATCAGATTTCATGGCAGACATTTGCGAAAAATAAATAAAGACATTTTAGAGCTATTACTTAAGTATTATTTCTTTTTCTGTGATTCTTTATAAATCCGCGGTAATATTTTTTATTCTATACTAAAACAATTTAACAATTTAACAATTCAACAATAGAATAACTTATAAAACAAAGGTTATTAACTAAAGCAAAAAGATTCTAAAATTTATATTTATTATCTTCTATTAATTTTTCAGCAATTCTTCTTCTTGCATCTTTCACGTTAATAGCTCTTACTTTAGTGAAAAAGTTGATGCGTTTGATAAGAATTTCTTGTTCTTCGCCTTCAGCAAATGAATTGATAGCATCCATTCCGGCTTTCCTAATATTGTTAGCAACATCATAAATAAAAACATCAATAATATCTTTATAGATTTTTACTGATTCTTCACCATTTATTTGCCCTAATTTTCTTACTCTTAAAAGTGCTGACTCGGCAGCATAAGACTGCATAATAATATCTGAAATATTAAAAAGGATTTCTTGCTCTTCGGTTAATTTACGTTGAAATTTTTCGGAGATAACACCAAGCAATAGCAAAGCAGTCTTTTTGAAGTTCCTAACATATTGTTTCTTTTCATCATAATATGACAGATTCGTTTTTTCAACTTCTTTAACTTCTTTAAGAACTCTGATAATATAATTTGCATACCTGATAACATCAAAACCTTCTTTAAGAGCTTTTTTAATTGTAGTGTCAACAACCAACAGCCTGTTGATTTCGTTTGTGCCTTCAAAAATTCTGTTAATTCTCGAATCGCGGTAAGCTCTGTCAATTGAAGTTTCGGCAGAAAATCCCATGCCACCGAATATCTGAACAGCTTCGTCAACAACATAGTTTAGCACTTCAGAACCATAAACTTTCAGGAATGCTGCTTCTATTGCATACTGTGCAATTCCCTCTATACTTGCTTTATCTTTTTCTACTCCACTATCTACAAGTAATTGAATAGCATCATCAATATTTTTGCAAACTCTGTAAACCGAAGATTCGGTAACAAAAGTTTTTATTACCTGTTCGGCAAGTTTGTATTTTATAGCACCGAAATTTGCGATTTCTGTTCCAAATTGTTTTCTTTCATTGGCATAGTTCACAGATTGATTTATTGTAGTTTTTGCAGCACCAAGAACAGTTCCACCTAATTTCACTCGTCCCATGTGCAAAATATTCAAAGCAATTCTGAAACCTCCGCCTCTTTTTCCAAGAAGATTTTCTACAGGCACCATGCAATCGTTATAAAATATTTGAACAGTAGAAGAACCTTTAATACCCATTTTTTTCTCTTCAGGATTTATTACAACTCCCGGAAAATCTTTTTCAACAATAAAAGCACTCAACACTCTATCGTTATCAATTTTGGCAAAAACTATTTGTATATCGGCAAATCCACCGTTTGTTATCCACATTTTTTGTCCATTCAAAATGTAATGTTTTCCATCTTCCAATAAAACTGCTTTAGTTTTTCCTGAGTTAGCATCTGAACCGGCATTAGGTTCGGTTAGACAATATGCTGCTGCTAATTCCCCTGAAGCTAATCTTGGTATATATTTTTCTTTTTGTTCATCGTTTCCATAATATAAAATAGGAAGCGTTCCTATGCCTGTATGAGCTGAATAAGCAACAGAGAACGAATAACCCGAGCCCATGCTAGCGCTGGCAAGCATCGAAGTTGTGAACGATTGTTCAAAGCCGTCATATTTTTCCGGAATAGAAATTCCTAAAAGCCCTAATTCACCTGCTTTGCTTAATAATTCTCTCATCAAACCATCTTCCTGTTCGTCTATTCTGTCCAAATTAGGAAAGATTTCTGTTTCAAGAAAATCTTCACAAGTTTGAATAATCATTTTTTGTTCCTCGTCAAACTCTTCAGGAATGAAAATGTCATCAGCTTTAGTTTCTTTGATAAGAAATTCGCCACCTTTTAAAATATGTTTTTTTTCCTTTTCCATAATAGTCTGTTATAAATTTTTTGCGAAATTATATAAAATTTCACAAACAAGAATTTTTTCAAAATAAAGAGCAAATGAATTATTAAGTATAATTTTTTTTTTATTTGAAAAATTATATTTAATTTTGAAAAAAAATAATTAAATAATATTAATAAATTTAAACACTATGAAAAAAGTTTTAGCATTAACATCATTATTATTTTTCATTTCCATTATTGCTTATGGTCAGGCAAATGTTAAGTTTTACAAACAAAATCAATGTGCTTATGTTGTTGATGATGGTAAAATATATGAAAGCGGAAGCACAAAATGCACTAAAAGAAATCCATTATACATTATAACAGAAAATAAGGTATATTTTCATAATAAACAAAACGAATGTGCATTGGTTGTTATTGGAGATAGAATTTATAATGGAAGCCGAAACAAAGATGAAATAGGAGAGTTGAGATTTATTATTAAGGGAAACGAATTGGTTTATCCCGACAAAACAAACGAATGTGCTTTTATTATCGAAGACAACAAAGTATGGTATGGAAGCAATAATAAAATAAACCGCAAAGCAGAACAAATATTAACAATAGAAGGAGATATTGATGATATTGCTTTGTATATGATTTTGTTTATAATTTCTTTATAAACGATAATTTTTATTTAGAAGTTTTTTTAGGTTTCGCTTTTGCTTTATTAACAACCTTAATTGTTATTTCAATTTTCTTCTCATCAAAATCAATCTTAATTTCATCGCCTTCACGAAATTTAGTCATGATAATTTCTTCGGCAAGAGGGTCTTCAATATATTTTTGAATTGCACGTTTCAATGGTCTGGCACCAAATTGAGAATCCCAACCTTTGTCAACAATATAATCTTTTGCTTTCTCAGATAATTTCACTTTATAACCTAAGTCAGTGATTCTTTTATACAAATGTTTAAGTTCAATATCAATAATTTGATGAATGCTTTCACGTTCAAGAGATTTAAAAAATACAACATCATCAATTCTATTAAGAAATTCGGGAGCAAAAGTTTTCTTTAAAGCATTTTCTAAAACACCTTTGGCATATTCGGCTTTTCCTGATGTTTTGGCATTTGTTTTGAAACCCACTCCTTCACCAAAATCTTTCAATTGACGTGAGCCGATATTTGAAGTCATTATGATGATAGTATTTTTAAAGTCAATTTTTCTTCCAAAACTATCGGTTAGTAATCCGTCATCCAATACCTGTAACAATATGTGAAAAACATCAGGATGAGCTTTTTCTATTTCATCTAACAAAACAACAGAATATGGTTTTCTTCTGACTTTTTCCGATAGCTGACCGCCTTCTTCATATCCAACATATCCGGGAGGAGCACCAACTAATCTGGAAACAGCAAATTTTTCCATATATTCACTCATATCAATGCGAATAAGAGCATCGTTTGTGTCAAACAAATAATTAGAAAGAATTTTTGCAAGATGTGTTTTTCCAACACCTGTAGGTCCGAGAAAAATAAATGAACCAATTGGTTTATTAGGGTCTTTTAAACCGGCTCTGTTTCTTCTTATTGCTTTAACAACTTTATTTATTGCTTCGTCCTGACCTATTACAGAGTTCTGTAAGTCTTTATCCATTGAAATTAATCGGCTACTTTCGTTTTGAGCAATTCGTTGAACAGGAACTCCCGTCATCATCGCTACAACTTCAGCAACATTATCTTCAGAAACAGTTTCACGGTTAATTTCGGATTCTTTTTCCCATTCTCGTTTTGCTGCTTCAAGTTTGTTTTGAAGACTTCTTTCAGTATTTCTATATTCAGCAGCATCTTCATATTTCTGACTTTTTACTGCATGCAATTTTTTCTTTTTGATTTCTTCTATCTGTGTTTCGATATTAAGAATTTCGATAGGAACGTGAATGTTTTTAATATGAACTCTCGAACCTGCTTCATCCATTGCATCAATTGCTTTATCGGGCAAATATCTGTCGCTAATATATCGTGAAGTAAGGGAAACACAGGAATTAATAGCATCATCAGAATAAGTTACAAGATGATGGTCTTCATATTTTTCTTTTATATTATTAAGAATTTCAATAGTTTCATCGGGGCTTGTTGGGTCAACTATAATTTTCTGGAATCTTCGTTCAAGCGCTCCGTCTTTTTCAATATTTTGGCGATATTCGTCAAGAGTTGTTGCTCCGATACATTGAATATCACCTCTTGCTAATGCCGGTTTAAACATATTTGAAGCATCTAAAGAACCTGTTGCTCCACCTGCACCAACGATAGTATGAATTTCATCAATAAAAAGAATTACGTCAGGATTTTTTTCCAGCTCATTTAAAACGGCTTTCATTCTTTCTTCAAATTGACCTCGGTATTTTGTGCCGGCAACAATTGAAGCCATATCAAGAGTAACAATTCTTTTGTTAAACAAAGCTCGTGAAACTTTTCGGTTTACTATTCTAAGAGCTAATCCTTCTGCAATAGCTGATTTACCAACACCGGGTTCTCCAATAAGAATTGGGTTGTTTTTCTTTCTTCTGCTTAGGATTTGAGCAATACGTTCTAATTCACGTTCTCTTCCAACAACTGGGTCAAGGCGGTTTTCTTCTGCTGCTTTTGTTAAATCTCTACCGAAATTATCTAAAACAGGAGTTTTTGATTTTGCATCTGAAGTTTTTCTTGCACTTTCGCCAAATCCTTTACTTCCGAGACCTTCATCCATATCATCGGCAGTTTCACCAGGGAATTCATCTTTTGGGTTAATACTCAAATTTGAATCGCTATTTGTAATTAATGCTTTAAATTCTTCTCTCACTGAATCATAATCAACTCCGTAAGATTCAACAGATTTAGTAACAATATTATTTTCGTCTTTCAATATTGCGAGCAATAAGTGTTCTGTTCTTATTAAATCACTGTTAAAAGTTTTGGCTTCAAGATATGTTATTCTTAGGATTCTTTCTGCTTGTTTAATTAAAGGAATGTTATCTATTTCTCTCTCTTTGGTATTATCTCCTTGAATTGAATCTTCAATATTCTTTCTGAGTTTTGATAAATCTACACCCAAATGTGAAAGAACCTGAATTGCTTTACCTTCTCCTTCTCGTATCATTCCTAATAAAAAATGCTCAATACCAATATAGTCATTGCCAAGTCGTAGTGCTTCTTCGCGACTAAATGATAGAACATCTTTTACTCTTTGGGAAAATTTTGCTTCCATAGTTTTTTATTAATAATTTATATAAAAAATTATTTATAGTTAACGTAAAAAAGTAAATGTTTATTACTAATACTAAAATTAGAAAAATATTTTACAAAATTATGAATATTAATAAATTTCGTATATCTTTTTTTCAGAAATTTTATAATATTTACTTACATCAAAATTAAATACAATACTAAAATATAATATTTTCGGCAGTAATATTTATTAACATCAATTTGTTAGTAATAAAACTTGAAATAAATGGCAATAAGTTTAATAAAAACAACTACTTTTGTACAGTTTATATTTTAAGTAAATATTGAATCTTATAAACTAAAACATTGACGTTTAAACAAAGGATTAAAAATGCAAGAGAACGATAAAATTATTAAGGTTAACATTGAAGATCAGATGAAATCAGCATACATAGATTATTCTATGTCTGTGATTGTTTCGAGAGCCTTACCGGATGTAAGAGATGGATTTAAACCGGTTCACCGCAGGGTGCTTTTTGGAATGCTTGATCTTGGAGTTTTTTCAAATAGAGCTTATAAAAAATCTGCAAGAATAGTTGGAGAAGTTTTAGGAAAATATCATCCCCATGGAGATACTTCTGTTTATTATGCAATGGTTCGTATGGCTCAAGATTGGTCTTTAAGATATCCTTTGATTGAAGGTCAAGGAAACTTTGGTTCAATTGATGGCGACAATCCTGCTGCAATGAGATATACCGAAGCAAGATTGCAAAAAATTGCTGAAGAAATGCTTGTAGATATTGATAAAGACACTGTTGATTTTCAATTAAATTTTGATGATTCCTTAAAAGAACCTACAGTTTTACCAACAAGGATTCCTAACTTATTAATAAACGGTGCTTCAGGAATTGCTGTTGGAATGGCAACAAACATGCCTCCTCATAATCTTACTGAAGTTATTGATGGAACAATTGCATATATTGAAGATAATGAGATTACAATAAAAGAATTAGTAAAATATATTAAAGCTCCTGATTTTCCAACAGGTGGAACTATTTATGGTTATGATGGCGTTATTGATGCTTTTGAAACAGGTAGAGGAAGAATCGTAATTCGTGGTAATACCGAAATTGAAGTTGACGAAAAAAACGGAAAAGAAAAAATTATTGCTACTTCGCTTCCTTATCTTGTTAACAAAGCAGAAATGATTAAAAGAACTGCTGACCTTGTTAATGAAAAGAAAATTGAAGATATAAGCGATATAAGGGACGAATCAGACCGAAATGGGATGAGAATCGTTTATGAGTTGAAAAAGAATTCCGTAACTCAGGTGGTTATTAACAAGCTTTACCAGCAAACTTCACTTCAATCTTCTTTTAGTGTTAATAATATTGCACTTGTTAAAGGAAAACCAAAACTTCTTAATTTAAAAGAATTAATAGAAAATTTTGTTCTTCACCGTCACGAAGTAGTAATTAGAAGAACTAAATATGAATTAGACCAAGCAAATAAAAAAGCCCATATTCTTGAAGGTTTGATGATTGCTCTTGACCATCTTGATGAAGTTATTGCATTAATAAGAGCTTCTCAAACTCCAGAGCAAGCTAAAATTGGCTTAATGGATACTTTTGAATTGTCCGAAGCACAATCTAAAGCAATACTTGATATGAGATTGCAAAAGCTTACTGGCCTTGAGAGAGATAAAATAAAAAAAGATTATGAAAATTTATTAAAACTAATTGAATATTTAAAGGGTATTTTAGATGACAAATCTTTAAGAATGCAAATTATTAAAGATGAATTGTTAGAAGTTAATGAGAAGTATGGCGATGAAAGAAGGACAGAAATTGAGTATTCTGCCGAAGATTTCAGAATTGAAGATATTATGGCCGATGAAGATGTTGTAATTACAATTTCGCATTTAGGTTATATTAAAAGAACACTATTGTCAGAGTACAGAACACAGCATAGAGGTGGAAGAGGAGCTAAAGGCACTGAAATTAGAACTGAAGATTTTCTTGAATATCTGTTTGTTGCTTCCATGCATAATTACTTGCTTCTTTTTACAGAGAAAGGAAAAGTGTTTTGGCTTAGAGTATTTGAAATACCAGAAGGCTCCAAAACATCTAAGGGAAGGGCAATTCAAAATATTATCAATCTTGAAGAAGATGACAAAATCAAAGCCTTTATTAATGTAAAAGATTTAAAAGATTCAGAATATATAAATAACAATTTTATTATTCTTTGCACCAAAAAAGGAGTAATCAAAAAAACTTCACTTGAAGCATATTCACGCCCAAGGCAAAACGGAATAAATGCTATTAAAATTCATGAAGGAGATATGCTTCTCGAAGCTAAATTAACCAACGGAGAAAATGAAGTTTTAATGGCTTTAAAATCCGGTAGAGCAATAAGATTTAACGAGCAAAAAGTTAGAGCTATTGGCAGAAATACTGCTGGTGTGAAAGGCATAACACTTAAATATAAAGGAGACGAAGTTATTGGTATGATTTGTCTTGAAAATGGCGATTTTGATATATTGGTCGTTTCAGAAAACGGTTATGGAAAACGTTCTGATGTTAACGATTACAGAATAACAAATCGTGGTGGAAAAGGTGTTATAACTTTAAATATTACCGAAAAAACAGGAAACCTAATTGCTATTAAAAATGTTACTGATTCTGATGATTTGATGATAATTAACAAATCAGGAATTATTATTAGAATGGCTGTTTCTGATTTAAGAGTGATGGGAAGAGCAACTCAGGGAGTTCGTTTAATTAATATTAAAGATGGCGATGGTATTGCTGCTGTTACTAAAGTAGAGTTTGATGAAAGTCATCAAGAAATAGATAATGAAGAAGAAGGAGAAGGAGATGGAGAAAAAATAGCTGAAGGAGAAGAAATAGCTGAAGGAGAAGAAAACGAAATTGATTCAACTGATAGTTCGAAACAATCAGATGAAAACCCTGAAATTAATACTGAAAATCAATAAGTAAAAAAAATAATAAATTGCGAAATAAATTTATTTTTTATTATTTTGCAACATAGATTTTAAAAGTGGCAATATATTTGCTCTTTTTGAAAATATTAAATATTTTTTTCACATAAAATTATAAATAATGAAAAGGACAGTATTATTACTAACATTGCTTATGTCTTTTTGTTTTGCAAATGCTCAAAACTCAAAAGTTGTAAGTGCTAACAATTATTTTAATAATAAACAATTAGACAAAGCCAAGTTGTTTATTGATGAAGCTTCGGTTCATGAACAAACTAAAAATAAAGCCAAAACCTGGTTTTACAAGGGAAACATCTATCTCGAAATCCATCTTATAAACATCATGACTAAAAATTTAAGAAAAGGCATGACTAAAGAAGAGATTATTGAAATTTTAAGAGAACCTATAAGCAGAAGATATGTTAAAGTTGAAGGAGAAAAGCTTATAAAATGGTCTTATGAATACGATGTAGCTTTGATTCTAAGAGATGAAAAACTTGAATCATGGAACGAACCTCGTGATGGTAAATACAAAGAAATAAATAAGAATGCTTTAGAAGAAGCTTATAATTCTTATCAAAATAGTATTAAATTAGATGAGAGTAAAATGTATTACCAACAAGTAAAATTCAAACTTTATATTTGTGGAGAGCAATTTTATAATCTTGGAGTTGAAGAATACAATAATAAAGAATATAGCAATGCCATAAAATATTTTGATAAAACAATAAGTGTTAATACTATATTTGGATTACAGGATAGTCTGGCAACTTATAATGCAGCAATTTCCGCTGATATTTCAAAACAATATGATAAAGCGAAAAAATATTATACCAAATTAATTCAAATGAAGTATAATAAATCAAATATTTATTCTTCCTTATCAAATATCTACAAAGAAGAAGGGGATACCCTGAAAGCACTTAAAACAATTCAGCGTGGAAGAAAATTGTTTCCCGGTGATTTTAATTTATTGATACTTGAAACTAATATCTACTTAAACTTAGGCGAAGAAGAAAAGGCTCAAAAAAATCTTGAAATAGCTATCGAAAGCGACCCTGAAAATGCAAATCTACATTATGTGGTTGGAACACAGTATTTCGAGAAACTTAAAGGAATGAAATACGATAATGACAGCATACTTTTTAAAAGTATATTTAATACTGCCGAAAAATATCTTAAAAATTCTATAGATCTTAGAAGTGATTATTTTGAAGCTTTATTCAATTTAGGTGCTTTATATGTTAATGAAGGTGTTAGAATTTTTGAAGTTGCTCAAGCAATCGACCCTAATGATTTTGAATCTTACAACAAAGAGAAAGAGATATTTGATGGTTTATGGAATAAATCAATCGTTTATATGGAAAGAGCTTCTGATGTGCAACCTAAGGATGAAGAAACGCTCATTACCTTAAAACAATTGTATGCCAGAATGAAAATGATGGATAAACTAAAAATAGTTAATGAAAAAATTAGTGCTTTAGAAAAAAAATAAATTACAAAATCATTAAATTGATATTTTATTAAGGGAGGAATTTTTATTCTCCCTTTTTTTTATAATTTTACTAAATAGCTTAGGCTATTAATAAAAATTTGTGCCTAACATCTTATTCATTATATTTGTATCTTGAAAGAAAGGAATTATTAGAAGTCCCCTTAATATTTATAAAAAATTAAATATGAATTTTGGAATTTGCATTTTAAGCATTGTAGCTGTTAGAGATGAGCCATCGGAAAAAAGCGAAATGGTTTCTCAATTATTATTTGGAGAATTACTGGAAGTTCTCGAAAAGAATAATAATTGGGTAAAAATTCGTCAACTATTTGATAATTATATTGGTTGGATTGACGAAAAACAGTTTTTGAAATTGACCGATGAAACATTTGATAAAATTAATGGATTCCCTTCAAACATTACTCTTGACCTTGTTCATGTTCTTGAAAATAAATCATTAGACCAATTGATTCCTATTGTTATTGGAAGTTCTTTACCCTTTCTCGTAAAAAAAACATTTTATATTGAAGACCATAAATATACTTACGATGGGCAAATTCATGATAACAAGAAAAAGCCCGAAAGAAACGATATTCTCGAAAATGCAATGATGTATTTTAATACTCCTTATTTATGGGGTGGGAGGACACCTTTTGGAATTGATTGCTCAGGATTCACACAAATGGTTTACAAAATCAGTGGAATAAAATTGCTTAGAGATGCTTCACAACAAATTACTCAAGGCGAAACAATAAATTTTATTTCTGAAGCTCAAGCCGGCGACCTTGTATTTTTCGATAATGAAGAAGAAGAAATTATTCATGTGGGAATTTTAATTGGAAACAATGAAATTATTCATGCATCGGGGAAAGTGCGGATTGATAGAATTGACCACGATGGAATTTACAATCAGAATCTAAAAAAATATACCCACAGACTTCGATTAATAAAGAAAATCACTAATAGAATTTGAAAATGATTATATTTGCAACGGACAACAAACCTCAGGTTCAAATATCGTTCTGGAATTAAAAACACAAAGAGTGAAAAAGAAAGTGAAAACGGTCAACGTTATTTAGGCATGGACATATTTTCTTCCCATTCCTTATCACTTATTGCCCTATAATCAAAAAAGGCAATTCCACTTGCTCCACCTTTGAATGATGCATCAACTGCTTTTGAGATTTCATTAGATTTTTTTAATGCCGGTAAATAAAGACCACAAAAGACTTTTTGATTTTCCGATAAAGCTGCAACATCAGTCTGTATAATTTTTTCTATCCAGTCGATATCTTCATTATAAAAATTATTATAAACCATTGGAAAAGCATAATCCAAATTCCATTTGTCCCAGTCTTGACGAATCAATGTCCTTGCAATTTCAGGAGATGGAAAAACTGCAGCACTCCACATCATATTCTTTTCTTTTATGATTTCCCCTAATTCGTTAACTGTTTTATTCAATTCATCATAACGAAATTGTTTCCACTGCTCATCATTTTCAGGGTCTTCGATTTCCATTGGATCAATGCCATATTTTTCTTTATAAAGCTTACGCATATAAGGATGATAACCATAGTCATATTCCGGGAATTCATGGTCTTGCACAATATTGTATTTCGGCTGAATTGCTTCAGGTAAAATAACATCAACATAGCGAACATAGTCCATGTGAATTCCTTTTAAACCTTTTATTTCAGAAAGTTCTGTAATTTTTTTCTTTAGATATTCCTTTACTTCGGGTAAGGCTGGACACATAAATTTGTAATAGCCAACATAGGCTTTTTCTTCCGCAAGAGATTTTCCAAGACGGTTTACACTTAACCATTCTTTCTTCGCATCACCACGATTCATTGTCCAAAACCATGCATGAACTTCGGTAGTGTCCACATTAGTGTGTCTATTGCATGTAAAAAGTTTTCAATAAATTAACAAGTATTTTTCATTTTCATTACTGATTATTTAGCAATCTGGGTTCAAATTTAAAA
>Ga0307990_1000970_pt1 | contig 24532 bp, 20 predicted proteins | sample EllFjometagen129_FD_203168 | JGI IMG/M metagenome (GOLD analysis project Ga0307990, IMG submission 203168) | Marine microbial communities from Ellis Fjord, Antarctic Ocean - #129 | ecosystem: Environmental > Aquatic > Marine > Unclassified | place: Southern Ocean | collected 2014-10-08
TTCATCATCATGACCTTCTTGGTACCAGTCATGGCCCTTCTGGGCATCGGGGTTTTGCATCTCATATCAGGAATTGCGGAGCCGCGTGTCGCGGGAGCAGTGACCGTTGGGTATGTGGAGACCTCGGACGACTTCCAGGGCTACACCCAACAGGGCAGGGTGGCTCTCGTTCAATTGCGTACGCTGGATGATGCAACCAAAGCGCTGCTGGCGGGGGATATCGAGGAGTATTTCGTCATTCCATCGGACTATGTCTCGACGAGAGTTGTCAGGCTGTATACGCTGAAGAAGCAACTGGAGCCACCGCCCGACATTACGACGGCAATACGGAATTTCCTCTTGAGTAATCTATTGGCGGGAAAGGTGCCCGCGGCCACCATAGCCCGGGTAGAAGCGCCTTTGAACCTGGTTAGCACCAGGCTTACCGAAACCGGCGCCATCGCTCCCGAGCAAGGCGGATTCGGGAATCTTATCATTCCGGGTATTTTCGGTTTGTTGCTCATGTTGGCCATCGTCTTTTCCTCCAGTTATCTACTACAGGGGCTCGGCGAGGAGAAAGAAAATCGCCTGATAGAGATATTGTTGTCCTCCGTTTCCGCTCGGCAATTGTTCACTGGAAAAGTGTTGGGGATCGGTGCTGCTGGACTGACGCAAGTGGGTGTCTGGGCAATCTCGACGCCGCTTCTGTTACGCTTGGCCTCATCCGCTTTCGGCGGCTTCATTAGCACAATGCGATTACCGGCTGCATTCCTCGTGTTAGCCGTGGTGTACTTCATACTGGGCTACTTGTTTTTCGCCGTACTATCGGCGGCCGTCGGCGCTGTCAGCGCCAGCTCCCGGGAAGGACAACAACTGATCACGATCTTCACAATGCCCCTCATTTCGCCCCTCTGGTTCATGTCGTTGCTCATGATATTTCCAGACAACCCGATTTGGGCAGTGCTGACCATTATTCCGATCACGGCTCCCGTGTTAGTGATGCTAAGGCTCGGCGTGAGTGACATACCCGCCTGGCAACTGGCCGCCAGCATGGCGATACTGGTACTCTCCATCATTGGGATGTTGCTATTGACCATAAAGATCTTCAGGGCCCACTTACTGATGTATGGAAAAAGGCCGAGACTTCGGGAGATCATTCGAAACCTCAAGAGGGGATAAGGTGCGGCGCCCGGCCGTATGAACGAATCCGGACATCTGCTGCCTCTAATTCGAGTCTCTTCCTTGCCACTGATGGCCACGCTACAATCCTTGGGCCATCAACAGCGCAAAGGAGAACGCAATTATGCTAATCGATCAGATCAAGGAGTTCCTCGCGGGAATCCCGGCGACAGTAAAGGAGAAGAGGGGAGTCTATTCGGTTAAGTTCATCGTCGCTGAGAGGAGAGTCTTTCTCTCGAAGAAGAAGCTCACCTATAGTGCAAGATTCCGCGTGGATGAGGACAAGAAGGAGCTGCGTTTCACCGAGCTGCTGAAGGAATCCGGTTCCGGCATGTCCACGGGAGACAGCGAGATTGGCCCGGGATTCGGGTTCAAGAAGGAGAGCTACAAAACCAGTGCAGGACCCCGTAGCGGATCGATTGAAGAGCAATCGACGTTGTTCGGTAAGCAATACAGCTACACGTTCGACTTCTCACAGGTAAGAGCATCCATAGAGAATCTAGCGATCGACGCTGGCTACGCGTTCAAGTACCAAGTAACCTCAAGAGGGCTTTGAGCTAGGGCTCTGTCCTGCAGTGGAAGGGCCAAGTTCTCTGGACGTAATTAGCGGGATCGTTTGCCAGTGGTTCCCACTGCGCAAACGAGCTATCAGGGCTTGCAGGTTTCCCAGTGGACTCGTCTCTCGTGGTATTGCGTCCGTGGAGGCTGCCCTTCAGCGGGAATGCCGATTGGAATGAGAGCAAATCCGAACACGACATTTGGAAGACCGGCTACGGAGTAAACCGATGCCTCGCGATCGTCGATCATCCCGCACCACGTGCTTCCGAGGCCCAGGTTGGCCGCGGGCATGTCTTGATAGAACCATTTGTATCCTTCCTTCTTGCCGAATGGGATGATCACCGCGTCGGCGTCGAATCTTGCGTAGGGGTGCGCGCGGCAGATAGCGGCGATCTTTGCCTTATCGGTGATGATGAGAAACTGCCATGGCAGGGCATTGTTTGCTGACGGCGCTGGCATCGGGGCTTTAAGGATCGTGATAAGCACCTCGCGAGGAACGGGCTCGCCCGTAAACCTGCGAATGGACCTGCGCCTTGTGATGAAGCCCGGTGCTTCTTACCTCATGCGATTCCTCTCTTCTATTGGTGACGCATACAATCTGCAGCAAGATGCATTCCAGCACCACCGTCTCGCTGGCCATGAGTAACAACCGCATATCTGGAAGCAACGATCATGGCTCACACACTGCGGAGCCACCGCGATCTGTCAGCATCATGGCCGGGCTGATTCCGATCAAATCGTTTCTTCAGTTCTCTTCTTGACAGTAGAGGAATGGAGTAATAAAGTGGGTGATGTTGGGAGAAAGATTGCCTGGGAGGAGGGGGATTTTGGGTAGAATAATTAGTTGGGCAGGAGGCAAGGAACACGAACCCCAAAAGGAGGTCGAGAGAGCCATACTTGAAGACACGTGGCAGCAACGCCTATCGCTGCAGTGTGTTGCGGTTCGGTGGTGGCACGTCAAGGCTAGCCAGAGCGGATGGCCGGCGACAGACTTGTCGCAATGCGTGGTGACATGTAGCATATGGTGAGGCAGGGACCAACAAGAGCGTGAGTGCTGAGATATTGCCGTTAGGCGCTGCAGAGCCTCGCTCTTCACATTGGGCCTTGTTGTTAAGGCGTTGAGCATCAATGAAGGGCTGGTTTGCCAAGTCCTTATGAGAAGGAGGATAAGCAATGACTATTGAAGGTAAAGTTGCGTTGGTCACGGGTGCCGGTCAGGGGATTGGCCGGGGCATTGCCCTAAGGTTGGCAAAGGATGGTGCGGACATTGCTATTGTCGATCTCAAGAAAGAGAAAATGGCTGCGGTCGCCAAAGAGGTACAAGCCTTAGGCCGTAAGGCCACGATTTTCGTTGCGGATGTGACGAGTCGCGACCAAGTTTATGCCGCAGTTGACCATGCCGAAAAGGAACTGGGCGGGTTCGACATCATGGTCAACAATGCCGGGATCGCTCAGGTCCAGCCGTTGGCCGAAGTCACGCCGCAGGAAGTGGAAACTATTCTCAAAGTGAACATCGAGGGTGTGCTCTGGGGAATCCAGGCTGCGGCCAAGAAATTCAAGGCCCGCGGACACAAGGGTAAAATTATTAATGCGTCGTCGGTTGCCGGTCATAACGGTTTTGCCATGCTCGGAGTGTATTCCGCCACTAAGTTCGCAATTCGTGGCCTAACTCAGGCTGCAGCGCTCGAATATGCCAGCGACGGCATTACCGTCAATGCCTACTGCCCGGGAATTGTCGGAACTGATATGTGGGTTGAAATCGACGAACGCTTTGCGAAACTGACCGGGGCGCCGAAAGGGGCGACCTATGATAAGTATGTTGCAGGGATCGCACTGGGCCGGGCTGAGACACCGGACGATGTGGCCGCTTTCGTCTCGTATCTAGCCGGGCCGGATTCGGACTACATGACCGGACAGGCACCAATCATCGATGGTGGGATCGTTTACCGCTGATGCAGCCCCGCTGTTAACTCTGTTATTCAGGAGTCAGGATTGTTACGGCAAGTGGACACATATGTGACGATTGGAACTCGGTCGTTGTGCGGCACACAGCGACCGAGAAACCAAAGGAATCCTCGGACACCCAGCTTGCGACCAGTGAACACGGTGCTGCGCTCGTAAGATGGCGGAGACCGAGAGGCAAGAATTACCACGAGAAGTAACCGAACTGCGCAACCAAGAAATGCAGCGGACCTGCTGGCGCACGCCGCTGATTTCCATCGTTAGGTTGACTATGCAGAAAGCGCTGAGGTGCTGAGAATTCTACTACACCCATTCAGCCATAGCCCGTGTGTCCATTATTTGGTGCATCTCCTCCAGACGTTAGCTGTCAGATCCACCCATGCAGAAACTACCGGCGAACGAACTCACTCGGCGCGTTGAGGATCGTGACATACGCCTCACGAGGAACTGGCTCGCCCGTAAACCTGCGAATGGACCTGCGCCTTGTGATGAATCCCAGTGCTTCTTACCTCATGCGATTTCTCTCTCTCATTGGTGACGCACACAATCTACAGCAAGATGGGTTCCAGTGCCACCGCCTCGCCGGCCATGAGTAACAACCGCATATCTGGAAGGGACGATCATGGCTCGCACACGGCGGAACCACCGCGATCTGTCAGCATCATGGCCGGGCTGGAATTCACGCGTTTCCGCCCAGACTGCTACAGGATTCCCACCACTAACTGTCTCCGCTGAAGAAAGTGGGTGTCAACTTCCCGCACCGACTCAGGATATTTGTCAACTTTGGCGATATTTCAATTCCCGATTATTAGCAATCGCCATAACTCGCCAGCTACGTTGTTATGTTAATCGCCGGTCTGGTTCCGATCGCATGGTTTCTTCAGTTCTCTTCTTGACAGTAGAGGAATGGAGTCATAGAATGGGTGATGTTGGGAGAAAGATTGCCTGGGAAGAGGGAGATTTTGGGTAGAATAGCAAGTTGGGTACTAAGGAGGAGAATCATGGAACTCGTTTTTCAATCATCACCAAGTATAGTCCTCGCAACGAATACCTTTATAAACGTTCCCATTATTCTGAAGTACGAAGACACTCCGCTCATAGAGATCATTAAACAACAGGGTATTGGCTTCACGACACAAATACCAATTTACCACTCAGACGGAACATATCTGGCGAAGGTTACGGGTAATCGGGTTTATCCTACCGAGGCAGGGAAGAAAGCGAAAATCGAGATAAGAGACACGCCGGGCAAATTCATCTGTAGCCTTGAAAATAGAGTGATGTTTGAACTATCCCACGGTGTTGGAGATGCGTTCAAAGCAAACGCAGAATTATATGCACCTGATGGGTACTTTGTTAAATGTTCTGACGCTCCTAAACCAGAGCTATTCGACTTAACGGGTAACGCGATCAAGGTTGGTGGAGTTACGATAAGCGGAAGCGTCTTCCAAAATCGGTCCATAGGTATTTGGTTCCGCAAGGATGGTTCCTGTGCGATAGGCGTGGGATAGACTATTTTGCTAGAGAATCGGATACGGGTTAGAGTCCTTAAAGGAAAACAATGTTAAGAACCGTGCCTAACAAGGCGCTCCACCTGACCGCTATTCCGCTGGTACTCCATAGCGGCAGGTGAGCTTAGTCGTTAGGCTGACTATGTAGAAAGCGCTGAGGTGCTGGGAATTCTACTACCTCCATTTAGCCATAGCCCATATGTCCATTACTCGGTGCATCTCCGCTAGACATTAGCTGTCAGCTCCACCCATGCAGAGACTATTACTGCTACCGAAGCTTGTGTATTCCTGGCAGCCCATCTATCGTAGTAGATCCTTGACCACTACTTCTACCTGCTTGCAGAGCCATGCTGAATTGGGGCTTGCATGTTGTGGAAGAGGAATACCAGCGTGTGGCTTGTGCGATCGCGCTCAAGCGGGGTAATCTATTGCTCGACAGGAGGGAGGGCATTGAACAAGACTCTTATCGTTGCGTTGGCTGCTGCATTGGCGCTGTTGCTGGTGAGTCAACTCCTGCCTCCGCAGCATCAGGTAGCAACTTGCCCATGCACAGGAGAGATCACCAAGATTCACGACATTCAGGGCAGCGGTGAGAAGAGCCCACTCGCCGGCAAGACGGTCACTGTTGAAGCTGTGGTGACAGGTGATTTCGACGAGACGGGCGGATTGGGTGGATTTTTTCTGCAGGAAGAGGATCGCGATGCAGATTCCGATCCAGATACGTCTGAGGGTATCTTCGTTTATGCTACCACTTCTACCACAAACGTTGAGATGGGCAATCTTGTCTGCCTTACTGGGACAGTCACCGAGTACAAAGGGTTAACAGAGATCAAGAACGTCACGGAGATCGAGGTGTGCGGATCAACCGATCTGCCAAGCTCAGTCTCCATCACCCTGCCGGTCCGCTCTGATGTCGCGCTGAAGCAAGCGGAGGGGATGCGCGTTGTTCTTCCGCAGAAGCTGACTGTTACCGACACATACGGCCTCGGCTGCTACGGCGAGATCACGCTCTCCAACGGTCGCCTGTTCAATCCGACCGAAGTTGCTGCTCCGGGTGAACCGGCACAGGCAGTGATGGCGCGAAATGCCCTCAATCGCATCGTGCTCGATGACGGGAGCGCAGCGCAGAATCCCGACCCGATCATCTATCCCACAGGAGGGTTAACAGCGAGCAGGCCGCTGCGGGATGGCGATACCGTAATCGGAGTGCAGGGCGTTCTTACGTATTCCTATGGCGAGTACCTCGTCGAACCGACCGCGATGCCGACCTTCATTTCCACCAATCTTCGTGAACCGACCGCGCTAGCGGTGGAGGCAAACTTGCGTGTGGCGAGCTTCAACCTAGAGAACTACTTCAATGGCGATGGCTGCGGAGAGGGCTTCCCGACAGCGCGTGGTGCGGCGACGCTCACCGACTTCGAGCGTCAGCGCGATAAGCTGGTGAAGGCGCTCGTCGGGCTGAAGGCAGACATCATTGGCCTGATGGAAATCGAGAACGACGGCTTCGGGCCGCAGAGCGCGCTCTACGACATCGTGCGTGGGATGAACGCGGCCGCGCCAATCGGCACGTCGTACGCCTTCGTCGCTCCCAGCGTCGATCAGCTCGGAACGGATGAGATCACAGTGGCGCTCGTCTACTGCACGCAGACAGTGAAGCCGGTGGGAAATCCAGCGACTATGTTGATGAGCGATCTGCCGGAGATGAGTCGACCACCGCTGGCACAGACGTTCGTCGAGCGAGCTACTGGCGCGGAGCTGACCGTTGTTGCTAATCACTTTAAGTCGAAGAGCACATCCTCCGCGCACGGGCCGGACCGCGATCAGGGAGACGGTCAGGGTTGCTGGAACCGCAATCGTACTCAGGCGGCAAGCGCACTCCTTACGTGGCTTGCGACCGATCCCACCGGGGCCGATGACCCGGACGTATTGATCATTGGCGATCTCAACTCCTACACGCACGAGGACCCAATCACGACCCTCACCGACGGCGGATACACCGATCTTATGTCTCACTTTTCTAAAGGGCCAGAGTACACCTACGTGTATATGGGTGAGGCCGGGGCGCTTGATCATGCGCTCGGATCTGCAACGCTCGTGAGTCAGGTAAAGGGTGTCGTGGTGTGGCACATCGACGCTGACGAAGCGCCCGTCCTGGGCTACAGCAGTTCATACAAATCCAAGGAGCAGGTGGAGTGGCTCTATCGCAACGATCCGTATCGTGCCTCCGACCACGATCCGCTGATAATCGGCATCGATCTGAAGTAGGCTGAAATTGGCCTTGTTAGCTTATTGCGGTAAACTCACGTGTATAATCGGTAGCTGCGCAGTGCAAAACTGTGGATGCGAGATTACGAATGCGGGTCACGTGACTGAGGGGGGTATATTGAATAGGGTAGTGTTGATCACCGGGGCGTCGTCTGGAATCGGTAAGGCCTGCGCGAAGCGGCTTGCCGCCGAAGGCGACCGTGTCTACGGTACGAGCCGTCATCCAAATGGAGAAACGGGCGTGCCGAACACGCAGATGATTGCGATGGACGTGAACAGCGATGAGTCGGTGAACGCGGCGATAGAGCAGATCATCAGTGCGGAGGGGAGGATCAATATTGTCGTCAACAATGCCGGGGTCGGGATCGCCGGCGCGATCGAGGATACGTCGATCGAAGAGGCAAGAGCGCTCTTTGAGACGAACTTCTTCGGGATGCTGCGTGTCTGTCGCGCGGTGCTTCCCGTGATGCGCAAATCCCAGCGAGGAACGATCGTTAACACCTCCTCGCTCGGCGGGCGGATCGGACTTCCCTATCAGGGCCTGTACAGCGCGACAAAGTTCGCCGTCGAGGGGATGAGCGAAGCCCTGCGCATGGAGGTGCACCAGTTCGGGATTCGGGTGATAATGATCGAGCCGGGCGACTTTCGTACCGGGTTTACCAAGAATCGACGGTACGTGTCGGCTGCACAGCAGGATTCCGTGTATGGTGGGAGCTTCGAGCGTACGATAAAGGTAGCTGAGAAGGACGAACAGAGCGGATCTTCTCCGGAACAGATCGCGCGCCTACTCGTGCGAATCCTCCGTAGTCGCAGTCCCAAGGTACGCTATTCGGTAGGCGGCATCTCGCAGCGTGGCGCGGCTATTCTCAAACAGATCTTGCCCAGCCGAGTCTTTGAGTGGGCACTGATGAAGTACTACAGAGTGACTTGAGTGTAATCTGACATTACGCACGCAAGAGATAAGACTTAGAGAGGAGAGGAAGATAGTGGATCTATTTGAGAAGTGTCGTGGGTTCTACTCGGACCCAGCGGTAGCGCATGAGATGGGATTTCCGGCGAGCCCTCATGAAGCACAGGCAATGGGCCTTTACCCGTTCTTCATTCCGCTTGAGCAGAGCGAAGGGACGGAGGCGACCGTCGACGGCAAGCGCCTGATCATGATTGGCTCCAACAACTACTTGGGGTTGACGGCACACCCGCATGTGCGCCAGGCGGCGATTGATGCGTTGCAGCGCTTCGGTCCAAGCTGTACCGGTTCACGTTTTCTCAACGGAACGCTTGCTCTTCACGAAGAGCTTGAGCAGCGACTGGCGAGCTTTGTCGGGATGGAAGACGCACTTGTATTCAGCACCGGCTACCAGACGAACCTTGGCACGCTCTCCGCGTTGGTCGGGAGGGGGGATGTGATCATCGGCGATCGTGAGAACCACGCCAGCCTAGTAGATGGATCGCGTTTGGCTCTCGGTAAGCTTCTGCGCTTCCGCCACAACGACATGGAAGATCTGGAGCGTGTTCTAGTCAGTGCTCCCGAGAAGGCGGGGAAGCTTGTCGTCGTTGACGGTGTGTTCAGCATGAGCGGGGAGATCGCCCCTCTGCCGGACATCGCCTCACTCTGCCACAAGCACGGAGCGCGGCTGATGGTCGATGATGCGCACGGGATGGGCGTAACCGGACAGGGACATGGGACCTCGGCGCAGTTCGGCCTCACCGATCAAGTCGATTTGATCATGGGTACGTTCAGCAAGTCGTTTGCCTCGATCGGAGGCTTCATCGCTGGTGCGGCCTCGACGATCCACTGGATCAAGCACATTGCGCGCCCACTCATATTCAGCGCCAGCCTTCCCGCCCCGAATGCCGCTGCTGCACTTGCGTCCCTCGACGTGATCGAGGAAGAGCCGGAGCGAGCGGAGCGCGTCAATGCCATTGGCAAGCGAATGCGTGGCGGCTACCGTGAATTGGGATTCGAGGTGGGCAACGGTGAGACGCCGATCATCCCAATTATGATCGGGGATCAGATGAAGACGCTGCGCATCTGGAAGGCCCTATTTGAGGCGGGAGTGTACACCAATGTTGCCATTCCGCCTGCGGTACCGCCCGGAGAATCGATCTTGCGGACAAGCTACATGGCAACCCACACCGACAAACAGATGGATGAGGTGCTAGATGTCTTCGCTCGAGTTCGAGAGGACGAAGGGGCCACTGTCTGACCGAGCGTGTTGGGTCCGCTGGCCGGAACGAAGTGATCCCCATTGCTTGCTGTTGTGGACAGCGAAACCTGCGTCTGAGGTATAATAGTCACAGACGGGTGCGCCTTTGTAACGTGAAGCCGGGGGCTGCCTGAGGAGAAGTGGGTCGCTAGTCCATAAACACTGTCTTTGCTATAATTATCGCTGAGTAACAATACAAAAGGAAGGTGATGATGATGAAGTGGGGAACGCTTATTCTGGGGATGCTGCTTGTCGGAGTGGTGGCGCTTGGGGCTCCGCTGTCTCTCTGTAACTACCACTCGCCACAGACGAGTCTGACCGATCTCAAGCTCTCCATGAGCTACCGGTACTTCGACAATCCGGCTGTGGCCGGGGTAGAAGTTAACTCCGGGAAGATTGGCCTCGACTACTCGCAGCTCTTCGATTCTCCTGACTACGGGTTCACGCTGTCAGGAAACGGTTCTATCGACCTGGATGACTTTGCGATCGCCGGTGGCCTCGGGCAAGGAAGCGGAACGTTCCGCTATTACCTGAGTGAAGATATGCCGATCTTTGGCTTCGGCGGCGCAGATGCATTCTACGCCCTAGGTCAGACGAAGCCTGGGCTGAGTGTGAGCGTTGGGGTCGGGTACGGCAGATTCAGCGATGTTACGCCGCTCGCCAAGGCGGTCAACATCCAGAAGGATCTGCTAGCGCTGGGTGCGATTAGTGACTCTCTTTCGGATGACGTTCTGATGGCAGTTGCCGAAGAGATTGGGAAGAAGGTGGAGTATGCGACGATCAAGGATCTCGTTGCTGCGATCGAACCGATCATCGAGCAGGCGACCGGGGTCACCCTGGACGCGCGTGCCCTCCTGACGGTCGAGGATGACATCCTCGCGACTGGCGACCAAGCAAGCTGCGGTTGGGCACTGCAGGCAGGATTGGGCTACGAGTTGATCGATCCGTATGGCGGTGCTCAGGATGTGCTCGTCACGATCTCGGGAGATGCATCGCTTGCACCCGCGCCCGGATCTCAGTTGACACTGCATGGAACCTTCTACGGTCCGTTTGACATAGCGGCTGAAAATACGCTTAACGTGGCCGCAGCATACGACTATGCGCTGAAAGAGGACGTCAACCTCATCATTAACTATCAGCTTCAGCGCGTACAGCCGCTGGGTGGAAGCGTCTCTGATAGCCAGTCAGTGACGGCCTCTGTTGCTTTCAACATCGGTGGAGCGAATGTCGCCCTCCAGGTCGGGTTTACCAAGGGGATCGGAGCCACCGATTGGTCGAAGGATCTCACGATTTCTGCGGGGATGGACCTTCTGTAGAGGAGTAAATCAAGTTGTTTTTCGGTTCGGGGAAGCTGCGGCTTCCCCGTTCTCTTTGGTCCTAGTGCGCGCGATTTGGACTGCTCCCCACCGTGTTGTATCCTTGAAATAAGATAAGGCGATGAGGGGGTAGATGTGAAGCTGTTGATGATTTACGCGGATCGTTTTGCTTACAAGACGACGCTGAAAACGCTCGACTCAGAACAGGACCGGGACGAGGAGAAGTCGATTGAGAACGCGCTCATCGGGTTCATCCATGTGGAACCGCAGGATGAGGAGCGGGGGAGCAGCGTTGAGACCCACATGATCAAACACCTCAAGTGGGCAGCGCGCAAGAACGAGACACAACGGATCGTTCTCCATTCGTTCGCGCACTTGGCTGAAGAGAAGGGCTCACCAGAGTTCACCAAGAAGTTACTTGATGGTGCGCAGGAGCGGCTAATCAAATCCGGCTACGAAGCAACGCAGACGCCATTTGGATTCTTCCTCGATCTGCACGTGGACGCACCTGGCCACCCGCTAGCGCGGATCTTCAAGTCTATATAGAGGATGCCCTACCGTTCTTGAGTGCGTAATTGCTCTTGATACGCGCATGCTCCAGCCATGGTTAAGAAAATTCACCACGAAGGACACGAAGAGCACGAAGGAAGAAAAGGAGCGCAAGCTTCTGCCTCACGCAGAGACGCGAAGAATACAAGAGGAGAGAAGCAGCAACAAGACGCAATGGTCGAACGCGATTCTTGGCGATAGCTTCCCCCACATGACACCCAACCGAGAGTACAGGAAGCGGTTTTCGACTTAGAACTATTCATCGCGCTACGCTCAGTCGTACGCCTTCCTGATCTCCTCGTTGGCCAATAGATCGCCAAGCTCCTTCATTTTGCCCCATGATTCTAGATTCTTGTGCACGAGGTAGTACTTCTGGGGAATCGGGTGTGTGCCCACAATCACGGGAATATGGTAGTGCTCCTCGATGAATGCTTTGAAGTGTTCGATGTACGGGCAGGGCGGGTAGCCAACAACGAACCCCGTTGCTAGGTGTATCGCCTGCGCTCCGTTCTTGAGCATCTCCTCCGGTACGTACTCGATGTTGCCACCCGGGCAGCCTCCGCAGGTGGAGTAGCCCACAAGTTCAAGCGGCTCGGAGCCCGCGTAGCGAGCGAAGGCTCCGCTTCGTTCCTTCATCGCACGCAAGCACTTCCCACCACCGCATGTGCTGTAACGGTCGCAGATGATGATCCCTATTTTCATGTTGGCCTCCTGCCTATGAAGTATGTCGTGTCAATTTCCTATGCAAGTCCATTAGCGGCGCGAGTGTAGATCCTTATCCCAGGCAAGTCAACCGGCTCCGAGACAGCGAAGCTTGGGGCAGCAGGAGAAGACGAAGACTGAGGTGTGGCGGGAGGGGACATGCTGGGCTGGGAATGGTGTTGCAGCAAGAGTGATTGATCAGGGTTGGGCCCGCCAACAGACTCTCTCCTATTCGAGGATTTGTGTGGCGCTTGCAATCTTGAATGTGTCTGTTTATGCTGGAGACGTTATGAGCGTGATCCTGGCAGTGAGAGACAACGAGGATGTCGTGCTTGCGAGTGACGGGCGAGTACTTGATGATGATCTGGGCGTGATGTCGGAGGACTCGCTGAAGACGCTGGCGCTCAACGGTGAGGTGTGCCTTGGCCTTGCCGGTCCGACGGACACGATGCGGCAGGTACTAGCTTCTTTAGGCGTGAAGTGCCGCGGCACGCATCCGATCGACCTTCTCGGCGCGTGCCAGGAGGTCTCATGCCCTGTTGAGGTTGATTACCTCGATGCGTGCGATGAGGTGGCGAGCGTATTGCGGTGGATGACGCGCCGTGTTCCCCCCAAGCACCGCCTTGGCCGCATTCCGGCCGTAATTCTGGCGGGAAGGGTAGGGAAACATCCTGCCTTGAGCGAATGGAGCTACCCGGATTGGAGGATGGAGGGATTTGCGAGTGACGGCTATTCTGAGGCTGTCGTTGGCAGCCTCCCTGACGCAGGCTCGGGAGCGTGGGAGAGTCTTCACCGGATGGTCCGTGGAGAACAAACTACCAGGGATGCCGAGGAGAGGTTGGCGGGCGCGGTGCGATTCTGTGCCAACTACTTTGGAGCGAATGGCCCGATCAACAAGAACGTTTTCCTTCGCCGCTTGTCACATGGCTTTCACCTCGATCGTGGATGAAGATCTATTGTCGCTCCTTGACGGACGTATTAATTCAGGCTAAGATTATTGGCAGTCACAAATATGCAGTGCTAACGGCTAGGTCGTGCCGTGGTGCGTAGGAGGTTGAAGGTGCCGCTCTATCGTTACGAGTGTGAATCTTGTAGTAATCAGTTCACTGTCTTAGTTCGCCAGCAGGCGCAAGCCGATGTTCCGGTGTGCCCCGAGTGTGGGAGCAAGGAGACACGGCGGATGGTGCCACGCGTGGCGGTTCAGTTCAAGGGGAGTGGATATTACAAAACTGACTACGCTCGCAAGGGTAAGGGAAATTCTGCGGAAAAGCGAAGCGAGGGCAAGGAGCCCAATGGCTCTACGGAAACGAAGCCATCGACTGACTCCAAGCCAGAGAAGGGTACCAATGACTCGCTCAGCAGAGACTCACAGAGCAGAAGTGCGCATGGCTCAAAGCCTTCGCATAACTCAGCTAGCTCCCCAACGTCCAAGAAGACTTCATCCGCCGACTAATCTCACTGGGCACAGATCCCTGCGCACATTAATTCACTGAAGATGAGCGAGCTTGTTGTTCGTACTGGCCGCATTAGTGCTTGATGGATAGACTCCTTAACTTCCAAGTGTCTCTGTCCGCCAGGCAAACAGGTCTTCTACGCCAAGAGTACGTGGCTGTAGCGTCGTACCTTGTGTGCGGCGCTGTATTCGATGAAACAAGACTCTAGGCGAGATTGCCGCGAGAAAACGAACTCTGGTTAGGCCTGTGGCTTCCGCTTTTCGTTTACCCTCAGATTGAGTCATTCATGAAGCAACAATGCGTGCAGCATGTGCTTGCTGGCTCATGGGCGCTTGCAGCTGGTATAATTCCACGATGCTGCCTGTCGGACGATTAAACAGATGAACCGGAAGCGGCGGGCATCGCATTGTTCGAAGCGAGGGACAAAGGAGTTTGAGATGAGCATGAAACTGGTCTTACTGCGGCATGGAGAAAGCGAATGGAACTTGGCGAATCGGTTCACCGGCTGGACGGATGTTGATCTCTCCCCACGTGGGTTAAGCGAGGCCAAGCGTGCTGGCGAGATCCTCCGCGATGATGGATACACGTTCGATGTGGCGTATACATCAGTCCTCAAACGAGCAATTCGCACATTGTGGATCGCGCTGGACGAGCTAGACCAGATGTGGATTCCTGTCTACCGATCTTGGCGCTTGAACGAGCGGCACTACGGAGCATTGCAGGGACTGCACAAGAAGGAGACGGCCGAGAAGTACGGGCAGGAGCAGGTTCACCAGTGGCGGCGCAGTTACGACGTTCGGCCACCGGCGCTGGAGCCGGACGACGAGCGATATCCGCGGTTTGATCCGCGCTACGCGCACCTCAAGCCTGAGGAGATTCCTGCCGCCGAATGCTTGAAAGATACGCTGGAACGGGTGCTCCCGTACTGGCACGAAGTGATCGTTCCTGCTCTTAAGCGTGGGGAACGCGTACTGATCGTGGCGCACGGTAACAGTCTGCGTGCACTGGTAAAGTACCTGGATGACGTCTCCGAGGATGAGATTACGGGTTTGAATATTCCCACCGGCTTTCCGCTTGTATATGAACTTGACGATGACCTTCGTGCATTGAAGCACTACTACCTGGGCAATGCCGAGGAGATCGAGAGTGCGACAAACTCTGTTGCAAACCAGGCTTCAACGAAGAAATAGCCTCCGAGAGCTGCTCTATCGTGCTCTGTTTGGTTGTGCCACAGAAAAGGAGACGAGATGTCCGTGAGCGATGAGACGACGCGTGGGCGACCACGTGTGCACTTGACGAGTCTGGGCTGCGCTAAGAATCTAGTGGATTCCGAGCGAATTCTCGCCCGGTTTGCCGCCTCTGGGGCAATCGTTGGCGCGCCGCCGGAAGAGGCGGAGATTATCATCGTCAACACCTGCGGTTTTATTGAGCCAGCCAAGCGTGAGTCGATAGACACAATCCTCGACTACGCCCGCTACAAGAAAGAGGGGCAGTGTAAGCGCTTGATTGTGATGGGATGCCTGGCGCAGCGCTACGAAGAGGAATTGCGCACTGGTCTTCCCGAGGTGGATGGAGTGTTCGGCTTAAATCGGGATGAGGAGATACTCACCGCCTGTGGCTTTACGTCGACCTGCGACAGCGGTCGTTTCCTCCTCACCCCAACACACACCGCTTACCTGCGCATCTCGGATGGCTGCGACAACAGGTGCACCTACTGCACCATCCCCCTCATTCGAGGGGCGTATCACGGCCGGCCGGCAGAGGAGATCATTACCGAGGCCAATGAGCTGGTGGAGCGAGGCGTGCGTGAGATCAACGTCATCGCACAGGACACCACCGTTTATGGCACAGACGATCCGGGAGGTGTGCGCATCCACGATCTGCTGGCGCAGCTTGCTCAGATTCCCGACTTGCGCTGGCTGCGCCTTCTCTACACCCATCCCGCGCACTTCCCGCCGGAAATGATCGATGCCTACGCCGAGATACCGAAGCTGTGTTCGTACGTCGATCTGCCACTGCAGCACCTAAACGATGACATCCTCCACCGCATGGGACGCGGGGCAACGAGAGATGAATCGCTGAAGCTGATCGAGAGGCTGCGTGCGCGCGTTCCCGGTATCGCCATTCGCACAACGTTCATCGCCGGCTTCCCAGGAGAAACTGATGCCCAATTTCGCGAGCTTCTTCAGTACGTCAAGGAACTGCACTTCGACCACGTCGGCGTCTTCCCTTATTCACAGGAGGAGGACACACCGGCGGCGCTGATGCCGGACCAGATCCCTGAAGAGGTCAAGGAAGAGCGCGTGCGCGAGCTGATGCTTGCTCAGCAAGGAATCGTCTTCGAGCGCAATGCTTCCCTGCGTGGATCGAGGATGGAAGTGATGATCGACGCGCTAGGCGATGAGGATGGAACATGGCTTGCCCGCTCGCGCACCCAAGCGCCGGATGTTGACAGCATCACCTATGTTGAAGGGAGCGATCTTGAGGTCGGACAGTTCGTCAATGTGGAGGTCACAGGAGCGGACGGGTACGATCTAATCGCTTCCCCATTGAAAGGGAGGTAATGATGGAGTACGTCCTTGAGATCGATGACAACCTGCGCCCAAGCCCTGTCCTCCCTGCGCTCATCTGGGCGGAGGGGATCAAATCACCGCTAGCTACCGAGAGTTCCCCGGGATTCCTCGCCGAAGCCATTCTTGCGGCACAGAAAACCGGAGAAGAGTATGTCCCTTCCGAGGTGCGAAAGCGTGTGCGCAAGATGCTGCGCTATGGTAAGTATCACGCGAGCGGGCGAGGGAAGCCGGCGAGCGAGTTCCTTCTGCGAGCTGCACTCAACGATCACTTCCCGTTGGTCAATGGCCCAGTCGATGTGAACAACGCGATCAGCCTTGCCTCCGGGCTGCCCGGTTCGATCTTCGATGCTGATATCGCAGGCATACACCTGCTGATCAGACGAGGAGTTCCCGGCGAGGCATACGTGTTCAACCACTCCGGGCAGACGATTGACCTGCTAGACCTACTTCTCGTCTGTCGGAGGACTGATGCGGGATGGGAGCCGTGCGGGAATCCGGTAAAGGACGCGATGACGACGAAGATTCATGAGCAGACAACAAACACTATTGCCGTACTGTACGCCCCAGCTAATGAGGCACGAGGTAATCTTGCCCGCTGGGCGGAGAGCTACGCGGAACTTCTTTCCTCCCACTGCAAAGCGCAAACGGCGGGCTACCGCATCATCGAACCCTAACCGAAGGGACTCCTACCCCGTTGGCTTAGTCCTGGCTTGCAGTGTGGGTTGTGTGTCGATATCTACGCGCGACGAGAATCGCAATAGCCAAGAATCCGAGGCCAATGACAACCAGGATCGACGCTACCGGCGCACTGGGTTGCACGATCATGAACCCGATCACCAGTCCGACGAGCGCCGATCCGATACCCAACGTGCATGAGTAGATACCAAACATCACTGTCTTCATCGTAAGGTCTGCTCCATCCCTGTTCTCATGTGGTCACTTGGTAGATCAGAATAGGATGGTGATTTCAGACGAATCCTTTGCGTCCTTGAACCAGGCATTCCACCGTTCTCCCTGGGCAGTCTTGAGAAGGTTGTCGTGGATACTTGCCGAGACTTCGGAGAGGGGCTTAACTGTACCGTCATCATTAGTGTAATCGGCTTCATGCGCATCGTAGTATTCCTGCACTTCATCATCGCCTACCGTGACATCGGCAGTGACGGACTCTTGCAGTGCCTGCACCATTAGCTGTTCGCGGATGCTCTGCGCTAAGCGTGTTTTGTAATCATCGAGAGATGATCCCTGCTGCACGAGAGCTGCTTCTACCTGATCGATCGTCATTTGATTCTCTTGCATGATCTGGTCAAGGCGTGACTGCACCTGATCGGCGATTTGCGCCTCATCGGCCTTCATATCTAGGGCCACTGCCTGCTGGACCATAATGCGACTGTCGACTATCTGGTCCAGTACGTCCCGTTGGTAGCGGTCAAGAAACGCCGTTCCCTCCGGAGTTGAAAGGAGGCTCTGTCCAAACGCCTGTGGGAGCTGGGAGAACAGAATTTGGAAGATCTGCGAGATGGAAGTGGCAGCCTCCAAAGTGGCCGTGGTGATTTGCTCGCCATTTACGACGGCGGCGATGGTGGGAGACTGCCCCTGTGTGTCTGGGGGAGTCGATGTGTCTTGGGAAAACGCGAGTAGCGAAGCAAGCAAGATCCCGATCAGCAATAGTAGTGATACTCTTTTCACGTGAAGCCTCCATTTTAGTTCCGAATTGGAAGAATCGTGCGTCATTTCTCGGATCTTTTCAAGTTAGAATAGGGATCTGGCCTCACATAGTTATTGATCCACCTGTGCATCGAGGCTACCATGTACACTAGGATGCATACGCTAAAGGTGGGAGAAAAGGCGGGATTTCGCATTTCGCCGCATATGAAGCCGCAGGGTGATCAACCGCAGGCGATCGACGAGCTGACTGAAGGAATCCTCGCAGGGGAGAAGTTCCAGACGCTGTTCGGCGCGACCGGCACGGGGAAGACGTTCACTATCGCTAATGTGATCCAGAACTTGCAGCGCCCTACGCTGGTGATGGCTCACAATAAGACGCTTGTGGCACAGTTGTGCAACGAGTTCCGCGAGCTCTTTCCTGAGAATGCAGTGCATTACTTCGTCTCCTATTACGACTACTACCAGCCCGAGGCGTACCTTCCGCAGACTGATACGTACATCGAGAAGGACTCGTCGATCAATGATGAGATCGATCGCATGCGCCACGCGGCGACCTCGGCGCTCTTCGAGCGACGGGACGTGATCATCGTTGCGTCGGTGTCTTGCATCTATGGGCTCGGGTCGCCGGTGAACTACCGCGATATGTCGATCAACGTTGCTCGGGGAAGCTCGCATGATCGCGACGATGTGATGCGCAAGCTGGTGGGCTTGCAGTACACGCGAAACGAGATTGGCTTTGAGCGGGGGACATTCCGCGCACGCGGGGACACGCTGGAGATCATTCCCGCCTACCAAGAGGATATCGTGCGCCTTGAGTTCTTCGGGGATGAGATTGAACGGATCGCCATCCTCGAACCGGTCACCGGTCATCCACTGCGCGAGGAGGACGAGATCACGATCTATCCGGCATCGCACTTCATCACCCCCCGTGAGCGTATGCAGCAAGCGACGGAGGAGATAGATGAGGAGCTCGAAGAGCGGTTGGAGAAGCTTAAGACGGAGGAGAAGCTGCTGGAGGCGCAGCGCCTGGGTCAGCGGACGCGCTACGATCTGGAGATGATGCAGGAGATGGGCTATTGCTCCGGCATCGAGAACTACTCGCGCCACCTCGACGGTCGTCTCCCAGGCCAGCCACCATCGGTGCTAATCGACTACTTCCCATCGGATTTCCTGATGGTGATCGACGAGTCGCATCAGACCGTTCCCCAGGTGCGTGGGATGTATCACGGGGATCGATCGCGCAAGCGGACGCTGGTTGACTACGGCTTCCGTCTCCCCTCGGCACTGGATAACCGGCCGCTGATGTTTGACGAGTTTGATGAGCGTCTGAATCAGGTCATCTTTACCTCGGCTACGCCCGGGCCATTCGAGTTGAGCCACTCGCGCCGAGTGGTCGAGCAGATCATCCGCCCGACCGGACTCGTTGATCCGGAACTGGCCATTCATCCTGTGACCGGCCAAGTCGATCACCTCATAGAGCAAGTGCGGACTGTTGTCGACCACGGGGAGCGGGTCCTCGTCACAACACTGACCAAGCGTATGTCCGAGGACCTTACGGAGTACTTGGTCGACCTCGGGGTGAGGGCGCGCTACCTACATTCCGAGATTGATACCCTTGAACGCATCGAGATCCTGCGTGACCTGCGGCTGGGGAAGTTTGACGTCCTAGTGGGGATCAACCTCCTGCGCGAGGGGCTCGACCTGCCTGAGGTATCGCTTGTGGCGATCCTCGACGCGGACAAGGAGGGTTTCCTCCGCTCCGGGACGGCGCTCATCCAAACGATCGGACGTGCCGCGCGAAACGTGCGTGGAAAGGTAATCCTGTACGCCGACAGGATGACCGACTCCATCCGCTATGCCGTCGATGAGACGAACCGGCGACGGGCGATCCAAGTTGCGTACAACAAAGAACACGGGATTACGCCGAAGACCATCAAACGAAACATCGCCGACATCGCGCAGACGATTAATGCGCCGCAACCGGCCGTGCCGATGCGGGATGATCTGGAGAAAGTCTCGCCCGCGGAAGCACTGTCGAAGATAAGGCAACTGGAGAAGGAGATGCGTCAGGCCGCGGACAGGTTGGAGTTTGAGGAGGCGGCGGCGTTGCGTGACGAGATACGGAGCTTAAGGAAGAAACTATGAGCATGCTACGGGTGAAGGGAGCTCGGGAACACAACCTGAAGAACATCGATCTGGAGATCCCGCGCGATAAGCTCGTCGTCATCACCGGGATCTCCGGTTCGGGAAAGAGTTCGCTTGCCTTCGACACAATCTATGCGGAGGGCCAGCGGCGCTACGTGGAGTCGCTCTCAGCCTACGCGCGCCAGTTCCTCGGGCAGATGGAAAAGCCAGATGTGGACTTTATCGAAGGCCTCTCCCCCGCGATATCGATTGACCAGAAGACGAGGAGCCACAACCCACGTTCGACGGTGGGGACGGTCACCGAGATCTACGACTACCTGCGGCTTCTCTATGCGCGTGTCGGGCATCCGCATTGTCCGAAGTGCGGTCGTCCGATTACGCAGCAGTCAGCTACTCAGATCATCGACGTGATCATGTCTCTTGCTCGCGGATCGAACTTGCAGATCCTCGCGCCGATAGTGCGGGGGCGAAAGGGCGAGTACAAGAAGACGTTCGAGGAGATCCGCCAAGAGGGGTTCACGCGTGTCCGCGTTGATGGGGTTGTGCGGACCCTGTACGAGGAAATCGAGCTTGTCAAGCAGCGCAAGCACACGATAGAGATTGTCGTTGACCGTGTGGTCGTGGAGCCGCGCAAGCGGGCGCGCATCGCAGATTCGGTGGAGACGGCGCTGAAGCACGGCGGAGGGATGATGAGTGTGCTTACTGAGGATGGGGAGGAACACCTGTACAGCGAGCACTACGCCTGCATCCACTGCGGCGTGAGCTACGAAGAGCTATCCCCACGCATGTTCTCGTTCAATAATCCTTATGGCGCTTGCCCCGAGTGCAGCGGACTGGGATACAGCAAGAAGATTGATCCCGACCTAATTATAGATCCGCGCCTGGGCCTCCTCGATGGTGGCCTCCTCCCGTGGGCGAACTCCAAGGGGCGCTGGTTCGAATCTCAGATGCGCGGGCTTGCCGAGACGTTCGACATCGATCCGCATGCCCCCCTTGGCGAGCTCCCTGCCGAGAAGCTCGACATCATCCTGCATGGAAGCGGAAAGGAGAAGATCAAGTTCAACTATACGTCGACCAAGGGGCACACACGTAAGTTCGCGCGGGCGTTCAGGGGTGTCATCCCAAACTTGGAGCGTTGGTATCGGGAGACGACGTCCGATCAGTGGCGCGGTGATCTGGAGCAGTTTATGGCCACCCTCCCCTGCTCTGTCTGCGACGGTGCGCGCCTCAAGCCAGAGGTCTTGGCGGTGACTATCAACGGGATGAACATTCACGAGGTGACGGCCCTGTCGATTAAGAGCGCGCTCACCTTTTTCGAGAACCTGTCTCTCACGAAGCGAGAGGAGATGATCGCCAAACAAATCTCGAAGGAGATCAAGGCGCGGCTAGGATTCATGGTCTCGGTAGGTCTTAGCTACCTCACCCTTGACCGACAGGCAGGGACGCTCGCCGGTGGGGAGGCACAGCGCATCCGTCTTGCAACACAGATTGGAAGCCAGTTGACAGGCGTACTGTACGTTCTCGACGAGCCATCGATCGGGCTGCATCAGCGCGATAACAGGCGCCTGCTAGCGACACTGAAAGGGCTGCGCGATCTTGGGAACACGGTGATCGTCGTCGAACACGATGAAGAGACAATGCGTGAAAGTGACTACATCGTTGACCTTGGACCGGGTGCAGGGGCGCACGGGGGAGAGATCGTCGCCGCCGGCACGCCAGACGAGATAATTGCTTGCCCAGAGTCGATCACCGGACAGTATCTGGCGGGAACACTCTTCATTCCCATCCCCGATAAGCGTCGCGACGGGAACGGGAAATACATCCGCGTCATTGGTGCTCGCGAGCATAACCTGAAGGGGATCGATGTTGAGATTCCACTCGGCAAGTTCGTCTGCGTAACCGGTGTTTCCGGGTCAGGGAAAAGCTCCCTTGTTGAGGACGTCCTCTACCGTGGTGTAGCCCAGCAGCTTTATCAATCGACACGACGATCCGGCGACCATGACAAGATCATGGGAATCGAGCATGTCGACAAGGTGATAGAGATCGATCAGTCGCCGATCGGGCGCACCCCTCGCTCCAACGCCGCAACGTACACCAAGCTGTTCGACGACATTCGCTCGCTATTCGCTCGCACGCCGGATGCGCGTCTGCGTGGATACACATCAGGAAGGTTTAGCTTTAATGTGAAAGGTGGACGATGCGAGGCGTGTCAGGGACAGGGGGAGGAGAAGATCGAGATGCACTTCCTCCCGGATATCTACGTACCGTGCGACGTGTGCAAAGGAACGCGCTACAACAGGGAGACGCTCCAGATTAAGTACAAAGGCAAGTCGATTGCCGATGTCCTCTCCATGTCCGTCGAGGAAGCGCTCACCTTCTTCTACAACATCCCGCGTGTGCGCAACAAGCTGCAAACCCTGTACGACGTTGGGTTGTCCTACATCGAGCTTGGTCAACCCGCACCACAGGTCTCCGGAGGTGAGGCGCAGCGGATCAAGCTTGCCAAGGAGCTATCCAAGAGATCGACGGGGAAGACCCTGTACATCCTCGACGAACCAACCACCGGGTTGCACTCAGCCGATGTGGGGAAGCTGCTGGAGGTACTTCATCGCCTGGTTGAGGCGGGGAACACTGTCGTTGTTATCGAGCACAATCTAGATGTGATCAAGACCGCCGATTGGATCATCGACATGGGTCCGGAGGGGGGAGATGGAGGCGGAGAGATAATTGCCACTGGCACGCCGGAGGATGTGGCCGGTATTGCGGAATCGTACACCGGTGAGTACCTGGCTGGAATCCTGAAAGGACGCGTATCCGCGATTGTCAGCAACTACGAATAGCACTGTCTGTATATTCCGACCCCCACGCTTCCCCATAAGAAGTGGCACAGAAGGAGCGGTCTTCTTTTCAACTCCATCATCCAGTAGAATGGCGACAGACTCGATCCATATCTTAAAGGAGGATGCTATGAAGAAAGGATTAATCATCACGGCCGTGCTTGTACTGTTGACGCTTCTACTGGCTGTCGTTGGCTATGCCTACAGCTATGGGATTTACTATGCAAGCTACGCCGATCAGGACACCGCGTTTGTCATCATGAACTCGGGTGGTAGCGACACGTACTACACGCTCAAGGTATACGATGCCTATGGCTCGCTGATCGACGCCGTGTCGGGGGACCTCGATCCGTTCGAATCAGATTATCAGATCCTGAGTGACATCGCGGGAACCACGGATACATCGTGGGGGTTGGCGCTGTTGGAAACTCCGGGAATGCTTACCGTCGGCGTGGAAACGTTCATCAGTGACCATTGGATGGCATCGGACAACGTCATTGACCCGATCCCAGATACGAAGGACTACTCCTACTACTGGTACGGCCTCAACTACTCCAACACGTCGAGCCAGAACACGGGGATTGCCATTGTCAACCCAAACGACTCTCCTGCAGCGGCGACACTGAAGTTTTACGACGCTCAGGGGCAGATGCAGTACACGGCCGATGTCGTCCTCGATCCGCACGAGACCGAGTACTACTCAACGTCCGACATCCTAACGATCAGTACCTCTATGTGGGGAGTCCTTGATGTGCGCGGGACGATGCCGCTGATCGTTACCGCCGAGTACTTCACTGGTGATGGGACGTTGATGAACGTCGACCAAATCACGCACACTTACTTTAACGAGTACTAACGCTGCAAAGCGGGTGGTTTAGCACCTATAATTGCTGAATCACCCGCTCCTGCTTTGTCTGGTTGTTGGGCACAGCTCTTTCTTTTTGGTATTTTTCGCAGGCGTACACTGCCAATGCCATTGGCTATCCATCCAGAGACACCAAGAATAGAGGTTGGCCCCACTCTTCTCAGATCTGAAGAAAGTCGAGGATTTACGGTCCTGTGAATACAAAGGCAATGAGGAACACAAGCGCGATGGTGGACTCACGTAGCAGAATTGGTTGCCACCGCTTCGGGGATACGTCCTTGAGTAGGGCAAGAAACAGCGGGATGTTCTCCTATGGGTCCATTAGAAGGAACAGAGTCAACATCGCTGACAAGAAGGTCATCTGATAATACTCGGCAAGAGAGGGCCGTCATGGCCCTCTCCATAACTGTGTGGTCCACGGCTGCTTCTACAGCGTGGGCAACCCGCAGCTGCTGGTATTGATGTCAAGTGCTCCGTATGCGGTCGCTTTCGTTCCCGCATCGTCTCTCACCGTGAGGGTGACGACGTATCTTCCACTCTGCTGATATACATGATTGATACTCACACCAGTTCCTGTTTGTCCATCACCGAACTCCCATTTATAGGAGACGATTACCCCATCAGCGGCGCGTGAGGCCGAGCCATCGAGCTGGACCGCCACTCCTGTCTCTCCGCCTGAACATGAAGGGAGGCCGGTGATCACCGCCAGCGGGATGTCTGGTCCTCCGCAACCTCCGCTGCTGCAGTCCGTGTCTTCATGTACAT
>Ga0307990_1000971_pt1 | contig 24512 bp, 17 predicted proteins | sample EllFjometagen129_FD_203168 | JGI IMG/M metagenome (GOLD analysis project Ga0307990, IMG submission 203168) | Marine microbial communities from Ellis Fjord, Antarctic Ocean - #129 | ecosystem: Environmental > Aquatic > Marine > Unclassified | place: Southern Ocean | collected 2014-10-08
AGGGCCTAATGCTGTAACCCACTGATATGGGAAAGTTCAACTATGTTGAATCACACCCTTTACATAAGATTTGCTAACATTTCACTTGCTGTTATAACCAGTTTTGTGGAAAATGTTGTTTTATTAGTTTTCCGAATTTAATTAGGATAAAGGATTTTTATGTCGAACGAATCTAGTTTAGGTCTGATCACCACCTTGTGCAAGCGCAGAGGATTTATTTTTCACAGCTCCGAGATATACGGCGGTATGCCAGGATTTTTCGATTACGGCCCGCTCGGCTGTGAAATGAAACGTAATATCAAAGAGGACTGGTGGAAGACAACCGTTCGCAACCGTGAAGATGTCGAAGGCCTCGATGCAACCATCATCATGCACCCCGATATCTGGAAGGCATCCGGGCATCTGGATACATTTTCAGATCCTATGACTATGTGTAAAGCCTGCAAGAAGTTGATGCGTGCCGATCAGATCTGGGATATATTTTCCGACAGCGATGCGGGACAGACCCTGCAAAAAGTGCTTGATGAGAGTAACGGGGAAGCTGGTAAGATCGTGGCCTGGTGCAAAGGCAAAGCCAAAGGCCAGACTCCCAATCTGCCAGCCGTTCTGGATGCCGATGTTCTGACCGCCGCCTATGAAAAACTGAGTGCGGATGCTGCCGCATATTCCGATCTGAGAGCTCTCTACACCCTCTTCTTTAATGCGAAAGCCGGTGATCAATCGATCTCTCCCTGTCCCCATTGCGGTGGCGAACTAACCGAACCGCGTCCCTTTAATTTGATGTTTAAAACTATTGTCGGCCCTGTCGATGACGAAAAAAATGTGGCTTACCTGCGCCCGGAAACCGCTCAGGCAATATTTGCCCAGTTTTTGAATATTCTGGCAACCAGTCGCCAGAGCGTTCCCTTTGGAATTGCGCAGATCGGTAAGTCATTCCGCAATGAGGTGACACCACGTAACTATACCTTTCGTTCACGTGAGTTTGAACAGATGGAGCTGGAGTATTTCATTCGCCCTGATGAAGCCGTAGAACTGATCTCCGGCAAGGTTACCACTCTTGAAGATAAACCCGATTTAACCAAACCCGATGCGACATGGGGATGGGAGATCTGGCATAAGTACTGGGTTAAGCAGCGCAAGGAATGGGTCGCTGCTTGCGGCCTTCCTAAGGACTCCTTTGTCGAAAGCGTGCATGCGGGCGATGACCTGGCCCATTACGCGCGCGCCTGCGTCGACCTCGAATATAACTTCCCGTTTGGTGTTCAGGAGCTTGAGGGTATTGCCGCCCGGTCGGACTTCGACCTGACCCAGCACCAGAAACACAGCGGTAAAAGCATGGAGGTGTTTGATGAACCCCTCAAACTGGCCTGCAAAAAGCTGGATGATGATGCCAGAACTGCCTTTATGGATAAGGTCGTCGTCGATTGGACCGCGCGTGGCAAGGAGGAAGCTGAGGCCCGCGCCTTTGTCGCAGAACTATTTGCCGGTCGCTATATCCCGCATGTTATTGAACCCTCTGCCGGGGTCGACCGCATGATGCTGGCTCTGCTTTGTAATGCCTATGATGAGCAGAAACTGGTGGATAGCAAGGGCAAAGAGGATACCCGACTGGTGATGCACTTTACCCCGCGTATTGCCCCTGTAAAAGTTGCCGTATTTCCGCTCGTAAAAAATAAGCCGGAGATCTACGACAAGGCCCGTGAAATCTTTGAGCATCTGCGCCGACGCTATGCCGCCTTCTGGGATCAGAGTGGCGCTATCGGTCGACGTTATCGTCGCCAGGATGAGATCGGCACCCCCTGGTGCGTCACGGTCGACTTTGATACGGCGGCGGATGGCACCGTAACCGTACGTGACCGCGATACAATGGAACAGAAACGTATGACTCTGGATGAACTGAAAGCCATGATGGATGAGGCCCTGCTCGTTTAAAATTTGTTTTTGCGTGGTTCGGTTAAATCGACTTAGTCGAATAACTCGATTCTCTCGATTCCCTTACTCCGTACGGGCGGCATGCATGTCGCCCTTTAACCTCTAACCTTTTCAACCTTGATTCATGAATATTGAAGATTATGCCGTTCCGGACTATGACCGCCTCAAACGACGCGGCATTCCGGAGGTTATCTATGCTGCCGGTAAAAGTGCTGCCCAGATAACCGGCATAATTAAAGCGCTTAATGCTGCCGGGCAGAATGGTTATGCGACCCGCGTAAATCCGGAGCAGGCCGCAGAAATCAAGGTGGCTCTGCCAGCTGCGGTCTATAACGAACAGGCCGCACTGATTACCTGCGATGTCGTGCCGCTACCTGAAAAACGTGGCCGGATATCTGTCATATGTGCTGGAACCTCCGATATAAATGTGGCTGAAGAGGCTGCCGTAACAGCCGAGCGCATGGGGGTTGCAGTCAACCGCATCTATGATGTCGGTGTTGCCGGGTTGCATCGGCTGATCAGCCGTCTTGATCAGTTTAAAGAGTCGAATGCTCTGATTGTGGTGGCCGGCATGGAGGGTGCGCTGCCATCGGTTGTTGGCGGCCTGACGGATAAGCCGCTGATTGCGGTTCCCACCAGTGTTGGCTACGGGGCCTCTTTCGGCGGTATCGCCGCCCTGCTGGGAATGCTCAACTCCTGTGCTGCCGGAATCACCGTTGTGAATATTGACAACGGCTTCGGTGCCGGTGTCGCCGCCGCTATGATTGCCCGTCAGTCAGCCCCGTAAAGAGCGGATCTCTGAAAATAACGCAAAGTAGAGATTGATTAATCATTCGGCCACAAAAAAAACGACCAGTATAAACACAGGTCGCATTTTAAAATGGCGGAGGGGGGCGGATTCGAACCCCCGGTACCTTGCGGCACGCCGGTTTTCAAGACCGGTTCTTTCAACCACTCAGACACCCCTCCTAAAGAAGATCAACATTATAGAGGATTCAGCACTTGAATTTCAAGCAAGCATTTGAAAAAAGTGCATTATTTTGACAATTTCACGCTGGAAGCGTAAAATATTCCTGTGTTATAGTTATTTTTGACCCGGTGACCCGGTGACCCGGTGACCCGGTGACCCGGTGACTGAGCGTCAGCGGCATGTCATTGAGGCTCTCTTGAGTTGATTGCGGCAAAGCCGCAAAAAATATGGTCACAAGGTCATCAGGTCACCAAGTCAAAAAACCAGAAAGGAATCACGCCATGACAGCATCAAAGCGTCTTTTCGATAAACGCGGTGGTTATCGTAAGTTGCACTCTTTCACTTTTGCTACTCTGATCCATCTCGGGACCATTCGTTTTTGCAAGCGTTTCATCCCCTGGAAAGAGGATCCGCTTGGAAAAACCGCAGGGCAAATGATTGGCGCGGCTCGCTCAGGCCGTCAAAATATCATAGAAGGTTCTGAGCGTGCCGCTACTTCAAAAGAGACGGAGATAAAACTGACCGATGTTGCCCGCGCCAGTCTGGCTGAACTTCTGGGCGATTATGAGATGTATCTGGCGGATAAGGAAGTTATTCCGTGGGCAAAGGATAATCCGGAACGCATGAAATTCGGCTCCATTTGGCTGCCTGAGTTTGAATATGCTGGCGACTCCCTGCATGATTACTGGATATATTTTCACCGGATAAAGCCAGCCTTTGATCCTTGGATGGAACATGAAAATGATGTCGTTGTAGCTAATGCCATGATTGTGCTGATTCAACGCGCCATGTCGATGCTGAACAAGCAGATTGTGAAACAGGGAGATGCCTTTACGGAGCAGGGCGGTTTCCGGGAGCGTTTGACCTCCGTACGTCTGGAAGAGCGGGATAAACAGAAATCTGATCCGGAAGCGCCGGTTTGTCCGGAATGCGGAAAATCGATGCGAAAGCGTACAGCCCGCAGCGGACCGAAATCCGGTCAGCCTTTCTGGGGCTGCTCCGGTTATCCCGATTGCAAAACAACTTTGCCTTTCGAAGAATCTTGACCTGTTGACCTGGTGACCTTGTGGTGGCTGAGCGTCAGCGGCATGCCATTGAGGCGCCCTTGATGCGGCAAAGTCGCAATAAAACCGGGTCACCGGGTCACCAAGTCACCAGGTCAGAAAAACCGGGTCACCAAGTCACCAGGTCAGAAAAACTATCTCACTGCGTGATACCTGCGGTAAACTCCAGTGCTAAAAGCGCATAGGACGTTGCCAGAACGGGATCATTCTCCCAGAAACGGCCGTTGTTATTAACCCAGGAGCCATCTTTCTGCTGCAACGAAACTATCTTTTCAACCAGCTCTTTACGCCATTCAATATTGCTGTTTTTTCCTGGCAGGGTGTCGTGTCCGCTGGCAGACATAGCCCGGGCAATTACATTGTAGAAGAAATAAAGTCCCTGCTTGCCCATTCCCGGGTTCTCCTCAAGAGTCCAGTGTTTGCCAGCCCAGTCCAGAGCCGAGATCACGCGCGGGTCATTTGGCGGGACCTTTGCGTAGACCATAGAAAGCAATCCGGCGTAGGTTATGCTGCCGTAGGCACGCAGAAAGACCTTTCCTGTGGCATTAGTCACTGTTCCCGCTTTGGGGTCATTCGGGTTATAGAAGAATCCACCCTTTTGATCGCTGCCGGCTTCTGCCGGATTTTGAAGCTGCTCCACAAAAGCCAGGGCTTCATCCCATTTGAGATCGGCTTTTTTCTGTCCAGCTGGACGCGAATCCTCGACCGACTGTGTGCGACGCAGTGCCTCAATTGCGAAGTGGCTGTTCATCAGGTCGGTATAGGCCCGATTGGTATCCCGATCATATCCAAAGCCGCCCTTGTAAATATCATCGCCGGTGTGTTGTCCGCCGGCCACAAAAGTACGTGCATTCCGGATAATCTGGTTTAGCTCTGTTAAACCGGTGGCGTGCAGGGCCATCATGCTGATGGCTGTATTATAGTTGCTAAGGCCCCCGCCCTTCTTTCCGGGAACCTTTCTGTAGATCCCTCCATCAGATTGGACATAGCCGGTGATATTTTTTACCCCTTTATTGATAACCGCAGGATTTCCTTTTTGTGACGCAGTTGTCGCCCACAGGGCCAGCCCTGATAGCGCAGGAAAGCGTTCATTCGACCAGGCACCATTATCCTTCTGCACTGATGCCAGCCATGCAGTTCCGGAAGCAACCGATTTTTTTGCATTTTGCTGCCATTTTTCAGCAGCCTGTACATTAATCACACAGGCAGTTAAGCTGATAAAAACAAAATTCTTTAAATTTTTCATCTATCCGTCTCCCTTTTTTCAGATCGCCAAAATATAACATAAGCCGAGCCGGGTTGCAATCCGTACTACACCCGTATACATCTTGAACCACTTGTGTCCGATTGCTCTCAGCAGTTTTATGCACTTAATGTCATATATAACGCTTAAAAAGTGATTGTGGTTCAAATAGAGTTTAGATGTTTGGAAAGCAGGTCCGGTTTCCAACCGGACAGTCCCGATGAAATCGGGACCTACAGGCCTATCGGCATACGCCGGATAGTCTCAATGTAACTGAAATGCACCCCTCGGTGTTAAAAGTATATAGAAACTTATTCGCATGCCACGCTCCGCAGCTTTAGTCAGTATCGTATTTACATAAAAAGAAGGATATGGCATTATTCTAAGCGCTGTTGGGCTCTTCGTTGATTAAATAAAGTGCGTAACCGTTAAACTTAGACGGTTTGCGCAAAGACTGTACTTTCCTGTAGCCCAGTCGCGCCGCGACTGAGGCCTGCCAGAACCTCGCTCGTGGCGCGAGCAAGCTACATGGGTCTTGTCACAACGATTTTTTCAACAAGTCTAAGCTTAACGGTTACTAATCTGTAGCAGTAAGGAACCATTATTTTATGAATGAAGCATTGAAAGCGCTGATGGCGAGACGTCGATTCGGAATGAAACCGGGACTTGAAAAGATTAAGATGCTTCTGGAAGAGCTGGATAACCCGCAGCATGAGTTCGCAGTTATACATATTGCCGGAACAAATGGCAAAGGCAGCGTGGCCGCTATCTGTGAATCGGTGCTGCGGGCTGCAGGGTATCCTGTCGGACGTTTTACCTCTCCCCATTTTAACTTAATCAATGAACGTTTTTTAATTAATGGGGTTCCGGTCTCTGATCAGAAGCTGGACAGCACTGCGGAAACAGTAATGGACAAGATTGATAATCTGGAGAAACACAGTGATTTACGGATAACCTTCTTTGAGGCAATAACCGCAATGGCCTTTCTGCTTTTCAGAGAGGCCGGAATTAAACTGGTCGTTCTGGAAACCGGACTTGGAGGATCTCTTGATGCTACAAATATTGTCAATCCGCTTGTCTCGGTCATAACCCGCATTGGTCTTGACCACTGCGAGTGGCTGGGCAAAACCATAGAGGCGGTTGCCTCCGAGAAAGGGGGCATTATTAAACCGGGGCGCCCAGTGGTGGTCTCTGAAAACAGCGCTGAGGTATTGGACGTTCTGGCTGCCTGCGCCCAGAGATGCGGAGCACCTTTAATGATTGCGGCGGAGAGAGTATCGATTACCCGTTTGGGTGGTGATCTTACAGCTCAAACTATAAAAGTTTCGACCGAGATCCGCGAACTTAAAAAGATCGAGACCCCGATGTCTGCAAACTTTCATCTGGAAAATGCGGTTGCGGCAATCTGCGCTCTGGATGTGGTGCATGAGCTCGGTGTTCCAATCAGCGATGCGGCCTTTGTTAAGGGACTCACTCAGGTTAAATGGAAAGGGCGGTTTCAAAAGGTTTGCAGTGACCCTGTAGTAATTCTTGACGGTGCCCATAATCCGAATGCCGCTGCAGCACTTCGTCTGGCCTTGAAACAGTGCGGTATCAAAAATAATGTATTTCTGGTGGCCGGTTTTTGTGGTGAAAAAAATGTTATCGATTTTCTGAAAAAACTGCAACCTGTTGTTAAAATCGGATTTCCGGTCGATATTGATAACCCGCGTTCATTGAAGGCTGACAACACGGGTGGACTGATGAAGACAGCCGGCATCAGGGAAGTTGCCGAAGCCCGGTCAGTCAAAGAAGCGCTTGAAAGCGCAAAGGAATGCGCCCTGAGGAATAGAGGGACGGTCCTTGTGACCGGCTCTCTGTTTCTAGTGGCGGAGGCTTTGGTATTGTTCGGTGATGCGGAAGAGAGTGATGGCCGGCGTCTGAATGAAGAGGTGTTATGAGTAAAAAAAACAAGGTTGAGGTGATTGCCCGCGGAGTCTGCATTAAATGCGGAAAGATTCTGCTATGTTACGGCCGTAAATCAGGCGTGGCCTACCTTCCCGGTGGACATATTGATTTTGGTGAGAGTGGACAAACGGCACTTGAGCGTGAGATTACTGAAGAGCTGGGTGTTAAATCAAATGCCGGTGCCTTGATTGGCTGCTGTGAGCACGGCTTTCTTCAGAGTGGTGAACCTCATGCCGAGATCAACCTTATATATCAATTAGAGATCCCGGATCTGGAGCCAGAGGAACAACCACAGGCAGTTGAGAGCTGGATTGGGTTTATGTGGCAGCCTCTGGATAAGATGGCTGATGTTCACTTTGAACCGGCCGCACTGAGCCATGAAATTGAGGATTGGCTGACTGATGGGGGTGGCCATCTAGTTACCGGAAATCTTGATTGTAAGCAGTAGCAACCCAATATTTAATATCCAACAAGGAATATCCAACTGAACAAGTCTAAAGGGGATACTCTTTGCAGTTTGTGACCAAGCAGGCAAAGGTAAAGAATAAGGTAAAGACGAGGGGGTATGGATCTTGCTCTTAATCTTTATCCTAATCTTTATCTTAATCTCTCTCAATCTACGCCCAGAATATCTTGTTACGAGATACTCCTAATCCTCACAACCGTGAAATACCGCCAAAGACTCCCGGAACACACGAGATCCCGCGATCCACCACGTCATATCTTACCCACACATTCTGCGAAGCAACCATATCCTTTAAATCCTGCCGTGCCACGGCGTAGCCTCTGGCGTAGACGGGTTATCCCGTCCAAATAAATTATAATTCGGTTATAAATTTTGTGCATGCCGCATACCCATCCAGCGGGAGTCGGCAGGTAAAATTTTCGCAGGCATAGAGTCTCATCGTGTGGTCCTTCGGAGGCATATCCAACAACCAGGGCATCAGTTTATACTCAGCTGAATCTTTTTTCATTTTGTATGGGCGCTGAATGATGACAGAGTTAGGAAGGTACTCTGATTTGAGTTGACGCAAAAAATTGCGGCTCTCCTCTGCATTAGCTCCCTCTGCCAGGACTAACTCGCTGCCCGTTCCGAAGGTGAAGTCCAGAACCATGAGCATGGATGGAAATGCGCGCGGCGACTGATTGATCTGCTTTGATATAGAGTTGACCAGCTGCTCCGCCAACTTTTCATATTTGGTGTCACGTAGAATGCGAGAGAGACGCACCAGACTCATGGCTGCCACTGAGTTGGCGCAAGAAAAAGCGTTATCCTCAAATACCTTCTGACGATTGGCAAAGTGCACCGGTGGCTTTGCTGTTGAGTAAAAACCGTGACCCTCTTTGTCCCAGAAAAGTTCGAGCATCTTATCACTCATTCGCTTTGCATGATTCAGGTAGCGGATATCATAATCAATCTGGTAGATATCTAGCAGTGCCGTCGTAAAGAAGGCATAATCCTCCAGCATACCATCGATAGCCGCCTCGCCCTGTATGTAACGGTGTTTCAAGTTGTAATCCTTATCCATCATCTTTTTCAGGATAAAGTCGGCCGCCTTTTTTGCAACTCCGGCATACTCCTTGTTATCAAAGGCGTTGGCCGCCTTTGCTGAGGCAGAGATCATCATTCCATTCCAGCTGACCAGCGATTTGTTGTCCAGATGGGGTCGCACTTTGCTGGCGCGGGCAGCCAGCAGTTTGGCTTTGACTTTTTTCAGCAGAGGTTTGTCGGAGAGCTGCTCTGTATGCAGGATATTCATGCCGGTGAACTCTTTGTGAGGATCTTCTTTTATATTGCCTTCCTTTTTTATGCCGTATGTCTTCTCAATCAGCGCAAATTCATCGGGGGTTAAAGTTTGTTTCAGTTCAGTCCATGACCACAGATAAAAAGCACCCTCCTTCTTGTGGGTGCGGGTCTGGTCGGTATAGGAGTCTGCATCCTCAGCCGAATAGAAAAGGCCATTCTCTGAGAGCATATCGCGTTTGAGATAGGCCATTGTCTTTTTGACGGCATCAGCAAAGAGCGGGTTTTTTGTGGTAAGCCAGGCTTCGGTATATATGGTTGTCAGTCCAGCTTGATCGTAGAGCATCTTTTCAAAGTGTGGTACGCGCCAGAGCGGATCAACCGAGTAGCGGTGGAAACCTCCACCAAGCTGGTCGAAAATAGCACCTTGATACATTCTGGTCAGGGTTGTCGTAACCATCTCCAGAGCACGGCTCTCCGGTTTTTTCTGGGCATAACGCAGAAGCAACTGCAAATTGTGGGGGGAGGGAAATTTTGGTGCACGATTGAATCCGCCGTTAACCTGATCGAAAGAAGCGGCAAAGCTTTTGTAGGCGGCATCAAGCACGGTCGGGTTTATCTCCACCCGGGCCGATGAGTGTTTTCGGTTGGTGACATTCTTGATTATGCCATCGGCTGATTGCAGAATTTGATCTTTCTTGTTCGCCCATGAATCCAGAATGGAGGCGGCTATATCCATTAAACCAGGCATACCCCACTTACTCTCTTTAGGGAAGTAGGTACCACCATAAATTGGTTTGCCATCCGGCGTTAGAAAGAGAGTTAGCGGCCAGCCGCCGCTGCCGGTGGTGGCAACTACTACATCCATGTAGATTTTATCGAGGTCGGGGCGCTCTTCACGGTCGATCTTGATTGAGACAAAATGCTTGTTGAAATATTTGGCAGTCAGTTTGTCTTCAAAAGACTCATGTTCCATCACATGACACCAGTGGCAGGTGGAGTAGCCGATTGAAAGGAAGATCAGTTTATTCTCTGCCTTGGCCTTAGCAAAGGCGGCATCTCCCCAGGGATACCAGTCAAGCGGGTTGGAGGCATGTTGCTGGAGGTAAGGACTTTTTTCATTAGCGAGATGGTTTTTATATTCAGCCATTGTGTCTGTTCCCATTATAGCGGTTAATAGTAAAAGTAAGGTATATGTTTTCATGTTATTCAACTCATAAATATGTTACCTGCTTTACATGTTGTAATGTTAACGCTAACGCAGTGGAGCCGCAACCAAAATTATTGATTAGCAGTTATTGCCCGCGACCACCGAAGGTAGAGGCTGTTTAGTTTGACAAAACATGGGGGATAGGAATATGGGGAGAGGGTAGGTAGAAAAATAGAGGGGTAGAAATATGGGTGCGCTTCGTAGTGTTTGAGGTAAAAAATCTTAGAGGTGAAACATAAATAGTCATTGCTGCTCTATATTAATACACGATTCGCTTTACTGCTATCCTTACTCGGATATCCTTAAGCGATTTGCTTTCAACGATGGCTGATTATATATCTCATATTTGGATCGTTAAATTGGGTATCTGTTCTTGAACTAAAGTTAAAATCAGTTTAAACTAAGGTTTAAATAATTTTTGAGGTGATGCTTTGATGCGGGTGCTTTTGTCATTTACAGGCTTTCATGATCCTTTTTCTCCGACAGTTGTCGATAGGACAAGGAGAGCAGGACCTGTATTGTCAATTTTAGATGCCGAATCTTTTGATATTGTACACCTGTTTGATACTCCGGGGACTCGAGAAAATACTCTTGCAACGGTGGATGAAATTAAAGGTCGTCTCCCTGATGTAAAAGTTGAGGTAAATAGTTTATCGAAACTAACAGATCCAACTGATCATCTTGGCATTCTTTCATATCTTCGGGAACTTCTGCCTGGAATTGTACGGGATAATCCGCAGGCAAATTTCACAATTGCACTTTCGTCGGGCACTCCGGCTATGCATGCCTGCTGGCTGTTACTTGCCGCCGATGGCACTATCCCTGCTCGTCTAATAAATGGTCATCGCCCATTATATGCAGGTGGTGAATACCGTATAACGGAAGTGGATCTGGATTCAACAAGTTTTCCGCATATTGAACCACGCGTATGCGAGTCTATCGCAACGTATTTTGCGTCTGCTCCCGATCTGCAGAGTGCCTGTGAGCAACTTCGGATTGTCGGAGATGATAAGTGCTTTGTAGAGGCTCTTCAAATTGCAGCTAGAGTGGCCCGTTATGATACTCATGTTCTTCTGATGGGCGAAACAGGAACAGGAAAAGAGCATTTTGCAAAGTTGATCCATCACTTAAGCGGTTTTTCTGACAAACCGTTTGTTGTCATGAATTGTGCCGCAGCTCCTAAGGATCTCGTAGAAAGCATGCTCTTTGGGCATAAAAAGGGGGCTTTCACCGGGGCTTCATCAGATCTTGCCGGTGAGTTCGACAATGCCAACGGAGGCACTCTGTTTTTAGATGAAATTGGTGAACTTCCGATAGATAGCCAATCAAAGTTGTTGCGTGTTTTGCAGGATGGCATTATTAAACCTCTGGGAGCATCTAGAGAACATCAAGTCAATGTTCGCGTCGTGGCTGCCACAAATGTCGATATCTCCGCTGCGGTAAAGGCAAAGCACTTCAGACTGGATCTTGCGAAACGTTTTGGTGTGCGAATTCAGATACCGCCGCTTCGCGAACGTCGCAGTGATATTGTCAAATTGGCAGTATATGCGCTTGAGCGATGGAACAGAAGCTATGGAGAGAAAAAACGGCTCTCACGGGATGCCCTTGAGAAACTGCAGGGGTCTTATTGGTCTGGCAATGTTCGGGAGTTGATCTCTACCATTGAAACATCGGCAATGATGACAGTTGCCGGAGTTATTAAAGCGGGGGATCTCCGTTTTGATGAACCAGTCTGGAATGAAAATCCTGAAAATATCCTGCCCGAGCCATATGAAGGCTTCTCAATGAAGGATTATATAACTGATGTTCGTGATGGTTTGATTGACAAAGCGCTAAAGATTTCGCATGGTAATCGGAGTCAGGCAGGACGGTTACTGGGGATAACTCCTCAGGCTGTGCACCGTTATGTAAGAGACTCAGAAGTTATAACTGATTAAAGGGAGGTTGAAGAACTTAAACTTGTGTTTAAATTATAGCATTGCTATATAAAAGTCATCATATTTGTAACGTGTTCATTTTTAATATGTTATGGGTGTTTAGCAAGGTTGGCATGTTCTCTGCGATTTACTTATGCAGATTATTATTACCCCAACCGAAAGGATGATGAAAAATGGCAATGTTCACTGTAGTTAAGATAGTTGATGGCGATACATTCGATGTGAATCCCGCATGGCAATGGAATGGCGAGAGCGGTAAACGCGTCAGACCGGCCGGATATGATGCCGCTGAGCTGGGAACACGAGGTGCCATAACGGCAACCCGCCGTCTCTCGGGTCTGATTCTCGGAAAAAAAGTCAGGCTTGGTACCGCCCATCGCGTTGACCGCGGACGACTCGTCTGCGAAGTTTACTGCAGTAATGGACACAATTTGAAGGAATACTTCAATTAATGGAATATGAGTATAGATTATTCAAATGAAACTGATGCCAGAATCTTGATCGATGAACAGCTTCGAAAGGCTGGCTGGGATCCTTCCAATAAATCAGAGGTGCTGACCGAGGTTAGCATTCATGATATTGCTTGCGAAACAATGGCCTCCTATGCGGGAGAAAAGGTGGAAAGAACGAAAACAGGCCGGGCTGACTATGTCCTGAATAATTCGGATGGTCGTCCCTTGGCTGTTATTGAAGCCAAACGCAATGCTTTTGACCCTTATCGGGCAAAGGCCCAGGCTCTGCCGTATGCAAAGGAGATCGGCGCACCTTTTATATTCCTGACAAACGGCCGGATCATCTATTTCTGGGATTACAAAAATGATGATGCGCGCCCAATAAACTCTTTCTTCTCAAAGCGTGATCTTGAACGTCTTGTCCATCGTTCAAAAAACAGGAAACCATTGGCCTCTGTTGAGATCCCCGACCACTTTATCCGTAATGGTGAAACGCTGAAGATGCGGCCCTATCAGAAAGAGGTTATGCGGGCGATGGATCACTCCATAGAGATTGGGAAACGCCGTTATCTTATTCAGCTGCCTACGGGCACCGGTAAGACCGATGTTGTGAGCATCTACCTGAAACGGCTCATAGAGGCTGGCAGGGCGGAACGCATTCTTTTTCTTGTAGATCGAGAGCAGTTGGCAAAGCAGGCAGTTGAAGCACTTGAAGATTTAACCGGGCGCGGATGCTACTGGTTGAAACCCGGTGTTGTGCGTCAGGAGAAGATGATAACCGTCTGCCTTTTGCAGACAATGATCGGTCGTTTTCAGGATTTCACCAGCGGTTACTTTGATGTGGTAGTATGCGATGAATCGCATCGTTCCATATACGGTGCATGGCAGGCAGCTCTCACGCATTACGATGCCATACATATCGGCTTGACCGCTACACCGGCAATGTACATTGAACGCAACACCTACAAGTTTTACCAGTGTAAAGATGGCGAACCGGACTACTCATATACAATCAAAGATGCCTTTGATGAACACCATCTTGTGCGGCCGCGCTACGCATCAGGAATAACGGAGTTTATCTCGGAGGGGGCGGAGCTTGACCAGGATCGTTTGGAGCCTGAACAGTATTATAGGCATTGGACGAATCAGGATACTGACCGCAAGATGATGGAAGCCTTTGATACCATTGCGAATCGGGATTATGCTAAGGTTGCTCCGGGGTTGAAGGAAGGACCTGGCAAGGCTATTGTTTTTGCCATCAATAAGAACCATGCATCTCATCTTACTCAAATATTGAATGCGCGACACCCGGAGCATAAAGGAGAGTATGCCAGGGTTATCACCTCCGATGTGGCAGATGCCAATGAACAGATCCGAAGGTTTAAGTATGAGCCCTTCCCCAAGGTCGCTGTCAGTGTCGATATGCTCTCAACCGGTTTTAACTGTCCGAGTGTAATTCATCTGGTGCTGTGCCGCCGTATATTGAGTCCGATTCTTATTCGGCAGATTATGGGACGTGGCACCCGCACATGCCCAGCTATCAAAAAAGATGCATTTATTGTTTACGATTTCTTCCGCAACCGTGACATTCATCCTGACATTGAGGATGAAATTCCGCCCGGTGGCAGCGTAGGCTCGGGCGGCGAATCGCGTAAAAAGACAAATCCGCTGCCAAAAGAATTGATTGAGCTGGGACGCGATGACCGCTGGCTTGAGGGATTGGCCTATGTTGAGGTTGGTCCGGGTGGGAGTGACAACCGTTATTCAAAGAGCGACTATGTTTCGTTCTGGGAGCAGACCATAAAGGGCTTTGAGGAAGACGATGAACTGGTTAAAAAGATTAAGGTGGGTGAGGACCTTACGGACACGGAGGAAGTTGAACTCTCCCGTAAACTCAATAATCCAAAATTTTTCTTCAACGAGGATAATCTGCGCCTGGCCTATGGAAATCAGGGGCATGGTATGGTTGATTTTGTAAAAGCCGCACTTGGCATGATCAAACCGAAGAGTAAAGAGGAACGGTTAACCGACGCCTTTTACGCATGGCTTGTATCCCGTGCATTGACTCCTGCGCAGGCTGATTATATGACACTTATCAAGAACCGCGGACTTGCGCAGGGCAGAGTGGAGATGGATGATCTCTTTAAGCCGCCTCTCTCGATTCTCAATGCAGTTGAAGTCGGTGTTGAGCTCTTTGGAGAAACTGAGCTTGGCCGTATTATTGAAGAGATGAATCAGGAAGTATTTGAAGAGATGGCCTAAAGCTGCTTTCAACCGTAACCAAACTGACCCTTGTGACATGTTTTGCTGTTGGGATAGATTGTTCAGTTGCGGGTTAAATGTCGCAGCTTTAGAAAAAAACGCTTCGCGTTTTAATGAAAGAAAGATTTAAATAATAGGATTTTAGGAAACGAATTTATGAATCAGGATTTAAGAAGCAAAATCAAAGGCATCATCAACAAGCTGTGGGCCGGTGGCATTAGCGACCCGATCACATATATCGTGCAGCTTTCATTTCTTATCTATCTCAAGATGCTGGACGATGAAGAGTCACGTCGGCAGCTTCGTATAAGAACCACAGGCAAGGGCAAATCACTCTATCCGCAGCAGGCAAAACGCTTTCGCTGGAGTGAGTGGCGTTTTAAAAGCGGCCCTGAGCTGGTGCTTTATATCCGTGATGAGGTTTTCCCCTACATGTCGAGTCTAGTGGACGATGAACCGCGCATAGCCGATTATTTTCGTGATGCGACACTGGAAATTCAAGACCCAACATTGCTCAAGGATGTTGTCGATGAACTTGACTCCATAGAGTTTTCAAAACTGCCACCGGATACCAAGGGCGATATCTTTGAATATATGCTCACACATATCAAGCAGGCCTCGCTGAATGGACAGTTCCGCACACCGCGCCAGATCCGCATGATGATGGTTGAGATGGTTGACCCTGACTTTCACGACACCGTCTGTGATCCGGCCTGCGGTACCGGAGGTTTTCTGATAGACTCGGTGGAATATGTCCTTGGAAAATACTCCGAGAATCCCACTGAACTGCCGGTTTACGGCGAGGAGTGGCTGGAGGCCACAGGCAAAACGATTAATGAGTTGAAGGCTGAGAATCCCTGTCTTCAGACCTATATGCGTGGCCCCGGCGAAAAACTGCCGGACTGGGGGGTGTTAGAAAACTCTATATTTGGTATCGACGTTTCGCGGCAGCTCATGCGCATCTCTCTCATGAACTTGGTCCTGCATGGATTGCAGAATGCCAATGTGAAGCGAGGCAACACGCTGTCTGAGTATGGTGGGTTGACGGAAGAGGATCTTCGTCGTAAATACAAAGTGATTCTATCAAATCCGCCCTTTGCAGGAACGATACCCAAAGATTCTATGCGCAGTGACCTGCCGACGAATTCAAAGAAGAGCGAACTGCTCTTCCTCTCGGTGATGATGCAATCCTTAGCGCCTAGTGGCACCTGTGCGGTGGTGGTTCCAGAGGGCTTGCTTTTCGGCTCAACCAATGCACATGTTGATCTCCGTAAGAAACTGGTTGAAGAGTTTGAAGTGCTGGCGGTTATTTCCCTGTCGCCGGGTGTATTCAAACCCTACGCTGGGGTTAAGACAAGTGTTCTGTATTTTCGTAAGCCGACCTCTACCAAAAAATGTAATAAAATTTGGTTTTACGAGATAAAGAATGACGGTTACGATCCCGAAAAGATCACCGGCGGCGTTCGCGTCGAAACCCCTAAAAAAAATGAAATTCCAGCTATGCTGGTGGAGTGGAAGAAATATAAGAAGTCCGGCTTTAAGACACCGCCGGGCGTTGAAGGAAAAACAGTTTTAGAACCGGGCAGTGTTGAACCCAGCTCATGGTGGATCTCCCATGCAACATTGGTTGATGATGGGTATAATCTCTCAGCTACACGTTACAAGCCGCTGGTGGCCGAAAAACCGCCGGAGGAAGATCCTGTGGATCTGATTCGTGAGACGCTTAAACTGGAACGCGAAATTGCAGATGGGTTGGAATTGCTTTTGAAGGAGGTGAAATAGAGTGCCCGCACACTGGAAAACAGCACCTCTTAAGCATGTTGCGCCTTCAAAATCATCAAAGGTTAATTTTAAGCCGGATGATTGTGTTTGGCATTTAAACCTTGACCAGATAGAGGCCAATACAGGAAATATAGTCAATAAAAAGATTGCTCCGGCTGGTGAAGCAGGGGCATCCACATTTCGTTTTGATTCAGGGAATGTGCTATACTCAAAACTGCGGCCATATTTGAATAAAGTTGTGAGTCCAAACGAATGTGGAGTGGCTACCTCAGAGTTGGTTCCACTACGACCTGTGCAGTCGGTTCTAGAAGCTGATTTTCTTAAGTATTATCTGCGTTCTGGAGCATTTGTTCGGTTTGCGTCCCAATTTGTTTCCGGTGCAAAAATGCCGCGCGTTATGATGAAAAAGTTTTGGGAGCATGAAATTCCACTCCCGCCTCCATCCGAGCAACGCCACATAGTTGAGTTGTTGGAACACGCAGATGCATTGCGGAAAAAACGAGCCGAGGCTGACAAGAGCGCGGATCGTATCCTTCCAGCGTTTTTTTACAAAATGTTTGGTGACCCTGCCTCAAATCCGATTGGTTGGCCGATGACTACTCTCGGTAAAATTATACTTGAAAAACCTAAATATGGTGCAAATGCTAGCTCGACTGAGTGGGAGACAGGTCAACCGCGTTATGTTCGCATTACGGATGTGAATTCGGATGGGTCGTTAAATAATAAAATTCGTGGAATCGATTTACCGCGATGGGATGAATACAGACTTGAAGAAGGAGATCTCCTTATTGCCAGAACTGGTGCAACTGTTGGAAAGACATACTTATATCGCGTTGATGATGGTCCCTGCGTATATGCTGGGTACATGATTCGCTTTCGGTTAGACGTTGAGCAGGTAGATCCAGATTTTGTATTTGCCTTTACTCAAACCTCTCTATATCAAGGTTGGGTAGAAGCGAATAAACGACTAGGCGGACAACCAAACATCAATGGTCAGGAGTTTGCATCTCTTCAATTGTTTAAACCAGATCGTACCCTTCAGAAGAAGTTTGGTGATTATGCAAGAGGTGCTTATAAGCAGAGACTTGCACGTAAAAGTGTAAAAAATCAAATTGATAAGTTGTATAATACGTTGCTTCATCAGGCGTTTACAGGTGAACTAACAGCACAATGGCGTGAAGCGCATATGAAGGAACTTCTGCAAGAAATTGAGTTGCAGACAATGGAATTGAATTCGAGAGAGCCATGATAAAAGGGGCATTTAATGAGAGCTTTACTTGACACAAATATTGTAATTCATCGAGAAGCGGCTACGGTGATTAATCAAGATATTGGTACGCTGTTTAAATGGTTAGATATGGCAAGATATGTAAAATGTGTTCATCCTATAACGGTGGAAGAACTTCAGAAATACGGAAATGAAAAGGCCCTGAAAACAATAAATATCAAGTTGGAAAGCTATCATGTCTTGAAGACGGTGGCATCTCTTGCCGGTGCGGTACGCGATATTTCCAATGAGATTGATAAAAACGTAAATGATGAAAATGACACACGGTTATTGAATGAAGTTTTTCAAGACCGGGTTGATATATTTATCAGTGAAGATAAGAAGATTCATCATAAAGCTGAGCGACTAGGGATTCAGGATCGAGTTTTCACAATTAATTCGTTTTTGGAAAAGGTGATTTCTGAGCATCCTGATTTGATAGATTACAATGTGCTTAGTGTTACTAAAAAACATTTTGGAAATATTAATCTGCAGGATGCGTTTTTCGATAGCTTTAGAGAAGACTATCAGGGATTTGATAAGTGGTTTAATAAGAAGGCCGATGAAGTTGCTTACGTTACTCATAATCGGGAAAGGATTCTTTCATTCCTGTATCTGAAAGAGGAGGGGCTTCAAGAGAGTTATTTGGATATTTCTCCCGTGTTTGAGCCAAAACGCCGATTGAAAATTGGAACTTTTAAAGTTGTAAGCAATGGTGTCCGTCTGGGCGAGCGGTTTCTCAAGATCATTTTTGATAATGCATTGAAGTTTAAAGTTGATGAAATTTACGTAACAATTTTTGATAAAACAGATGATCAAAAGCGGTTAGTTGACCTTCTCGAATGTTGGGGATTTGTGCATCATGGAATCAAAAAAACAGCAAATGGGGAGGAAGTTGTTCTTGTCCGGGACTTCCAACCTCATGTTATGCCGGAAAACCCCCGTTTGTTTTTCCCATATATCTCTGCGCGGGCAAACAAATTTTTGTGCCCTATATATCCTGATTATCACACAGAGTTGTTTCCAGATTCAATTTTAACTACTGAATCACCTCTCGATTTTCAGGAGAATCAACCGCATCGTAATGCCCTGAGTAAGGTCTTTATATCTCGATCAATTAAAAGGAATCTTGTGTCGGGAGATATTATAGTTTTTTATCGCACGGGAGGTTTATACAAAGGTGTGGTAACGACAATTGGCATAGTTGAGAGCGTTATTGATGGGATTAGGGAAGAGTCTGGTTTTATTTTAAAGTGCAGGAAAAGAAGTGTGTTTTCCGATGATGAACTTAGAGCGTGGTGGAACTATAAACGAAATAACCGCCCTTTCATCGTTAATTTCCTGTACACTTATTCATTCCCTAAACGCCCAAACATGGCACGCCTGATTGAGTTGGGGGTGATCGGTGGTGTTGATTCCGCACCACGCGGATTTGAACAAATTACAGGTGAAAATTTTAACAAAATAATGAAAGAGTCACGTAGCAATGAAAGTATTATTGTCAATTAAGCCGGAGTTTGCTGAACTCATCTTTAGCGGGAGTAAGAAGTATGAGTTCAGGAAGGCTATTTTTAAGAACCCAGATGTGAAAACTGTGGTTGTTTATGCTTCGTCGCCTGTGCAGATGGTTATCGGAGAATTCGAAATTGATAGAATTCTAGTCGAAGAACCCCGTAATTTATGGGAGCAGACAAAGGAGTATTCAGGAGTGTCTGAAGTTTTCTTTTTTAAATATTTTAGTAAAAGAGAAAGAGGATTTGCTATTAAGGTAAAAAAAACAAAACGATATAAAAAACCGCTTTGTTTACGTGCCACTTATAATACAACACCTCCGCAATCATTTTGTTATGTATAGAAGCCGCCAGATGGCACAAAAAGACTTTAAGGCAACATACACTAGGATTGCAGACGCTGGAGTGTCGTTAGATCGGAAATCGCGCGCTAACCACCTGAACTCACTTAGAGAGGGAATTGTGGAGTTTAAAGAGATGGCAGGTCTTGCATAGTTGCTTTGAAAACTTTTGAAATGGCTTTGCTTCGATGTTCCTTGTCGAAGGGAAGTCGTGGACGTGGAGTGAAAACCATTGAAATAGCCCCCGTTAACGGATCAAAACCCCAAAGGCCAACGTTGATTGAACGGAACGTATGAAGGAAAGAACCAGCCAAATGAAGTTTGCTTGTTGGAATGATAAGAATAGAAGCGTCTGCGAAGAATCTATAGCGGTGGGCCTGCATCATGCCTCGTCGCCAATCGGAAAGTTTGAACTCAAAGGCTCGAACGGTAGGATGCAGTTTCGAGGAAAGGCCCTCGCTAGACCATGCATGCAAGGGCAGATCCGAGGAGACGGTGACCAAGTCAGCAATACCAAAACCATTGACAGGGACTTCCCGAGCCATTGCCCGGTTTTGCCGTTTGCTACTGCTGTGCAACCACGCGTACTTTGCGTCATAAGTTGCAACAAAGTCATCGGCAAAGGCCGTTTCAGCATCCATGCTGTTCCATCGCGGACCAAGATTCCAGCGAGGTTGCGGTTCCATGCATGTTCCAACCAAACTGGAGTGCCCAATGGTGGTCTTGATTTGTCTCCTTCTGTTCATGCCTATATTATACGAAAGGTTGCAGTGGCATACCAGTCCAATGTTGGTTTAGAAAGATTTGAGAATTATGTTTAGAAACAGCAAGATAATGAAGAGGAAAAGGCTTGAATATGATCAATAAATTTTATGTCGGTAATTTCAAAGCGTTTAGCGATATGCAGGCAGTACCGCTGAAGCCGATTACAATTATCTTTGGACCAAACAGCGCAGGTAAGTCATCTGTGATTCACTCATTGCTTCTTGCACGTCATGGGGTGGATACTAAGAGTCTGGATGCAACCTATCCCAGTATTGCTGGCCATGCCGTTGATTTGGGCGGATTCAGACAGTATATTCATCGCCATGATTTCGCGAATCTTCTGCGGTGGTCGGCTGATATGGATGTCAGTTCTTTGCCGGAAACCCTAGCAAAGGACCTAGCACAGGCAAATAAACTTACTGTTCGTTTAACTGCTGGCATCCAGCTGGATGATGAAGGACAACCAGTCGTTGGCGCTGTTCCATTCACTCAATCGTGTGAATACTATATTGATGGCGATCTGTTTATTCGTTTGACCCGTACTAAGCATAAAAGTGATTTTTTCCTGGCGCAATTGAACCGGGAACATGTTGTTTTTGAACCCATTCTGCAGGCAATGTTACTTTCATCAAGGGCTCAGCAGAATATAAAAGATGAGGATTCCAAGTTGCTTGCGGAATTAATCGACGCGATTGTTCCTAAAATCAAGTTTTCAGGTGAATCAGATTTTTTACCGGGCATAGACTTTGACCCGGAAATCTTATCCCAAATGGACTCACTAATATCAGAAAGTGATGGGTTAGATAAGTTTGAGCGGCTAGGCGATCTCGGTAAGTCAGTGCGTCTGTTTCTCCCCCGCATGTTGATGCGTTTTCACTCCGGTGTTCAGGAGACATTGACTCAGCAACTGAAATCACTAACTTATCTGGGGCCTCTGCGTTCCGTTCCTCCTCGTCATATGGCATTTGCGGAAGATGAGGCATTCGGTCATCCTGCGGCAGGGGCAAGCGCTTGGAGGGAGGTCGCCCAGAATCGCGATGTGCGCAATAAAGTTAATTTTTGGCTTGGCAATAAAAAGAAATTGAAAACCCCATATCGTTTGGAGTTGGAACCCTTTTATTCCCAACGGGAAATAGTTGAGGCTTTCAATGACTTACATGTAGAGATTGTTGCAAAGGGACTTGAGGCTTTATTTACAGAAGCGCCACCTTTACAAAGCATCCTGGAACAGTTTCACAATAAAGGTGAAGAGCATAATGAAGGGCTTCAAAAAACGATCCGAGAATTGATAGATACGTATGCGGACCTAGGAGAATACTATGATGCTCCAGATACATTAAAACGGATGTTGAAAGACCGAAGTGGCTCAGGATCTGTTGATGTTCGTCTTTATGATATAAGGAATAATACTCCGGTTAGTCATCGTGATGTCGGTATTGGTATTAGTCAAGTCTTGCCTGTATTGGTTAATGCATACGCATCTAAAAATGCAATTATCGCTATGGAACAGCCGGAAATTCATCTGCACCCTGCCTTGCAGGCGGAACTGGGAGATGTTTTCATAGAATCAGCATTAGGGGATAATAAAAACCGCTTCATTCTTGAGACGCACAGCGAACACCTCATTTTGCGAATACTTCGTCGAATCAGGGAAACAGCAAAAATACTTAAAAACCCTGAGCTTAGAAAAAAACCAAAAACCATAAAAATAGGCGATTTTGAACTTTCTAATATGGTTCCTTCTGAATCAGCATGGGATGGTTCCTCTAAATATGTGGATCAATCATACGATGAATATGTAGAAATACTTCCAGATATTAGACCAGATGATATTGCTTTGATTTATGTTGATGCAACAGGTGATAGTGCTGAGGTAATTAATCTGCGGGTGGATGAGCGAGGTCGGTTGATTGATCAATGTCCCGGGGGATTCTTCGAAGAAGATTTTGAGGAGCTGTTCTGATATGGTCTTTTATGTATATCTGCACCCGGAAGTCTTTAAAGATGCTGCTGCTGCACCCTATGGCATGCAGGCTCTAATTGGAATTTTACGAGGCTTTCTTCAAAACTGTTGTATTGTTGAATTTGACGATGACCGTACACGTGTGGAAATAAAGGGGGTTATACAAGATTTACCTGAAGACTTTGATAGGCGCATATTGAAGAAACTACTTGTCCAGTTGGAAAAACAAAATCGGTTTATATACTGTCTCGAACCGGATTATACAGAAGAAAAATCCGATTTAGAATGTGTAGTACAGCAAGCTGATGCTGAACTGATTCAGCTTGTTCTTATTGGTGATGGGGAAGACATTGATTGTGGTGGTACAGAGTTAAAGTTGGCTCGGTTGGCAACTTACAATGGAACAGATTTTGAGGAAAAACGTTCGAGTATGTCAGGAGATGGGATAACTACACCCGAGGATTCAATGTTTGCGAAGGAGTTTATGGACTTGCATTTACTTAGGGCTTTGAAACATGCAAAAAAGATTGAATTGTTTGATCGTTTGGCGGGAGCAAAATTTGGGGACAATTATGAATATACGATTAAATCATTTATATCCTGGATTGGAACGGTTTTGCCTGAACAGTCAAATTGCAGTATTGAGTTCCATCTTGGGCAAGCAGATGGCCATAAGTCCGCATATATAAAAGGAGAACTGGCTGATTATAAGCGAGATTCATTACCGGATGATTCACGTGTAGAAGTTAGCTATTATTCAGAATTGCCACATCAACGGTATATATTAACTGATCAATTTGCGTTGGAAGTTGATCGGGGTTTAGATTTTCTTAATAGGAGAACACATAAAAATCGTGATGTTTCAATTAATACAAAAAGCAGAAAAGAAATGCAGGCGCTTTTGGATGTCTACAGAGGTCAGTTGATAAGTAAAGAAGTGATTGGATCACATGAAGAATAAAGTAATAGATGATATAAAGACATGGCTACGGGAACAGCCCGTGGATAAACTTGTGGAGATTATCGCCGATAAGGCTGTGCGTGATCAGGAGCTTTACACGGAGCTTAAGCTGAGGCTTGAGGCAGAGAAGAATGAGCCGGATGTAGATGAGATTCGTTATTTACTTAAAAGCGTTATTGAGGTCGATGACTACATCTCCTGGAAAGAGGTGTACGATTATTCAAACAATGTTTCGACTGTGGTGAGTCAGGTTGAAGCCATGTTGCCGGAGCATCCCGATGCGGTTATGTCGCTTGCGGAGGAGGGCATCAGGTTATGGGAGGAGGCCGTTGAGTTGGTCGATGATGATGGAGATATGGGCATGATTCTGGATGACCTGTTGGAACTTCATCTGAAAGCGTGTGAAAAAGTGAAGCCAGATCCTGAAAAGCTGGCGGATTATATTTACAACTCATCTGTTTCTTCCGGCTGGGGTTTATTTTGTGCGTGGAGATTGACCTATGGTGAGCTGCTTGGAGCGAAAGGAATCGAGCGGTTTCGGGAACTCGCGGAGAAAGAGTGGAAAAAAGTGCCCTGCATTAAGCCGGTGGATAAAGACTCTAAATGGGACAGTCGACAACGCTCTGTTTTTGATCAGATGCTCACGTTTGCAAAGGATGACGGTGATTTAAAGGAAATCATTAAAGTGCTGAGTCGCAATCTTTCCAAGCCATATGATTTTGTTACCATCGCTGAATACTGTAGAGAGGCGGGGGAGCACGAACTGGCTTTACAGTGGGCGGAAAAAGGCCTTGGTGCGTTTACTGAGTTCCGATCATATGAACTGCATTCGGTTCTTGCCGATGAATATTTGAGAGTGGGTCGGTCGGATGACGCTCTCAATGTGATATGGACCTCATTTGAATCGACTCCTCGTTTGGAGCGCTACATTGTCCTGGCAGAGTATGCTGGCAAAGTGAACGTCTGGCCTGAGTGGAGGGAGAAGGCGATTGAATATCTGCGGAAGGGTCGGACTAAATCAGTTTCCGGAAGTGAGCTGAGACGGTGGCAGTGGGACGTTTCAAACTATAATTCAGAGTTGGTGCGGATGTTTCTATGGGAGAAGAATACGGAGTGTGCGTGGGAGGAGGCTGAAAAGGGTGGTTGCACCGAGATACTCTG
>Ga0307990_1000972_pt1 | contig 24472 bp, 21 predicted proteins | sample EllFjometagen129_FD_203168 | JGI IMG/M metagenome (GOLD analysis project Ga0307990, IMG submission 203168) | Marine microbial communities from Ellis Fjord, Antarctic Ocean - #129 | ecosystem: Environmental > Aquatic > Marine > Unclassified | place: Southern Ocean | collected 2014-10-08
TATGATGCCTATGATCTTGATGGTTATAGCACTGATATAAATGGATATTTTGTACTTGGTTCTACAACAGTTCCAAATGTTACTTATGATGTTGGAGCCGCAACTAACCTAATACAAAATGGAGCAGATGCAGTAGCTTTATATACGGATGATGCTACATCATTCCCAAATGGAACTCCAGTTTCAATTGTAAATATTGTTGATGCACTTGTTTATGATACAGATGATGCTGATGATGCCGAATTATTAACATTAATAAATGCAGGTCAGCCTCAAATTAATGAAGCAGGACTTGGAGATGCTACATTACATTCTTGTTCAAGATTACCTAATGGTACTGGTGGTTTATTAAATACAGATACTTATGAACCCGCTATTCCAACTCCAGGTGCTGAAAACATGTATGTTCCTGTATTAGCATGGGATGCAACAACATTTGTTGAAGATTTGGCAAACGATGGAAGCATTGTAACTGTTGTTAATTTAGTATTAACGGATGAAACATTTGTTGTTACTTCAGGAGCAATGACAGAAACAACTCATTATACCGTAGCTAACGTACCTGCAGGATTAACAGTTCTTGTAACTGCAACTGATGCAAATAATGCAACAGTTGAATTAACCGGTAATGCAACAAGTCACTTAGATGCTGATGATATTGTAAATATGGATATTACATTCATAGATGCAGCCTTTACGGGTGGTGTAGCAGTTAATGTTATAGATTACAGTCAAACAGCTATTATAGTTGATTTCTTTGACCTTGCTCCAATGACTTTAACATGGGATGCTACAACATTTACTGAAGATGCTGCTAATGATGGAAGTATTTCTACAATAGTTAATTTAGTACTGACAAGTGAAACATTTACTGTTACTTCAGGAGCAATGACAGAAACAACTCATTATACTGTTGCTAACGTACCTGCCGGATTAACAGTTCTTGTAACTGCAACTGATGCTAATAATGCAAGTGTTGAATTAACAGGTAATGCAGCAAGTCATTTAGATGCTAATGATATCGCAAATATGGAAATTACATTCCTTGATGCAGCATTTACAGGTGGTGTAGCAGCTAACGTTATAAATTACAGCCAAACAGCTCTAGTAGTTGACTTTATGGATCCTGCATTAATCACTGACTTGGATATTGTAATGCCTAATGCATTAAACTATGCTTGTGATCTATCAGCAACACAGCAGGTACCAATTTGTATTTCTAACGTTGGACAAACAGTTATTCCTACAGGAGATACAATTTATGTTTATTATGAATATCCAGTTGGAAATGTAGTGTCTGAATTTATTGAATTAACTACTGATTTTGTTTTAGGCGATACTTTATGTTATCAGTTTACACAAACAGTTGATTTTTCAGCTTTAGTAATACATAATTTTAGTATTTATTTCTATTATGCAAATGATGAAATATCTTCAAATGATACATTAATTGGTTCAATTGAACATTACGAAGTAAGTGTTGACCTTGGTGGAGTTAATGATACAATTCATGTTGCTTCTTATCCAACAACTTTAAATGCCGGTGCTTGTGCTAGTCCTGGTGGATTTACATGCACATATCTTTGGAATGATGCTTCATCATTGCAAACATTAGATGTATCTGCTGATGGTTGGTATAGCGTTACTGTTTATGATGATAATGGTTGTGAAGGTAATGATTCTGTATTCGTAATGTTAGATGTATTAGTAGATTCTCCTGTAAATGACATGGGAATTTCTATCTATCCTAACCCTACTAATAATATATTGAATGTTGAAATTTCAAATAATAATATATCAGACATTAGAATTGAGCTTATAAATGTTCATGGTCAATTAATTAAAGAATTGATAATTGAGAATAATATGAGTGAAATAAATGTTACTGATTTTGCTCCGGGAGTTTATTATTTAAAAATAAATTCAGAAAGCAATATTTTTATTGAAAAAGTAGTAATTCAATAATAATACTTATTGCTAACATTAAAAAGGCTGCTCAATTGAGCAGCCTTTTTTTTCATTAAAATTACTATATGTCGCGGTTCTTAATGCCGATTTACATTTCATACGATACTACTATAGAATTTTGTTCACTAGTTTCTGAAATATATAGAAATCTATTAGTATTGAATAATTTCACTTATGAATACTTACCTTCACTTTTTATAATGGGATTATCAATTAAGTAAAAAGAAAAAGGCTATCCTTTTTAGAATAGCCTTTAAAATATATGAATTATAAAATTATTTTACTTGCTCAATAGCCCAATTTACAGCTTCGTCAAGCATTTCTTGAGGTGGATTTTTAATAAAACCTTTATCAACTAATAATCCTGTCATATCTCTTGATTCCTGAATATCTCTTTTTGCAAACTCAAAAGCTTCTTCCCAAGTCATTTTAATTCTTGCTACTCCGTCCTCTATTGCTTGCATTGCCACATCAGCTGATTCAACTGGAAATACATTTGCCTCGCTCATAGTAGGTACAATATTCTCTGTATCAATACCCCTTTTTTCAGCATAATCAGCTAATGAATGAGCAGCTCTAATTGCCATATTATCTGTTATCTTTTTAGCTCTTACCATTAATGCACCTTTTAGAATTCCAGGAAATCCAATGGAATTGTTAACCTGATTTGGAAAATCTCCTCTTCCTGTTGCAACAATATACGCACCAGCTTCCTTGGCTGCATAAGGGTAAATCTCTGGAACAGGATTTGCACATGCAAAAACAATTGATTTTTCTGCCATTGAACTTATCCATTCTGGTTTAATTACATCAGGTCCGGGTGTTGAAAGTGTTATTAAGACATCAGCACCTTTCATTGCTTCTTCCATTGTTTGGATTTTATTTGGATTTGTTTTTTCACATAATTCCCATTTTCTATAAAATCTTTTGTCTGCTTTTATGTTTTCTCTATCAGTATTTAACGAACCTTTAGAATCAAAAACTATCATCTTTTTTGGGTCTCCACCATCAGCAATTATCAATCGTGCAATAGTTGTATTTGATGCACCTGCACCATGAAAAACTATTTTTGAATCTTCAATTTTTCTATTTGTTAGTTTTAAGGCATTTATTAGTCCAGCAAGAGTAACACAAGCTGTTCCTTGTGCATCATCATGCCAAACAGGAATATCACATTCTTCTCTTAATACATCAAGAACTTTATAACAATTTGGTTGTGAAATGTCCTCAAGATTAATAGCTCCAAAGCTATGCTGAACCATTTTAACAAACTCAATTATTTTATCAGGGTCGTTTTTTCCTTGTTCATTTTTACTGTCAATACAAAGAGCCACTCCATCAACTCCGCCTAAATATTTCATTAAAAATGCTTTTCCCTCCATAACGCCTAATCCTCCGGGAGGAGTACAATCTCCATCACCCAGAACACGAGTTGAATCGCTAATTACTGCTACAAAGTTCCCTCTGTTAGAAAGTTGAAAAGAAGCATCATTATTGTCCCTTATATCTGTTGACACTTTAGAAACACCAGGTGTATACCAAACATTAAACCAATTAAAACCCATTACAGGTGCCTTGGGAACTGTTTGAATTTTGCCACCATAATACTTATGAGAAGTTTCTGCAAGTTTTTTTAAAAAAAATGTTTTACCTTTTGCAATTTGCTCTTGTGTAAAATCATCAGGAAAAATGTCATCTAAATTGTCGAGATTTAATTTTATTTGGTCCATTAAGTTGATTTTTAGTTATTTTAGATTATAATCTAAATTATGCAATAAAGTTAATTAATCATGTTAATTTTAAAAAATATCTCTCTCTATTCTTTTTATGTTTAACAATATAAATTTATGATTTATTAAATCCAATTACTTTGTAAATGTATTCATTATAGGATATAACAAAATTTTTATCGCTAATTTTATGCAGTTTACAGCAAGTATGAAAAAATAAGTTCGAAAAAATTTGCGAGAGAATTGTATTTGTTATACATTTGTAGTGAATATAATAATGTAATCATTACATTTATGAAAAAAACAAATAACATAAGTGAATTTTTATTAGAAAATAATATTAAACCATCATATCAAAGGTTAAAAATATTTGAATATTTATATGTGCATAAAACGCACCCAACAGTAGACGAAATATATAAAGCACTAAAAGGCGAAATACCTACTTTGTCTAAAACAACTGTATACAATACTTTGAAACTATTTATTGATAAGGGTGTTGTAATAATTATAAATATTGAAGATAATGAAACAAGGTACGATGCAGATACTTCATTACATGGACATTTTAAATGTGAAATATGTGGAAATATTTATGATTTTGATGTTAATGACGATGGTTTAACTATTGATTTAAAAAATTATAAAATAAAAGAAACACACATATATATAAAAGGTATTTGTGAAAAGTGCATGAATTAATGCAAAAAATAAACATTTATAAATCTTTAAAATATTAAAAAAATGGAAACAATAATAGGTAAAAAAGCTCCTGTATTTAAGGCAAATGCAGTTGTAAATGGTGGCGAAATCGTAGAGGGCTTTTCGCTTGATCAATATATAGGTAAAAAAGATGTTATTTTCTTTTTCTATCCAATGGATTTCACATTCGTTTGTCCAACCGAACTTTTAGCTTTTCAGGATAAACTAGAAGAATTTGAAAAAAGAAATGTGGCTGTTGTTGGTTGTTCGGTTGATTCTGAATTTTCACACTGGGCATGGTTGAATACTGAAAAAAATCAAGGTGGAATTAAAGGCGTAAAATACCCGATTGTAGCTGATCTTTCAAAAACAATAGCAGAAAATTTTGGTGTACTTGCTGGTGAATACGATTATGATGATGATGACAATGCAATTTTCAATGGTGTTCCTGTGGCATACAGAGGAACATTCTTAATTGACAAAGAAGGTGTTGTACGTCATTCTGTTATAAATGATCTTCCTTTAGGTAGAAATATTGATGAAGCTTTAAGAATGGTTGACTCATTACATCACTTAGAAGAGTATGGTGAAGTTTGTCCTGCTAACTGGAATGAAGGTGATGACGCTATGAAAGCAACTTCTGATGGAGTAGCTGATTATTTAAGCAAACATTAGAATTAGGATACAAGGTACAAGATCATGAATCAATGTATCAACAAATATAGTATTAACATTTAAAAAATAAATATCATGAAAGTAAATCATTATGTAGATATATCTACGCTAGACAAAGATGCCAAAAAAGATTATATTGACAGGCATTCTGCTTTTGTTCATTGTGAAAAAACAGCAACAAAAGGCGAAAAATTTAAAGTAAAGGTACAAATTGGTGATGAATACATGCACCCGGATGATCCTGATCATTTTATTTCATGGATACAATTATGGGCAGGTGAAAAAATGCTGGCACAAGCTAATTTTACAGAAGGTGCCCTAGGGAATGCTCCTAATAATTTAGAAGTTGATTTTTATATTGTTCCAACTAAAAATTTAAAATTAACGGCTTTGGCATTTTGCACCAAACATGGTTTGTGGCATAGTGATGAAATAATTGTTGAAGTAAAATAATTAAATTAATAATTTAAAAAATAATAAAATGTTAAATAAAAGATTAGAACAGGAATTAAATAAACAAATTAATGCTGAAATGTATTCAGCGTATTTATATTTATCAATGTCGGCTTATTTAACTTCAAAAAATTTGCAAGGTTTTGCAAACTGGATGAAAATTCAATTTGAAGAAGAGCAGTCGCATGCTATGAAATTATATCAATATATTTTAGATAGAGGAGGAAAAGTTGTTTTAGAAAAAATTGATAATCCTAAAATTGAATGGAAAAATGTTATTGAAGTTTTTGAAGATGCATTAGCACATGAGCAAAAAGTTACTTCATTAATAAATAATTTGGTAAATATATCATATGAGGAAAAAGATCACGCAAGCGTTAATGAGCTACAATGGTTTGTAACAGAACAAGTAGAAGAAGAAGCTAATGTAAATGATATTTTAGACCAATTAAGAATGATAGATGGAAAAGGTTCCGGCTTATTTATGCTTGATAGAGAACTTAAACAAAGAGTATTTGTTCCAATTAAATAAGATTGAGTTGAGAGTAATAAAATTTATTGCTATAGATTTTGTTACTCTCCAATAATCTTAACCAAAACACGTTTTCTTCTTTTTCCATCAAATTCTCCGTAGAAAATTTGTTCCCATGGTCCAAAGTCTAATTTTCCGTTTGTTATTGCCACAACAACTTCTCTGCCCATTATTGTGCGTTTAAGATGAGCATCTCCGTTGTCTTCAAAAGTATTGTGATTGTACTGTGAATGTGGTTTTTCAGGAGCAAGTTTTTCTAACCATACTTCAAAATCGCGGTGTAAACCGGACTCATCATCATTAATAAAAACACTGGCTGTAATGTGCATGGCATTTACAAGACAGAATCCTTCTTTAATATTACTTTCTTGTAAACATTGGTCTATAAATGGAGTTATATTAATAAGTTCTCTTCTTGCTTTAATATCAAACCAAAGCTCTTTTCTGTATGATTTCATAAGTTTATTAATATTGTTAGTTGTTTATGTCAATCAATTGTTGATTTTATATAAAAATCATCATAAAAGTAAAAAGTTGACAATTGACAATTAACAGCCTGCCTGTCCAGTAGGCAGGTAGGCAAAATTGTCAATCGGATTTTCTTTTTCTAATCTTTTCACCATTCCATTATTATAATAATTCAAGATATATTAGAACAATAGGTGCAGAAAGCAATATCCCATCAAAACGATCTAAGATACCACCATGTCCGGGAAGTATATTCCCCGAATCTTTCACATTAATACTTCTTTTGAAAAGAGATTCAACAAGGTCTCCAAAAGATGCCATGATAACTACAATAAATGAAATTACGAACCAATCAACTAATGTAATATTATTATAGAATAATGAAATAATATAAGCAATACCAAAAGTAACTATTGTACCACCTATTGTTCCTTCCCAAGATTTTTTAGGAGATATTTTTTTGCTAAGACGTGTTCTCCCTATTGTTGTTCCTACTAAATAAGCACTTGTGTCAAAAGCCCAAACAAGAAAAAAGAAACCAAGCAAAAGATTTGGATTATATGAAATATGAATAGGAGATGTACTTAAAAAATAAAAATTATTGAAAAAATTATTCATTGGTTCAATTTCAAGATTAAGAAAGTTGGCTGTTGGTGCTGTTACTATATTTGTATCAAAAACAAAATAATTAAGCATTGATATAGGAAGAGCTATATAAATTATTCCCAAAAATGTATATGCAATGTTTGTAAATGGTTTTTTCTTGATCCTATACAATTCGCTAATAAAAACAAGAGTTAACAGAGGAATAAATAATAAAAATATTTTTATGCTAATATAACTTATTGAATGAAGAAAAAATAGCAAAAATAATATTATACCTATTGCAATACCTGTAAATTTTTGTGGAAATGATTTTACTTTTGATGCCATATCATAGAATTCTATCATTCCTATAACAAGTATCAAAAGAAATAAGAATATAAATGTAAGGCTGCTAAAAGCAATTGCTGATATTAATATAATTACAAACGCTATTCCTGAAAAGCTTCTTAGTGAGAGATCTTTTAGTTTTTTACTCAATTTTCAAATTCTTTAATTAATTCTTTTGCTTTTTCTTCATTGTCTTTATGCACATACATTTCAATATTTCCAATTGTAACATAAAGAGAATCTTTTTTATTAATAGCAATACTTTCTATGTCGTAATCACTAAAAATTTCTTTTAATACATCAGCATTATATTTCTTATTAGCGGTATAAACCAAAACCCAATCTTTCTCCATAATTTATTTATTTTTTTGTTTTCTTTATCTTCTCATCTTCTATCATCTTCTCATCCTCTGCTATTTTCTCATCATCTATTATTTTCTTTTTAGCTTTCTTTTTTTTCTTTTCTTTTTTAATTTTTTCGGCATTGGATTTTCTTATCTCTTCCTCTTCTTCTGCTCTTGTTTTATAAGGTCTTTTGCCAAAAATTTCTTCCAGATCTTCGCTAAATATAACTTCCTTTTCAAGTAATTTTTCAGATAATATTATTAATTTTTCTTTATTTTCTTCAAGAGTTTTCTTAGCTCTTTTATACTGTTCTTCAACAATTAAAGATATTTCTTTATCAATAACTTCTGCTGTTTTTTCACTATAAGGTTTATTAAATGAATATTCCGATTGTCCGGTAGAATCATAAAAACTTATATTACCAATCTTTTCGCTCATTCCAAAATATGAAACCATCGCAGAAGCTTGTCGAGTTGCTCTTTCAAGGTCATTTAAAGCTCCTGTTGAAATTTTTCCAAAATTAATTTCTTCTGATGCTCTGCCTCCCAAAGTTGCACACATTTCATCCAAAATTTGTTCAGTAGTTGTTATTTGACGTTCATCCGGTAAATACCATGCTGCACCAAGCGCTTTGCCCCTTGGAATAATAGTAACTTTTACCAATGGACTGGAATGTTCTAATAACCAACTAACAGCTGCATGACCTGCTTCGTGATATGCAATTGTAAGCTTTTCCCCTTTTGTAATTATTTTACTTCTTTTTTCCAATCCACCAATTATTCTGTCAACTGCATCAAGAAAATCTTGTTTGCCGACCGCCTTATTGCCTTTTCTTGCTGCAATTAATGCAGCTTCATTACAAACATTTGCAATATCGGCACCGGAAAATCCCGGTGTTTGCTTAGATAAAAATACTACATCTACAGTTTTATCAATTTTAATTGGTTTAAGATGAACTTCAAATATTTCCCCCCTTTCTGTTAATTCAGGTAATTCAACATGTATTTGCCTGTCAAATCTGCCGGCTCTCATTAGTGCTTTATCAAGAATATCTGCTCTGTTTGTTGCAGCTATAATAATTACGCCACTATTTGTTCCAAAACCGTCCATTTCGGTAAGTAGCTGATTTAGTGTATTTTCTCTTTCGTCGTTAGCTCCATAATTAGGGTTTCTGCCTCTTGCACGACCTATTGCATCAATTTCATCAATAAAAATAATACAAGGTGCTTTTGTTTTAGCTTGTTTGAATAAATCTCTTACCCTTGAAGCTCCAACACCCACAAACATTTCAACAAAATCTGAACCTGATATTGAGAAAAAAGGTACATTAGCTTCACCTGCTACAGCTTTTGCGAGTAAGGTTTTCCCTGTACCGGGAGGTCCTACCAATATGGCTCCTTTTGGAATTTTACCACCAAGTTGAGTATATTTTTTTGGATGTTTAAGAAATTCTACAATTTCCATTACTTCGACTTTCGCCTCTTCCAAACCTGCAACATGAGTAAAATCTACTTTTACATTTGTTCCTTTATCAAAAATCTGTGCTTTTGATTTTCCTATATTAAATATTTGGCTTCCGCCACCACCACTTCCCATACGACGAATAAAAAATATATATATTGCAACAAAAAATAATATTGGGAATATCCAACTTAAAATATCTCCAAATACATCTTTTCTCTCGGCAGTTGTTACAATAAGGTTATCACCCTGCGCAACATATTCGTCCTGGTATAAAATTATTCGTTCTTCAAATTTTTCTAATGATAATATAGTATATACATAATTTGGTTCATTAGTTGAAAAAAGACTTCTGCTTTTCTTTAAATTTATATATTTTTCATTAGCTAGTCTATCACTTTTAATAAATATTTCAACAAAATCTCTGTTTACAATAACTACCTTATCAACGTCTCTTGATTTAAGCATGTCGTTTTCAAGCCTATGCCAGGTTATATTTTCAACACTTCCTCCAAAATCAATAAACTGAACAGCTATTAAAATAAATGCAACAATGCCATATACCCAATAAATATTAAATTTTGGTTTTTTGGAAAGTTTACCGTTGTCAGATTTATTATGTTGAGTTTTCTTATTTTTATCTTCGCTCATATTATTTTGTATTTACTTTTGTGGTTTTTGCATCTGCCCAAAGATTTTCAATATCGTAAAATTGCCTTGCTTTTGATTCAAAAACATGAACCACAACATTTGCATAATCAAGTAGTATCCAATGTGCATTTTCATACCCTTCTTTGTGCCAAACACGTTCCTTTGTCTTATTTCTAACAGTTTTAACAACATAATCGGAAATAGCTTGCAACTGTATTTTTGAATCTGCATGACATATTATGAAAAAATCGCAAATTGTATTTTCAATTTTTCTTAAGTCAAGTTTAACAATATCTTCTCCCTTTTTATCCTGTATTCCTTCAATAATTATTTTTGATAGTCTTTCAGATGTTACCATATATTGTTTTAAAATGAAATTTTAAGAATGCAAAGGTAATGATTTTTTAACTTTTAAAATATACAAATTAATGAAACAGAAATTATAGGAGGGTTCTATTAACTTATTTCTCCATTAAAAACAAATTTAGTTTCTCCTTCAAGCCAAATATTTGCAAATGAATTTTGTTCTGTTTTGGAAAAATAAATATTTAATTTTCCACCTTTCGCCTGTAAATTTACTGATTTTGGGATATTTTCATATTGAACAACAGATGCTAGAGCTGTTGCAACAGCTCCTGTTCCACAACTTAATGTTTCTTTTTCAACTCCTCTTTCATAAGTTTTAAATAAAATATAATCATTTTTTATTTCCGCAAAATTCACATTAGTCCCTGATGGAGCAAATCTTTTGTCAAATCGTAGATCTTTACCTGTTTTTTCAATATTAATATTATCTAGATTATTGGTAAATTGAACAAAATGTGGAGACCCTGTATCAAGAAAATATCCGTCATCGTATTTTTTTATTTCTATAACATCTATCATTTTTAATTTTACAATATTATTTTCATCAATAATTGCTTTATGCACCCCATCGCTTGCTAAAAATGTAGTTTTATCTTTAATAATATTTACCATTTTGGCATAAGCAACAATACACCTACCCCCATTTCCACACATAGAACCTTCTTTACCATCAGAATTATAGTATTTCATTTCAAAATCATAATTGTTAGAAGGAAGCATAGTCATAAGTCCATCGGCACCAATACCAAAATTACGATTGCATAATTGTTTAATAATATCAGTATTTAAGTCAATATTTTGAGATTTTATCTTATTGATAATAATAAAATCGTTACCCGTACCATGAAATTTGTAGAATGAAATAAGCATAAATTGTTAAATAAGGTTAAAATAAACGTATTAAAATAACATTTCAAAGATATTGTACGTTTAAATAATATGCAAATTGATGAAATTTTAGCATATTCTACATTTAGTTTGCAAATATAAACTGAAAACCGAAAGTTATTAGTCTGTATTTCTGTTAAATATGGCGTTTTGGCAGAATAATTAAAAATAAATGGGAATTATATTGACAAGCGTATTAAAATGAATTAACTTTGCAAGTTCAAATTTTGTGAAACCTCATAAGTGTTTTTAGTAAGAAATGAGACAATTAAAAATAACCAAATCCATAACAAATCGTGAAAGTGCTTCTCTCGATAAATATTTACAAGAAATTGGAAGAGAAAATCTTATTACTGTTGAAGAGGAAGTAGAATTAGCACAACGAATTAGAAAAGGAGATAAACTGGCATTAGAAAAGTTGACTCGTGCTAATTTAAGATTTGTTGTATCTGTTGCAAAACAGTACCAAAATCAAGGTTTAAGTTTACCGGATTTAATAAATGAAGGAAACTTAGGTTTAATTAAGGCTGCGGAAAAATTTGATGAAACTCGTGGTTTCAAATTTATTTCTTATGCTGTTTGGTGGATTAGACAATCTATTTTACAAGCATTAGCAGAACAATCGAGAATTGTTCGTTTACCATTAAATCAGGTTGGTTCATTAAATAAATTGAATAAAGCATTTTCAAAATTTGAGCAGGAAAATGAAAGAACACCTTCTCCTGATGAACTTGCAACTGCTTTGGATATTCCAAGAGAAAAAGTATCAGATACATTAAAAGTTGCTGGTAGACATATTTCTGTTGATGCTCCTTTTGTTGATGGTGAAGACAACAGTTTATTGGATGTTTTAGTAAACCGAGATTCCCCAAGAGCTGATAATAGTTTGATAAATGAATCTTTAAGCAGAGAAATTGAAAGAGCAATATCAACTTTAACAGAAAGAGAAAGAGATATTATTAGACTTTTCTTTGGTATTTCTTGTCAGGAATTTACTCTTGAGGAAATAGGAGGAAAATTTAATTTAACACGCGAAAGAGTTAGACAAATTAAAGAAAAAGCTATTAGAAGATTGAGACATACTTCAAGAAGTAAATTACTTAAATCTTATTTGGGATAATTTATAATTGAGTCCACTACCAAAAAGTCATTAAAATCAAAAAAGCCACAGATTACTCACATTATGGTTCAATGCCAAAAATAGGTGTAGAGCACCGAAATATCCTTTCTATTCTGACTAAACATGAAAGATTTAGAGTCTGTATTGATAAACAATCTTTTTTCATTTTGTCTTGACACAGAATGAGTTTAGGTGTCCCAGTACAGAAAACAGGACTTTAACATTTAACATTTGAAATTCTATATTTTTCATTTAATTAATATTAAATATCAAATGAAAAATAATAAAGTTAGGCAAGAATATTGGACTAATTATTAATGCCTTAACTTTCATCCCTAACTTAACAACATTGTTTAAAAGGCGGGGTTAATGATATGTTTTTTTATACGCGTACTCCAATTAATAAAATATCATCAATCTGCTCAAGGTCTCCTTTCCATTCTTCTATTGTGTCATCATAAATCTTTTTTTGTTCTTCCATAGGTTTTTCATGATGTTCGATCAGAAGATTTTTAAAATTTTTGTATTTGTATTTTTTTCCTGCCGCACCACCAAATTGGTCTGCATAACCATCAGAAAAAATCATTATAACATCATCATCTTGCAATTGTATAACATGATTGGTAAATGGTTTTAATGTTTCATCATCATAAGCTCCAATTGGATGCTTGTCTCCTTTTGTTACAATAAGTTCACCATCTCTAATCATGTATAATGGATTATTTGCTCCCGCAAATTCTAATATTTTTTTCTTGTAATCAATGCAACAAAGTACCATATCCATACCGTCCCTAATAGTAGTATCACTGCTTTTCTGGCTTAAAGTATTACTTACTATTTGGTTTAAGTGGTTTAATACTTCTGCAGGCTGTGTTGTTCCATGCTCAATAATTGCCTGATTTAAACCATTATGTCCAACAATACTCATAAATGCACCAGGTACTCCATGTCCGGTACAATCAATGGCTGCAAACAATATCTTGTCTTCTGTATTGTGCATCCAGTAAAAATCACCACTAACAATATCTTTTGGTTTATATAAAACAAAGGAATTTTTCAGAAATTGATTTACAAAATCGTTTGGAGGCAGTAATGCTTCCTGAATTCTTTTTGCATAACGAATACTGTCCATTATATCTTTGTTTCTTTCTTCAATTATTTCTTTTTGCTCTAATATTTCTTCGTTTGCATTTTTTAATATTTTGTTCTTTTCGGCAATTTCGCGAGTTCGTTCTACTACTTTTTGTTCTAACACTGCTTTTTCGTGTTTAAGTTTCTTTTCGCGTAATCTGATAAAAAAGTATATTAAAACTATTGCCAGCACAATAACTGAAATCATAAACCACAATGTTTTCCAAAATGGAGGCGTAATTGAGAAATGAAACTCATAAGGTTTTTCGTTCCATTTTCCATTTTCATTTGCTGCAATAATTTTAAAAACATAATTGCCCGGAGCAAGACTTGAATATACAACTTCATTATCGGTTCTTACAGGCGACCAATTTGTTTCCACTCCTTCAAGCATATATTTATATTTTATTTTATTAGGATTACTTAACGAAATAGCCGAGAATTTAAAAGTTAAATGATTGTCGGAATACTTTAGCTCAAGATTTGACGGAATATTGAACCATGGCGACATACTGTCGGCTTTTGTTGTCCAGTCGATACTTTCATAAAAAAGGTCGATGCCTGTAAGGTGAATAACAGGTGTCTTTTCGTTTATTTTTTCATTTTCGGGAGTATATTTTGTTAACCCGTTAACTGTTCCAAACCAAATATTCCCATCATTATCGTTATAAATGGAGTTTAGTTTGTTTTCAACACCCAAAAAACCGTCTGTTCTGTCGTAATTTTTTACTTTAACAATATTCATATTATCGTCAAATAATATCTTGTCAAAGCCTTTATCTGTTCCAACTATTAGTGTGTTTTTATCCTGAAAAATAAGTGAATAAATATTTGGTGAGCCAAGCATACTGTTATCTGCAATATTTTTTATCATTACAGTGTCATCGGTGTTATTATTGAACAGGTACAAGCCTCCGCCAAAAGTACCAATTAAAATATTTCCTTTACTGTCTTCAACAAGAGCATGTATTGTTTTATAATTTAATCCTTCTGCTTCGTCGTATTGTGTCATTTCGCCTTTTCTGAATTTCATAAGTCCACCCAGAGTTCCAATCCAGATATTACTGTCTCTGCTTTCTATTATTGTTTGTATTTGGTCGTTTGCAATCTCATACTCGCTATCCTTAGTGATATTAAAATATTCGCCATTATTATAAATACTCAATCCTGCTCCTGTTCCCATCCATATAATATCTTTTTTGTCAACCAAAACACAATTTACCCTATTGTCGATTAATCCGTTTTCTTCGTTTATCCTAATAAAATTACCTTCAGTTAATATACTTATACCTTTTTGTGTAGATATCCATAAATTATCTGCTCCATCAACAAAAAGAGAATTAACATTATTATCTATTAATCCGTTTTTAGTGCTTAGTTTTTTAAATGTTGGGATATTATTTTTGAATTTTACCTGCATAATTCCATCACCAAGCGATGATATCCAAAAAGCATTACTCTTATCTTTTATTATACTTGTTATTTGCTCGTTAAATAATCCATCGTTTTTGTTGTAATGCGAAAAATGATTTCCCAAAAACCTTATTAATCCATTTCCCATTGTTCCAAACCAGATATTATTTTCATTATCTTCGAGCATACAAAGAATTTGATTGTTTGGCATTCCTTGATTTTCCGAATAAGAAATGAAACTTGTATTATCAAATTTGCTGACACCTATTTTATCGGTGCAAAACCAAATATTGCCTTTTGTATCTTGCATAATATCCCATACAGTAAGTCCGTTTAATCCATTTTGCTTGTTATAAAACTCAATTTTTCTGTTGTCTTTTTCTTTGGTGTAAATTTTAATAGATCCTGCATCGTAGGTTCCAAACCAAAGATTTTCGTCTTTATCTTCTTCAATACAAGTTATAATGTTGCTTGAAAGAACATCGTCTTTACTAAGCATTTCAACAGAAAATACGGTTTCGTTAAACTTTAAAATATTAATACCGCCATACATTGCCAGCCATATATTGCCGTTTTTATCTTCATGAGCATCAAAAATAAAATTGGTTTCCAAGCCATCTTTTGTAGTAATATTTTGTATTTCAAACGATCTGTTTTTTAATACCGTTATTTTGTTTAATCCATTATCGCCGGCTGCCCATATATTGCCTTTTTTATCTTCACAAAAATTAAGAATAGTACCGCTTGTTAAACCAATACTTGTATCGATAGTTGTAAATTTATATCCGTTGTAAAAACTTATTCCTTTATCGGTGCCAATCCATATATTGCCTTTGCTGTCTTCAAATAGCGACCTTACAACATTGCTGTTAATTCCCTGTTTTTTGCCAAACACGCTAAAGTTTATTCCGTCGAACCGGCAAACACCGCCACCATCGGTTCCAAGCCAAAGATATCCTCTTTTGTCTTGTATCATACAATACACTGTTGATTGCGATAAGCCGCTTTCAATAGAATATGTTCTGAAATTGTTTTGTTGCGAAAATAAGGTTGAAACTGATAGAAGTAGGATTATTAATGTGATTAGGAATTTCATTTGTTTATTTTTTTTGCCGCGAATACGCGAATATTATTTTGATAAACTTATGATGTAAAAATAACAAAAAAAAGGGAATTTTCTCTTTATTTTATTTATTGCTTTTATTTTATCTGGGTTTTGTTTAAACCATAGAATTTTCTTTTAACAACGCAGGAGGGAGCAACCTACACCGAATAGGGAAATATGTCAGTTATAGGCTAACGTCCCTAATAGAACGCGTTTCAATGCATATTATTTATTGCTTTTTCAACAAATTCATTAAGCTCACCATTTGTTAATTCCTTTGTCATTTTATTTTGATAGAAATATTATTTTTAAGCATGTTGCTTAAACAGCCATACTCCTTCTGATTGGAGGATGAGGATTATAGTTTTCTACAACAAAATCATCAATAGTTAGTTGATCGAAAGGTTTTTTTGCAACATGTAATTTAGGTAAAGATTTGGGTTCTCTTGACATTTGTTCAAGAATTGCAGTTACATGATCATATTTTTCTTCATTTCCGTCATTAGGAGCATTTTTATTAATCCAATCAACAACTTCTAGATATTCTTCTCTTTCAGAAACATTTCTTATTCTTTTTTGTAACTCCCTGAAATTCTCTTTATGCCATTGAGTTCTCTTTCCAATACCTGCATAAAAATGAGAATCTCCAAAAGTGTGGATAAATGTTTTTGGAACCATCTCTGCCTCTTGAGCAATTACATGAGTAAGAGCGGCATAACTAGCTATATTAAAAGGAACACCTAAAAACTGATCGCAACTTCTTTGATAAAGTTGTAATTCTAATTCGCCTTCTTCATTAGCAGTTGCCTGATAAAGAACATGACATGGAGGTAAAGACATTTTTGGAGTGTCTCCGGGATTCCATGAATCAACAATATGTTTTTTTCCGGTTGGTTTCTTTTTCAGACCATTTATCATTTTTCCCAGTTGATCTATTTCAACAAACATATCTTTGTCATGATCAAAATATTCCCATTTTCTCCATTGTTTCCCATAAATTGGTCCTGCATCTCCCCATCTTTTTGCAAATTCTACATCTTCTTTTATTCTCTGACCATATTCTGCCATTGTTTTGTCCCAATCAGGAGAATATTTTACAATACCTTCAGGAAAAATTCCTTCTTTTTGCATTCCGGGAAGATTGTCTTGAAAAGCATCAGGCCTCCAAATAGGGCAGTTATTATCTTCAAGATATTTAATATTTGTATCCCCTCTTAAGAACCATATTGTTTCATGAAACACAGATTTTGTAAACATTTTTTTAGTAGTTAATAATGGATACCCTTCTCTAAGATCATATTCGTTTTGATACCCAAATAAAGAAATAATTCCAGAACCTTTGCTTCCTCCTTTAAAATTTGAACGGTTAGAAGTTAAAATTGCTTTTGAATGATCTAAATATTGTTGTGCCATTTTTTATTCTTTAAAAATTAATACTATTATGGTTTATTCTTAGTTCTTATTTTTAGATTATTTTATTCTCAAAAATAGTTTTTATTTTTATTAATTATCAAACTCCAAAGTTTGAATTATGGACAAATTATTAACAAAGATTGTTAACTGAGCTGAATCTCTATTTTGTAAGATTAATAGAAGCCCCCTTAAGTAATTTCGTAAATAGTTTTGCTGTAGCCATTGCATCACCTAATGCCGTATGTCTTCCTTCCACTTTAATTTCAAAAAGCTCAAAGGCTTCATCAGATGAAATTGCCCTATGCTTTATATGGCCTGCCAGGTATAGATAATGTAGGATTGAAGAAGTGTCAATGATCCTGTGCGAGAAAAATTCACTAAAATCTTTCTTATTCTGTGAAAAGAATAATTTTAGAAAATTAACATCAAAGTGAACATTATGACCGGCTATTGTAATTTTTCTTTGTTGAGGAAAGTGTCTACCGATAAATAAAAATATTTTCTCAATAGCCTGAGAGGGGGAAATCGCTGATTGCTTATGCTTTTCTATATCAATTTTGTTAATAGATAAAGCCTCCTCAGTAACAGAAAGTTTTCCATCATTAATCAGTAACTCTTGTGAATCAATAATCTCCATATCCTCCCAAACAACCATGGCTAATGATAATAGCGAATGCTTATTTGGATCCAATCCCCCTGTCTCTGTATCAACAAATAACAATCTATCTCTCATCTCCGTAGTTTTTCTTCATATAATAGAACAAAAATACTAAAGTTTTATTTTCCACATAACGATGGTGGTATGAATTGTATGCCACTAATGCAGGTGTAATGTGTGCATTGCCCGAAACTATATGCAAATTACGTGGTTTGGAACTATTAACTGTTGATGGCACTACCATAATTTCACATTGTTTGCAAGTAATAATTAATCCTCGCTTTAGATTAGTTGTGCAATAAGATTTTAAAAAGCATTTTAATAATCAGAAACTTGTAGTCGTCAATCTCTCTCATGCACTTGTTTTCACTTTCGTGATATAGTTGCACACTTTCGTGATATAGTTACACACTTTCGTGATATACTTGTACACTGTCGTGATATAGCAAAACTGTTTCATGCAGTCATTAATCTGTTTCACCCGATTACCAAACTGTTTCATCCAATTACCAAACTGTTTCATAATAAAATTCGTGTCAACGGTATGTCATTCATTGACATCAATACCTCATTCACCGATGTCAATACGTCAACCACTGATGTCAATACGTCAGCCACTGATGTCAATACGTCAGCCACTGATGTCAGTACCTTATTCACTGATGTCAATAAGTCGTTCACTGATGTCAATAAGTCGTTCACTGACGTCAATAAGTCATTTACTGACGTCAATAAATCATTTATTGACGACAATAAATTTGTTAGGGACCTATTATTCAGCCTTATAAATAAGTTTCATTATAAAAATTAACTAAAAACTAAATTATTATGTCAAACAAATCGGACTATATGCCGCAAAACAAAGATGAATTTTTAAAATGGTTAAGAAACTTTTTGGAAATAGCAATAGCAAATGTAAATCATTATGGTATAAATGAAGAAGAAATTAAAAGTTTGGAAGCGTTTACGGTAAACGTACCAGAAAAAATTAACGAAGCAGTAGAAGCAAGCAATATTGCACAACAAAAAACAGAAGTTAAAACAGACGAACTGGATAACTGTAAAACAAATTTTTTAAGAACATTTAGATTTATGCAAGATTCGCCCAAGTTTAAAGAAAAAGATGCCGAAGCAATAGGCTTTCGCAAACACCACACTCCACCAGACCCACATACAATGAAACCAATAGTAAGCCAAGTAACACCAACACTCGAAAATATTATTATCGACTGGGTAAAAAGCGGAATGGAAGGAATATTTATATATAGCAGTTACGATGGAAATAAATGGGAAAAAATAGGACGCGACACAAGGTCGCCCTACGAAGACGAACGCAAAAACCTAAGCGATAAACCCGAAGACAGATATTATAAATTACGCTATATTAAAAACGATAAACCAATAGGATTAGAAGGTGATGTTGTAAAAGTATTGGCAGAAATTTATTAAAAAAAGAAGAAATATAAAATGTAAAATCTAAAAGAGAGAGTTTTTTTTGCTCTCTCTTTTTTTATTACTTTTGGAAAATAAACAGTTATTAATTTTTAAGATATGGCATTTTTAATATATCAAAAAGAACAAAGAGACAACAAAACCTTATACATTAATAGACAACAAAATTATAAATTAGGAGGATATGGTCTTATATACAGCCTTTGGAAAAAAAGAGGAATGCCTTTAAATCAAGGATGGTCAGTTAATGTAAACGATTTGCTACAAGAATACAATGAGAATTATAACGATAAAAATCATTCATTGTTGATTGATTTTCATCCAAGTTCAAAAAATCGAATTGGTATTATAGAAATAGAACATATTCATTTATACACATTTGGTGAAAATATGACTGCCTATTGGACTCCAATGATGTTAGAATTACGGGATGTCTTTTACAAAGAGAACTATGAAAATTTGTCAAATGGCGAAAAGAAAAGGATAATTTCAGAAATAGAAGTTTATGCTGAAAGGCAAAAGATAATTGAATTTTTATATTTACAAGGAAACTGGAATTGGGGTAGAAATGGCAGTACGAATGCTGCTTTTATTCACGATGAACCGAGAAAATATTTCAAAAAGTTTTTTTAAATTTTACAAAATAGAATACAAAAATATATAAAATTATAAAACTATGAAAACTTTTAAATTTCTATCAGTAATATTATTAATAGTATTTATTATAGCAACAAACACTATTAATGCACAAACAATATGGTCACAAATTGGAAACGATATAGATGGTGAAGCTGCCGATGATTATTCAGGCAATTCAGTTAGTTTAAGCTCCGATGGATCAATAGTAGCCATTGGTGCTCATCAAAATGACGGAACAGGCAGTAATGTAGGTCATGTAAGAATATATGAATATACTGGAGAAAACTGGACACAAATAGGCAATGATATTGATGGAGAAGCAGATTTGGATTTTTTTGGTCAATCAGTAAGCTTAAGTTCCAATGGTTCTATTGTGGCTATTGGTGCCTCATATAATGACGGTAATGGGGGAGAGGCAGGTCATGTAAGAATATATGAGTATAGTGGAGGAAACTGGGTGCAAATTGGTAATGATATAGACGGCGAATTTGCAGGAGATTTTTCTGGTTGGTCAGTAAGTTTAAGTTCCGATGGCACAATTGTGGCTATTGGAGCCATAGGAAATGACGAAAATGGAACTTATGCAGGTCATGTAAGAATATATGAGTATAGTGGAGGAAGCTGGGTACAAATAGGCAGTGATATTGACGGCGAAGCTGCTTATAATGAATCAGGCAATTCAGTAAGTTTAAGTTCCGATGGTTCTATTGTAGCTATTGGTGCTCATGAAAATGACGGAAACGGAACTGACGCAGGTCATGTAAGAATATATGAGTATTCAGCAGGAAATTGGGTGCAAATGGGTGGTGATATTGACGGCGAAGCTGCCGAAGATAGGTCTGGCAATTCAGTAAGCTTAAGTTCCGATGGTTCTATTGTAGCTATTGGTGCTCATAAAAATGACGGAAACGGAACTGATTCAGGTCATGTAAAAATATATGAGTATAGTGGAGGAAACTGGGTGCAAATTGGTAGCGATATAGACGGCGAAGTTACCGATGATAGGTCTGGTATTTCAGTAAGGTTAAGTTCCGATGGCATTATTGTGGCTATTGGGGCTTATTGGAATGATGGAAATGGTAATAATTCAGGTCATGTAAGGGTATATGAATATAGTAGTGGAAATTGGTCACAAATAGGTACTGATATAAATGGTGAAATTATAGGTGATTTATCAGGATGTTCAGTAAGGTTAAGTTCAGATGGCTCAATTGTGGCTATTGGGGCTTATGGTAACGATGAAAATGGAAACATGGCAGGTCATGTAAGGGTATATGATTTTTGTTGCACAATAAATTCTATTACAGAAACCGCTTGTGATAGTAATTATATATCACCAAGTGGTAATTATACATGGACGAGTTCAGGAACATATATTGACACAATTCCGAATGTAGTGGGTTGCGATAGTATAATTACGATCAACTTAACTATTAATATAGTTGATACATCTATTACGCAGATGAGCAATGTATTAATAGCCAATGCAAGTAGTGCTGCATATATATGGGTAGATTGTAATAATTCTTATGCTCCACTATTAGGCGAAACAAATCAGGCATTTACAGCAACAGTTGATGGGAATTATGCGGTTATAATAATACAAAATGGATGTACTGATACATCGTTTTGCTACACCATTACTTCTATAGACATTATTGAAAATAATTCAGATATTTTAATTTATCCAAATCCCACCACAGCAAAAATAAATGTGCAGGCAGTAGGTATAATAGGAGTAGAGGTAATGGATATTACAGGCAAGGTAATTAAAAACCTTCAAGGTTTTAGAAACCTTGAAGATTTGAATATTGACCTAAGCAAAACCCCAAAAGGCATCTATATTGTAAAAGTAACCACCAAAAAAGGCGTAGTAGTACAGAAAATTGTTTTGGAGTAAAATTTAAAGCCAACAAAAAAGTAAAACAAAACTCTGTCTTATTTTGTCTTATGGTTTTGTTGCTGGTGGGCAGAAAATTAAGCCACTTTCAGCTTTAATTTAATATCAGCTTTATGATATTCTTCAACAAGACTTTTCATAACTTCTTTTACCGATTCAATCTTAGTAGCTCTGTAAGCATTGGTTCCTGCAAAAGCAAATCCATTTTCCATATCACCCTGTCCGGCATTAAATAATGCTTCGGCAATACAATAAGAGACTTCTTTGTAGTTGCAGTTTTTTAGGCATTTCCATGGGCATTTCACTGGTTTTTTCATGCCATTTTTAATTTGCTCAACAAATTTATTTTTAATAACTCTTCCGGGAAGTCCAACAGGACTTTGAATTAATACAACATCTTCTTTAGAGGCTTTTAAATAGCTTTCTTTGAATTTTGGTGAAGCATCGCATTCATGTGTAGTTACAAAACGAGTACCCATTTTTACTGCATTAGCACCAGCTTCCATAATTTTATGTATATCTTTTCCTGTATAAATTCCACCTCCGGCAATTATAGGAATTCGTCTTCCGTGTTTTTGCTCAAAAGGTTTTAAAACATTTTTAGTTTCTTTTACAATTGATTCAAGTGAAGCAGGTGAATTCTCTAATTCTGCCATTTTAAAACCAAGATGACCGCCGGCAAGTGAGCCTTCTATAACAACAGCATCAGGAATCCTATTATGTTTTGTTGACCAATAAGAAAAAATTAGTCTTGTAGCTTTTGCAGAAGAAACTTTAGGAATGAATTTAGTGTTAGTATATCTAAATAATTCGTCGCTTATTGATTCCGGTTTATGCAAAGGTAATCCTGCTCCAAGAACAACCATATCTAAGCCTTCTTCTATGGCTACTTTTAGCAAATCTTCATAATCAGAAACAGCAAGCATTATGTTTGCTCCAAGAACTCCTGTAGTTTCTGCTCGGGCTTTACGAATTTGTTTTCGGAATGCTATTAAGTTTGATTCCTTGAAGTGTTTTCTGTAATTAGGTTCTGTCATTCCAATTCCAACTGCTGAAATAATTCCAGCTCCTCCTTCATTTGCAACAGCTGCTGCTAATCCAGACAAAGAAATGCATACTCCCATTCCACCTTGAATGATTGGTACATCAACTTTAAGATTTCCGATTTGTAAAGGTTCCATAATTTTTGGGAAATATTTTAATTATTAAAAAACCAAAATTATTACTGATTTTGAACATAACAAAAAATAAGGGTTAGAGTTGATGAAATAGGGCGTAATTTATGTTTTAGGTACGAAAATTATGAATTTTAGGGGTGAAATTTTATGTTTCATTAGATTATTTTTTGAAACTCATTAGTGTATTTTTGAGAAACCAATACAGGAAAATCTACTTTTTGGAAATACAATTTATAGCCCTGAGAGTTTCCTTCAATTCTCTCAATATGCTTATTGCTAACAATGTAAGTCCTTTGGCATCTGATAACAAAATCAAAATTCTTAAGAATATCTTCAGCTTTTGATAATGAACATCGCACCATTTGATTTTTGACTTCATCGTTTTCCTTATAATAAACTTCAATATAGTTGTTTGCAGATTTTATGAAAAGCAATGAATTAATTTTAATTGAAAGATTATCTTTTTTGTATTCTGATTCTAAAAACACAAATTTATCATCAATCGTTTTATTTTCTGCAAGCTTATTATTTAGCTTGTTTGCTGTCTTTAGATTTGTTCTAAGTAGGCGGTCCTGATTAATTGTAATTAGTACTGTTACCGGAAGAACACAAATTAAGATAAGTGAAACAATGGTGTTGAAATTTAACTCTGGACGGTCTGGTAATAAATAAGTGTAAAACAAAAAGTTAATGCCAGAAATAGTAAATAGAATCCATATATTCCAAAGAATTTCTTTCCAGATTATCCAATGTAAATTTCTAAATAAATTTGGTAAAAAACTTGGCAGAATAATCAGATTTAAACTTAGTGATAAAAATGTGGATGCTCCAACTCCTGAAACAAGAAAAATAATTTCATTATTGCTTAAAGTACTGACATCTATTGGTTGAAATAGCAATAGAAATCCTAAAATACCAATGCTAATAAAAAAAATTATTTTAGCATTATACTTTAAATTATCATTAAAAGGATATGGTTTATTTAAGAAATTTAAACCTTTCATTAAATTGTGTGTTTGAAATAATTTTGCAAATCTACTCAATAATTTTAGTTTAATTCAATTGTTTAAGCAAGTCTTTAGCTTGAATTTTGTATTTCCAGTTTTCGTTGATGATTGATTGCAAAATAAGTTTTGTTTCAGGAATCCCAATGGCGCAGATTTGTAATTAAGAGTGTTCGGAAGATTCCTAGATTATAGAATGCTTTTTAAAGGACTGCTTTTCAACAAGTAATTAACAATTTGGCAAAAAATCCATGTAAAAATTCATTGTAAATTTTCAAATTATAAAA
>Ga0307990_1000973_pt1 | contig 24470 bp, 10 predicted proteins | sample EllFjometagen129_FD_203168 | JGI IMG/M metagenome (GOLD analysis project Ga0307990, IMG submission 203168) | Marine microbial communities from Ellis Fjord, Antarctic Ocean - #129 | ecosystem: Environmental > Aquatic > Marine > Unclassified | place: Southern Ocean | collected 2014-10-08
GAAGGCACCGGTTAAGTATTGTTTCGAGTCGCACTGAGCACTCCATATATGTTGTTTGAGGAAACCACATCATGGAGATAAAATGCTCAGTGTGCTAATTTTTACCCACAGATTCGGCGGAAGACCCATGATTACTATGATTCCTTAAAAGATAATATGTTTATTCCCCCCAATCTGGATGGGAGTGATATGGTGAATTCCGCCTGGAGTAAAGACCCCAATTCCAATTTTCAAGATGCGGAGAAGGTCAAAGAGTGGATGGTTTCTTACTATGCATTGTGTGAAGAGGTGGACTATTACGTCGGTCTGCTGCTGGATAAACTGGATGAGTTGGGGATCGCCGATAACACGTTTGTTATTTTTGAAACAGACCATGGGGAAGCGTTGGGCGCGCATGGGATGAAAGAAAAGAATACGTTTCTAGAAGAGTCAGCTCGTGTACCGTTGCTGATCCGTTTCCCCGGGCGAATTGAGGCGGGAACCGAGGTGGATATCCCGGTCAGTACGCTCGATTGTTTTGCAACTATTTTGGATTACCTCGGGGCATCGGAATATGATGACAGTGACGGTAAAAGTTTGCGGCGATTTATTGAGAACTCGAATTATAACGAGAGTATCGACGACGAAGCGATTATTACAGAGTGGGATTTCCGGCTTCCCCTTGAGCAGGGGGGGTTGGCTCGTCCGCTGGGCAGCGAATCCAATTTTTTGATTCGCAAAGGGAGATATAAGCTGATGCTGACCAAGTTGGCTTCCTCCAGCCGTCTGGATATGATGTATGACATTGATGCCGATCCGTATGAAATGAGCAATCTGGTTGGGAACAACGGCATGTCGGCCAGTGATGCGGTGATCGGGAAGGCTGAACATCTTAAATGTTTGCTAATCGAATGGATGCAGCGAATGGATGGTGGCACCAATCATTATTATTCAAACCCGTTTTGGAATAACGGGGAAGGGATGGGCGATATTGCGGAGATTACGGCCCGTAGAAAATGGAAAACGTTGGATATTTGGGTAAGTGATCCCGCCGTGAAAGTCGGCCTGCCGGTGGATGTAGACGGACAGTTAACCCGTAATGAGTACATCTATTTGGGCCGTACAACCGCCGGAACGCTGACGATTTCAAACATCACGGTTGAGGGGGCCGATGCCGGTCGGATTGAGCTGTCCGAATTTACCTCCGGTTCAATTACTCAGGGGAACTACGCTCGGGTGAAGATAACCTATCGACCGACCTATTATGGAGAACCTATTACCGATACAAAAATTGTAATATCCCACAGTGTCGGGGAGGATAACGTGATTGAGCTGTCTGCTATGACGCCTTCAAATTCATGTCCGAAGATCACGTCGCCGCCTGGAATTACCGTGGATGTAGGTAATGCATACAGTTACACCCTAACTGCTACAGATTCTGAAACGAACGCATTGAGCTATAGCAGTGTTACATTGCCCGCCTGGCTCAACTTCAACACGAATACCGCAGTTTTGAGCGGCACGCCGTCCCGCGACGATATCGGTTCGCATCCGGTCACGCTGCGTGTCAGTGACCTGTATGGACGTGCCGATCAGAGCTTTACCGTATGGGTCGGTACGGCGGGAAACGATAGTCCGGTGATCACCTCATCGCCGGAGACCGGCGTGTTTGAAAATCAGGCCTATAGCTATATTGCTTCTGCTGTGGATGTAGACGGAGATGATCTGACGTTCGCAGCACCAACAAAGTCGGCCTGGCTCAGCTTTAATTCCACCAACCGTGTGTTGAGCGGAACGCCGTCTTCTTTAGATGTCGGGATGCATCCGGTCGTTTTATCGGTGAGTGACGCGACGGTGTCAGTTGAACAACGGTTTAACATTGTGGTTTTTGCTGTTCCGATTCCGGAAAACCTTTTGCAGAACGGTTCGTTTGAGACTGGGAGTACTGCTGATTGGACGCTTTTTTCTCCTTCAGAGGTCACGGTTTCCACGAATACGGCATCAGACGGGATCTACGCTTTAAAATATTCAACGACGGATGGCACAATCTCGCCGACACGGCAACTCATTCCTGTGCAGACGAATACCGATTACATACTTACTTATGGAGTTAACTATACTTCAGAAACCGTCGGGATCGTGGTGGTCAGAATAAACGTTGACGGGATTAAATATAAATCTCCGACGAAAAGCCCGACCGAAGGGTGGCAGACAAACCAGCTGCTGTTTAGTAGCGGTTCTTCAACTCAGGTTACATTGGATGTGTATGCGGATAACTTTTCCGGCACCGTCTATGTTGATGATCTTTTACTGCCTGAACCAGGCGGCGAGAATATGGCTCCGGTGATCACCTCCATTCCGATTACGAATGTGACTCAGACTGCGGCGTACAGCTACCGCTTGCTGGCGGCGGATGCGGACGGTGATTCGTTGACGTTCTCGCAGGTTACACTTCCCCCGTGGCTCCGTTTTGATGCCGGGTCGGGGGTTCTGTCAGGAACTTCGACAAACGCGAGTAATTATGCGGTTGAATTAAGCGTTACGGATGGACAAACCGTCATGAATCAGAGTTTTATGATTACGGTTTTGGCCGTAACAGGGTATGACGAATGGGCTGCAGTAAATGGAGTGACGGGAGGTCTAGCCGGTGATGATGATGGTGACGGGATGAAAAACCTGTTCGAATATGCAGTGAGTAAAAACCCGATGCTTGTGAACTCGGGCGGCCTCCTTGATTATGTTTACTTGCAGCGTAACGATGACACGAATCTGATTTACCGGATAGAGGCTACGACCAATCTCGTTTTAGGAGCTTGGACGTCCGGCGTATACACTGTGCTGAGAACCAACGTACTGGGCGGAGCGTATGACGAGGTGACGTGCGGGATTCCGGTCACGAATACCTCGTCGTATATTCGACTGCAGATTAAGACCCGGTAGGGACCCACGGACTGATTTTCAGCGATTTTGAACTTATTTGATCCGTTTTTGAACCCCTATGATCTGCACAATTGGCTTAATTTGTTATTATAAAACGGGTTGGGTACCAATTGTTTTTGCATGGGGATACGTTTAGTCGCTGTGAGATTAAGTTTGAGGACGGATATTTACCGACGTCTTCGATAAAATAGGAATTATTATGTGCACACTTTTTTCTGTGAGACGGGTCGGATTTTTGGCCGCATTTTTATTGCTGTTTGTTTGCCCGCTTCTTGCGAATTCACAGACAAACCGGTTTATCCTCCTAGGTGATATTCATTATGATCAGCTAGAGGATCATGATTTTGAATGGTTGGAAGCTAACAGTAGTCCGGATAACATCTCTCAGATCAATACGTATAGTGCAATTACAGAGGCCAATTGGGACGATTTTATGACGCATTTGCAGGGGGTCGTAGAAACGAATGCTCCCTCTATCAAAGCGGTGATTCAGCTGGGAGATATTTCTCAAGGATTGGCTGGCCCCAGCAAAGCAGACCAAATGGCAGCAAGTGTAATGGAGGCGGTCGAACAATCCGGACTGGGAGTGCCCTGGATTCTTGCAAAAGGGAATCATGATGTGACGTTTGCGCCAGATGCCAAAATAGCTTTTAACAATAATTACCTTCCGATGATCCGTAAGCAAACGGGCGACGACTCGATTCAAATGGCGAATTATTCCTATCGGTCAGGTTCGGTTGAGATTTTTGTCTGCGACTATTATGAGCGCAATTCCGTTGATCCGATTGCGTGGCTTGATGCCGCAGCACAAGCGTCGACCGCGCCGGTTAAGTTTGCCGTGTTTCATGAGCCGGTTATCCCGGTTACGGAACGATGCTGGCATATGTACCGCACCGATGAGGCAAACCGGCAAAGGCTTCTGCAGGTGCTGGCTTCTAACAATCTAATCGCATTAGTCGGTCATTTGCACCGCTATTCTGTTGTCTGCCGGACAACGCAATGGGGACCGATTGTTCAGATCATGGCGGCCAGTGTCATTAAAGACAGGACCGTGATTTCAACCGATCAGGTTATTACGCAGTACGGCCCGTCTATTGCGACGGATTCGTCTTACGTGACGACGGCAGCAACATTAGAAGAGCGCGAGGCAATCCTTGCTGCGGAACAGCCGTATGTGACATTTTATAAGCAATGTTCATTGCAGGGTTTTGGGGTGCTGAATGTGGATGAAACGACATCTGAAGTCGTCCTGGACTATTACGGCGGATTCAGCACGGAACCGTTTGATACGGTGGACATCACGGCACTTCCGATTCCGATAGAGATTCCCGACGTCGTGGGTCAAACCCGAACCGTTGCCGAATCGAACATCACGGATACGGGACTCACCGTTGGAGCAGAAACCAACCAATACAGCAGTACGGTGCCTGCTGGTAATGTAATTAGCCAGATCCCGGCTAGCGGTTCAATCGCAACTCTCTATGCCCCGGTTTATCTTGTTGTCTCGCTGGGTACACAGGGTCCTCCTCCGAATATATTTGATATTTCAGTTGTGGATGGACGCGATGATGCAGAACAGAATCTCGCCGACGGAACCGTGCATACAGGTAGCTCCGATCTGGAAATTGTTGATGACAACTTCGATTTTGGCATGCAGACGGTTGGCGTTCGCTTCCGAAATATCCCCCTGACTGCCGGTCAGACCATTTCAAAGGCCTATATTCAGTTTACAGCCGATCCGATTTTGGGTTATTCCAGCTCGGTTACGTTCACAATTCAGGGTGAAGCTGCCGATTATTCCAGCGCATTTACCACGGCGGCCTACGATATTTCTTCCCGCACGAAAACGACAGCGTCGGTTTCCTGGAGTCCCGCTGCGTGGACGGCTGGAGCAGCAGGGGCTGCCGAGCAGACCGCAGATATTACCTCGATTCTTAATGAAATTATTGCCAGGCCGGGCTGGAACGCCAATAACGCCATCTCCCTGATCTTCACCGGCGCGTCCGGAATCCGCAGAGCTGAATCATACGAAGGCGGTGCGGCGAAGGCCCCCGTACTCCATATTGAATGTGACGGCGACGTGGTGAATAATGATATCCGGTTTGGAAGCACGATTACCAAAGGCCCTTATCCGCTCTACAAGAACAGTCCGAACACCATGCAAATCATCTGGCAGACCGCCGGTGCTGAGGGGGGAACCATTCAGTGGGGACCCACCTCGATGTATGGTCAGTCCGCAGTTCCGGTATCGCTGGGTAACAACATGTATGCCTGCACCATTACCGGCTTACAGGCGGATCAAAAAGTGTATTACCGGGTGGATGTGGATGGCGATTATTCCCGCAGCTTCTTCTATACCGCACCCGATGCCGCAGCAACCCATGTTACGCTGTACGCAGGGGGTGATTCCAGAAGTATGCCTGCCAATCAGGATTCCTGTTTCGGTGCCATGCTGGCCGATATCAACGGGGATGAGTCTTCCCGAAATACGATCATGATTTACAGCGGGGATATGGTCTATAACGGCGGAACGGAAAGCGACTGGGCCAATGCTTGGTTTGGACGGTCGTATCCGAACAGCGTGGAAGCTCAATCTCGCTTTCCGATTGCGGCCGGAGTGGGGAATCATGAAATGCACAGTGATCTAAATTGTACGAATTTCAGGAAGTATTACCCCTATGATTATGAAGACGGTACGAAAACCGGACAGGATGGGTGCTATTATGCGTACGAATACGGCCCCGCTTTGATCCTCGTGATTGATTTGGAGCAGGGCTGTGCCGTAGGTTCAGCCCAGTATAACTGGGTTGTGAATGAACTGCAAAATTCGACCCAGGCCTTTAAGATTGCCCTCTATCATGAGCCGGCTTACAGCGCAGGCGGCGATCACGCGGACTCTGAAGCGCGCATGGTGCAGGCCCGCGAAGTCCTCGCACCTCTGTTCGAAGCGTATGATTGTTTATTGGCGATCTCCGGCCATAACCATTACTACAACCGCAGTCTGGTCAACGGCATTCATCACATTACATCGGGAGGGTTCGGTGCGCCTATTACGACACCGGGGACTGCCATTGGGCAGGAGGCCGTGGAAAAAGTGCGCCACTTCTTGAGAATAGAGTGCGATCAGTCAACCGGCATTGCCAAAGTCACGGTGATCCGGGTATACGGCACGGTTCTTGAGACGTTTGACGTACAATATCCAACGATTTCAGACGGGTCTCCCAATTCGGCGCAACACATCTCGAATACAGGCGTTCCTGCGCAGATGATTCCCGGGCAAACCGCGACCGTCAGCATTACGATGAAAAACACAGGAACAGACACATGGTCTGCGACGAACGGACATTCATTGGGAACGACGTCAGACAACAACTTCTGGGTTTCCGGGTCGAACCGGATCCCGTTGCCGAAGACGGTGGCCCCGAGACAGTCGGTGACCTTCTCGTTTAATATCACGGCGCCTTCTACCCATGGAGCCTACGACTTCCAATGGCAGATGGTGGATGATACGGGAGCGAATATTGGCTGGTTCGGTGATTATGCTACAAATGTAGCCGTTACAGTGGGCGTGGCGACCCCAGCCACCGCGGGTTGGAGTTCGGTGACCGGAACCGACCATTGGATGGACGATGTCAACTGGTCCGGCGGAGTTGCCCCGCAGGTTCCGTATCAAAACCTGAGGGTCGAATTTAATGTTGAGGGGGCTCAGGAATGCATTCTGGATACACGGGCGGTTATTCGCCAATTGGCTTTGGGCGATAACGGCACGAGCAATGGTATTTCTCTGCGGCTGTCCTCCGGGGCTGATCTGGTTTGCGGTGCAAAACCTGACGGAGGAACCGAGTGGACCTCCATCGGTTACAACCGTCCGTCAACCCTGACCATGGAAGCCGGTGCCGCATTTGAGGCGGTGGCGGATTTACTGATCGGTTTCGACGGAATCGGGGATTCCCGTCTGGATATTGACGGCGGTCTTGTGACTGTGAATGCCACCATCACGTTAGGGAATGCTGCGAATACCTCCCATGGATTTGTAACCGTTGATGAAGGGGGTCGGTTGGATGCAAGCGGACTCATCTTTAACAACACAAACTGTGTGGTGGATGTCTGGAAAGGATCGGTTGTGCTTGCCGGCGACCAAACTTCGGCGGTGAATGACTATAGGGCGGCCGGAAATTTAATCGCCTACGGGGGTGTCGGCCAATTGGAGGTGGATTACAATCTCAGCCATTCCGGCTTTACGACTATTTCGGCAACAGCGTCGGGGTATGATGTATGGGCTGCTGAACACGGCATTGGTGCGAGCAACGATGACGATGATGGCGATTCGCGGGGTAATTTTTATGAATACGTGATGCGCGGAAACCCGACCGATGCGTTGGATAAAGGGTCTGAGCCGTTCCTTCTTGTTCAAAATGGCGCATTCCTTTATGTCCATGCACACCGGAACGATGATCCCGATTTGGTTTATTCTCTGGAATCCACGACGAATTTGGTGACGGGCATCTGGACGGATGCGGTCTACACGGTTGCGGGAGCTATCTTTAATTTTGGGGGGTACGATTTTGTGATAAACCAGCTTCAGACCGGTGATGAGCCCACCTATATCCGGCTGAAGGTTGAAGCTCCGTAACCTGATATACAGCGACGAAAGCCAGTGAAGTGTCCCTTTAACACGTCGGATAAAGAATTCTGAAAAGGAAAACTGGTAAATTATGAATCGATACAAACGCAGGATGGGGCGTGTAATGATAACGTTGGCGGGGCTGGTTTTATTATCAGGCGCTTGGGGGTATTCGAGCGAGCCAACGTCTAGCCTGCGCACGATCAGTTATAATATCATGGTGTGCGATGGTTATCCCGCGGAAGATCCAAGGAGATCTCGAGAGGAAAGGGAGGGAATTGCAATCGCTATTGCAATGGAACTTTCTACGTATCAACCTGATATCGTTAGTTTTCAGGAGTCTCCTCCCGAAACGATGGTCGAAATGATCGCTGAAGAAATGGGGATGCAGTATGTGTATTTCACAAATCGGTTCTCCGGTGCAGTCCTCACACGCTATGAGATCGTAGAATCGGAAAATACCCCTCTCCTTCAGGGCGAGTGTCCAGAAGATCTGTTCACTCGGCACTGGGGGCGAGCGTTATTGGATACCGGAACGGAAGAAATAGCATTCTACAGTGTTCATTTAATGCCAGGACACGACCAAACTGCTATTCGCGTCCGCGAGATCACAGAAATGTTGGCTGTCATGAACGAGGATATGACGAAGGGTCGGTCAATATTGCTTCAAGGAGACTTTAATCTTACGCCTGATGATCCAGAGTATGAAATGTTGTTCGACGCGGGTCTGCAGGATGCAGTTGTTGCGGGAGATCCTACCCAGTATACACTCAAGAATTTCACGCCAACAAAACGCGTTGACTATATCTGGTCTTATGGCCCGATCGCCAAGCAATTACGAGAGTACCAAGTACTGGCAGAAGGTGCGTTTGTGGGAAATCCTGAGGAACCGAACCGTTTCGCTTTAAGTGACCACCGACCCGTGATGGCCTTATTTTCAAACGGGCCTCCCAATTCGGCGCAATACGTCGCGAATACAGGCGTTCCTGCGATGATGATTCCCGGACAAACCGCGACCGTCAGTATTACGATGAAAAACACAGGAACAGACACATGGTCTGCGACGAACGGACATTCATTGGGAACGACGTCAGCGAATAACTTCTGGGTTCCCGAATCGAACCGGATCCCGTTGCCGAAGACGGTGGTCCCGTGGCAGTCGGTGACTTTCTTGTTTGATATCACGGCTCCTCCTACCAATGGGACGTACGCCTTCCAATGGCAGATGGTGGATGATACGGGAGAGAATCTTGGCTGGTTCGGTGATTATGCTGCAAATGTAGCCGTTACGGTGGGCGTAGCGGCTCAGACCACCACGGTCTGGAATCCGTCCGGTTCGACCCTTTGGACAGACGATGCCAACTGGACCGGCGGAGTTGTGCCGCTGGAGCCGTATCAAAACCTGAACGTTACGTTTGATTTCGAGGGGGCTCCAGAGTGTGTACTGGATACGATTGCCAACGTGGCGGTGATGCTGGTTGGCGATAATGGCACAACCAACGGAGCCTTCCTGAGACTGGTCTCCGGGGCCGATCTGGTTTGTGGCTTTCTGCCCGAAGGCGGAACCCAATGGACCACCATCGGCTTTAACCGTCCGGCAACCGTGACAGTGGAAGCCGGCGCCGTATTCGAGGCTGCGGCGAATCTGCGTATCGGCTACAGCGGAATCGGGGATTCCCGTCTGAATATTGACGGCGGTCTCGTGACTGTGAATGACACTATCATGTTAGGGAATGTGGCGAATACCTCCCATGGATTTATAACCATTAATGGAGAGGGACGGCTGGATACAAGTGGGCTTACCTTTAACAATACAAACTGTGTGGTGGATATCCGGAAAGGTTCGGTTGTACTTCCCGGCGATCAAATGTCGGCGGTGAATGGTTATATGGCGACCGGAAATTTAATCGCCTACGAGGGGGGCGGCCAAGTGGTGGCGGATTACAATCTCAGCCATTCCGGCTTTACGACCGTTTCGGCAACCGCGTCGGGGTATGTTGTATGGGCTGTTGAACACGGCATTGGTGCGAGCAACGATGACGATGATGGCGATTTGCGGGGTAATTTGTATGAATACGTGATGCGCGGAAACCCGACCAATGCACAGGATAGGGGGCTTGATCCGTTCCTTCTTGTTCAAACCGGCGAATTGATTTATGCCCATATCCACCGGAACGATGATCCCGATCTGGTTTATTCTCTGGAAGTCACGACGAATCTGGTGACCGGCATCTGGACGGATGCGATCTACACGGTTTCGGGAGCTATCTTTAGTTTCGGGGGTTACGATTTGATGCTAAACCAGCTTCAGGCAGATGATGAGCCCGCCTATATCCGGTTGAAGGTTGACGTTCCGTAACGGACAAATGAACAGCTTTTATATGCATCATATATAATGCGTTACTTGCGCGAGGAGATAGTATGAAAAGAAGAGATTTTATTGTGAAATCAGGATGTGGTGTTATCGCCGGTTTAGGGAGTTCTGCTTTTGGAAAATCCATTAGCAACGATGCAGCTAAAGGAGATGCTTTCTGTTTTTTTCTTCTGGGAGATCTTCATTATGACAGATTGATAGACCACGATTTTGATTTACTCAGTGCGGGCCATAGAAAGCAGATCGAGCATTACAGCAGGGCGACTCTTGAAAACTCTCCTTTTTTGATCGAGGCGATGAAGAAAAAAATAAGCGCTTCCACAATGCCAGTGCCGTATATCATTCAACTGGGAGATTTTACCCAGGGTTTATGTGGCAGCGAAGAGTTAGCTACCCAACAGTTGACGAGGTTCACTAAATGGATTGACGACCATAAATTAGGCAGTCCCTTTGTCGTAATCAAAGGCAATCACGATATTACAGGGCCCGGTGCCAAGTCCGCATATAGCGAGGTTGTTTTTCCATGGCAGTCGAAGATCCTCAACAGGCCGATAGAAACGGATTGCTATTTTTTCAGACACAAGAATGTCCTAATCATTAACTTTTATGAACACAATCCCAATTCCTTAGAGTGGCTTTTGGATACGCTCGAAGAGGAGGCCTCTAAATCAGAGCATGTGATTGTACTCAGCCACGCGCCGTTTATTGCCAACAGTGCCCGGGCTCACTGGGGGGTCTACCTGCAAAGCGGAAAGCGGGTCGAGGACTCCGTAACGGCCATAGAGGCTCTGGGCAGACACAAGGCGATTTTGTTAACCGGACATCTGCATAAGTACAGCGTGTTATCCCGAAAGACCCCCCAGGGAGGAATCGTTCAGCTTGCCCTGAGCAGCATCATGAAGGATCGGAAGAATGCAATCCAAAAAGAGTTGATAACAAAGGACTATGGCCTGAATTTAATCAATGCTGAACCGGGGTGGGATCCCAAGTCGTTAGAACGAAGAAAGGAAATTATTGAGAATGAAAAACCGCACATCCAGTTCTTTGAGTATGCCAACGCACCGGGGTATGCCCAGATAACGGTCAAGGGCAAAGACGTTTCTTTCGAAATGTATGCCGGGCCAAATTTCGAGTTATATAAAAAGGTCAATGTTTCGAAGTTGCTTGAGGGGTTTAGTTAGGAATGCTGTTGCTCCGGGAACGCCGGACCTATCGCCGCCATTGGCACATCAGAAAAGGGGGTGGAGTGTGCGGCACTATTTCCCAAATAGTATTTGAAGGATGTGTTGAATGTTAAAACCTCTCGCTCATTATTTTATTAAGATTCTTACATCTTGCGTCCAGTTTTCATCCATCCACGATGCTCGATGGTTCGGTAAGAGAGGTGTGAGTGATGAGTATTGAGGCAAATCCCTGGCGGTATCTTATTTTTCTCTACCTCGCTCTTGCGTCCTGTGCGTATGCAGAGAAGCTTGACGGGTTTACGGCCAGCGTCTATCCCAAACCTTTGCAAATCAATAATACCCGTAAGGCTGAAGCGATTCGGCTTGGCAATGAGCTTGGCGTGCATCTCCTCGTAACTGCGGACAGCGCGGAAATCGGCACCTCAGATCAGACCTTGCAGTTGACAAAGAAAGACGGCGTCTGGCGATTTTCAAAGATCACAGCGGGCGGCAAGATCACAAACCTCGAACTGGATCATCTACTTGGGGGTTCGCCCGCGATTAAGGTGCCGCTGACCGGTCTGCGTAAAGCAATAGATCACCCATGGGAGAAGGAGCTTGTTCTCAGTGGCAGGAGTGACGGGGTAAAACTTGAGGTGGTTCTGCGCGTATCCTGGCGCGGCCCATTTATTACCACGGATATCCACTTGGATAATAAGAAGGAAATTCCCAATTTGGATTTCTGGATAGGCTTTGGCTTCAAGGCGCAGGGAGCCAACCCGATTGTTCATGTTATGGCACCGGCCAATCTTGGGCACGAGTGGACCGCCCAGAGCATGACCAAAAACAGACGCTTCGAAATCGACTTCACGGTCTTTCCTGGACTAGCGGTTCAACTGCCTGAGCATAATTTGCGTCTGACTGCGGTTATGGATTATGGCTATACGGATTTCACAAAACCGCTACCCGAAGACCTCTGGTACTACAGACGGACAAAACATGAGCTGGTCTTTCCCCGCACGGTATGGCGACTTCCAACGGGCGAGATGGTTACAGGATATTCGTGGCGGCGTCACACGCTGCCGCCTGGAAAACGACGCACCCGCATCCACTGGTATTTTGATCGCGTCTCCGGCGCGCCAGTTCCTGCAGCTGATCACAGTGAATTGGTGGCGCGCACGTATGCCTCCCTGTATGAAGAACGGCTTAATCAGGCGCGAACCCATGACATCAAAAAGTTCGCAGAGCGCTTCCTGAAGCGAATCCAGGCCGAAGACTGCCGTTTTGAGTACGAGGGCATCATTGGGATGGCGGAGATTCCGACAATATATCCCCAACGTGAAATGGATATACAGGGGCACGCCTACTTTAGTGGCATTCTGGCCTGTTATGCAGAGTCACAGTACAATGCCTACTTTGACCGCGACGAGTGGCTCCCCGATGTCATCTGGGGCAACCTAGGGCACGTCAAATTCAACACTAAGGGGCAGTTCGCCGGGGATTTGCTGGCCGCACTGAAAGGGAGAGGCCTGAACGCGCGACGCCAGGAGGTCTGGGATAAAACGATTGCCGAGATGAAGAAGGGCGCTCGCTGGACCCTTACGACAACGGTCGACAACGTGCAGACTACATTCAATTACCGCCCACAAAACCACAATATTCGTCCCCAGACAATCAGGTTGCAAAATCCTTCTCACAACGCCCGTAGGGCAGACGACGTCATGCGACTGGCGGAACTCGACCCCCCGCCGTGGCTCGACGCGCGCCGGATCTGTGCGGTGATGGGCGATGCGATCATTTCAGCACCTGCCGATATCTCGGCGATGCAGGCACGGGGAAATTGCGTTCGGGGGATGGCTCCAACAATCCGTGTCTTGGAAAACGCCTATCTTGGAACCGGTGACAGAACGTATCTGGACAAGGCCCTGCACCTGGCCGGGGTCGAAATTAGCTATCGTCAATGTTACGACGACTATCACCATAATTATGCCTATCCAGACACACTCATTGCCCCCTATTTTGATATGCGCGGAGGGGTTCGGGGGGAGGACAATTACAACGATCAGCATTCGGTGCTTGAGAACGCATGGATACTGCGCTGGGACACCCTGCTACGGCGCAGCGACGATATCCTGCCCTTGCTTACGACTCTGCGCTACGTGCAGAACCTGCTACCTTATTCCTTCATGAATAACATACCGGAGACCGTACATCCACGCGCCGGTATGAATGGGCCGGTAGACCCAGACGTGGCCGTGGAATTCTTGCCGCCGCTGGGTCGCCTTGGCAAATTCTGTCGCAGCGCTATCTACCAGTCCAGTTGCATACCGCATGCCGCAATTGCCTATGCTGGCTATCGATCTTCTCACCCCGAGGTCTTGAGTTACTTAACCGGTTCATACACACCTGACGTGACAGACGGCTACGACCATGTGGTGATTTGGAATCCCCTTCGGCTCGAGACCGTGACCACTGACATCACAGGCCGTTATGTGAAGATCAAAGGCCTGAAGCTAAAACCGATGCAGATGGTGCGGCTGATCGTCAAGCGCGAGAAGGGAAAGACCTTTGTGTTTTTGCCGGGCGCTGCCAAAAAGGTGAGCCTGACAACGAGAGCTACAAAGGATCTGCCTGACTACGCCTGGTCCGTCACTGGCAAGCAGACGGCTAAGGTTGCTCTCAAGCAAATACCCGCGGACAGGCCCACCGTGATCGTACTTGGCCCCGAGTCAAGTGATGAGGCCACCGAAGCCCTGGCCAAGCTCGCACCCGAATTCAAACCGCCTTTCCCTAGCATCATAGAACGCACCCCTGTGCCCGGCAAATTCGACAACCAACTGCCGGGTTCGGTGGCCTGGACGAATTTGCGGGGACAGCCCATGCTGACCTATCGCACCTTCGGTATGACCGGACACTGGGCGGAGCCAGTGGGAAATCCCGTGCAGGTAGCTGACGCCGCCAAGCTGACGGGCATTGAATCGGCAGCCGAAGCCGATCACACCGTTTGGTTTCCGGGGAAAAACTTGGGCAAGCGGCATGCGGAGAATTTCATTAAAAAAACATGGGATCTCGCTGTTCGCGAAGAATACCTCCACGCGACCGAGGTAAATAACAGTATTGAATATCGCCTGCACACGCCCTGGCCCATGAAACATATGCACATCAACCTTGATGCCAGTATTCTCGGCAAGCGCGACACGCTTGAAGTGCTCTATGGAATCGGCGGAAAATTCACCCGCATCGAGGTGTTCAAGAATAAGGTGGACTATAAGGAAGCGGGATCTTACGTCTTCACCGGATATCTTCATGCGCGTCGAGTCATGAGTTGCGAACTGCCCGCCGAAGCATTGGCCGGGACCCAAGATATTATCGTCCGGATCAAGCTCGCGCCTTACGTCACAACTAAATTCTATAACGCTAACTTTACGATCACGGGCAGCTCTCCGGACGAAAAGGCAGAGAAACAATAGATGGCTACACTAGCAGGGGCCCGCACAGGAACGCCGGCCCCTTTTGATGGTTAAGCCGTTGCCTATTTCAGGGAAGGATGCACCATCCGGTAGAATTCGGCTGAGTTTGTGAACGCGTTTCCGTAAAAGACCATTCCATTCGTAAAGATCAGCGGTCCAGTGACTTCCTGCCAGTCGGGTGAGTTTAACGATCGCGTTGTCCTCAAGCGCCAGCCGGTGGAATCGGCGGTGTCCGGCCAGGACATCGAACCGTTTGCAACATCAAGCGTCGGGGCATTGGCACCTGTTCCGCTCTGCTCTTCGGGCAGGAAGACGCTGACGCGACGAATGGCGAGTGTCTGGCCGGCGGAAATCACCAGCCGGAAATCGGAGGCGTCGCTTTGGCGGTTGCCGAAGAAGCCGTCCGACACGTTCCATCGCACACTTTTCCAGCCGCCGGTGCCGGGCAGATTGTACGTCGTCGGATGCTGTGTGTAGTTGCCTGCGAGTCCGTCATATTGCATACGCAGGGTTGCGCCGGGCGCATTGTCAAAGAACTCGGCTTCGATGGTCGCCGCCTGACCGGCGGCATTCGAAAGGCAGAAGGCGCTGTCGATATCGAAATACAGATACGAACCGGAGTTGATGCGACAGTCGTGTTTCCCGACAAATCCGTCTTCAGACAACCCGTCAACGGGTTGCGTATGGATCAGTCCGGCAACCCGATTGCTCGCGCCAAGATAGACGGTGGCATCCGCCCCGCCATAGGCAACTGGAGTCAGCTCGCTTTCCAACGGTTTGTCGGCGGAGAGTGGACGTAAGTCGTCGAGTATTTCGTGCGCGGCACCACTCAGCCGGAGATACCAGAACGGATCCAGTCCTTCATTATCCAGATAGTGTCCCCATTGATTGGTTCCTCCAACTTCAACATACGTATCGGGATGGTTGTCAGACATTGGCATGATGGCGGTGGCTTCGTCGTATTCATCGAACATCCCCAGGAAGACCTGGTCTGCGCCACTGTTGAGCGCATTGTAGATGCGCCCCCAATAGTAATCGCCTCCGTCCCGTGCCTTGTACTGGTATGGGAAAACGGTCTGTTTATTGTTGTTCCAGGAGAAACCAGGCCAGGCATGAGGAAGAATCTTCATCCCGAACTCGTCCAGTTTGATCTTTAGATCTACAAGCGATTGTTTATCCCATCTCATCCATTCCAGCAACCCATCATATTTTCGCAGCACGGGTTGCCACTCCGGATCGTCTATCGCGTTCTTGGACACGCCGCCGATCAGATGAAGATCCTGATTGGCAAACCAGCTGATGATCGGATCGGCTTCGGCCGCCGTGGAAACATTGTTCCCGGTTCCGAATCCCCAGATAAATAGCACCGGCAGTCCGTTTTCATGCAGATAACGCGGGTCGTCAAGAATGCCGCACTCGTTCACCAGATAGTTCCAGTCGTTCGTGATCACGTTCAGCTGATTCTGTATATCCGGCTCATTGTTCCCGTCCAGGCCGCTTACATCATATTCGATGGCCCAGACCCGTCCCTCTTTGCCGGCCGCTTTCCGGACATTATCAAGAACAAATTCGGGGTTACCGTTCACGCCGCCGCTGCTCTTGTTGACAAAACGCTGGAGATAGACGCCATCGATATTGTGCTTCCGCATCCAACGAAAATGTCGCTGAACCACCTCAGGATCGCGTGAGGAAAACAAATAAGCTGGGCGCCCATCCTGATGCACCATTTGTCCGGCACGCTGAATGTCTTCCGGTTGGTACTCATCCAGGTAGGGCCACATGTCGACGTTAATTAGATCGGGAGCCGGATCGATGTACTGGCTTCGCGACCAGTGACGCCAGCCCAGATCATCCAAATCATTGGGAGTGGCAAACCAGCCCTGATATCCCGCCAACACCTTGCCGACGAGCGTCTGGTTGTCGGTAAAATCCTTGACCGGTTCTGTGTTGGGCAAAAGCCAAGGTCTGCTGATGGCGTACTGGAATTTTTCGTCGTTAAAGGGGGTTGCGCTGACGACTACGCTGGCGATAACAAACCACGAGCCATCGGTTCCCATCAACTTGAACCTAAAGTCATTGCCGCCCGCTTGCCGGCCATCAAAACACGGCGACTCGAACATTTGATAGCTATATACAAACTCGTCGTCGCCAGTCCGGCTGGAGCGGGCGTGGACTTCCGCATCCTTGTACGCATCGCTGCCGGTAGAGTCGTATTCCGCAAGCAGGCGTCCCCAGCCTGAGTCGTGATATTCAATGCGGACATAGACCGGTTGACCGGGCATAAATTCAAATTCAGCAGGCACGTCAAAATAGAGCTGTTGTGATGAATTGGCTACAATCCAGACGGTGCGCCCGCCCAATTCCACGGGTACGAAGGCGCCGGTAGCGGTGGGAGTCAACGCCTCATCGGCCATAGCAGACATCGAAAAGGTCAACCCTGCCAGCAGGACCCATTGAGTCATTTTTTTCATAACGATCAATCGTTTCATAAAATCTCCTTTTTAAAACCAATAATTGATAAATCAATGTTTAATAATAGCGTGATCAAGATGATCGTGCAGATCATCGGGGTTCATAACTGGATCAAATAAGTTCAAAACCGCTAAAAATACGAGGCGGCATGATTGATTCCAGTGATGTGGTCGGGTGGCTGTGCGGAAATCTCAATGACGGCATTGTAGAGGAGTTGAGTTCTATGCCGATTTGAAGCTATTTGATCGGAGAATGACGCTCAGTGATATGGGGGTGGCACCGAATTATGATTAAATAATTGTCTAGCTTGAATTATTCACGCGACAAAATAGATCAGATTAACGAGTGAGTACATATGTAGGGTTCTGTTATTGGCTGTATGAATGAGTGAATCAGATAATTAATAGGGAGGCAGTATGAGTGCGATAAGAAAACCGGCGACGAAGCGAGCCAGGCGAGTGCGAAGTCTGTTGATCGCAGGGTTGACCCTGATGTGTTGTATGACTGCCAGCGTGTCTCACGCATATGAGGTCAATGTGACTCCCCGTTTTAATAGCGATGATGGAACCTATACGTTTGAATGTCGCGATGGCCAGCTGGTTTGGGTTCCGAGCAGTACCTATCTATATTTTCGTGTGGATGGTTTCCCCACAAACAGTTCGTCCGCATATGTTGAAATAACATACTATGATGAATCAACCGGCCCAACGTTGTCTGTACAGTACGACAGCGTGAGCAGTGACTACACTGCATCCAGTTTTCACACACGCACGACCCCGGTGGCGGAGATGGCTTTTGTGAAATCCTACCAGCGTTTTGATAATCCATTGTTCGCTCACCGTGAAGATGGCGGCTCCGATTTCCGGATCAATACCGGCGGGTTGCCGGTTAAACGTGTGGTTGTCCGAGATACCTTGTTCAGTGATCCGGGTGCAGCCGCATTGACGCCGAATCCTCCGTGGCTTTCGCCCTATGCTGGGCCTTCACGCGATGACGTGAATGCCGACTCAATCAAAGGGAAAGTTGTGGCGGGTTATCAGGGATGGTTCCGGACGCCGAATGATATGTATGATGGAAATTTTCGTCATTGGACAGGGGTCGTGGATATGTGGCCGGATCGGCTCGATTATAATCCGGAAGATTTGGTGGTACTTCCCGGCGCCGAGACCCTGAGCGGCCAGCAGGGGCGCGTGTTTAGTTCAGCGAGCTCCGCGGTGGTTCAAAAACATTTTGAGTGGATGCGGAAATACAATATCGACGGAGTCTATCTGCAGCGGTTTTTTGTCAATGCGGCCGCCGGGGCTAATCCAGAATGGGTTTTGGCCAATGTGCGGGAAGCCGCGCATCGCGAAGGGCGTGTCTGGGCCATTGAATACGATATCAGCTCCGGTCCAGGTCAAGATCCGAATCTGGTCAGTCGAATCACGGCCGACTGGAAGTGGCTGGTGGATACGGTCAAAATTACGGAAGACAGCCGGTATCTTCATGAGCAGGGCAAACCGGTTGTGGTGATTTGGGGCGCAGGAATTCGCACAGACATGACCGTAAGTAGCATGGACGCTTTGGTCGATTTTTTCAAAAATGATCCCATTTACGGCAACAATTTTGTGGTCGGATTTACCTCCATGTCATTTACGCCGGAGTGGGAAGACCATAATTCAAAATACGATAGTATTGCCGCGTGGATGGGCCTAGGCAGTCAGCAGAGAGTGGCTGATGCCGCCGCGCGGTACGGGCATCCTGCTCATGCGCATATCTGGCCTGGCTTTAGTCGGCACAATGATCAGATGGCAGAGTTTCCTTCCGCGACGTATCAGGATCGGGCCGGAGGAAACTTTTTCTGGGATCGCATTTCGACCGGCGTTAACCTTGTTGATCCGGAAACGTTTTTTATCGGTATGTTTGATGAATATAACGAAGGAACGGCGGTGATGCCAATGACCGATGATCATCCGGTTGTTCCGGGAGTAAACGGTTATTATCCTTTCATTGACAATGTTGGCTCGCCAAAGGACTGGTGGCTGACCCTTTCAGGTACCGCAAATGACATGCTGAACAAACACATTCCCATTACCTTTACCTTGCCGACAGAGGCATCTTTGAGCAACCGGTCGAACATCGGTCAGGAGTTGTCGGTCGTTTTGGGTGCCACCAATGTATATACGCTGCTGCAACAGGTGGAAGGCGGGGACGGATCCACGACCGCAAATGAACTTGACGGGGTTTCCTGCCGAAGAACAACAGGAAACTACATGTACTTTAACGTGGATAATTCAATCCTTTATCAGGAGTCGGCCGGTGCCGACGTGACGATTATTGTGGATTATTATGACGCAACCGGCGGAGTCAATCTCGCGTTGCAATACGACAGCGTTACAAACGATTGGAAGTCCCACCCGAAATCCTTTATTTCAAAGGGAGATGCTTGCTGGAAGAGCGTACGGTTTGAAATCAATGATGCCTACTTCGGGGATCGTGAAATCGGGGGAACAGATTTCCGGATAAACGGGTTAAATAACCATATCGCCCGGGTTCGTGTCATTCTTTCTGAGATTCAAGACGCGTCAACTCTCGCGTGGAATCCGAGGGCAGGTTCGCCGAATTGGACTGCAGATGCGAGTTGGGCCGGCGGAGTTTCGCCGCTGGAACTAAATCAAAACTTGAGGGTCGAATTGAATGTCGAGGGGACTCAGGAATGTATTCTAGATACACGGGCTGTTATTCGCCAATTGGCTTTGGGCGATAACGGCACGACCAATGGCAACTTTTTGCGGCTGTCCTCCGGGGCGGATCTGGTTTGCGGCGCGAAACCTGATGGAGGAACCGAGTGGACCTCCATCGGCTACAACCGCCCGTCAACCCTGACGGTGGAAGACGGCGCCGTATTTGAGGCGGCGGCGGATTTGCTGATCGGTTTCGACGGAATCGGGGATTCCTGTCTGGATATTGACGGCGGTCTTGTGAATGTGAATGCCACCATCACCTTAGGGAATGCGACGAATACTTCCTGTGGATTTGTAACCATTGATGGAGGGGGACGGCTGGGTGCAAGCGGGCTCACCTTTAACAACACAAACTGTGTGGTGGATGTGCGGAATGGATCGGTTGTGCTTGCCGGCGATCAAACTTCGGCGGTGAATGGCTATAGGGCGGCCGGAAATTTGATCGCCTTCGGTGGTGTCGGCCAATTGGAGGTGGATTACAATCTCAGCCATCCCGGATTTACGACCGTTTCGGCAATAGAGCCCCCGTCCACCACGGTTTGGAGTCCGGTGACTGGATATAACCAGTGGACGGATGATGTCAACTGGACCGGTGGAGCTGCGCCGCTGGACTTGTATCAAAACCTGAGGGTTGAATTGAATGTCGAGGGGGCTCAGGAATGTATTCTGGATACACGGGCTGTTATTCGCCAATTGGCTTTGGGCGATAACGGCACGACCCATGGGGTTTCTCTGCGGTTGTCCTCTGGGGCGGATCTGGTGTGCGGCGCGAAACTTGACGGAGGAACCGAGTGGACCTCCATCGGTTACAACCGCCCGTCAACCCTGACGGTGGAAGCCGGTGCCGTATTTGAAGCGGCGGCGGATTTGCTGATCGGTTTCGACGGAACCGGGGATTCCCGTCTGGATGTTGACGGGGGTCTTGTGAATGTGAATGCCACTATCACGTTGGGGAATGCGGCGAATACCTCCCATGGATTTGTAACCCTTGATGGAGGGGGCCGGTTGGATGCAAGTGGACTCACCTTTAACAACACAAACTGTGTGGTGGATGTCTGGAATGGATCGGTTGTGCTTGCCGGCGATCAAACGTTGGCGGTGAATGGTTATATTGCGAACGAAAATTTAATTGCCTACGGGGGGATCGGCCAATTGGAAGCGGATTACAATCTCAGCCATTCCGGTTTTACGACCGTTTCGGTAATCGCGTCGTATGATGTATGGGCTATTGATCACGGCATTGGTACGGGCAACGATGACGATGATGGCGATTCGCGGAATAATTTTTATGAATACGTGATGCGCGGAAATCCGACCGATGCGCTGGATAGAGGGTTTGAGCCATTCCTTCTTGTTCAAAACGGCGGATTGATTTATGCCCATATTCACCGGAACGATGATCCCGATCTGGTTTATTCTCTAGAGGCCACGACGAATCTGGTGACCGGCATCTGGACGGATGCGGCCTACACGGTTTCGGGAGCTATCTTTGATTTCGGGGGGTACGATTTGGTGATAAACCAGCTTCAGACAGGTGATGATCCCACCTATATCCGGCTGAAGGTTGAAGCCCCGTAACCTGATATGCAGAGACGAAAGCCAGTGAAGTCTCCCTTTGATATGGGGAGCTTCACTGCGGAGGGGCGAAACAACCCTAACGAGGCACCAGAACTCATTCCAACTAGCGGAGAAAATCGGCATCGCGAAGCTGGAGGGATTCGTGCTGGAAGTAACGGACAGGCGCTCGTTTTGAGCAGGGCGATGACTTTCTATGGGCGATGGGTTGCCGTGACGTGATATTTTCCAAACGATCCCCTGAAAATTCGGAATTTATGCCGATTTGAACCTATATGATTGGAGAATGACGTTCAGTGATATGGAGGTGAAGCCGAGTTGTGATTAAATGTCCATATGTAGTGAGCATAGCAGTTACCCAAGTGAATGGCTATTTGAGGTTTTAGAAGGAGCACACCTCAAGTTTGGTGAAGAAAACAAGTGGAGAAACACATGAGAAAAACCCACTACACCTTTCACTATGAAACTGCGATTCAGAACGATTTTTAGGGGCGAGTGTCCCAATCGTCTGAAAAGCGATTTCCTATCAATAGAATGAAATTAGAAGGGGGTTAGTTTATGTTTAGTCGATTGAGTTTTTTGGTTGTTGGGATGTCTCTCGCAGGAACGCTTGGGGCGACCCCGAATGTGGTGGTTTTTCTGGCTGATGATTTTGGTTCAGGTTGTATTAATGCATATGGAGCGCCAGAAGAGTTGGTGCAAACGCCGCACCTGAACCGGTTGGCCGAGTCCGGCATGCGTTTTACCAATGCAAACACCCCCGCATCCATCTGCTCGCCGACACGCTACGCGCTGCTCACCGGCCGTTATGCTTGGCGCGGCCCGTTGCCCTACGGAGTCGTGAATGTTTTTGACCCCATGGTGGTGGAAACCGATCGGATGACGCTCCCTAAATATTTAAAGAAACAAGGCTATGCCACCGCGCAGGTTGGGAAATGGCACCTAGGATATGGTGATCGCCGACCCGCTGTTTTTACTGAAAAACTGACACCTGGCCCGAACGACATCGGGTTCGACTACCACTTCGGCCTGCCGCAGAATCTCGACGATATTCTTCGGGTCTGGATCGAAAACGACGGGGTCTATGGCTTGCGCTCTAAAAAAACCAGCGCATACGCAAAGGCATTCTATGGTCAACCCTATGTTGGGTTTGATGCGCCGCAGCGTTGTCGTGAGGAAGCCAGCGAGTTTTTGACGGGAAAGGCGGTCGAGTGGTTGCAGGCGCAGGACAAAACGAAGCCTTTCTTCCTTTATTTTGGCTCGCCGGCTACCCATCATCCGATCGTGCCGTCTGAACGTATGCGCGGGAAGAGCAATTGCGGGGCCTACGGCGACTTTATTCAAGATCTCGACTGGTCTTTCGGACAGCTTGTCCAGACGTTGGAAACCATGGGTGTGATGACCAATACCGTCATCATTTTCACTGCGGACAACGGAAGCGACATCCCCCTCGACACAACGCATCCTGAGGGGCAGGCCATTGCCGCCGGTCTTTCGCTGAACAACATCTATCGAGGGGACAAACACACCATTTATGAAGGCGGCGCGCGGGTTCCGTTCCTGGTCCGCTGGGACGGCCATGTGAAATCCGGCAAGGTCAGCGACCGCATGATCAGTATTGCTGATATTTTTTCGACCGTGGCGGAGCTGGTGAATGGGAAGCCGGTAACGATTTCCGATGCCGAAGATAGCAACAGCTTCGCCCGGACGTTGTTCGGGCATACCCAGAAGGATCGGAATCCAATGGTTGGAACCAATGCTGGGGGGATTCAGGCTCTGCGGGACGGAAAATGGAAGTATACGGATGGCGAGTTTCCTGAAAGTGCTCCGGAACCGTTGCGTAGAGCCTTCAAGAAAGAGGCGGTGCCCGCGCTGTATGATCTGGAAGTCGACCCTGCCGAGGAAAATAATGTGATTGATGACTATCCGGAAATTGTTCGGGAGATGCAGAAGGTTCTCGACAGCTATCGTTCGGGAAAAGGCTCCCGTTAAATTACGGCCAACTGTTGAAAAATCCTCAGTTGGCCGTGAAAAACAATCCGTCACCTCGCCCCTCGCATGGGGGCGTAGATTGAAACTATTCAGTAATGACCCTGAAAAAGGCTTTCTGTTCAGTTGGAATAAATGTCAGAGGAGATGCAGGTTGCGGATCTATGGGTTGCCCCGCAGCGGGAGGCGCGAAGAGCTCGCCGAACGGGCCGTGGACTTCTTGAAACGGAAACACGACAAGCCATTTTTTCTGAATTTCTGGATTCATGAACCTCACGTTCCGCACCATCCGTCTCAAGCCTCACTTGATTTATTTTCAGATTTGGATGAACGGTCCCGCGTTTATGCGGCGGTGGTATTCGATGCGGACCAGTGGGTCGGTCGTATTCTGGATACTCTGAAGGAAACAGGGTTGGATCAAAATACCCTCGTCATCTTTTCGAGCGACAATGGGCCGGCAGAGCGCCGGGACGACCCGAATAATCCATTAGGGCAGTATTATGATATGGGCAGCACCGGCGGACTGCGTGGCCACAAAGGCCTTCTTTACGATGGCGGCGTCCGCGTGCCCTTTATCGTGCGCTGGCCCGAACACGTTCCGGCAGGACGTGTGGATGAAACGACCGTCTTGTCGGCTGTCGATCTGTTGACCACCTTTTGCGCCGTTGGCGGCGCAGCAATACCGGAAAACTATCTGGGCGAAGGAGAAAGCATCCTGCCGGCTCTGGAAGGGACATCCTAGGAACGGAGCAAGCCGGTTTGCTGGAAACAGATCAGCCCGAGGTCGGGACGCCGGTGGCTGAGTGTGCGGATGGGCGAGTGGAAACTTTTGATGGATGATGACGGAGGGCACAAAGAGCTATTTCGGATTACAGAAGATCGTGCCGAGGAGAATAACGTCGCCGGCATGTATCCTGAAATCGTATCCCGTCTGGAACAACGCGTGCTACAATGGGAGGCCACGCTTCCGGATTAAATTCCGGCGGACTGCTGCTCTCAAACCCGCGACGGAATGGGAAAAAATTAGAAAAATATTTACACAGCTGTCCCATAGAATTCTAAAAAAAGAGTAGTGGCTGGCCGCCGATTCCACTCAGAATCGGCGAATGAATACTAAACATAAACCAGCCAGAAGAAAGATCTGTGTTCTTGCTCAGCTTT
>Ga0307990_1000974_pt1 | contig 24457 bp, 15 predicted proteins | sample EllFjometagen129_FD_203168 | JGI IMG/M metagenome (GOLD analysis project Ga0307990, IMG submission 203168) | Marine microbial communities from Ellis Fjord, Antarctic Ocean - #129 | ecosystem: Environmental > Aquatic > Marine > Unclassified | place: Southern Ocean | collected 2014-10-08
AAAAAATCAGTTGAGTTTTTTAGCTAACGTAGGGCAAAAAATGATATAAAGATGAGTAAAATTGAAAATTATTAACTAATTGAATTTAAAACAACTAACTTTGACGTTAGTAGGAATAAAATAAACAATATGAAAAAAACAGTATTTGTATTTCTAACCTTAGCTTCATTAATTATTTCGAGTAATTACTATGCTCAATTAAATGGAACATATATTATTGGGCCTATACCATCAGACTACACAAATTTTTCTTCAGCAGTTAATGCATTGACAACTCAAGGAGTAAATGGGCCTGTAATTTTTGAAGTTAAACCAGCCACTTATTATGAACAATTTATTTTGACAGAAATTAATGGAGCATCTACAACAAATACAATAACATTTCAGTCTCAACTAGGAACTTATTTTGGTGTAGATTTATATTACCTTCCAACTAGTAGCTCAAATAATTATACTATTAAATTTGATGGTGCAGATCATATTATTTTAAGAGACTTAACAATAATTGCATCAGGGAGTAATTATGCTAGAGTAATTGATATTTCCAATAATTCTACAAATAATTATTTTATGAATAACCGAATAAGTGGAACGACAAATACTACAACTGATAATTTCGCATTAGTATATTCAGAACAAGATTCTACTTCAACTGATACCAATAATGTATTTACAGAGAATATATTTGTAAATGGCAGCTATGGTATATTAATGAATGGTTCTGACACAAGTCATTTGGAAAATAATAATATAATTTCAGATAATACTTTTCAGAATCAAAAAATATCTGCAATAAATCTTAAATATCAAAATACTTCAATTATTGAAAACAATATTATTAGTACAACTTCTACCAGTGGATTTAATGGAATTTATTGTTATTATTGTGATAATATACAGATTAATAAAAATAAGATTTCAAGTTTAAATTCTAGTTCTAGTGCTAGAGGTATTTATTTATTCTATTGTGATGGGATGGTAACAGATTATTGCTTTATTGCAAATAATTTTGTTAGTGTTAACAAGGGTATAGGGATCTATATTCAATATTCAAACTTTCATAAAGTTTATTATAACAGTGTAAATATATCGGGCTATAATTATACAAGCTCTAAGGCATATAATCAGTTCTTAAGTGGCAATATTTTTTTAAAAAATAATATCTTATCAAATAGGGCTTCTGGATACTCCATTTATAATAATAGTTCTACAGGGCTAATAAGTGATTATAATATCTTATTCTCAAATGGAGATTATATTGGTTTTTGGAATGGAAATGATCAAACAAATATTGGAGAATGGCAAAGTGTATCTTCTCAAGACTTAAATTCATTATCAATAGAACCTCAATTTATTAGTAGTACAGATTTGCATATTAATTATTATTATCCTTATTTAAATAATTTAGGTTTTAGTGTTGATAGCATTTTAGATGATATAGATGGTGAAACTAGATCAATCACAAATCCTGATATTGGTGCCGATGAATTTAGTCTTCCTGGTAATGATTTAAGACTCTTAAATATTATAAATCCTTCTGAAAATCCATGTCCAGGACTCGATAGTATTAAAGTAAAATTTATTAATCATGGATCTTCAACAATAACATCTTGTTTTATTAATGGTATAATTAATAATGACACATTGCCACAGATATTATGGACAGGTTCTTTAAATAACACTGATACATCAAACATAGAATGGTTTTGCAATTATACATTTATGTCTGATTCGATTTATAATATTAAAATTTGGATCTCAAATCCGAATGGGGCAATCGACGAAAATAACACAAACGATACAATTAGTAATATTCTCTACTCAAGAATTGTTGGTGGATTATATACTGTTGCAGGAACAAATCCAGATTATGCGACTATACATGATGCTATCGAAGAATTAAAATTAAGAGGTATGTGTGGTACAGTTTGCTTTAACATTAGAAGTCTATATGATTATTATAATAGCACAATATATATACCATCCATTTTAGGCAATAATGAGTTAGATACAATAGTTATTCAATCTGAATCAGGAATTAATGATGTTACTTATAGGATGTCAACCCATTATACAACTAGTATGTTTTCTTTAAACTCTGTAAATCATATTACTTTTAAAAACTTAAACCTAGAAAGGTTTTACGTAAATGATGATGGAAATACTATTTTGACTTCTAGCGGATGTAAAACAATTAATCTAATAGCTAATCACTTTAAGAGTGAAACTCAAGGCCTTACATCTCTAACAGAATCATATGGTATAATGATTACTCTTAATGCAGAAAAATCTGTTGTAACAAATAATACTTTTCAGCAAGGAACGGTTGCATTAATTGCTGATGTAGATACTTTATATATGTGTAATAATATGATTATAGACCAAATTAAAAGAGGAGTAGACATTTCTAATGCAGACACTTTACTTTTTTCGTATAATAAAGTAAAAATTATGAATATTACAAATTACCAAGGCTTATCTACAAAAATAGATAATTGTGATAAAATAAATATTCATCACAATTATTTGGGTTCTACAAAGATTGAAGGCTGTATTGGATCGAATTATTGGAACAGAGTTTACAATAACGTATTTTATGATGATTACTTTGGTTATTATTGGAACTATGATGATGGTTACGAAGAACGTGCTAGCCTTGAACTTAAATATTGTGATTCTTTAGAATTAATATCGAATACAATAGTCTGTAACATTCAGGCTACAGGTGGCAGGGATGCACATGCTTTATATGTATATTCTAATATAAATCAATACCAAAAATGGTTGAATAATATCATTATAAATAAAAGTATTTCATCAATGTCAAATTCAGCATATTACTCAAATATTGTTACTGTTCCATTAGTTAGTGATTATAATGATTTCTTTAGCCTTAATGGAACAAATATCCCAATAACAAATAATAATGTTCAGATTGATGCAAACTTTACGGATTCTTATCTTAATCATAACACCATTGCCTTATTAGACATTGGAACACCAATTAATTATATCATTGATGATATTGATTATAACCCAAGAGATACTTTGCTCCCCGATATAGGAGCACATGAAATGTGCCCATTTGATAGAACAATTACAAGTTCAAATGTAGATTGTTACAATATGAATAATGGCTCAATAGATGTAGCAGTAAGTGGTTCTAATCCACCTTATTCATACATTTGGAATACTAACGATACTACTCAAGACCTAAGTGGATTGTCTCCTGCCACTTATTATCTTACTATTACTGACAATCAGAACTGTAAAGTTTTTAATAATGTAACAATTACACAACCAGATAGTTTGACTCTTATTATGCCTCCATTTGTTTATATAGAATGTTATTCAGAAAACACCGGAAGTATAAATACTAATGTATATGGTGGAACACCAGGCTATACTTTTAACTGGACAGATTCAACCGGAACATTTAATTCTACATCTCAGAATATAGATAGCTTATATGCAAACACCTATTTTTTAACTGTGACTGACCAGAATGGGTGTACTACTACTTCTAATTTGACCATAAATCAATCATCTCAAATAAATCTTGAACTGATTCCAACAAGTGAAAGCTGTTATCCATTTTGTGATGGTAGTATAATGGCAAATTGTAGTGGTGGCCATCCACCATATTACTATGAATGGTCATCATCACAAACTAATGCAATAATATATGGTCTTTGTCAAGGCAATTACACCTTGACACTTACAGATGGAATAGGCTGTACAATCATAGATAGTACTATAATCACAGGCTCAACACTTTTACAAGTTTCAATTATAGAAACTATTCCAGCAACATGTGGACTTTTTAATGGTGAAGCAGAAATAGAAATAAGTGGTGGGGCACCAGGATACAATATTTCTTGGACAACAGGTGGTGTAAATCTGCATGAATATAATTTGCCTCCTGGAGTAATTAATGTAAGCATTTATGATTCTAATAACTGTCATATTTCCATAAATATTACTATTCCTATGATACCAGAATTTGCATATATAATTTCTTCTACTAATGATGATGGAAGTGGGAATGGAACTGCCTCTGTATCAACAACAGGAGGAACACCGCCTTACATTTACCAATGGGACGATTCAATGTCTCAAGTTTCGCCAACAGCTATTAACTTAAGTTCTGGTTGGTATCATGTTACAATAACGGATTCTATTGGTTGTATTAAAATTGATTCAATAGAAGTATATTTCGGGGTTGGTAATGAAATTCTATCAACGAAATATGGGTGTTCAATTTACCCCAACCCTACAAAAGGATCTATAAAAATAATTGCAAAGAATATTGAAAAAATAGAAATTGTTAGCACGGAAGGTAAACAAATATACCAAGGCAAAGAAACCGAAATAGATCTATCACAAGAATCAGAAGGTGTTTACTTTATAAAAATAATAACTAAAAAACATATTATAACAGAAAAATTAATAAAACAATAAATACGCTTGGTAACAAAACCTAAACAGCATTAAAAAGCAGTTTAGCCAAACGTTACCAGCAATTATTAAACAAATGACAAATTTATGGTGATAAAGTACGTTAATTCTATTTTTCTGAGTTTATAATAAAATTCAATTATTCATAGTTCCGTTCATGAGAATTTATAAGGATATATAATTTGTAAAACTTCAACATCTTAAACGTGAGACAAATTCAAGATTTTAAAGAAACATTAATTATCATCATCATTTTTTTAGTTAGTAGCTCTTGTTCAAATTCACTGGATAGTAAAAATGTAAACTATGATTCTTTAAACATTCAGTTAGAAAAACATGATACCATAAAAATACGCAAACCAACAAAAAGTAATACAGCCCATCTATTTGACACATTACTTTGCAAGGGATTTGATTTTCCTGTAGGAGATAATAATGCAAAAGGAATATATATCGATTTAAATACAAAAAAAAAGTATGAGGGCTGGTACAAAGCGGTAGAATTTTGTGAAGAATATATGTACGGTATTCATCCTGCGGAAGATTGGAATGGAATAGGAGGAGGAAATACTGATTTGGGTCAAGCTGTTTATTCTATTGGAAAAGGAAAGGTGATTGAGGCAAAAAATGCAGGAGGAAATTGGGGAAATACAATTGCTATTGAACACCATTATTATGAAAATGGGGCAGTTAAAAAACTTCGTTCGATGTATATGCACCTTGATTCTATAATGGTTAAAAAAGGGGATTTCGTGAAAAGAAGACAGCAGATAGGTACTTTAGGAAACAATTTTGGTATGTTTCATGCTCATTTGCATTTGGAGTTAAGAAAGGAATCATTGTTTGAAAAGTCTATTACATATTGGCCCTTGTGTGATACAGACAGCATAATAAAGGATTTTGAACATCCAACTGAGTTTATTAAAAATCATCGACAAATATTAAATCCCATTGAAGATTCTTTTATTGTTGTAGCTGTAAAACATGAGTACAAGTTATATTTAATCAGATATGGCAATATCTTAGATACTATACCTATTGGGCTTGGACAAGAACCTAAAGGACATAAAACTATACAAGGTGACAACAAAACACCTGAAGGAGAATATTTTATCAATGAGAAAAAATTAGGACCTTTCGGGGGCACATGGGGGGATTATTTTGGTCCTGCTTGGATTAGAATTTCATATCCCAATACTTTTGATGCTACTGAAGGATTGGAAAAAATGATCATAAGTAAAGTGGAATATAATGCAATTAAAAAAGCAACAATAAAAAAATCACTTCCTCCAAAAAACACAGACTTAGGAGGTGGTATTGGAATACATGGTTGGGTCGAACAGTGGGATACAACACAAAATAACGACCTTACATGGGGTTGTATTAGTATAAATAATGACCAATTGCTAGAATTTTATAATACTGTTCCAATTTACACCAGAATATTAATCCTGCCTTGATATCTAACAAGGTATGAACGCTTTGATTATAAGTTTAATGAATATTAAAATGACAATATGTACAAAAGAAATAGAACAATAAATATTACAAAAAAACTTAGATTGATAATAAAAGCTGGTAACATTAGCTAAACCTAATAGGGTTTCGCAACGAAATTTGAAAGTAAAAATGAAAATATAATCACTAACTTTAAAAACAAAATAACGAAGAGGCATCAACCCTACTAAGGCTTAGCTTTGCCGTTACCAACAAGCCTGAAGTGGCATACTGCAAACTGTAAGCATTGTCTAAAAAAGATAAAATACAGTAAAGAAAACCTGCTCGAAGATGAAACAAAAAATTAAGTATCTTAGCCTCAGATTTGGGATTTTGACAAGTCCCGAATTCGGAGAAAATAAAAGTCCAGCATTTGGGCAACAAATTAGGCCTCGAAAATGGGATTTTTTTTGAATGTATTGCTAAAACAGGGAATTTTTGATATAAAAACAACGAAAAATGTGTAAATTTGACCTAAATATTAACCAAAACCAGAGTTTTATCCCAAATTAGGGGCTTCGGAAGTGCCTAAAAACAAAAATATAAACAATCAAAAAAAATACAAATATGAAAACAAAAAAACTTTTATCATTAGTGGTAATTTTGCTGATGAGCATAGGACTCTCAGCACAGGATACCGCTACTGCCAATAATGGTCGTTTAATCGTCTGGTCGGAACAAGGCTGGATCATGAAAGCCCATAGCGACACCCCTGTGACCTTTAAATTCACTTGGACAACCGAAGGTACTAACAAGAATGGGGAGATCGTCAGTTCCGCCACCGAGGAATCGCAAAAGATCAAACTCAGCAGTGACGAAACACGACATTTGTTCACAGCCCCTCAGGATCCGAATAAAGAGATCACTTATGTGTTCAAAAATATCATCATTTATGTAGATATTGAGGAGACGATGCAGGATATTCATGATGAGAAACTCCGATTAAAGAAACAAGGCAATTGATTTACTTTATTCGGACTTTGCAACAAGCTGATTTTAAGCCTTCGACCAGCCTACAAATACTTACGGCTTTACTTGAAGTGCTTACGCAGGAATAAGTGTCCCAAACTATCTGATTTACGGAATCACTGCTACTAATAGTGTTTTCCAGATTGCCTCAGTACCGGGGAATACTTATTTTTATAATTATTCTAATCCATCGTCAACATTTGTTAAATACTTTGTTGGGTTTTATACCGATGATTGTGGCACAAAAACTGAATATATGGTAAAATCGAATTTGGTAAATTCAAATTCATCTAGCTTTGTTGGCGGTACACAAACTAATACTTTCAGCTTTTATCCAAACCCAACAAGCGAGACACTCAATATAATTTCCGAAGAAAATATTAACGAAATTATAATTTACAGCATCACTGGTCAGGAACTTATAAAGACAAACAATGTAAACGTTGTTGATGTAAGCAGTTTGGCAGCGGGGACATATACCATTACAGTTAAAGCAGACAATAGAGTTGAGCGACAAACGATTATTGTTTATTGATAACAAAACGGCCAGTTGGTAACAGCACCTATATGTAATGCGGAAATCGGTTGTAACCGTTCGTGAGTCGCACATCCGTACACCGCCAAATTTTTTGATTTGGCTTTTACTACAAAATTTAAAAACAAAACCAAAAAATCTGGCTCCGTGGGAACTTTGAAAAGGTTTTTACTATTCCTATTCCGCACTCCACATAGCTGCATAACGTTAGGTTTAATTTTTAAAAAGAAATTGCAGTATAATAAAAAATGATTACTTTTGATAGTATCATTTGATAGTATCAAAGGTTTAAGACATGAAACCACCTTACGAAATAACGAATAAGATTTTAAATTTAATTGCCTCTATTTCAGAAAGAATTGGAGAAGTAAATGCTGCCCATTTAAACAAACCACCAACAGAATTAAGAAAAAAAAACAGGATAAAAACAATTCAATCTTCATTGGAAATTGAAGGAAATACCTTGACTATTGCGCAGATTACTGACTTGCTTGATAACAAAAGAGTTTTAGCACCTAAAAAAGATATTGTTGAAGTTAAAAATGCAATTAATGTTTATAATAAACTTGATAAGTTTAAAGTCTATGATTTAAAATCATTATGCAAAGCACATGAGATCTTAATGAAAGATTTAATAGAAAACTCTGGTAAACTGCGAACTTCTTCAGTTGGAATTATAAAAGGAAGCGACATTACACATGTAGCGCCTCCCGGAGAAATGGTTTTTTCGTTAATGAAAGACCTTTTTGAGTATCTAAAGAATGATGATGATTTAATTCTTATCAAAAGTTGTGTTTTTCATTATGAGTTTGAATTTATTCATCCATTTATTGATGGAAATGGAAGAATTGGAAGACTTTGGCAAACTATAATTTTGAAAGAACACTCTCCTATTTTTGGATTTCTTCCAATTGAAACTTTAGTAAAAACAAAGCAACAAGAATATTATAATATTTTAGGTAAATCAGATAATCAAGGAAGTTCAACAGCTTTTATTGAATTCATGTTAGAAATAATAAAAGATGCACTTGAAGACTTACTAAAAATTCAAAACATAAACTTATCAAGTAATGACAGAATAATACATTTTAAGGACATTGTAGAAAATGACCTCTTCTCAAGGCAAGATTATTTGCGTGTGTTTAAGAATATATCTTCGGCAACAGCAAGTAGAGATTTGAAAGTTGCATTTGACAAAGGTATAATTGAGAAACTAGGAGATAAAAGAATGACTAAATACAGATATATCTAAAAAAACTTAACTTAGGATGTATAAAAATAATAGCCGAGACAGTAGTAAATTCAGGGGTTGTAGCCCGTTTTATCTTTCGGTATGATAAAGGGACATAGTTTACACCTTTTAGTTTCACTTATGTACAAAGTGAAACTTTTTATTTTCTCTTCAAACTCAATTCAGACATTGCTTTAATCTACTTTTTGGCAATTCTTAAAATAAATAAAGTTTCATATAAATTTTAAAATGCGTGTTAATGAAACAATTTGGGTTGTAATTTTATCGCCATAAATGCCTATCTATTTAAATACATTCCAATAAATCTAGATTTATCCCAATATATTGGAATAACAATATACCTATAAATAGAAGAATTACTAACAATTAGACTTTATTCAAACATTCCGAATTCATCACTCAGCATTAAAAGACACAGTAATTATTACCAAAGAGATTCCGGTAGAAAGAATCATTCACAAAAAACCTAAGAAGTGGATGAAAAGAGTCTGGGAGAACTTCAAATTTAAGCTTATACTTTCCATTATTTGCCTTGTTGTTTTGATTGGGGTTGTTGTTAGGATGGCTAGGGGGAAATAATATTTATATTAATTAATATCCTTATTCTCACAACCTTTTCCTGTTTATTTCGTATTAAGAGCATAGTTCTGAAATCTATATTATGAAAAAACTTTTACTCCTTACATCTGCACTATTTTTTGTTCTTTTTACAACTGCACAAATAGTTAACATTCCCGATGCTAATTTTAAAACTGTATTGGTGGGTGATACTTTAATAAACACTAATCAAGATGGAGAAATACAAGTTAGCGAAGCAAATTCTTATTATGGAGCAATTCATGTTGATTCTTTAAACATTTCAGACCTTAGTGGAATTGAATCCTTTACTCTAATTTATGATTTGCTATGCAGAAATAATCAATTAACAACTATAGATTTAAGTAGTAATACTGAACTTCTATCTTTACATCTCAATAATAATCTATTAACCAATTTGGATCTTAGTAATAATCCAAATATTTATTATTTATATTGTTCGGGAAATCAGTTGTCTACATTAAATGTTAGCAATATTTCAGTTTTAAATACATTAAATTGCGATAATAATCAATTAACAAACTTAGATGTTAGCAACAATATAAACCTTATTTCTTTTAATTGCAATTACAATAATTTAAATACATTAGATGTTAGTAATAATATCAATCTAGCTTATTTCGTATGTAATCATAATCAATTAAATACAATTGATATTACTAATAATCCAGATATTTTCTCGTTTGATTGCTCTGATAATATGCTAAGTACTTTAGATTTAAGTGGTAATTTTAACCTTTCAACTTTTAGATGTTCAAGTAATCAATTAACTGTTTTAGATTTAAGCAATAATCCAAATCTAGTAATTTTAGATTGCAAAAGTAATTTATTACAAACGTTGAATTTAAACAATAATGTTGAACTAAAGCATTTGTATTGTAATGGCAATTTGCTAAATTCATTAAATGTTGACAGTAATATTAATCTGCTCAGTTTAAGGTGTCAATACAATCTTTTAAATACCTTAAATTTAGATAATGATACCGCACTTGTCTATCTAGAATGTCATAATAATCTACTAGACAGGTTATATGTGAAAAATGGGAACAATATTAATTTTAGTACATTTTGGGTTTACAACAATCCAAACTTATATTGTATCGAAGTAGATGACCCAACATGGTCTTCTTCTCACTGGTTTGCTATAGACCCACAAACTACATTTGGATACAATTGCTTATATGATATTCAAAATCCTAATTCTATAACAGGTAGTGTTGTTTTAGATACCAATTGTTTATTAGAAGGCAATGAAATTGGAAAAGAAAATGTAATTGTAAAAACAGACCCAGATTATTTTTATGGTATTACTAATAGTATGGGTGCATATTCAATTACAACAGATACTGGAACATATGTAGTTGAAAATATTATAAATAATCCATTAATAACTCATTTATGTCCAAGTCCTAATTACCATACAGTTCATTTCGATTCCCTAGGTATGGATACAACAGGGATTAATTTTTATAATAATACCATTGCTTGTCCATATTTAACAATTGATATTACCAGCGACAGACGCCGAAGATGTTTTACCAATAATACTTATGTGCATTATTGCAATGATGGTTTTGCAGATGAAGATAGTGTTGAAGTTTATGTTCATTTGCCCGATTATGTAATTTTTGTAAGTGCAAATTATCCTTATACAATAGATACACTAGGTAATTACGTATTTGATATTGGCACTCTTGCTCAGGGCGATTGTGGAGAAATTCATATAATAGATTCTGTTGCCTGTATAAACGGTATTACCGGTTTAACTCAATGTACAGAAGCTTGGATAACACCTCCAAACGATTGTGTAAATAATCTGGATACTGCTGCTTATAATGCTTGGGATAAATCATCGGTAATGGTAGAAGGCGAATGTATAGCCGATACTATGATTAGTTTTACAATTACTAACACAGGAGATTTTGGTCTTGGAGATATGCAAATAGCTTCTGAATATAGAATTTATGAAGACAATGCACTTGTATATACTGGCAGTTTCCAGCTATTAGGACAAGAAGAACTAATTATTGATATTCCTGCAAATGGACTAACATATAGACTGGAGGCTGACCAGCACCCAATGCATCCGGGCAATAGTCACCCTAATGAAACAATCGAAGATTGTGGAAATCCTCTTAATAGTAATGGTCTGGTTAATACCATGCCAATGGATGATGAAGATGCAGAAGTTGAAATAGATTGTATGGAGATAAGAGATAGCTACGATCCTAATGATAAAAACGTAAGTCCAGAGGGTATAACAGCTAATAATTATATAATGCCCGGAACAAGTTTAGATTATGTTATTCGTTTTCAAAATACTGGTACAGATACAGCATTTACTGTAGTAGTAGTAGATACACTTTCAGAATATCTTGATATTTCTACATTTCAAGCAGGAATAAGCTCTCATCCTTATGAGTTGGATGTAAGAGGCCATGGTCAGCCTGTTTTGTTCTTCCAGTTCTTTAATATCAATTTACCAGATAGTAATGCTAACGAAGCAAACAGTCATGGTTTTGTTAAGTTTAAAATTGCACCCTACGACACTCTTGCTAATGGAACAGTAGTTCAAAACACTGCCGACATTTATTTTGATTATAATATTCCTGTAATTACAAACACTTCTCAGGTAATAATATCTGATACGGTAATTTATGGAAATCCTCTACTAATACATGATATTCAAAAGGAATCACAAGTAACAGATATTAGAATTTACCCAAATCCTACAACTGGAAAAATAACAGTAATAGCAGAAGGGATTGTAGGAATTGAAGTAATGGATATTACAGGAAAAAACCTTCAAGGTTTTCAAAACCTTGAAGGTCTAAACGAACTTGATTTAAGCAAACAACCAAAAGGCATTTATATTATAAAAGTAATAACTGATAAACAAACAATAACAAGGAAATTAATAAAACAATAAATACGCTTGGTAACATTAAATACAAAGCATTAAAACGCATTCTATTAGGGGCGTTGGTATGCATTAATATAAATGTTAAGATTATGAAAAAACAAATTATTCTGCTCCTTTTGATAAGTATAAATTTATCAGCATTATCACAATCTCCAATCACAGAATTTCAAGAATCAATTAGTTATATAAATTGTAATTATGTAATAACTGAATTCTATTATGTTAGTTCAAATAATACGGACTGCGACTCTGTTTGCTGGGTTTTTGGTGATGGAAACATACGATGGAAAGATAACAATTTACCTGTTACTCATAATTATTCTGAACCTGGAATATACACCGTGACCTTAAGAATCTGGAAAGATGGTATCGAAACACAAATCGTTAAACCTGATTTAATTACTGTTTACAACCCACCTGAGGTTAATGTAACATATACAGTTAGTGATTCATTATTGTTTGCCCCATTAGAGGTTGATTTTCAAAATCAAACAATTCCCGGTGATGGTGATTCTTTGTCGTTTCAGTGGCAGATTGGATATTATAGTACCCCAATAAGCTATGATACAAACTTTTCATATGTTTTTGAAGAACCAAGTACTTATTATATTCACATGATGGTTACTGACAACAATGGTTGCTCCCTAGGATATGGGGAATATATTGTTGTTAAGGATACCTTACAAGCCAATGAATTTGAATATATTATCAGTGATTGCACATATGAGACAGAGCCACAATGTGAACAAGGCATTAATTATACTTTAGAAAATGATACATTAATATTGTTTGGTCAGATTGTGAGAAATTGTTGTACTAATAATACCGCTGTTATCTTTGATGAAATAGATACAATTTATATTCCGACTTTTGAATTTGGAGGAACTTGCGATTGCTCCTGTATTTTTTGCTTCGAAATTGTAATTCCTGATTTTCAAAGAGACTCTTGTGTTATTGTATTTGATAATCAGGTAATTCATGTATATAGTGATACTAATATCATCAATAAGAGTAATGATATTCCTTCATTATTAGTATTACCTAATCCATTCAAGGAATATATTGAAATAGTTTCAGATGAGTTAAAAATTCAGGAACTTATTATTCAAGTTTATGATATGAATGGCCATTTAATAATAAATACAATTCAATATAAGGATAGAAAGATAATAGATATGTCTATTTTAACTAAAGGTGTTTATTTAATAAATATCTTGAATAATAATAAAGTCATTTATGAAGAAAAAATAGTGAAAATTTAACGCATACCAACACGAAATAAACCCAAAACCGTTGCTGTCGCAACGCTTCAGTGTTTATTTCAATCGTTACCAATCATAAAAACTAAATGATATGAAAAAGCTTTACATTTTAATTATTATTTCAGTACTCTTAGAGCTAAAGTTTTAATTCAACAAATCTCCCGAACATAAAATATAAGGTGGGGGGAATTCAAAGAATAAGTAACAAAAATCAATTCTTTTAACCAAGTGACTTCTACCCTGTCAATGCGCAAAGCTACAAAATTAATTAATACATTATCAGTGATATCAGGTTTTTATGTTTTCCAAAAAGTTACTATTTTCACCAAAAAGTGCCAAAACTACACTCCAAAACTACACTCTTTTTATTATCAGGAATATTAAAAATCTAAAATTTTAATTGTTGTTTTGTATTTTGGTAATTAATGATTATTTTTAGAACAAATTAAGCAATATGAGATACCTCATTTTATTATTCATATTTCTGTTTGGGCTATTAGCCAATGCTCAAATTGTAAATATACCAGATGCTAATTTTAAAGCAGCTTTGCTCAGTCATTACCCAGCAATTGATTTTAATAATGATGGCGAGATACAAGTACATGAGGCTAATAACTATACAAATACTATCAGTGTTTATGAAAAAAATATTTCTGACTTAAAGGGAATTGAGGATTTTACATCAATTACTAACTTGAGATGCGATGGTAATAATTTAACCAATATAGATATTAGTAATAATACAGAGCTTATTTATTTCAATTGTCTTTATAATAATTTAAACAGCTTAGACGTAAGCAACAATACAGCGCTTCAAATGTTATATTGTGGTAGTAATAAAATAAGCAATATAGATGTTAGCAATAATACAGAACTAAAAGAAATTTTAATCTTTAATAATAATTTAAGTAGTCTAGATGTTAGCAATAATACTGCCCTTTTATCATTAGGATGTGGTTGGAATAATATAAGGAACCTAGATGTTAGCAACAATATTGTTCTTGGACATTTAGAGTGTGGTCTTAATGGTCTAAGCAATTTAGATTTAAGCAATAATGTTTCACTTGCATATTTAGAGTGCAATAATAATAGTATAGACAGTTTAGATTTAAGAAGTAATATTTTACTATTCCAACTTGAGTGCGAAGCCAATGATTTAATTTTTCTGAATGTGAAGAATGGAAATAATACAAATCTTCGTTTTTCTGCTAGACATAACCCAGACCTTTATTGTATTGAAGTGGATGATTCAAAGTGGTCAACAGATAATTGGTATGAAATTGATTCACATTCGTATTTTAATGAAGATTGTGCTTCATTTGTTCCAGAACCAACATCAATTGTACATTTTGTTCCCAATCCATTTATATGGGACTTGAAAATTCTTTTCTCGGGTAATGTGAACTTGATTGAAATATCAATATATAATATGTTGGGATGGAAGATAGAGGTACCTTATGAGAAAATCAGTAATGAAATTACAATTAAAGGAGAAAGCCTAATGTCTGGGATTTATATTATTGAATTTAAAGAACAAGATAGACTATTAGGTAATGTGAAAATTGTTAAACAATAAAAATGACTAAGCTCTTAATAATATCATCATTGATTGTGTTGGTTTTGGTAGGTTGTCAGAATGAGTCATATAATGAGAGTATTAAGCAAATATGGGTAAGTGATATTGAAACATCTTTTACTTCTAATATATGGATTTTTGATGAATCACAATTGCTTTCCATCCATATAAGACAAGACTATGAGGATATTAGAAAGGAAATTGATAGCACCAAATGGTCTATAGTTAATGATACTTTGTTTTTTATTAATTCAAATGGGAGAAGTAAATATCAAATTCGCTTTTTGAATGAAGATAGTTTAGTTATTGAGAATTCTTATATTGATGAAGCTTTTTTTACTCAAAAAGTTTCTTTCTATTCAATATCTAAATCAAAGAACATATATACTAAGACACAGCTTGACGAAATACTTCACAATAACTCATTTATTGTAAAACCTTCATTTGAAAAAATAATGTATGATTATGAGTTTGTTGCAAATAATAAGTGTATTGATAAGTTCGATAGTTTAAACTTTCAACTTGAATATTGGGAAATAATTGAAATAAATAATGAAGTTTTCTTAATAAGTAAAAATGGTATTTCAACAGGATTATTTCATTTATTAGATATCAATAACGACAGTTTGTCTTTTGAATTAATTTATGGTGGAAGAACCCAATTCTCATTTACAAAGAGTGTAAATGTACCTAATGAAGAAACAGAGAATTTACTTATCAATAAGTGGTTTAACTATTCTTGTAATTATGATAGCTTGATGCCACCACCACCACTGCCACCCAATGTTCATGACAATAAGAACGGGGATTACATTTTTGGTATTTCATATCAATTTCTAGCTGATAAAACATATGTATATAGGGATGGATTTTTAAAAAAGGAAGGGATTTGGGAGCTAAGTTCAAGTAAGAATTATATTTTACTTGATAGTTTAGAAAATGATAAAGAGATTATTCAGGTTTTGTCAATTGATTGTACGCAACTCTTAATTGCAAAAAGAAATAGAGAGGGTGAAACTGTAAAGATTAATTTATCATATAAAATAAAATAAAATGAAAAACCTCTTATATAATATCAATTTTATAATGAAAAAATTAGTTGCAATCTTATTATTATTAATTACCATATCTCATGTATATGGACAGCAGCTTGAGAAATGTGATTCGGTGAATTCATTTTGGATAATAGAAAAAGATAAAACAATATATACATTGAAAATTACAGGCAAAGTAACAACTACTGAGAGGGAGAATGTTATTTCAATAGATGATTATGCGTTGCAATACTTAGTTGTTGATAAAGAAAAGTATGAAAACAAAGGGAAGGAAGAAACGGAATTAGAAATATTAGTAAATTATGTGTCAAGCGAGATAAACTATATGTCTGCTCAATATAAAACGACACTTGAGACACAAGCGCTTCAAGCTCCTTTGACCAGTAAGAAAGATGTAATTGTTTGGTGGTATAAAATGCCTGAAGGATTGAATGAACAGGTTTCTTCTCAAATTTTTGCCAGTATAATTATTGATGATAAAATTTTTGGTGTTGGAAGTCCTCAATTTAATGACCAGAAATTAGAGGATATCAGAGATTTTCTAATGGACATATTAAGCACCTTGAGAAAAGTTGATAAAAAGAAGGATTTGCAAAATATTTGCAATAAGAAAACACAACAAGAAATAATGCAAGAAGAGCTTGAGGAGTATAAAAAGAAATTGAAAGAAGATTAAAACAATGAAAAACCTCATAATAATATCATCATTGATTGTGTTGGTTTTTTTATCCTGTTCAACCAATAACGAGCAGAAAGAAAATAATGTTGAGGAAAATCTGGACACAATAAGAATTCAAGATGACTCTACAAGTAGCAAAGAAGTTTTAGTAGAGAGTAATATCAACAATAAAGGTCCAATAAAATACTTTATTGATTTAACAGACACTTTGGATGAACTTGGTTGGAGCTCTGATACAGCTCGCCTTAATAATGTACCAATTTATTCAATGCTTGAATATGAGAATCTCAAACTGTTTAATAATAGGCCATTTTACAAAATAGATATTACAAATTGTGAGATTTTTAGATACGAAAAACATAACAATTACAGAGTCAATTTAATTGACTTCGAGCTTTTTAGAAAAGCAAAAGATATTTGGGGTTATTTTTATAGAATTGACAATGAAGACAATTATATAACAGATGGAGTAATAGAACAATGGGAGTTTGAAGACGAAACAATGGTAAAATCAGCAATAGGAAATTTAAAGCTAGTTTATCCTTTACCCTATTTTAATACCTCACCATATTACCACCAAGTAGATAATTACCTTTTTATATTTCATACAAGAGCATCAAATTTTAGCTATAATCAAAAAGATATATATGAAAAATTTAAAATAATTACTTCATCAAATTAATTAGTCTAAAATCAACAACAAACACCTACACAACCCATCCCAACTGCCCCCAGCTCACTTTCCATAAACTTTGGTAATCTTCTATAATGTGATGATGTAAGCTTGTTAGATAGGGGGTCAATTGAACCACCTTCTATATAGTCAACATTCATAGTTATCACTGTTCATTTTTTGATTTTTTCTTATTCTTTTTGTTCTTCTGTTCCCAGTTCTTTTGCAATTCTCTTATGCGTTCTTTATTTGCTTCCCTGTATTTCTTAGTATAACCTGGATGTGATTTCAGAAAATTCAGTTGATATTGTTTCTTTTTAGCTTTATTCTTAGCATTATATTCATTCTTTTCAGCACGTTTGCATACAGCACATTTTCCCTGAAGTCCATCTTTGCGCTACTTATCCTTGTTGAATTCAGTCTTCAGTTTGATGGTGTCACAGGTCTTACAATATTTACTTTTAGGATTTCGCATAATTAAAAATCATAGCTATAGTTAGAAACTTTAAAATTTTAATAAAAGTAAGAAAAACTTGATTCTAAAAGTTCAAATATAAAGAATTCATAAATAGTGGCAATTATAATGGAATAATAAAGGTTCTGTCCCTTTACTTCTTTAAATTCAAAAAGGTGACCTTATAATAGGCTATTATTATAATTCGGAGGGATATTGGGTTTTACAATTAAGGTTTGGATTCAACAGACCTCCGCCACCTAAAAGTAAAACCACAGGATTTATGGCTGGAAATAATTCAATGTCTTATTGTTGGGGAGTGTTTTGGGTTTTTGAGAAAATGAGTAAAATCTGAAAAGACTCGAAAAGCACAATAACGAGTTTAGCGAAAGTATGACAAATTAGTAAAGATAGCGGTACTTATTAGCAAGTTAATAACTTAAATATGTTATTATTATACGATAATTTCTAAAAGCTTATTAAGCTCAAAAAACAGCATTCCTGAATTCCAAATTCAAATGGAGAATTGCATAAAATAAAATAAAAGACTCCTAAACAGCAAAAAGAGCTTATGCAAAAAAGCAATTTCCATACTTCGCTTTTATAGTGGTGTTCAATAATTACAAGGCAAAAAGGAAGCGCACTTCATACAAAAAAACTGTCTTAATAAATTCAAAAATTCAAATGTAGAATTGCATAAAATAAAAGACTCCTAAACAGCAAAAAAGCTTATGCAAAAAAGCAATTTCCATGCTTCGCTTTTATAGTGGTATTCAATAATTACAAGGCAAAAAGGAAGCGCACTTCACACAAAAAAACTGTCTTAATAAATCCAAATGTAGAATTGCATAAAATAAAAGACTCCTAAACAGCAAAAAAGCTTATTCAAAAAAGCAATTTCCATACTTCGCTTTTATAGTGGTGTTCAATAATTACAAGGCAAAAAGGAAGCGCACTTCATACAAAAAAACTGTCTTAATAAATTCAAATGTAGAATTGCATAAAATAAAAGACTCCTAAACAGCAAAAAGAGCTTATGCAAAAAAGCAATTTCCATACTTCGCTTTTATAGTGGTGTTCAATAATTACAAGGCAAAAAGGAAGCGCACACCGTACTCTAAAAGAAAAGACTTAATATGACTTTAAAAATGCGTGTGGGAAAAATGACATAAAAGTTGCAAATAACGTACTTAAAAATGAAAATCTATTTCTTGCAAATATTTTATAATGTTATTATTACAACAAATACTGAAGCATTTCTCATGCCTTTCTTAAAAATCTTGTTAACACCATCATAATTATTAAATATTGTAAGTATGCAGTGAAATTTTTTGAGAATGTATAATTCAACTTTTCTCAATCTATATAATTTTTATAAATATATGTAATTTTCATACCATTTACTTTTACATTTGATTCTCAAAATAAATATTTAGATGTTAATATCTATTTCAACAAACTATTGCTTAATTTAAAATCTGTCCGTAAATTCGTCCGTAAATTATTATGGCATGGCAACAATAAATTTCTATCTTGATAAACCAGATAAAAAAGGATATTCTCCAATACATTTAAGAATAAATTGTAATGGTAAACAAATAAAAATCTCAACTGGGGAAAAGGTCAAAGTAGATTATTTTGATAAGGAAAAACAACTAGTTAGAGACAGTATTTCGAATTATATTGAAATAAATCATTACCTAACTTATTTAAGAGATAGGACAGATGGATTGCTTAATCATTCTTACAAAAAGACCTACACTGACAATGAAATTAAAGACACGTTAAATGATTTTGTAAATAACTACAAAGAAGATCATAGCGTTAATATTGTTCGTGAACAACTATCATTATATGGAAATCCTATCACCTTTATTGATTTATTTGCTGGAGCCGGAGGATTTAGTGAAGGGTTTTTACAAGCTGAAACAAAAAATAAGTTTTTTGATTTTATAGCTGCTAATGATATAAATGATAATTGTGAGTTAACACATGTTGTCAGGTATAATCATCAATTAGGTTTAGATGCTGAATTTTTATGTCAAGATGTTACAGAGCCTGATTTTCTGGATAACCTCCTTAAGAAAATTGGAAAGAAAGAAATTGATGTTGTATGTGGTGGCCCACCTTGTCAAAGTTTCAGTTTGGCAGGAAAACGCAAGAAGTTTGATAAAAAGGATGATTTATTTTCTCATTATTTAGAAGTTATTAAGGTCTTGCAACCGAAGTATTTTGTAATGGAGAATGTTAAAGGAATACTCACAAAGGAAAAAGGAAAAATAAAAGAATTGATTCTAAAAGAGATTAACTCAATAGTTGATATTAATGAAATTCCAAAACTTTCTGGATTTGTTAAAAATTTAAAGAAATCTAACAAGCAAGAGGATTTTATAATAGATTGTTTAGTTAAGAAGATTGACCTTGAACAATTTAATGATAAAAAGGCCGAGGAAGCTAGAGAATCTTATATTAAAACAGTAGAAGCTTTATTTAAAAAAATAACACCAGAGATTGTTGACTACAAAACAAGTAAAACTGATGACAGGATAAGTACTATAAGACATGGATTTAATTTATTAGTTAGAAAAAAGCAGTGGGAAAAAATTAAAAGAGATATTATTCGTGAAAAGGACTACTGCAACATAGATAATGATTACTTCGTTGGTGCATTTAATGATTTCTTAACAGAGCTAGAAGCAAATGAAATAATACTTAAAATTGAAAAGGCATTTAATAAACTTAATATACCGATTAAGCATTCTAAAGCTTGCAATAATATAATTAAAGCTCTTAAACTATATACTTTTAGTTTTGATGATAGTCTTAACTTTTTAAGGCAGTTTTGTAATACAAAACAAGAGAATGAATTAAATTTATTAATTGATAAGATTAGGTTATATAAGATTGAGGCTCCATTTATTGCAAATGCTTCAAATTATGGTGTTCCTCAAAATAGGGAAAGGGTTCTGTTTATAGGATGCAGGAAAGACCAGAAGTATATAAAAGAAATCCCATCAACTGTTAAGGAAAATGAAAAAGTATCAGTATTTGAAGCTCTTTATGATTTAGATTTTGTTGGGAATGATGATGAAGCCCATCATTATGAAAAAGTTGAAATAAAGAATCAATTTAATGGAACTGCTAAGAAGATGAAAAGTCTCTTAAAAAAGAGATCAATAGACGGAGTAATAAATAATACAGAAGGAAAAACATTTTCGGAGTGGAGCAAAGAAGGACGTTTAAATGGTAGATTTATTAATAAGACAAAACCATTTTATGTGAAAAATAGTGAATCATTGAATAATGGTGAAAAAGTATATGATGTTTTGCATAATCATAAAACAAGTAAACAAAATGAAGATGTTATTAAGCGCTTAGATATAATACTCAATGAAGGGAGTTATAGAGAAGCTCAATTAAAACTAAATAAATGTGGCTTGTCTTCAAACAAAAGAAATTATAATGTTCTTAAACCTGAAGGACAAAGTCCAACTGTAATGACAATACCCGATGACTACATTCATTACAACAGCCCAAGAGCACTTACAGTTAGAGAAATGGCCAGATTACAATCGTTCGATGATTCTTTTGTTTTTCAAGGGAAGCGCTCTACTGGAGGGAACAATAGAAAGACCGATGTACCTCAATATACTTTAGTAGGGAATGCTATACCACCACTTCTGGCCAGAGCAGTTGCAACTGAAATATTAAAAAATATAAAATGAGACCATTATCAAAAGGTGAAGAACAAAAACTTAAAATCTTAACAGAGAATTCTGTCTCATTAACTTTAATTGAACCAACTGAAAATGGACTTAAAAAATCTATAATGGATGCTACTGGTACAGTTAGGAATTATTTAAAATCTAGCAATTTTCATAATTATTATAATCAACAACAAGGACCAGAACATAAAATCATTCTTGAAGGATTAATTTATAATGAGAATTCAATTTCTAAAACCAAGGCATCATTATACAGACCGAAAACAAAAAAAGGAGACCCTAGAATATGGTTAACTGGTCTGACAAGACATTCTAATGCGAATGATATTCTTGCTTTAATTTGTTTTGATAAGCTAATACATGTAATAAATTTAACACAATTGCCAATTAATCAATTAATAGAATCAAATGTATTAAATCCAATAAAGGAACTTGTTAATGAAATCAATGGGGTTGAAAGTGCAGTAGCTAATGAACTATTATTAATGCTAAAACGATTGGCCCAAAGAGGTCCAATTCCATCAATGCTTGATGCAGATACTTCTGTTGGGAGAACTTTAGAAACAGCTTTAAATATAAAAATTAATTCATCAAAGAAACCGGATTATAAAGGCATCGAACTTAAATCGTATAGAGATAAAAGAGGAAACAGGAAAAATCTATTTGCTCAAGTACCAAATTGGAAATTAAGTAAATTTAAACGTTCTGCAGAAATATTAGACACATTTGGTTATCAGAGAGCAAATGACTTTAGATTGTACTGTACTGTTTCTGCTATTACAACAAATCCACAAGGACTTTCATTAAAAGTTAATTCAGATATAAATCACTTGATTGAAAACTCTAATAAAAGAGAAATAGGAGATTTTGTAGTATGGACATTGGACAAGTTGCACGAAAGATTAAAAGAAAAACATAAAGAAACCTTTTGGGTTGCTGCAGATAGTATTCAAATAGGAGGTAAAGAACATTTTAAATACAAAAGTATTGAACATACAAAAAAGCCAATTGTTTCACAATTCGATATTCTACTTGAACAAGGCATTATAACTCTCGATCATTTGATAAAAAGAAATAGTAAAGGCAAGGTGGTAGAGAAAGGGCCACTATTTAAGATTAAACCAAATTCTTTAGATTTATTGTTTCCACCAAGTCAATTATACACATTATAAGATTATTATTATATCTTTATTTCAAGACAAAGAACATAACTTCAAGTACTTCTCAAATAATCCCTACTTAAAAACACATCCACCAAAAATAAATAAGAAAAAAATAAATAAGAAAAAAATAAAATTTCTCGCTAAAAATTAGCATCTTGCACAGCTAGTCGAAAAATACTTTGTTTTCTTTGATTACTATTTCGGCTTTTTGCCCTCTTATATATAGAGGGTAGATAATTTTAAACAATAAGCAAAAATTGAGAATAACTTTAGGCATTTTTAATGCTGAGCGTAGTCGAAGTATAGGCATTCTAAGTATTTTAGGCACTTTTTAGGTTTATGAAACACATTGATATTATTTGTATGTCTCATTTATTATCTGTATATTGCAGGCTGAGTTGAAAAAAACTGTAATCAGTTTGATTACTTTTTCGGCTTTTTGCCATATTATAAATAAAGGAAAGAAATATATCACAATATGAAACTTGAAGCAAAAAGTAATATAGCCAACAAAGTAAGAAATACTATACTGCCTAGAACAAAACCAATGATGCCGCTGTTTGAAGTTATAAGCAATTCAATTCATGCAATAGATGAAGCAAAAGAACAAGGGCAATTATCAAATCTAGGGAGAATAAAAATTGAAATAATTAGAAATGGCGACAAAGAGACTCTTTCCTCTATCGAGGATATTGATAAATATCCAATAAAAGGATTTATTATTACAGATAATGGTATTGGATTAAACGATGATAACCTAAATTCTTTTGTAGAAGCTGACACAGACCATAAGATAAAACTTGGAGGTAAAGGAGTTGGCCGCTTCATTTGTTTAAAAGCCTTTAAAAAGTTAATTATAAAAAGCCGCTTTTTAAGAGAAAACAATAAAGTAAGCAGGGAATTTGAGTTTCTCTCAACTCGTGAAGGTTTTCATGAATATAAAGAATCTACTAATGAGGATAATAAAGTATTAGGAACACAAATTGAACTAGTAGGTTTTAAAGAAGAGTATAAGAAATATGCATCCAATTTTCTTATAGACGTTGCACGAGAAATAGTGTTTCATTTTCAACTATATTTTATCAGTAATAATGTGCCAGTAATTACAATAGAGAATCAAAACAATACATTAATAGAACTAAGTAAATTATTCAAAACGGAATTCAAAAGCGATATTCAACATCATGATTTTAAGGTTGCTGGAAATGACTTGAAATTGTGCTTATCAAAGTCATATAAAGCACAAAGTCATAAAATTCATTTTTGTGCTCATCATAGGTCTGTTATCGAAGAAGGTCTATCAGCAAAATTAGTTCACTTGCAAGTCCAAAAAGAGGAAAATCCGAGTCCGTTTTTGGGGCCAATTCGGGGCCCATTTTTTTGTTAATAAAAAAGGGCCCCGAATTGGTACCAAAAACTTGTCAAAAAAAGGGTTTATTCGAGATATGCCCAAAATCAAAAAAGCCCTTTAACACAGTGTTTAAAGGGCTTTTGAGCATTTTTGCTAGTTATTCAAGCGGAGAAAGAGGGAATTGAACCACCTCTGTAAACCGCTTTATATTAGATAGTTTTAAAATGCGAAATATAACATCCATGAGCAATCCATGTGAGATGGAATATTTTTTCAAGAAACACTATT